>OFLY01000024.1_pt1 | contig 115110 bp, 104 predicted proteins | sample 1541161 | NCBI WGS metagenome assembly OFLY01 (sample SAMN04209247, study PRJEB22552) | human gut metagenome | biome: gut; material: feces | host: Homo sapiens | place: USA: Oklahoma | reverse complement strand
AAAGGGTAAAGTCAGCATATGGAATACTGCGCTCAAATGCACCGCCTACAGTTACAGTCTGGATACACTGCAGAACCCCATTCTCAACATCATACCAGAACAGATTTGCCATAAGTCCTGCACAGGAGGCATCTGCCTTTACGGAAAGCACAGCCGGGAAATCGAAAGCTCCGCTTCTTCCAAGATGGAAACCGAAATCATTCTGGTTTGTGGAGATCAGGCTGTATAATGCTGCCGGGATATATTCTGCTGTGTTTGTAACAGAAAGATCGGTATCTGCAGGTGTTTCTGCTGTAATGGAAGTACCGTTAATCTTCCAGATGAAACCATTCTCCATATCAAGATTCAGGGAAATATCTTTTCCTTTTATCCCGGATAAAACGGAAGCAGGAAGTGTCCTGGCACCATTCATGATAATGGAGATGGTATCTTTTTCTTTGGATGTCTTGATCAGATCATTAACAGTATCCCAGCTTTTCTTCTGGAAACTTCCCTCAATGTAAGGTTCCCCGTCACCAAGCTTACCGAGGGTTTTTGTATCCTGATGTTTGCACCACTTACAGGTGTAAGTTATGATTCCGTCGATTTCGGCAGTTGGCTCTGTAGTGATAACGCCGTTGTCATAGTCATGGCCGTATGCGGAAATCGTATAACCATAGGAAAGTGTTTCATTACAGTCTGTGCAGTAGGTATCTCCACTGTATCCGCTGGAAGTGCAGGATGGAGAGGAGTAGTAACGTTCTGCGGTATGTGGGTGTGTACATGCTTTTCTGGTGATTTTAAATACAACAGATGTATTTACATAATTGTCAGCATCTGTACCATTATAAACTGCTGTAGCGGAAACTTCTTCTCCTACAGGTAATTTTTTAGAAATATCGGAATCGCTCCATTTCCATTCATCATTAAAAAGGCCTTTAACATCTTCGACTTTCTTACATAACCATGAAACATATGTAGGATCGGTATCGGTTGGCTTGCTTGAAGGTGCTTGTGCTTTTGAAATGACAAATTCCCATTCTGGTGCAGATATACTATCGACTGATTTGTAGTAGTCACCTTCATTCACATCAATCTTAAAAGTATAAGTACCTGCATCTGTGGGGCTGTCTGCGAGTGGAGTTTTATCTCCTTTTTTAAAATACGTTACTTTAGTAATTTTACCATGACCGGTGACATCATCTTTCCATTTAATATATTTACTAATATCAACATGGATATCTTTAGTATATGTAAAACTGGGCTGCGTATAATCAAATTGGTCAGCGGTAGGAGTTGTTTGGATACGTACAAATTGGTTTTTTGCCTGATCGAAAGAATACTGCCTTTTTTCGGTTCCAACAGTTACATCATAAGCGTCATTATTTTCTTTTTCAGTTAACCAGACGTACAGATTACCGTCTTTTGTAGAATCAGGAACAATATGATAACTTGGCTTCCAGGATTCACTATCTATCGTTACTGGTAAAAAATATTCATTTTTAATAATACAACAATAAACATTTGTTGAGTTGCCATTATGGGGGGGTACAATTAATGCCTGGCATACGATCAGAATATGCCTTTACGGATCCACCACTAATGCCAATGTTGCTGCAGGTGCCACCGGCAGAACCAATTCCGGCACCATGAGTAGAAGTAGCAGTTACAGAACTACTTTTAATGGTAATATCACTGACACTGCCAGCGCCGTAACCGCCGCCACCAATTCCGGCACCATTCGTAGAACTAGCAGTTACAGAACTACTTTTAATGGTAATACCACTGACACTGCCAGTGCCGTAACCGCCGCCACCAATTCCGGCACCATCCGTAGAACTAGCAGTTACAGAACTATTATTAATGGTAATATCACTGCCAGCGTGTCCCTTGCTGCCACCAATTCCAGCACCATACTTAGAACTAGCAATTACAGAACAACTATCAATAATAATATTACTGCAAGAGCCGGTGCCGTAATAGCCGCCACCAATTCCGGCGCTATCCCCATCGATACTACGAGCATTTAAGATTCCTGCAGTAGCGTCTGAATTATTGGTTTTTATTATAAGCTGAGCTTTGTTATCTTTCTGTAAACCGGCACACACGTTATCCTTTGTTATAAGACTATTTGTGCCTGTTAAATGGATAGTGACTGCAGCCTCCACATTTCCCTTTATTCGCAGTGCCGAATCAACACTTGTATTGATACTTACGTTAATAAGATAAATGTTGATTTTGTCTTTCGCCGAAATATTTGCTCCATCAACCACAATTCTATTTCCTGTTTCCTGGCTACATATGAATTTGTGATCTCCTGCCGAACTTATAGTATAAACTCCATTCACAACTTTATTGCTCGTAGTTAAATCAATTTCTCCAGCTTGTTCATTTTCCGCAGCAGCCATTGCCTCATCGGGGGCATCATTAAATTCAGGAACCTCGTCTGAACTGAATACAGACAGTTCCTCATCTGTCTCTCCTGCCGCTTCCAGCTCCTCATTGGTAAAAATCTCCGGAGTTTCTTCCTCAGACACTACATCCTGATTTCCGGAAGTAAATTCTTCCGCAAATATGGTCTGAAGGGGCATATTTGTAGAACACAGTGCAAGTGCCAGCATCCCGGCTAATAATTTTTTCCTCATACTTTTCACCTTTTCCTTTCTTTATACATGATTTTCTGCAGCCTGACTCTTTTGTCCTTTTTTTCTAAATTTGATACATAATGCGGTAATCACGACTGCCACAGTAAAGGAAATGACAGCCACCAACACATAACCGCCTGCGTCCTCATGAAGCAGGATTGTGCCGTACATTCCCGTAACGTTTATTGGCTTGTTTTGCATTATCCCCATTGCTCCCACGAGAGACAGGAATAACAGGGTACACAGAACAGACAGCCGGCAGACTGTGCGCCGCTCCTGGCGGCGGTGGTATTCATGCATTCGCTTTTTTACCAATTCAATACGCTTTTCTGTATCATACATACCTTCCATCCTCCTTTCATAAAAAAGTCCTAAAAAGTCTTTCACTTATATAGGTACAAAAAAAGCGAAAAACTCTCACCTGAAAATAAAATTTTTTTAAAAAAATTTGAGAGCTGCCGAAACAGCTCCCAAAAGAGAAAAATCAGGTATCTAACTGCGGAAGATCAGTTTGGATTAGTACAGTCAGCAGATAAGCAATACTGCACCGCCTTTCCTGTGTCTGTCAGTAGTGCAAACAGACTGCCTGTACACAGAAAATCAAACCAGCAATTTTCTTTACATGAAAAAAAGAGACACGTAACGTGCCTCTTATATGCTGTCTCCGCAGATTTTTTCCGCGGAAACAGTGACAAACAGATCATTCTACAGTCAGCACCAGACCGATGTCTGATGTGAAGGTGCCTTTCAGCGTTTTTACCTCGTAGCTGCTGCTTGCAAAGGTCAGGATAAAATATCTGCCCTTGTTACAATAGTCCACGAGGAAATCATAGCCATATAACTGATCCAGTGCCTTTGACAGCTGCTTGCTCGGCTTTAATACCAGTTCATTACCGGAATCTGATACCACAGCAAGTTCGTCTGCTGTCTTGATAAGCATGAACCCGTCCACGTTTTCCTCCGCGGAGGATACCTTGGATGCCAGCTCAATGCTTCTCAGTTTATTATATTTTCGGCTGTAAATGTTGGTAAACGGTTTTCCGTTAAACTCACCCTGGAATACAATGAAGTTATCCGTGCTTAAGACATACTTGCCAAGCGGGGTATCGATCTCATGGTCTTCATCTGGATCGGTATCATACTCCTCATGGTCGAACAGACTTCCTTCGCTGTCGTAGATCACGTACCCAGACGCATCCACAATCTCTTCTGTCGTCTTTTCATCCCCTTCTCCCTTTTCTTCCATATGAGTTCTGGAATAGTAAAGAAGAAGATTGTCGTTCGCCAGAGTTACTTTTTCCGGAACTGGAATCGTTATCCCTTTTAGTGCTGGACAGAACTCTTTACCTACATAATTTGGATCAAAGTACATCAGGGAGATTTTATCTTCCCCTGCCTTTACTCCAAGGAGGATCTTACGCGGGAAAATGGCTAAGATATGGTCGATCTCGATCTCTCCCTGCTCCGCAGCAGGATGTCCGTTCTTTACCAGCACACCGTCAGAAACATACCAGTTTTCCGCAGCAAGGTTCTCATAGGAATCTTTGATCACACGGAAGCAGATGGCATTTTTCTCTGCCATATTCACTTCCGACTGTCCATCGATACAGTAAAGCGGCACATCGTTTTCTGCAAGGGTTTTAAGGAACAGTGCTCTTTTATTCTCAGAAGTAAATCTGATATTGAGACTTTCCAGATATGCTCCCACATCAATGCGGCATGCATGGGCGGAAACGATCTTTCCGTTCTCATCTTTACAGTTGCTGTCTACAACGTAAAAATCTCCGTAAAGCTTGTTTAATACAACTGCTCCATTTTTTGCTCTGTTCATCTTCATTTTTGTTTCTCCTTTCGTAATGAAAAATTTTATTTACAAAAGAATTATGAAAAAAAAAGCAGAAAATGAAAATAAAAAGCTGCCCTACGTAGGGCAACCGAAAAACAAGTATTTTTGACAGATTATTCTAATGAAAAAGATAATTTTCCGTAACCTCTGCCTGCTTATGCTTTTTATCAGCAAGATATTTTTCTATATCATTAATTGCTTTTTGTAGTAATAGACTTTCCTTATAATGAGGAATCATATCTATCAGCTCCCGGTCTACCCTATCGCAACACATCAGTTTATATTCTCCGGAATAATCCTTATTCCCGTCCTGCAGGTCAAAACCAATCCCTTTAGCTCTATGTAGTCGATCTGCCGGAATACTTTCATATATTTTTATCGCTTCTTCCAGAGTAAGATTATTATGGTACTTTCCCATGTCCGGAAACTCCATGTACTCTGCCACATAAAAAGTAATCGTAGCTCCTGTTTGCTCTTATTCTGGATGTCTGGAAAAAATAGAAAGAGTTTCTGTATTTTTCAGACGGGAAAGTAATGACCGGGCAGTTATCGCATCACTGTCTACATCAGATTCTTCTAATATTTCAGCCAGCCATTCCTTTAACCCCCCTGTTTTCTGATTAAGAATGTCCTCTTTGATTTTCTCCACCTGCTCATCCCTGTTCTCAACAGTATCTTTATATTCATAGGTATCATGTTCATAGCTGAAGTTGTCTAAGTCAATCGCCAGCTTTTCTATTTCCTTCCGATCGAGATAGGCTTCGGACTCTTTCATATATTCTGCCAGAGTGATTCTTTCTTCTGCGATAGGATTGATGTCCACCTTAATGCCTGCCACTGCCATACCATGAGCATTTAATTCATTGAAAAAAATATCTTCCCGGATATTACCACGATAAGAAAGCACTACATCAAGATCAGAATCATCTCTATAAAGTCCTTCTCTGCTTCTGGAACCATGAACCCTTGCTGCAAGCAACTCTACCTCATTTTCTAATCCCATTTCTTCCAGAATACCCTGTGCGTGGTACAAGACACCTTCTTCAAATTCTGCACTGCTAAGACCATTTAAAGCTGCCTCATTTCTTCCAATTTCAGAAGTTGCACGAAGTTCACCTGACTGCAGTAAGTCTTTCGAATGTTGGATAGTCTTTGCTTCAAATTTCTTGTAATTTACTTTGATGCACTCCATATCATCCATTCTTTCACTTTTCAGGATTTCATAAGTAGCTTTCTGAACAGATATATCTGGATCATCGTAATCGCCCGCTTTAATTTCATCTAAATCAGAATCATAGAAAATGTAAAAATAGCCTTCTTCGGTTGACTGTACAGTCAGGTAGCCTTTGCTCTTGGTAAACTGTATCGCAATTCCTTCACAGGTATTCACTGCCTTTTCCCGGTCATAGTCCTCAAAAATACTTGGGGGACAATTCTTTAATAACTGTGTAAGTTGCATCCGTCGTTCATCCGCTTCTTCCACTTCCGCCATTAAATCTTCATAATCAACGGGAACTACATTTTTTAGTGACATGTTTTCATTTTCCAGAATATCTTCCATTGCCTGCCGCATAGAAATATCAGGATTGTCATAAACACCACCGTCAATCCCATCGTAATCAAAAGCATAAAAGGTATAATCATAACCTTCCTCTGTTCTCTGGATTACAAAATATTTATCGTCAATCTTATAGGCAAGTTCGTCCGGTTCCGCTTCTGGCATAAGCTCCTCTGCAGAAATTCCTTTTTCCTGCAAGTGTTCGGAAATGTCTTCCTTAGCTTTATTACGGATTATTGTTTCTTTTTTCGCTCTATACATTTTCATGCTTTTATTTCTCCTTTCGTATTGAAAAATCTATATTTACAAAAGAATTATGAGAAATAAAACAGGAAATGAAAAATCTCCGCGGAGGTTTATGTCCGCGGAGAAAAAATATCAACTGATCTTACTCATGATCCTGCCACATCGAGCGCATTTGTATCGTGTCTGAGTGAGAGTCTTCTTTCCCTGTCTGATTCTTTTAATGCGAATTTTTCTGTAGTCATGGTTTTTGGCTACTTTGTTATAAAATACTTTGTGATGGCACATGTTGTATCTTATACATTTTTTGTAAACATAAAAGTAATCATGGAATTTGTCAGCTCCGTAATACTGTTCGATCTTTCCGCCGTATGTATAGCTATGCGCAAGAGATCTTGTTACAGAAGTTCTCTTATGGCATTTTGTACATACCTTTGTTACTTTGAAATAGTCGTTTCTATTATTGCTCCTGATGTAGACGCTGTCGCTATTATATGAATGCCTGCAGCCTGCATATGCAGGAGCTACCCCAAAAACAGAGAATACCATGACCAAAGCCAGAGCAAACAGAATTGGCTGTAAAATCTTTCCTTTTGTCATCCTTCCCACCTCCTTTCTGTGAAGACAATGTGCAGAAAAACTGCAATTATAAAAATAGCCGCCCATACAGGACGGCTTATACTTAATATTCCTTTCTTAATTTTTCTATCGCATCCAGGTTTACAGAAGTTCTTGTCTTCTGTCCTTTGATGATATTATGGACAAGCTCAATGTTCTTTTCGAGCATCCCATTCCCGTTCATGATCAGATAATCATATTTCGGGATCATGGAAATTTCTTTCCTGATCTGGGCAAGGCGGTTTCTGCGGTCTTTTTCCGTTGTCTCTGTCCGCTCCATTCTGGCTTTTAAGTCAGATGCCGGTGCTGCGACAAAGAATGAGATTGCAGTCGGATAAAGGGATTTTACCTTCATGGCTCCTTCTGTTTCCAAAACCAGGACCATATCCCGTCCTTCCTCCAGTGCTTTTACAACCGGAGATGCCAGTGTTCCGTATTTATTTCCGCAGTATTCTGCAGACTCCAGAAAACCTCCGGACTCTTCCAGGTTCGCAAAACATTCCGGTGTAATAAAGAAATAATCCACTTCATTACGTTCTCCTGGACGCGGCTGTCTGGTAGTTACGGAAACAGAATAAATGTAATTATCACTTAATTCCTTTAATCCGTCCGCAATGGCATTTTTACCTGCCCTGGAAAATCCGGAAATGATGATCAACTGTCCCTGTTTTGGATTTTGGGTCTTTTCAAACTCTCTGATATCCGCAGCAGGATATTCGTCATTGACCATTCCGTATCCGATGCGTCTTCCAGATTTATTAGCAAACAGCTGGTAAAATAGGCCTTCAAATCCATAAAGTTCTTCCACTGTATCAAATTCCTTTGTAGCCTCCAGGTTTCCCTCCCAAGGATGGTCTGAAATATAATCCAGTCCTTTTCCGTCAGGTTCGGAGGTAATGATGGCCGTATATTTTTTCTTCGTCTCTAATGCCAGTGTTTCTGAATCTTTGGCTTTTTGGTTCAGAAGCAAATCTTTGTATCTACTCATGAACGCATCAAAAATGATATATACGCTCATATAGAATATCTGTAAAGGATGTTGTACTTTAAACTCTGTCGTTTCTGTAAAAACCACTTCTGTATATAGTATCGGGTCAAAGTCCTGCATGTTCATGCAGCCTCTTTTTTGAGTTTCCTCATTCGTAAAGGCAATCTTTGTGAAAGTACCCAGGCCTGCTTTCTGCGGATGGACATTGTAATATTGCCAGTTTTCCACATGGAAATATTTCTGCAGATTTTCCGTAATCCAGATTTTGTTGAAGTTCAGGAATTTATAGAATTCCATAACATTAAGGTCTCCGCGGATGTCAATGCCTTTACTTCCCGATAAAGGGATTTCAAACAGTACGGCCTCCAGTCTGCTTTCTGGAAAATAGTATTTCAGTTCCTCGTTGAATTTCTTGATCATGTTATCCATAATTATTTTTCTCCTTTGATTTTTTTTATTGCGGCCAATATCTGTCAGATATGGCCGCCTGATCTTATAATTTCTCCAGATAACCTTTCTGGATCAGTACCATTCCGTCCTCATGTTTGAGCATAAGGCAGAACATGCACTTACAGGATCGGGACAGAGGAATACACTTAAAATTGACCGAATGATAACTTCCATCCAATCCTTTGATTGTATCCGGCATGTTAGAGATAAACAGCTTTGCACTGCTTCTCTTCTTCAGGATTTTTCCCAGTTCTTCTTCAAAACTTTCAACTGGAAATCTTTTTCCGACGAGTAATTTTAAAACCTCATTATCTTCCATCATTTATTCTCCTTTGTTATATTTTTGATACATTTTTTCAGATATTCTTTCATAGAAATACCAGTAAATGTTTCAAACATTTTTGCAAGAAGCTGTCTTTCTCTTACTGTCTTAGCTTCTTTCCAGGTTCCAACAATATCCTTAAAAATGCCGGTGTAATCTTGATCTGATAGCTCATCAATCTGATCCTTCAGGATGGTATCTCCGTCTATAACATAACCTTCTGGTGCGTTAGATTGAAGAACTTCTGTTAAACTCATGCGATGACTGCAAGTATAATCCGCTAATACATTAGTATTTAAGCTGTAGAATACACGATATCTATTTTTTATATATCTGTGTTTTTCTGCTTGAATATTTACATATTCTGTAGAATCATGAATGTCCTGACGATGTCGACCGTCTTCTATCAAGGTAAATTCGAGGATTTCGTCTAAATATAAATCATCAACAATATCTCCTTCAAGATGAACAATATAGATTCTGCATTCATCCAGAGTTTCTATTTTTTTCAAAACTATGGGTAAATCCTTGAATTCTGGGTAAACAACAGTATCAAGAAATTTTCCTTCACATTCTACAATTGAAGGATCTTCATTGAGCTGCCCTAAATATGTTTGAAAATCGAATCGATATTGCTTTCCGTCTGCAGTAACAGTAAATCCATCAATGTGAATAAACTCTTTCGTTTTGTCGATAGGTCTGTTAAATCTGAATTTTGCTTTTAAGATCATAATTTTTCTCCTTTGTTTTCAATATTTGCAATGACATCCTTACAGAACGTCTGGATTGCATTTTCGATATACTCTCTTGAGGCATTAAATCCCCTGCCCGGTACATGACGGAAATCTTCAATACCTTCGCGGATGTATCTGACCGGGATAAAAAAACAACAGTCAGAATCACAGACTCCGTCAATGTCATACGGTACGCCATTGTCATCTACCCAACAAATGTGTCCGAGAGGGGCGCACCAGCAGATCTCTCCCCGGTGGAATGCATCTTTGAGCATAACTGCGAAGTAATAGCAGTATCCTGCGCAGAACTTTTGCCGGATGCTCTTATCATCTTCCCGAAAATCGTCTATAAATGACAGTACCTGCTTATCCGCAGCTTCCTTTCCGGAAATGACATGGAGTTCCCGGAGCATATATTCTGCCAGAAACCTTTCTGCCTGGTTTTGCGTAATATGCTCTTTTTTTACTTCCTTTCTTAACCGGTTTCTCTCGATCAAGATCTCCGTTCTCATCCCCAGAGGGATCCTGAGGTCATACATGCTGATCCTTTGTATACACTGGATCTTTCCAAGCATAACAATGTTTTCCAGTAACTCTGATTTGACCAGTCTGTAGTCTCCATTTGAATCGTTTAAAATGCCTCTTTTCTCAATGGTTTCTCTTATAAGTTCCCCGTACTTATCAAATCCTTCCTGTGTGAACCAGCATCTGGTAGCTACATTAGGATGCTCTTTGTACCATTTTGGTTCCTTTAAGAATCTCCCGATATATCTCCGTTGGTCAGGAAAAAAATACTGAAAGCATCCTTCCCATGGTTTGTCCGGATCGGTCCGGACTTCATAGCGATAGAACATAAGTTTTTATTCTCCTTTCGTTTTTTTACAAGGAAAATATGGAGAAAAGGAAAGAGAACGAAAAAAGTGAATTCGAATTCACTTTTTTCGTTTTGTAGATGAGGTAAAGTACTATGAAATATACTAATGATAATCAAAATGATCCGCGGAGGATTCCCACTTTCTTTTGACGGTTCCACAGATGCCGGGATGCATGACAGATGGAAGAACCTATGAAGAAACTGTCATTAATGCCAAAATCATTATTTCGGAATGGATAGGCACTGCAAAAAACAGAAATATACCTGGTTTCTCAAATTAAAAACCACAAAAAAAGAGGAACCACCCGGTTCCTCAAACATAAACAACTCATTCTTCCCAGTGATCTTTCGCTACCAGGAAGAGACCAACCACTTCTTCCGGGGACTTGTCAATCTGCGGGGTTTCCGCGGAGTCCTCAAAATCCAGTGCATCAAGTTCAAACCACGGGTGGTCATCTTCTGTCTCCGTATCAAATTTCTTTTCCGGAAAACCCACCTTACCTGGAATGAAATACATTCCGTCATCCAGGCAGTCAATGATCTTTTTGATCTGATCGTCTGTATATCTTCCCGGAACAATCACCTTGTTAGGTACCTTGTAATTGGATGCGTCTCTATACAGATAATCGATACAGGTGCTTTTATAAAGATGATCATAGTATTCAACATTACTATCTTTTGGAATGATTCCATCTTTCGACCAGTCTGCAGCATCCACATCCCTGTCATAACAGTCTTCACAGTTAAGGCAGATCGTTCCGTCATTTACGGCATCCTCTGTTCTCTGGACCGCTTCGGCTAGATCTTCTGCCTCAACAATTATTGTTCTTGATATAGTTTCTCTAATCGTTATCGCGTATTTTTCCATAGGATTCTCCTTTGTTTTTATATTACAAACCGGATATAGCCGAGCCCATCCGGAAGCTTCATGAATTCCCCGTGTCCTCCATGCATCAGCTTTCTTGCTTCTGTTCTGGAATATCCAATACTGCACCAGTCAGAAAAGAAATCTTCCATATCTTTATAATATGCGCAGATGTCCGTATGAAGTGCATAGCGCATAGCATGTTTTCCGATAGCAAGGACCGTCTTATCTGACAACTCAATATACTGTGACAGGTATTTCTTACTGTTTTCTGATAACGGATATGCAATATACCTGGTAAAGTTGCGGGCAAAGTTTTTGGCAAACTCCAGACATGTATCTGCTAACAGGCAATAGCCCCGGGATGTGTAGACGGAATATCTTCCATCACAATTGTCGAAGATAAGAAGCCTGTTGATCTCGCACTCCAGTTTTCTCCGTTTGTTTTTAAGCATACGTTTTCTCCTTTCTGGTCATATTGTCGCGGATAATCGCTCTCGCATATTTATCCGGATCCATTTCATGATACTCATGGAATCTCTGTAAGGCAGATTCTCTGTCTTTTATTCCGGAATATCCCCAGTTGGAAATTTTCCCTTCAGAATCCATGAAATGAAGATCAAAACCTTTTCTTGTAATAGCATCCAGATTTTTCCGATCACGAAGAATAGCTTCGTATGCGATCAGGCATTCCCCGTAAAGAACTGCCATCTTGCGTACGCCTTCTTTTGATTCATCCAGTGTCTTGATTGTGCCAAGACTTAAAGTATTGATGGATTCCGTCAGACTGTAGTTACCATAAATTCCAAGGTCTAAATAGTATCCTTCGCTTTCACCCGGTTTTAATATAAAACAGGGATCAAACATATAGTTATATATATTTGTCATCTCATAATTACATGGTGAAGCATACTCAATCAGGGAATCCGGCCAGTTGCCGGATTCCTTTACTTTTGCTACAATCTCGTTAAAAAGATCTACGTTTGTGATCGCGTCTTTTTCTGATTTGATTTCCTTCAGCATAATTAAATCCTCCTTTGTAAAATATAGTGACTTTTCTTTTTGCGTTCTGAACTTCCGTAAGCAGTTTCATATAAATACTCTACCATGCTACAAGGAATTCCATGAAGCTCACATAAATGTTCAAAGAAATCAGTTTCATCCATTTCATCTACAGCTTCCATTACTTCTTCCATTGTAACAAACTCATGGTCACAATCTTTAGGATTAATAGGTTGATGCAATGGTTCATATAAACATTTCATAGTTTGATAGACATCATCAGTATACTTATGTCTGTAGCTTTTATTTTTTTCTTCTGGTTCAATTATGTTTGTAGATATATCTGTTTCGGATTCATTCTCTTTAAGTATTTCGCTTACATTGAATTGAACAATGTCACACATATGCCATTCTTCTCCGACGTCAACGCAGCTATCCCTATTATTTACTTCGAAAAACCCATCGTTCTTCATATCTACGCCAAAATCCGTCGCTGAATTTATTGCAGAGGTTTTCATTTGTTGCTGACACTCTTCTAAAGAACCAATTTTTTCGATATAAAACCCAACTCCATTATATGCGTGATGATATACGCAAATATAATCTTGGTCTTCTACCTCTATTTCATGAACCGTATGAACATAGAATACTCCATCCCCAAACGAATAGTCGATTCTTAGAATCTGATCGTCAGAGCCATCCGAATTATCCACATAATTAATTTCTGTTTTTGTGGACCAGAGCTTGCTGTTTTTCATCTCTGACAAAATCAAATTTTTAATATGTTCATGTGCGTCTGAAATATTTTTAAAAAATAAAAATGTTGGTTCTCTGTAGTTATCGCTGTCTAATATGCACACAAGGTATGCTCTCATATTTTTCTCCTTTGTATTTTGAGTATATTTTTAGTTCCATTTTTTCGCCAAATCAATCACTCTTTGGAAAGCATTATTAAATGCTTTCTGAGATCCAGTAATCTGCTCTGTTTTATAGTGTTCCATCAAGGTCTTTTTGTGGTAAATGCATATTACCGTTTTGTATCCTCCAAGAACTTTAGCAGATACTATCCAATTTCCAACTCTTTCAAATCGAATAGAGATATTCGGATCAAATTTATTTGCTTTACTCTGTTTCGCTTTTAAATAACCCTCTGTCCATGCATCATAAGCCATAATATCTGTCTCCTTAGTAATCCATTTTGGGGCTATATTCAATATTCTTCAACATTTCTCTTGCTTTTGATATAGCCAGCTCATCGATACTGATGGTTTCAATTCCGCCGCTGGTAATAACTGTAGCAAATCCTGTCACATATCGAAGCTTTTCATGTCCGGATTCCATAAGGATGACCGCATCTTCGGGAGCAATGTGCTTCTGAAGTTCGGAAAGAAAAAGGTCAAAATCATTATCTTTAGCTCCGTTCGGAACTCCATAAATACTTCCATCGCATCCAAAGGCATGTAACGTATTTCCATCCTCATCTTTATCACTCCAGCAGTGCATATCATCACCGGATACGGTATCCATGAATTTACTGAACGCATCCTCATCCTTTACATGAAAATAGTTACTCCTTGTAACTGATTCGTAGTTAGCCATTGTATAATTCCTCCTCTGTTTTAAATAAGTCCATGTTCTTCGCAAAAATCCTGCATGTGATCCGTTGCTTCATCTCCAAGATGCTTTCTTACCATCGGGACATCAATTCCTGTTTCCAGCATCTCCATATAGACATCCAGCTCGTCTGTGCCATTCTCAATGGCATCGTCAAAACGAGCCTGGATCTCATCTGACATATCAACATCCCCTTCTGTCTGAAGCCAGACATCCGGGTATTTCTTCGCACAGAGTACAAACAGCACCGGTTCGCCGGATTTGTCGTGTAAGCGTACCTCTGCTTCCGGATCCATTTTTTCAAGTTTTTTAATCAATGTTTTTACTTTCATGATGTTTTCCTCCTATGTTTTACGGCTCCCGAAGGAGCCATATCATTAACCCAGTAAAGCAGTAACTGCTTCTTTTTCCAATCTGTCGAACTCAGATTTTTCTGTTTCGGCAGGGATCAGGAAATACAGTTCATAGTCATTCGCGTCCGTTTTGCAGGACACAACGCAGCAGCCTTTGTTCCGGTACATGAGTTTTTCTGCTCTGGATAAGGCATCCAAATAGGTATCGATTACATATTCGCAGAATACGGCGAGATAATATTCCCCATCATATTCAACGACATACTCCGGACATCCGGCACCGCTGTTCCACAACTCCTGGTAAACGTGTTTTAAAGTTTCTGGAAGATCGTCCTGTGTTATCTCTCGCTTTCCGTGACAATGGAGTTCTCCCATGCCATTGCTCCAATACCTTAAATGTCCAGCCATCTCCTCAAAAGAGTCATATTCAACAGAAGTACTTACCGCATCTTTGTTATGCACATGACCTACGCGATAATAACAATAAGTATCATCGTACAGGTAGTGTAATGTGATAGTTCCTTTCTCCTGAACCCGATCACCGTCAATGAACAGCCCTGATTCAGCTCCATGTTCAATGGAAATGGTTTCGACTTCTTTCATTGCCAGTTCCTTTGCCTTCTCCCATGCTTTCTGGAAAGAAGTAAACTGCATCCCTTCTTCCGCGTCATCCCATGAATAGGTAATATCCAGCTTATACATAGTTTTCCTCCTTTGTTTTAAAGAACAGTCACGATTTCTTTCTTCCTGCTGTCATAACGGAACACTCTGTCAGAAAGGAAATCCGCAGATGTCAATGAACCGTCTGATATTCCCGCATCTGTTGAAGCATTCCAGCCTTCTTTAATATTCTTCGGAGAGATCGTGTTGATCTTATGGACGAACACTTCGTGTACACTTGTTGCTGCGAAGTAATAGTCTCCCCCCATGATCTGACTGATCCGTTCTGCTACTTTTTGGAAGAATATCGCTGTTGCACCAAATGACCTATTTTCTGAAATCAAGATCAGAAAGTCGGCATCTGTATGGAAATCATTTTCCATAAATGGCTCACCGCTTGAATACGGCTTAAAAAGGAGGGTTCCCAAATCCGTTATCCGCGGAGGAAAAAGTTTTAATGTGTTTTCCATTGCAGCGGAAAATACCTCGTCATAGGACTTTTCCCATTTATAGGTTGCTTTAGCAGGAATCATAATCGATCCTACCTTTCCATCTGTGGTCTCCAAAAATACATACAGGACCAGCGTTACTCCTCCAACAGTTCTGCGGCATACCCCATTTTCCATTTTCTTTCTGCCAGTCTCACAATTAAATGCCCGGATAAACAGCCTGTCCTTGATGCTCTCGTAGCAGTCAAGCGTATCCACTAATTCTTCGCCCTTTTTTCCATTCTTTTCACAATATGTCAGGGAATTGTCAATTTTCTGTAGAACGACTTCTATTCCGTACTGACAATAGTCTTCAAAAGCAGCATCCATATGAACCAAAATTACAGTCCTGTTTTTTTGAAACATGGCACATACATCATCTGTTACCGGTTCTTCTTCCGGTTTCTTTACAGACGCGCTGTAATTTGGATGCTTCACACTGAATTCTTTTACCAAGTTTTCTACAAATTCGTTTTTGTTCATTTTTTTTCTCCTTTGTTTTGTGGTTGTTAATGAGTTTAATTTGTATTTCTCCTTTCGTTTTAAATACAAAGGTAAGATGTTAAAAAAGAGTTCTAATGAAAAAAGTGAATTCGAATTCACTTTTTTATTAAAAAAAACTGCCATCGTAAAAGGTGGCAGTTTAAATATAAAACTATCATGCAGGACAGCTTATTCGTTGTCCCATCCCAGACATTCAGATACCTGTTCGAGGATCTCTTCATCGGACATCATAGCTCCGCAGCAGTTGCAGATACGGACAGTCTTCTGGACTTTCTTTCCGTTTTTTCTTCCATGGTAGGTTACCTTGCTGTTTGGAATCATAATGTCAGATTTTTCGCAGATGTAGCAGCGTGTCATAAGTCACACCTCCTTCTGTGTAAGCTCGAATCCGTCATGACAGAAGCCGTACTCATTGGAAAGCCAGTCGGAGATGTCGTCCTGCATTTCTATCTTTTCAGCTTCACCAAAAAACCCGTTTTCATCCTCATAGTTTTCTTTTGAAAACTTAGCCGGAAGGATCACTTCCTGTGGAAGGGAATCGAACGTATCCTGGTCTCCGTCGGTATCCCATTTTATTTTTTTCGCAATATATCTAATGACAGGCTTATATTTTAAGGATTTTATCTTCTCATTCATAACTGCAGTAAAATCGATATGATAAGATGAGAAAGATGCATACGCATACAGATGTCCCTGATATTCGGATTCAACTTCTTCGGTATCCTCCGTTCCGTGCTCATATTCGTAAGGATCATTTTCTTCACTTTCTTTTACCAGATGAAGTAAAATCTTTTTTACTTCGTTTTCTGTTCCTAAAAAGCGATGCATTATTATCCCGTCTACATTAGTGTTTGATTCAGAAATGATCCATTCCGTTCTTTCTATCGCTGTATTTTTTTTCATATTCGTATTCTCCTTTGTTATTAAAGTATTCCAAGGTTTCTATACTCATTGATCCGTTCCAGTTCCTGCCGAAGAAAACGTTCGTCGTTCAGATGAATATCTTCCATTTCTCCTCAAAAATTTCTTCTAATTTTTTCTCAGCTTCCTCTTTAGTCAGGAGGAGTGTGTTTCCGATTTCACTTGCTGCAAAACTTCCAGTAAGGCCACTACGAGATTTTATATAGTAAAAAACTATTTCATCAAAAACGACAGGATGTTCAATATATCCCTCGCACTCACCATATGAAAATGCTGTTACTTTGCACGGTTCCAAATATCCATCAGCAATATCCCATATGGTATCACCTACTTTGCATATAAGGTTTATTCTATTTGTTTTGTTTTTCATGGTCTTGTTCTCCTTTGTTTTCATCATTGATAGGTTAAAATTTTTATCTCCTTTCGTTTTATTTTCAGATTTAAAATGGTAATTTTTTCTGCAAATAAAAACTGCCATCGTCGGATGGCAGTATACAATGCAACTATATATTCAGTACAAGTCCCTGACTTCTCATATCTGCATAGTCATCAAAGCCATATTGTTGAGCCTTGATATCTAAGTAATCCCTTTTGGGAATATCTCCCATGTTTGTACTGATCAATTCTTCCTTACTCCTCTGTATTTGAAATTATTTTAAAATTGCCACGCAATGTCTGTATAAGGCATTCATTTTCCCTCAGAATATAATCATGATCTGCGGATCATTATCTGACTCATCGCCTTCATCCGCATCAATAGCTGCAATTTCATACTCTCTGTCATTATCGAATGATGCGTAAAACCGTGGCCAACCAATAAGATTGTCCGTCGGATGTAAGCATCGGTTTTCATCTTTTTCATCCTGTCCTCTGGGGTTCCATGTATTCCCGGACCTTTTCCAGTATAACCTTTCCGGTAAGATGTTCCTTAACCGATCCTGTTTGAACGCACATCAAACTTGCATTTATCCAGGATATATGCTATACTTTGGGCATAGTAAAGAACTGATGTTCTAATTGACCTGATATGGTTTTCATTGAGAAAGGAGGCGTGTCTCATGCGTACATGGGCGATGGATTTCATCCCTGCAAAAAACAAAACAGAGGCTGCGGTCTGTCAGTATTTCAAGACAAACACCACAGATTTCAAATGTATGTATAACACTGCCAATTTTTATATCAGGAATACCATGACCGGGTTAAAGAAATCTCCGGAAGAACGCACGCACCTGGAGACAGAAGTCCTTCACTACGTTTTCACGGGCATCCAGAAAGCAAACGAAGATATCGGGCCAAAACAGATGGCAAGGATCCTGCGGGACCGCAGGTCCGCAAAAGCAGGAGGGATGCAGTGTGCCGTCCGTGCTTATAAGCTGACCCTCCAGGAACCGTTCCGGTATCCGACCAGGGAGAAATGGTTCCTTTCTTATGGTGTACTGGATGCCATCTTTAAGTTTACGGATAACCCGGTATATAAGCGGATGAACAGCCAGGTCAACCAGAATGCCATCCGTAAGGTGGTCTCCGCCTGGACCGGGTATTTTGAACTGCAGAAGAAGTATCGGGAGGATCCCCTGCACAATGATAAACCGAAGATCCCCGGATATCTCAAAAATACGGAAAGCACCGCATGGTTCTCCTCCCAGACGGCAAAACTGCAGGAGGAGGACGGAAAGTACTGGCTCAGGTTTGTAAACCTGAAGGAACGGGTATGCATTGGAAGCACTTCCCTGTATGAGGGGATGAAGTATGTAAAGACGGAGATCAAGCCGGTATATGGATACTACCGTATCCTGGTCACCTTTGATGACAGGGTAAAAGAAAAGGAGCCTCCGGAGTCCCCGAAGCGGATCCTGGGGTTGGATCCGGGTATGGGGAATTTCCTGGCCGTGGCAAACAATTTCGGGGGAGTCCCGTTTGTGATACGTGGCGGTGCCATTAAGTCCGCCAACCAGCGGTTCAACAAGAAACGGGCCGCCCTGATCTCCTCCCTCACCAAAGGGAAGGACAGCACAAAGTCTGTCAAGAACAGTGAACAGCTTCGTACTCTGAGCCGGAAGAGGGAAAACTTTCTCCGGGACTACTTCTATAAATGCGCATGGTATATCTGCCGGTATGCCCAGGCAGCGGGGGTGGAAGTGATCGTCATGGGACACAATAAAGGACAGAAGCATGGGATCTCTCTTCTGGACAGCACGAACCAGAACTTTGTGTCCATACCTTTTACAAAATTCATTACTGCCCTGACATCTGTTGCCGCAAAATGCGGCATTGCGGTTGTCCTGACCGAGGAAAGCTACACTTCCCAGTCCAGCCTGCTGGACATGGATGAGATCCCTGTCTATTCCAAAGGGAATACAGGAGGATACACGTTTTCCGGCAGGAGGGTGAAACGCGGGCTGTACCGTTCCGGAGACGGGATCCTGATCAACGCGGATATCAACGGGGCAGGGAACATCATCCGCAAGGAGTATCCGGATGCCTTTGCCGGTCTCAAAGACCTCTCTTACCTGTACACCACAACAATGTCTATTGGATATAAGGATCTGTATAAGGAAGCAAAGGCTCCTAAGAAAAGGCCCTGCCGTTTCCATAAAGAAGGAAGATCGAGCAGGGTCCGTTACAGGGAAAGAAAGGAACTGCGTACGTATTACCGGAAATTCTGGGGAGACACCAAATATATCTGGAAGCCGGAAGAAAAGACCGGACAGGAAGGATCAGAAGATAAGGCTGTGTAAGCCAGGTAATCCCCGTCACAGGGGATAGAGGGATAGTGTTAGTCCTGCGAGGCGTTGTTCACCTCGCGAAGAAGCCGCGGCCAACTCGTAGAGTTGTCCGTCGGTCAATCACCATCGTCATAAATGATAACCTCAGAATTTTCTTCATACGTACTAAGCTGTTCAATTAAGTCCTTAATCCTCATAATTTTTTCCTTTGTTATTATTTTCATGCTTCTATAGATATGCAGGACAAGATTTCAGTTTTGTCCTGCATATTCTTCCAGTTTTTCATCTGCAAGCAGATCCCCGCAATAATCAATGACCGTCTCTATTGAAGGTCTTAGTAATTGATATACCATTTTATTTAAACCTTCATATGTTCAATTACCATATCGTAATTGATATGCGGATGGTTCTTAAAGAAAATAAACATTGCTTCCTCCAGACTGACTGCGTCAATGAAACAGTAATACCTGCATCTTCCGTACTCAAAGGTGACCTCATATCTTCCGATCTCTTCTACCGGCGTACCATCATCATCACGGCTCAGGTCTATACACTGATCTCCATTGTTGTCAAAATATGCTGACAGTTCTTCCGGCTCCTCGATGCAGTCTTCTTCAAAGAATTCTCCATTTTCAAGGAAATAATAACCATTGGATTCGCATATTTCCTCCATATCCTCATCGGAAATCTCATAGAGCTGTGCATATCCCTGCTTCTCGTACTCCATACTGAGCTGTGAAAAAACCTGCTTTACAAGTCTTTCGGCTTTTTCCAGAACAGAAACCCGGATATCACGTATCCCCATGTTTTCAAGTTCATACTGGAAGTCTTCTGCAAGATCAATCCTGTCTGCCATACAATAACAGTACCTGCGGTTTACCGGGATCTTAACCTCATTCTTGTACTCGCTCATATAGAACTTTAAAGTACGGATTTCCTTTTCTATAAGATACCCGTTGATCCAGTTGTATGCAGGGGCTTTCCCCGGAAGAGCAAAAATATCTTCTATGTTCACGGAACCATAGATATTTACTCCATCTCCCTGGCAGTATGATAATGACCACTGCACTTCTAATTCACTGCGTGGAAAGATATACGAAAGATCGTTCTTGTAGTCATTTGTTAATTCCAATGAGAGTATCTCATCGTTTAAATACCATTCCTTAGCTTTTTCTTTTGCCTCCCCGTTAAGTTCCGGGAAAGTAAAAACCTTGATTTCCTTTATGTATTTGTTCATAATTCTTCCTCCGTTTTGATAGTTATATTGTTTTACTCCTTTCGTTTTATTTACATTGAAAAAATGGAGAATAATAAAGGATAATAAAAAACCGCCATCGTAATGACAGCGGTTTATCCAAAAATCAATCTAACAGTTTGTCCAGTTCCTCTACGGTCTCCGCGGAGGCAACCACAGTACAGGAAATGATCCGGTTACGGTTTGCTCCTAATTCTTTCTCTAATGAACGAAACAGCTCTTCCGCTTCCTTTGTTCCTGCCCTGGTAAGGATATTATGATACACATATATCTGTGTCTCATCTTCTATTCCTTCATTATTAATGAAATCGATGTCTATGGCAGAGCATCTGTGGATCGCAGAAACCTCCGTCTGAAGGCTTTTGGTAAGGCATTCATGAAGGCTTATGCATTCCTGCTTTGCCTGCTCCTCCGGGATCTCCTCAAGAAGATTATTGAGATTATCCCAGTAAGAAAGATTGCAGTCATATCTTCCGTTCGCATAAGCCCTGGATATTTTTTCTGCTCTCTCCTTAGACACTTTCATGTCCATGCCTCTGATATCCTCATATACATGTTCAGCCCAAATCTTCCGATAAAAGGAGTCTTTGATATCAGATGGAAGTGTATCGAGAAATCCCTCTATGGTATGATCAAGAGAGTTTCTTTCCGAATTAACCATTTTGGCAAAATCATTCAGGATTTTTAAGTCTCTGACAGGATATCTGTCCAGTAAACAGGAAATGCTTCCGAATAAAACAGATGTCTCTTTGATTAGTTTGTATCTGAGCGCAGCCTCCTCAGCGGCTTCTTTTTTGCCGTAGATTTCAAGACCGTATACAGAATCACTTTCTCTTGGATCCTGCCAGATCTGCCCTGTTTCTTCATTAAATCTAAAGCATATTTTTTGTCCTTCAGTGCTCACTTTAAGATAGTTTTTTCCCATTTCGGAAATAATCCCTTCTGTGATGGAATATTTCTTACGGGGAGCATACTTCCCTACACAGAGATCGTATCCGGTATACAAAAGATATACGGTCATCCCTTCTTTATAGTTATCTTTGTAAAAATCAGCCATGTGTTTTCCTCCTTAGTTTTCATACATATTTTTTTAGCCAGCGATCAGACCAGCTTATGCTCTTTCTCAAATTCTACGAGCCGGATCACTGCATCATCAAACGCTTTATCCGTTCTTTCATTTTTACTGATGCTGTTCATGGCACCTGCTTCTTTAACAGTTTTTAAAAGTTCCCTCCAGTGATAGTACTCTTCCAAAGTTAATCCGTAATGTGCTGCCTCACAGGTCATTGCCTGACTTGCTGAATCGTATACTTTCCTGCACTTCTCACACTGATACATCATGATCGTTTTCATTTGTTTTCCTCCTTAATTTATGACTGGAACGTTGCCTTTATTATGGAAGGCTGATAAAGCCTTTTTTACTGTTTCTTTGATCAGTTTCCCAATTGCCAGAGTACAGCCGTTTCCACATTGCTGCTGGCGGCTGTCTAAAGAGCCATGGAACTGAAATTCCTTATTGAATCCCATCAGTGCGGAAGCCTCCGCTACAGTAAGGGTCCGGTTTTCAGTCGGATGGATCAATGGCAGTTTTCTCCAATTGACAATGGTTGGGGATGGGCTGTTCAGGTCCAGGCGGTAATACCGGTTGGAATGCATGTTGGGATTATCCCTTAGTTCCGGGATATCTTTAAAATTGTGTCCCGGGCGGACATAAGACATGTTTTTTACCGTTTCCGGACGGCTGACTGTCTGATCGGTATAGTTGAACCATTCCGGGTTCACTTTTTCAAGTGCTTCCCGTACAGTACGGGTGGGATGGATGACCTTATCCGGCAGACGGATCAATCCGATCCGGGATCCGATCAGGATCGCACGTTTCCTTAATGTGTATCCTCCAACATCTGTATCCCTGACTATGGCCGAAGTGATCTCATAGGTATTCCCCAGCCCATTCATTACCCTGTCCATGTACCTACCATGTTCACAGGTGATAAACTGGGGGACGTTTTCGATCACAAATACTTCCGGTCTGTTCTCCTTTGTGATCCGGATATACTCATTGACCAGATCCACATCCTGATGGTCTCCTGCCATCTTCCTTCTGTTGCTGGCAGAAAACGGTTTACAGGACGGTCCTCCGATAATAAGGTTATAAGGATCATCATTTCCATGTATTGTTCTTACATCTCCATGAAAGATATGGTCTCCTATATTGTGTCGGTAAGATTCACAGGCACCCTTGTCATAATCACAGGCAAACCGGATCTCAAAGGCCGGGTCTTTATAAAAAGCCCAGTCCAGCATACCTGCCCCGGAAAACAGGGACATAACAGAAAATACCTGTTTCAGATCATTTTCCAACTGTGTGTCTTCAGTTATGGATGCCAGATATTCATCAAAGGTGATCTGCCCTTCCATACCTGCAGCTATCGAAAGATTTGCTTTGGAAATGCAGAATTCCTTCATCACTTCCTCAAGGAAAATGATCCTGTTTCTGATCTCCCTGACACACCGGACAACGATCCTGTCCTCTTTTACTTCCATCTCCAGGTAATCACTTGTGGATACGGCTCTGCGGACATCTTTCTGCCGGATGTCAAACAGTGCTTTTTCTTTTACCCCACATTTCTTCCTCGACACTGTCATGCCTTCCTCAGATGGTCTGATAATGATACAGTTCCTTCTTACCTCATAGACATAATGGCTTCCCGGATAATATTGTTCATCCGGGGTGATGGAGAAGGTAAGTCCTCGTTTTGATGTTTTATATTTTCTCATTTGTTCTCTCCTTAAAGATTTCTCCCTGCTTCAATGATGATGCAGTTATCAGTCACTGTCAGATACAGAACCTGCATATCAAGGACCGCGTCAAGGGGTTTCCGGTTGCCATCTCTGACTGCATCATAGATACATTTCGCACCTTTGTCATAATGGGTATCTTCCGCTGTGCAGTCATATACTCTGTAATTACAGTCACAGTCAAAATAGTCATTGTAAACGAGATCTCCTACCAGCATGATAAATTCCTCCTTTGTTTTCTTGATCTTTGCATGTTTTTTTCTCCTCTCGTTTTGGTTTACAAAAAGAAAATGAAAAAAGAACCCGGTTCTTAAAAATGGGTGCGGATTTTTATCCATTTTTATTTTGGAGATTTTTTTTCAATTTATCTTTATCTTTAAAAACGAAGGGAGAAAAAGTGATGTATAGAATAAGAGAAGATTTTGGGAAGAAAACAGCGGAAGAAATTCGTGAAGGAAGTGTCGTGAAACGTGCAGAGGACGACTCTCTGTATAAGTTCATTGGTGTAGCCAAGAACACATCTTCCTGTGAATATGAAGCAGTCTTGATGGCTCTTAGCGGTGATTACGGTCTATATACCGTTCCTGTTAAGGATTTTCTTAAGGCTGCGGACTTTGGTTCCCATCAGAGTTACGCATATGAGACATGCGGAAACGTTGACGGAAACTGGAGTGTCGTCTACTGATCTTTCCATCACCCGCTAAAAAGAGCCGGGTTGTGTTCAAACGAGAAGCCTTTCGGGGCTTCTTTTTTATGCACGAAAAAAGGAGCCTCAACTGGCTCCTAAAAAAGTTACTACTCCTCTCTCATTCCATGAGGCCTGAAAGACCAGATCTGCATACCGGTTACTTTGAAATCAAGAACATCTGAAAACAATACCAGAATTGCGTTCTGGTAAATCCTTGCAGGAACCGGGTTCTCTTCGTTCCCAAAATACTCGAAGAACGATTCCATTGCATCAGTATCCAGTCAAATGGCAACATCAAGTTCTTCTGGGAATTCGGAAGTATAGATTTCTTTCTTTTTCAGCCAGGCCCAGATCTCTATAATCTGTTCTTCATCGTCTTTGTTTAAATGATATTTCTTTTCCGGACGATTTTTCGCGTGGATTACCATGCTGCATTCCTTCTCCAGCCATTGGAATCCTTTTTCTGTCAGATAATAGGTAACTGACTGTTTTCCACGGTCTGATTCTGCCAGTCCTTCAGATTCCATTTTGTCAAAATACTCATCTCCCAGTCTGTTTGAAACAGAATAATTTCGGTAGGAAATGAAATGCTTTTCTCCATACTTGTAAAAGGGCTGTTTGTTGTCCATACCGATTGCATGGCAGGCTCTTTTTACCATTTCATTATTCATTTCCATCCCCCTCGTTGTTCTGTTCTTCATCAAGAATTCCCGATACATCCCCTGATACCAGAAGATATAATTCTTCCTCAAATACACTTACGGGTTCATATCCGATATCCATCAGTAACGGACTTCCTGTCAGTTTTTCTGAAATCAGATCAAGAAATCCCTCAAGGTCATTCTCGATCATATCAGAGAGTTCTACTTTGACAATTCCGCGGATGTAATTATTGTCATCCTTATATCTGCATACGGCTTCTTTCGTTAATGGGGCAATTGGATAACTTACTCCTTTGTAGCAATATAACTGTTCTGAAAATTTTTCTTTAAATTCTGAAATCATTTTTTCCAATCCATATTCCAATTCAGCATCATTTGCTCTTATTGGAATGCTTTCCGTTTTGGTAATCTGTTTCCCAGTGGATCGTATTCCATTACAGAATAAAACATATTTCCATTCATTGTTATCCTCTGTCACAGACAGTCTCAGTATTCCTCCTGGAATTCCGGTTGGATATACACAAATACATTTTTTATTGAAAGTAATCGGAATTTCTCCTGCTCCGTCCCATCTTTCATAGTTTGCTCTTAAAAGGAAGTTGTATACTACTTTATGCAAATAGAAATCATCGTTTCCTGCGTCATCACAGAGTGCATCATATTCTTTCTCAAATTGAAACAGATTCTCTAATGAACAATGCTCCTTCTTTAAGGCGTATTCTTCCATTTTTAATAAGAAGAACTCTTCTTCCTTATCTGTTAGCGGCCAGTCAATTACCTTTGTTGTTTCTTCGCTGTCAATTTCATACATCGCCGTCACTCTTCCATTAGAATGCCAGTAGGTGTAAAAATTAATCCAGGTTACATCGTCAGAATCAGTATCTGTTCCAAAATAGCGGTCGACATCAAACCAGAGTTCCCAGACTGCTTCTATGGTTTCTTTTTCCAGATCCATACAAAGTTCGCCTGTATATTTGACATTCTCGCTTATAATGTCAATCTGACGTTTTCCTTCAAGGAAGAATTTTGCAAAATCTGCTTCGCCGTATCTCGTCCAGTCTTCCTCTCCTGATCGCACCCAGATAGTTGGGTTAAGATTAATAGAATAATCAGATATACGACACAGGGACTTGTATGTTGTCCACAGCTCTTTTGCGGAATCATAGAATAATTCCTTATCCAGATTACCTTTTTCTGGACCTGTTTTCTTGTAAAGTCTTAACTTGAATTCGTTGTTCATTTTCTTTTCCTCCGTATTTTAGATTTCTTTCATAAATTTTTTTTACTCTTCCATTCTGCCGCGGATGGATTTGAGAAGGCTCTCTTTCGCTTTCTTAGTTCAAGATACAGTAATTATTCCTTCTCATGGGTTTTATAGTAGGTTACGTGATATTTTTTTATTCTCCTTTCTTTTTTATTATGTTTAGAAAATGTAAAATGGGGTATACTTATGAAAACTGGTATTTTAAGAAATGTAGTAAGATTATTAAAGTATTATTTATTTTTCAATCGGAACCGGGTTCTGATTACTGTCCTGATTCCTTTTAACAAATCAGGTTTTTTGCATCCTTGTGGCATATGCGGTTATCATATTTCGAGTTTCTGAAAAAATTGCTACAATCGGAACCCGGTTCCGATTTAAAATAAGCATACACTTTTACTCTTTTTCTTATACAATTTTCTACGTTTTTATATATTTTCTTTTTCTGAAGAATCTATATTTATCCAAACAGAACCGGGTTCCTATTAAAAATAATAATACGCTATTACTCTTTTTCTCTTATACAATTCTTTTTATCTTTAAATAAATCTCTTTTTCAAAAAAATAAATATTTATTTAATCGGAACCGGATTCTGATTGTAGTATTCTTTCTTGCTCTGACCTGAATGTATGTTCTAATGTAATCGGAACCGGGTTCCGATTTATCAAAATCTCATAACATCAATTTAATAATTCAAATTAAGTTGAATAAACCACCATGATATACTTGGTTTATCGTAGGATCTCAAATTATTATCTTTCGAAAAGAATATAAATCAGAACTGCGTTCCGATTTTAACATTAATTCATGTCAACCCTTTGTATACTGTTTATCTTTCATTTTTTATATAGAAATAGAGTGAATATATTAGAATCCGAAGACATAAAAGGAAATGATAGCTCAAAAATATTTTTTAGCAGGTACTTATGTCACCGCCATTTTTAATCGGAACCGGGTTCCGATTTGACATTTTTTTCGTGTGAAAACATTCCAAAATTGAAATTTATATAATAGAAGTTGTCAATCATATTGAATTTTAAAAATGTATGTGTCATAATAACAAATGATCAAAAGGACACGGAAAGGAGAAAATTATGGCAAAAGTAATTGCTGTATACAATAGAAAAGGCGGTGTCGGCAAGACAACCAGCCTGTTGAACTTAGGAGCAGAATTTGCTCTATTAGGAAAAAGAGTACTCCTTGTAGACGGGGATTCGCAAATGAATTTAACTCAGTATTTTTTTTCAGATGAACTTGATATAGAGATTGGAATCGATCCAAATGAATGTATTTTAAGCCAGGGCCGTACAAAACCAGGTGTAGATAATCTATACACGATCCTCGAAGATAAAATGCCTGTTTTTAGTGCCATCCGAACAATCGAACGATCCACAAAAAGAAAGTTTGGAAATAAATTTAAAACCGTAAGCTGTAAATTTGATGTATTACTTGGCAGCCGGGAAATGGATTGTTATGAAATAAATGATATTGAGAGCGTAAAAAAACTGTTAAGCCAGGCTGAGGATGAATATGATTATATCTTTATCGATTTCCCTCCGCAGAACAGCCTTGTAACAATGATGTATCTGGTAGCATCTGATTACCTGATTGCCCCTCTCCACCTCGGAAAGGAATCCAGTCTCTTTGCATACAACGATATCATTGACTGCTGTGAAGAAGCTAATGAATATAAAGATAAGAACCTGGTTCGTCTTGGTGCTTTTTATACACAGACTCAGCTCTACAAAGGATATCAAAAAGAAAAGTATTCCGAAAGTATGACAGAAGAAATGCGACAAGCAATGCGTTTCTTTAAAACAACAATCAGATATGATTATGCAACAACAACAGCTGCGGAGGCATATAAAGAGCCGGTCTGCATCTCTGCTGGACGAAGTGAAATTGCTAAAAATTATAAGGACCTTGCAAAAGAGATCTTACAGAGGATAAAGGAGGTTGAACAGCATGGCTAGATACGCAAAACAAAACCTGCGCAGAAATTCCACAATGGCCATGGTTGCACAAAGGTCTGAAAAATATTCCTCAGACATCACGCAGGATATGAATACGGATGAACTTCCGGAATCCCAGAAAGTCAAGCTACGCTTCTTAAGGGATCAAGACCTGGTGGATGATCCTGACAATATCACTGTATACGGCAGTGAATACCAAATAGATAATCTGGCGGAAGTAATGAAAGAATACGGTTTCCAGGGTGTTATTCTTGCATATCCGATTGAAGGAGGAAAATACCGTATTGAATCCGGTCACAGAAGAAGACTTGCAGCAAGAAAAGCAGGAATAGAAACAATACCTGTTTTGGAAACCGTACCTCCCAAAACAGAGTATGAAAGAAAGAGACGTCTCTTTGGGGCGAACCTGTTAGAAAGGGATAAAAATCCCATCATTACGGCAAGGGTCGCAGATAATCTGTATTATACATTTAGAGATGAATATGAATATAAAAAAGAAAACGACCTGCTTGATAAAGATGAAGATGGAAATTTAATTGAATCTGGAGACATTATTAAGAAAGTCAGTGCGTTCATGGGTCTGGATGTAAGAACGATAACAAAATATCGTACTCTTCTTAAATTAATTCCAAAACTGCAGGAAATGGCCGCTTCCAAAGAATATTCCTGGACTGCACTCACAGATGCTGTAACTCTTTCTGATCAAAAGCAGGAAGAGCTTGTATGTGATATTCAGAATGAACCGGAATCGGTTACAAAAGCATGGATCATCAAAAAATGCAGGGAATTAAAGCAGGAAGAGATAAAAATAGACCAGGAAAATAACAAGGGCCAAGCAGTTACACAGGCAAACGCTCCAAAGTCTAAAGCAGCTGGTTATATCAAGCCAAAGGTTGCCACAAAAAAGATCAAAAAATACTCTTCTGAATTAACAGAGGTATTAAAAGATGAATATGTGATTCCAGAGAAGGATCTGGAACAAACGATCAACGAGCTGGAAGATCTGAGTAAGATCATTTCTGAAAAGATAGAAGTATTAATGAACCGCTTTGCAAATTAAATAGGAACCGGGTTCTGATCGAAAGAGATAATGCAGTGCATTATCTCTTTTTTTATTTTGTCTATAATAATTTCATTTTATGTTGCAAACAACAACGAAAGGAGAAAATTATGAACAGAAATGAAATTATTGCAAGACTTATGGAGAACGACAGTACGGTACTGTCGTTTCCAGACAGAGGACCATGGGGAGATCAAAAATACAGGGGGAACTGCTCTGGCTGGTATCAGGCATTCTTGATCTGGAAGTATAAGGTCAAAAAATTTGCAGAATTATTTGCCGGATCAGGGACAGGTTTTGATGTAGCCAAAGATATGAAAATTGATTATGTTGGAGCGGACTTAAATCCTACGCCGGTACGCCCCGGGATCTTATGCGTAAACGCAGTGACAGATGAAGTTCCGATACAGTTTACAGATGCCGACTTTTTATTTATGCATCCGCCATATGGAGCTGAGATCAGGATCCCCTATGCCGGTTCTATGTATCCGGACCCAAGTGGTGAATTATCAAAATGTGACCTGGGGCAGATGCCATGGGAAACATTTATGAAAACCCTAAACGGTATCGTTATGAAATATTTCGCCTCTTTACAGAGTGGGGCACGAATGGGAATCTTAATGGGGGATGTACGCAGAAACGGGTTGCATTCCATGTTAACAGACATCGTAAAACCAGGCGGACTGGAACAGGTGCTCATTAAAATGCAGCACAATACATGTTCTGGAGGTCGAAGTTATTCTTCCAAAAACTTTGTTCCGATCGTACATGAGTATATTCTCGTACTCAAAAAGCTTGCTCCTTATATCCTCGATTTTCAGATTCCACTCAAAAAGAAACTGGATATCAGGGACAGCAGATCCGCAACCTGGCGGGATGTTGTTTTTGCGGTACTCAAAAAGCTTGGAAGAGCATCATCCCTTTCAAATATCTACAGAGAAGTGGAAGGGTATGCGAAGGCTCTTTCCAATCCACACTGGAAGGATAAAGTCAGACAGGTACTCCAGATGTATCCGGATTTTGTATCCGAAAGCCGCGGTATCTGGAGTCTTGCTGCATGAACCGACAGATAAAAAAGTGAATTCGAATTCACTTTTTTATCGGAACCCGGTTCTGATTGTAACAATTTCATCAATTAAAAAAGATCCTCCGATTGATAAATTCGGAAGATCTTTTTTTATTCTATGGAAAAATCATTATTCTAATTTTTTTTTGATCTCAGTAATATAATCATTAAGGTTATCCTGCATCTCAATCAGGATGGATAAACAATCCTCAAGACGATTCGCCTTAATGATCGAATCATCTTCAAAAGCAGATTTCAGAAAATCATAGCTTTTTTCTATCCTTTTATATCCGTCTTTATGACGGAATTTAGTTTTTTCTTTAACTTCAGGATGATCTGGTTTTTCTTCCCTGTATACAGAATACACGTAATCCTTTTTTATACATTTCGCTTTATCGATCTCGTCTTTGATCCAATTACCCGAAACAGCAGATTGAATACTGCCCTGCATCGTAATCTTTCTGTATAGCATATTTTGCTGGAAATCATTAAGCTGACTTGCCTGGCTTAAAATCGCCCATGAATAATTTCCACTCTCTGCTAAGGACTGCATTTTCGGATTTAACTTAAAGACAGGAACTTCTGTTATATCTGCAAGCATAGCTGCGTCATATCTACGATGCCCGGATTCGATCCGGTATTTTTCTCCTTCGATCGGGTATGCTACAAGATCTCCAAAGAAACCTATATTCTTCATTGATTCAGCAAGATTGCTTACATCTGTATCCAGATATGCCTCTTCATTTAAAGGATCTTTTTCCAGACAGGTAAGCGGTAATATTTTAATTTTAAAATCTTTGTATTCCTTGAACTACCCCAACCGACTGACGTCTGATGGGGATTCTGTGGGCCGAAGCCCACAAAATACTGATTCAGCCCAGCTTACAGTTATCCGATATGTTCCCCGAAACCCGAAGGAAAGGGCAGCATACCGGACGGGTGCTCCGGATATCCCGTCCATCCAGGTACCTGCCGCCCCATACAATTGGAACGTACAGAATCCCTGGTAAGATACCCGGAGAGGTTGACAGTTACAAAAACCATAAGAAATGGTTACAATCTATGTAAAAGAAACATTGTCTTAAGTTACAGGTGATCAGCAGTAACGGACCGTCCAGCCCTTCATCTCCCTTGCGATGGCACCCAGGGATTTCGGTTTTTTCAGCTTCCCGGTCTTTGTCCGTTCCTCTTTATGGGCATAGGGGATCTTACGGTAGAAGCTGTGGGTATATACACCGCTGAATTTCTTTGTGATCTCTCTCCAGGCGGCCATAAGACCTGGCATGTCCTTTCCTTGCAGCATCCTCTCGCGGATGGAAGGGGAAAGCCTTTCCGTCATCTCCTTATCCGGGAGAAGCAGTTCCAGAAGCCCCATGCCTTTCAGACCGATGGCATAGGAGGCTGCGGCGTGGATGGAGATACCCATCTTCCGCATGAACAGGAATTTCCCCATCTGGCTTGTATACGCAGGGTCGATCTTTATGAGGCCGAAGCTCCTTTCGTAAGCCTGGTTCTCCAGGCAGGAAGTCATCTTGCGGTAGGCAAAAACGGATGCATGGCGGTTGCCCTTTGCATTTCCGTAGCGCATACCGCCCCTGGAGATGACCGTGTCGATATCCTCCATGATGAGCGGTTTCTTTCTGTCTGCACAGAACTTTCCGACTTTGGACATGACACGCCCGATCTCATCCGAGATCTGCCCGGAGGTCTTGTTCTCCGGATCGAACTTCAGGATCTCGCCGGAAATATACCTTCCGTCCTTATCGATGTCCGTCAGTGCCACGTGGTCATAGTTCAGGTCGATGGATACACAGCCGTCCTCCAGGGACTCATTGCAATGGTGGTTCTCCAAGAGGAGGGTGACGGAAGGAATCAGGTACAGCCTGCCATCCGGGTCACGCTTTAACTGGATGCTGTAGCATACCGGTTTCCGGCTGACGGGTGCCGTAAAAAGAGCCTCCAGCCATTCTTCCTCCAGCTGTGCCGGGTGGAAACCGTAAAGGACTGCTTCCGTACCGTCCATACACCGGATGATCAGGGCGTCTTTGTCCCCTTTCAGGTATTTCTTTTCCTTCAGGTCTTTGACAGAGGCCCTTCTTACCAGGAAGTTGCAGTCCCTTGAGGTATGGCGCCCCGGAAGGCTGATGGAGGCATGCCGTTTATCATTGAGTTCCTGTTTCCATTCCTCCCGATCCACAGCGGGGTTCCCTTCCTTATCTACGGCATCTTTCCGGGAATACAGTTTCTTTGTCCCGAACAGGATGCGTTTCGGAGGGAATCTCTTCAGGTCCTCCAGTTTCTTGCCGGCACGTTCCCGGGAGGAGATGAGCATCTTCAGGCGGTGCTTCAGGTCACGGATATTCTGTTCGACCATCCGTTCAAAGGACCCCGTGTCCATTGTCTTTTTTCCGGAAAGATGTACCGTCCCATTGTCTATTGCAAGCTGGCAACCGGTATAAGGCGTCTTCCATTTTTTGGTGGTACGGTAAAGGTCCAGGGACTTTTTGACAGCCTGTTTCCTCTCAAGCTGTTCCTTTACGGAGCCGATCTTTGTGTCACGTGCTTTTAGATCCTCCTCTTTGGAACGGATATATATCTTGTTCAGCTCGTTCTGGGATGAGAGTGCCCCGGAAGCAGCGGAGTAAATGGCACAGGCATAATAAGCATTGATCCCGAAGGTATCCGTGCACCATTGGGAATAAGTTATATCTGAAAAGACACCGGTATTATCGTATCTCAGGTCATACAGATGGTTATACATCTGGATCTTTATGTCATTAAATCTCCGGATCGTATCGACCAGGGAGTCTGCATTGTAGATCTTATCTTCGTCGAGATAATAACGCCTGTCTGCATTTACTGTCCTTATGATATCCATCTGTATCCCCCGCTTTCCTTAATCGGTCATATTAAAAACGTTTCTGTTATATGTTAATATCATTATAACACAAACATGTGTTTGCGACAAGGCTTATCAGGAAAAATTTCAGGAGGGATCTTATGTCAGAAAAGAAAACTGTTTATAGCAGGAGGGCACACTCTGTATGCCGTCTTACATACCATGCCGTTTTTGTAGTCAAATACAGGAGGAAGGTCATCAGTCCCGGGATCATGGACTTTTTTAAGGTTCATACGAAATATCTGATAGAGGAGCGTTTCAGGGGAAATCTGATAGAGTTCAACGGGGAGGCGGACCATGTCCATATCCTGTTTGAGCTGCCTCCCTCCGCAGCACCCTCCATGGTCATATGCAGTCTGAAGACACAGCTTTCCAAGGAAGCAAGAAAGCGGTATCCAGAGCAGATCCGCGGGAAATTATGGAAAGACTCTTTCTGGAGTGACAGTTATTTTCCGGCAACGACTGGAGGGGCTGATATTGAAACCCTGGAAAAATATATCCAGACACAGGGGACCAAAAAACCACGCAGTCTGAAATCTGACCATCGGAAATGAGCAGGACAGTGAAATGGGAACGCATTCATCCCCACCCGACTAACGTCGGATGGGGTTTTCTGCTATATATCAGATAAAATTCAATTATAAATAAGAGTAAACTGTTAAAATAATGTCTGGATCGTATCAAATTATTATCAAAAAAAAGACTCATTTCAATCGGAACCGGGTTCCGATTGAGAAGAGTCTTTTTTTTATTCAGGAATATAACCATTTTCTACCATTTGCAGATAATTCTCGTATAATCGGTATTCCTCATCAGGAAGGATTTCCTTCATATACGCCCTGTCCTCAAATACTGTCTGACAGAATTTTCTGTAAGACAAATTCTTAGGATATTTTATGGAGTTATCATCCTGAATATAGGAACTGAAGCAAAGGTTCCGTATCATTTCGCTGTCATATTCAAATGGCTCATTGTACTCTGGTTCTTCCTTGTACATTTTTGTATACACAACAGCTCTAAGATGATTTTCCTTCTGCTCGATAAGAGCAAGTGGCATGATGTCACCATCAGCTCTGGTAAAATCAACGGAAATCCCAGGATAATCTGGGTCATTAATCTCTGAGGCCTCCAGAAAACCTCCGCGGACTGCCACCTTGCAGCATTCCTCCCTGATCAGCCAGTGGTAGCATTCAGCTCCTGCATGAATAAACGCTGCTTTGTCTGAGAGTTCGGAAGCGGATACAGATTTCATTTTTGTGATCTCCTGAAAATCCTTTCTCATTTTTTCCTGAAGAAACGACAGACTAAGGCTTTCCTCTACGGAAATACCTCCAAATGAAGTAGATTTAATTAACTGATACATAATTTTCTCCTTTCGTTTTTTATTTGTGTCAATATGAAGGTTCATGCGATATAATAAAAACAGTGGGATTTTTCGCACCATTAAAAAGAAATCAAAAAATTAATTATGATAAAGAAAAAAAGGAGAAATAAGGAATGGCAGAATTAAAATTCGAAATCATTAAAAGTATCGGCGTACTTTCTGAGTCAAGCAATGGCTGGAAGAAAGAAGTTAACATCGTATCCTGGAATGGCGGAGATCCAAAATATGACATCCGCAGCTGGAACCAGGATCGTACAAAGATGGGAAAAGGCGTGACGCTTTCATCCACGGAGATTGAAAAATTGCGTGAACTTCTTGGATAAGAAATCGGAACCGGGTTCCGATTGAAAAAAAGACATGCATCTGCATGTCTTTTCGTTTTTGAACAATCAGGCAAACATCCGACAGTGCGACTTTTCACACTCTCTGATGTACGCAAGAGCTTCCTTTTTTGAACTCACATGAATCTGTTCCTGCCAGTAACCAAAGGAATCATTCCAGAACATCAAAAGATATTTTGGAGTAAATTCATTATGATACTTCGCATCATTCAAATGGAACTGCAATCCCTTATAAATAAAATCGCGGCTCTTCAATGCTCCCATATCCATTCCTCCTATCTGAAATCATCGATCACGAAAACATAATCCCCATCTCTTAATGCATCGCTAATAGAATAGATTTCATCCATTGTAAGAGAGAAGATGTCATGATCCTCAGCATCCGATTTTCCGTTTCTCTCATAACATTTAATATTTGAGAGAAAGTCAGCATATGGATTATCAGTCTTAGCTGACAGATATGCATCGTTGTATCCATCACAGCTTATAATGTTGCAATAGAGGCTGTTTGCATCAGAAAAGCAGTCTCTGTCGAGAAGGTTCTCCTCCGGATGTTTTGCCATTACATAATTATAATTCTCAGCATCTTCCATCCACCCGAGAAAATAGTATTCCCCGTTTTTGATGCGAATGGCAATTACAGAATCGCAATCCGGTTCACTTGAAATAAATACAGCATCACTTAATCTTATCATGATTCTTCCTCCTTTGTTTTAGCAGCGTACAAATTCATAATCTTTGGTTTCCTCTCCGTCTGAAAAACGGACGTACAAGGTTTCATCGGCCTCTACTGTTTCGCAGTACCAGCCATTTCCCAGCATCTCAATAATTTCTCTTAATTCGTCCTCAGTAATACTATATTCCATAATTTTCTCCTTTTTCTTCAAATATATCCAATATGTATGTTAGAAAAGCATTCTCATTTCCCGGATAGTAAAATTCCGATAATCCCGGATCATCAGGTTTGCATTTACAACGAAATTTGGCAAAAAGTCTATCCAGATTGCTTTCCGGATTGACACATGGCTCCAACTCAATGTTTTTTATGATATAGAGATCAACATCACTTATGTCAAACTCAATATGCGAGACATAAAATGTGCGGCAGGTAAACATATCCATATCTGGTTTATCTAACAGCCAGCATTCCCCAGTCAGATCGGAATCTGGTACATATTCCAAAATATCTTCCATATACCGTATCCCTTTTGCTTTTTCTTCCGGGTAATGTACCAGAATACATTGATCCTCCGGTATTGTATAGACATATAATACCGGGCAGATTCCAAGTTTCAGCATACAGGAGATATTTCGTCCTCCTTCCGGAATGGCACTTAAAGCCTTCAACGCTGAGAATTGGCTGAACGAAATTCTGGATATATAGGAATTTTCTCCGCAGCATCTGGAAACAGGTATCCTGGGATAAAACTGTTTGACTGGAAATAAGCTCACATGATAGAGCATATCAATCCTCCTTAGTTATCCATAATCCATCAGGTTTTCTTGTCGGATATCCACGCAGCCTGCCACAGGCATTGCAGTATCCGGCAATTACTCCATCTACATCTCTGTAATGAAAGCAGTTAGAGCCACAAATGCAGCGGCTTCCCTTACTGATAAAAGTACATATACTTTTGTCTTCAGGATGGCATAATATCTTACTCATGTTATTCCTCCTAAGTTCCCGGCTGCTTTCAGGCAGCCGGGTTGTTATGTTTAAACAGCATAGATGCTCCAGCAACAGGTTCCGTCGCCGTTTAAGTACAACAGTGCAGATTCTTCTCCGAGATAAGACATATCTGCCCAGGTTTCATTCTGGTCTTCCGGATAATACTCTTCATAAGACTTGACCATCTTCTCATGAGCCTCTTTTCTTGTTTCGCATGTTTCTGCCTCGATGCTTTCGCCGTCAGAAAAAATAAGTACATATTTCATAATGTTTCCTCCTGTGTTTTAAATTTTTCTAAAAATTCCTCTTCCGTGATGACCGGCACACCAAGTTTTGCTGCTTTCACAGACTTGGCAGAAGTGGATGGTTCATTGGAAATCAGGTAATCTGTCTTTGAAGAAACAGAACCGGATACCTTTCCATTTCTGGATTCGATCTCTTCTTTCAACGCGTTTCTGTTCTTGAAGATGTGGACTGCTCCAGTAATCACAAAGGTCATCCCTTCCAAGGAAGCAGATATTTCTTTCTTCTGGATCAGATCATCTGAAATGGTGAGAAGATTTAGCAGTTTTTTGTATTCTGCTTCATTCGTCTCAAACCAGTCCTGCATGGCCTTTGCCCGTACATCCCCGATCCCATCCATAGATAAAGTATCAAGGATATCAGCAGTACCAATAAGATTGGACAGGAGAGCAGTCTTGCTACATCCGGTTTTTTTGCCAAATTCTTTTTCCAGGATCTTTGCCACGTCATGTCCGCAGCCGGGGATCCCCAGACAGTAGAAGAACTGGCGGAAGGTCGTAGTTCTTGCTTTGGCGATAGCCTGCATTAATTTTCCTGCAGATTTTTCACCCCATCCATCAAATGAAGCAATTTCACCCTCGTATTGACTAAGACTGAAAAGATCACTCCTGTTTCTGATAAAACCATTGTCGATCAATTGTTCTAACTTAGAAGTGGACAGCCCCACTACGTTTAATCCGTCCCTGCAGACAAAACGCTCGAACATTCCGATATGTTTTGCCGCACAGTCAGGATTTGTACAGTAAAGAGATTCCGTAAGACCATCCGCCCCGATTCGCCGTTTCGTATCGTGTCCGCAGACCGGACATTTGGTCGGAACCGGGACCGGAGGGTTTTCACCTGCAGTCAGGTTTTCATCCAGCTGGGGAATGATCTTGTTTGCCTTGTAGACGGAAACAGTGTCGCCAATGCCGAGCTGTAAATCCTGCATGTATCTGAGATTGTGCAGGCTTGCCCGGGATACATCTGTCCCCTCAAGCTGTACCGTATCAAAGACGGCAACCGGGTTGATGAGTCCCGTCCTTGATGCAGACCATTCGACATTACGAAGAACGGTTTCTGCGGTCTCGTCCTGCCATTTAAAAGCGATGGCGTTTCGAGGAAACTTTCCCGTCATTCCAAGAGATTCCCCATATTCAAGGTCGTCCAATGCAAGTACCAGGCCATCTGAAGGATAAGGATTTTCTTCGATCTGCTGTTCAAACTGTGCGACTGCCTTGATGACATTTTCCGGGGAAACAATCCGGTATTCCACTGGATCAAACCCCCATTCTTTAAGGAGTCTTAAGGAAGCATCATAAGAACCGTTAAAATCCAGAGCGTTTACAAATGTAAATGCCTTAAAATGCACGTGTCTCTCTGCGCATTTTTTTGGATCAAACTGACGGATGCTGCCGCTTGCAAGATTTCTTGGATTCTGGTAAGTATCACCCTCAGGAAGGGACTTATTGATTTCCTCAAAATCCTGATAGCTGATCACAGCTTCTCCGCGGACAATGACTTTTCCTTTTTCCGGAATGGTCATTGGCATACCATGAATCACCGGGGCGTTGTGGGTAATGTCTTCCCCTACAACACCGTTTCCGCGGGTCACTGCACGGACAAGCTTTCCACCTAAATAGGTCACAACAACAGTCAGTCCGTCCATCTTCCAGGACAGGACTCCGGTTCTTCCATTTAACCAGGCAGCAAGTGCTTCCCTGTCCTTAGTCTTATCCAGAGAGAGGGCAGGGACCTCGTGGGTAACTTTTTTAAGGTGGGATACGACACGGTATCCGATATTCTTTGTCGGACTGTCAGGAAGAGAGTATCCCAGTTTGTGTTCAAGGGAAACCAGCTCATCATATTTAGCATCCCATTCCTTGTTGCTCATGATCTGTCTGTTTTCTGTGTAATAGATTCTGGAAGCTTCATTGAGTTCCTTTGTTAGAAGTTCTAATTTGTTCATTTGTTATTTCTCCTTTCGTTTTTCTAACAAAGAAAATATGGAGAATATATTGCTGGATGAAATATGTGGGAGGGAAGGAGAGTAGGAGAGTAATCTATACAGAGTTTTATATAATTAAACATAATTGGTAAAAGAGATACATAAGAATCTTTGTAACAGCAAGTGTTTAGGTCAATTTTGAGGGGGAGATAAGGATATGTGTGTGGACGTAAAAAAGAAGGCCATGGATGAAAGACTTGCGGAAGTGGATATATTTTTTTTTATTGTGGAATTAATTTTCCCGAATGTGGATGAAAATATATTAAAAGTGAATGAATAATTTCTCTTGTGGAATAAATTATTATTTATGTGGATGAATTTTTTCCGGCAGTAAATAAAAAAACAGCTAATTATAGCAATCTTACAACTGATAGGAATCATTAATGGAGGATAAAGGGGTGGGAGAGTAGTGCAGAGATAAAAAAGCGCACAAAAATAAGACCTGCTACAGGGAAACAGACTGCAGATTTAGTGGAAATGTTTCATCTTTTAAAAGCGTTCGGGCTAATGCACCAAAATTATCGATCGTCTTTAATTTGGCAACGTAGTTTTTATGTATGTATCTTATTACTTTCTTGACCGCATCTATAGAATAAGTAGAAACCAATAGTCCAAGATCTTTAAAATCTTCCGCGGAGAGATCAAATGCCACGTACAATTTTTCTTTCTTAATCTTCGATGCTATGGAAGGCTCAATCTCCTGATCGGAAAGAAATTCTGCTTCAAAAGGCTTGTCTTCCAGTATCGCCTGATTGACTGTTTCAATGGAAGAGTCAATTTTTTGGATATACTCATAGATTTCGTTTTCCCCGGAGATCTGGGAGTTTTCATACTCCGTCCTTCCATGGAAGATTGTATTTAATGTAAATTTGATCTTATCATTATCAAATACAAGATCATATAGACGGGATGCTGCGGAAAGAGCCTTCTGGATCACGCCTTTTTTACAGTAATCAGGAAGAAAACGCTGCAGTGAAGAATAGGAGATTTCTTCTTCCGGATCTTTTTTTGTATCCAGATCGAGAGCAATACGTAAGAAAACTCTTAACTGGTTAATATCTGTGATCTGCATTATCTCATCCAGAAATTCCTTATTAAAAGTAGCATATCCGCGGCCGCCTTCCCTTGCAGTCTTGGCATAATCCTTGTATTCCATAAGCATCACGTCAAAGTGGTTCTTTTTAAAGCTTTCCAAAACATGGATGTAACCGAATTCCGCGAGAGTTATATTGGCATTACGAACAGACCTTGGAGAGCATCCAAGGTAAGCAGCAAGCTGTGTTGTATTATATCCGCGGACGATCCCCTGCGGATTCGGGGAACCGAAATGATATACTAGCAGCAGTTTTAACGGAATGGCAGTAAGCCTTCTCGCATACCCGAACATATTTTTTTCATTAATATATTTTACATGTTCCTTGTAAACTGTTTTATACTGCGCAAACGGGCAGCTGGCGCAGCATTGTTTCGCCTTTGTCTGAATCTGCGGAGGCATAAATTCGGCAAATTCCACATTTTTGTAATTTGGACACGAAAAACAGCCGGATGCATAGCGATCCAGCTCAAGAGTTTCTGTATAGAAAACTTCTTTGAAATTTTTTTGCAGACCGACGGCTTTGATCAATGGAGATCTACCGACTCTGGCATACGGTGTTATTTTCATATACCACAGCTCCTGTTTTTAAGTATCACTAAAAAACCTAAAAAACTGGCTTAAGGGTATTGCAAATAAACTTCTGTTAAGATATAATAATCCCAGAAGCCAGTCATAGATTAATGATTGGTTATAAGGTCTTTCTTGGCGGTTGGACCTATCTATTCCCAATGTCTCCGGAACTCCAATTCCGGAGATATTTTTTCTATCTCCCACTATACAATACTTGGGGGAGATTGTAAATCAAAAAAAAAGTCACAAAATAGTGGGTATTTTAACGCCTGCTATTTTTTTTGTCAAAATCTGCCCCTATTTTGGAGGCAGAAATGAAATTTTGTTAAAACCACAGTGTTTAACAGAAAAAAAACAAACGACACATTTGACAGGGTAAAATTTTTAAAGTGGGTAAATTTCGATTTTTAAAAGAATAAACGACACATTTGACAGGGTAAAGTTGGATCAGAGGGGTAAATCTTGATTTTTTTTAGAAACAAACGACACATTTGACGGGGTAAAATTTTTCAAAGTGGGTAAATTTATAATTTTAAAAAAAACAAACGACACATTTGACAGGGTAAAATTAATTATATTATGAAATTTGCCTGTTTTTAGAAACAAACGACACATTTAACGGGGTAAAATTAATGCAAAGTGGGTAAATTTATGATTCCTGAAAAAACAAACGACACATTTGACGGGGTAAAATTATCATGACAGGGAAAAATGATTTTTTACGAGAAAAACAAACGACACATTTGACGGGGTATTTTTTTAAAATGAAATAAACGACACATATAACAGGGTAAAATACAATGAAAATAAACAAAAGACACATTTGACGGGGTAAAATTGTCATAACAGGGTAAAATTATATTATTATCAGGGTAAATTTTAATTTTAAGGGAAAAATTGCTTTTATTTTGAAAAGAAAATCTTAAAAATAAACAAACGACACGTTTAACAGGGTATTTTTGAAAAAAGCCCATGGTTTTTAATCCATGGGCGGTATCTGTTATTGTAAGTTATTGTTATCTTCTAACTGGTGGGTTTCGGAATATCCGTAAGCTATTATTTCCGTTTTCGTGAGTTCTTTAAAACTGATCCTGACTGAAGTATTCCTGTGTACAAGTTCATAAGTTTCTACGACTACCCCTTCAGCTATCAGCGTGTCAAGGTGTTTTGTGAGTTCCTTAATAAACACAGAATTTGGTACTTTTATCAATTTCATATGCGTTCGGAAAAATTTGATGGTTAAGGTAGTTTCATTCATCCCTCTTGAATAACAGGCAAGTCGTTCCTGTTGGAGAAGCATCAGGATGGCTCTTGTTTGATATGAAGATATCCTTGTGTATGATTCAGCTTCGATCTGTATATAAGAATTAGTTATATAACTATTCTTCCACTCCGCACTTGGGGAGAATGTCAGTATGTTCTGTTCCCTGTCAATGTTTATGGAGTTAATGAAGCCGATACTTGACTGCGTTTTTATATCTCCTGTTTCCTTGTTATACTCTGTATAAGAGTATCCGAGATATTTCAGACGTTGGAGCCGGGACGCTATATCATCGTAAGTGGATTTCCTTGGTCTGGTTTCTCGGCGGCCGACCTTTTGGACGAAATCCCTGAAGTCACAGGAAATAAATGGCTCTCCAATATTTTCACCGCTTATCATGCTAAATAGCTGAGTAACAATAGCCTGATCCATAGTGTCTAGTTCGCGGACATTTACTCCAATGTTAAAATTATTTAATTTTTTAACCAACTGTTCCTCCGTCATTTCCATATCGACTGTAAAATCGGCTGGAAGAAGTGGAGTATATCTCATATCCATAACATTTGTTCCATCGTCTTCATCCTGATAGGTATACTTCGAAGATAATACAACTTCCTTATTAGGAGTGATTGAGGGTTTTGCTTCAATGTCCGCTGTACGATAGGAGGATAATGGTTTGGTTGTAAAATCTGATGGCACCTTCATGTTAAAACCTTCCAGAGAACCATTGAATTGATTCTGCAGAATCAGTAATGATTCACACGTAATGTCATACAGGAAGGCTCTGGCAACGGAATAGTCAGGTTTGTCTGGACAAAAGAAAAAGTCTGTCAGGTAGGCGGTTCGATTTTTTTTCCATTCGTCAATGATCTTTGCTGTTTCTGCCATACATTCTTCTATGTCTATATTTTTTTTCTCATATCTTTTCGCAATTTGTACTCCCTCTGCATAATGTCTCAATGACTCTGGGTTACCAGGGGTTATTTGGCCTTTTAATTCTTCCTGGATTGGTCTGTACCAGTTCTTTTTATAGTTCCTTTTTTTTGCAAGATAAGAGGAAATTGCCTGGTTTAATGGCTCCGCGGAAAGTGCGATGTATAGCCCGTAAGAGATTATATCTTCCAGTGATATTTCCGAAGCATCAGATAGTTCTGATATTTCACAAAGATATTTCTTTTTTAAAACGTCTTCCGGAGCTTTATCCTTAATCCGGAATTCATAGAGATCAACGAGTTCATCTGACAAATATTTCCGAATAAAGACAGCAGATGTTTTATACCGTAAATAAAGAGGGCTTTCTTCGTTTGTATCCAATTGTTATGCCGCCTTTCATTTTTCTTTCTATTATATAAGATAGAAAAAGTTTTCGCAAGCAGTTAGAGAGCCTGATTTTTCTAACCGTTAGAAAACAGATAAAAAATCTCAAGAATAATCAGATATTAGATAATTCGTATCATAAAACAAATGGCATAACAAGCTGTATCCTTTGGGCATAAGAAATAGACAGGCCCGTATATTTTATTACAGCTGAGGAGGAAAATACTATGGATAAAAGATTATTTAAAGAGATTAAAAGAACGGATGAGAAAAAAATAGAAGACATGCTGCTTCAGTATATTAAAACAGCGAGAAAATCTTTCAAGTGTGACATATGGCAGGAAAGCCTGGCAGATGAAAGAATCTTAACGGAAGATGCGAGGTGTGGGGACTCCACAGCACAATATCTTCTGTCGATCTACTGGCTTTTAAAATCCGCGGATATATATTACCCACCGGCAGTAAAGTCCATAGGGATCCTATATGGGGAAATGTTAAAATTACCATCCGCGGAAAAAAGCTATACAAAACTCTGTCAGGATACAATAGCCTTTCTGAGAGAGAAAGGGATTGATACGGAAGTTGCAAAAGCACTGGAAATAGAAGTGTGCGGATGTATGTATGAGAGATAAAGATTTTCCGTATGAGAATCTGGCATATTATGAATAAGGTATAATAAAGAAAAAAGAAAGGAGGGCCTGTTTATTTCTTTTGCCGGATAAGGCACAATACACAATACATAAGAAGGGAAGAACTGAAATGTTCTTCCTTTTTGTATTGAAAAAAAGTGAATTCGAATTCACTTTTTTAATCAGAACCGGGTTCCGATTGTAAAGACTTATTTTTCCGCGGACAAATCATCATGCTGGATATTTATTAAGATGTGCGGGAATCCCGCAACTTTAGTTGTGTGGAGATTTCAGAGGAGCAGGAGAAAAAGGAAGCTTAATCGGAACCCGGTTCCGATTAAGCAACATAATTTGTCGAAATCCTGTATTTGCAGGAAGTTTTTTTCGCATCAAAAATCATATTGTTTTAAAAGGTGTATCGTGAAACAAAAGAAAGGTGGTAAAAGATGATGAAAAACAAGGCGGTTGCATATGTGGATGGAAGTTATAATAAGAAAGAAGACCTCTGCGGATGGGGTGTCGTATTCCTGTACGAGGATGAGCCCCCGGAATATTTCAGTGGATGCTGCAGGGGGATCCATTGGAATGTTACGGGCGAGATCAACGCAGCGATGTTTGCCGTAGAGAAAGCACTGGAATATGGCTGTACTGCCGTGGAAATCCATTATGATTATGTTGGGATCGAAAGATGGGTAACCGGTACGTGGAAGGCAAAAAAAGAAGAAACACAGGAATATCGGGATAAGATGAGAGGATTCTTTGGCATGATCGATATCGGATTTGTACATGTCAAAGGCCATTCCGGGGATGCGTACAACGATAAGGCGGATGAGTTGGCAAAGACCGGTGCCGGGATCCTGGAAGAAACCTTTGCAGAGGATGCCGAGGTGAAAGAGCCTGCAAAGAAAGGCAAGAAAACAAAAGACCTGCCGGGAATAGGAGAAGGAATCAATCCACGATGCGAAAAAGCAATCAGGCTTTTCAGGAAAAAACGAAATCCCAGGTTTAAGGACTTCGTAGAATTGAAATCTTATGGACAGGACAAATATTCCAGGCTTAAAGAGGAAGGTCTGATCCTGATCCTGGGAGAGGATGTCTGTGAGGAAATCCGCGGAAAAGTAAACGAACCGGAAGGATATCTTCCGGCTCTGAGATGGGCTGCAAGAGGTTTGTCCGCGGAGGATGCTTCCCGCAAGGCAAATGTGGATCTGGAAGTGTCGGCGAACTGTAGATAAAAAAGGGACGTTCAGTTTTTCTTGAACGTCCTTTCATTATTTAATAAGTTTGAAACCAGGGTAATATCTGAACACTGCTTTTCCCAGAATCTCGTCGAACCTGACATAGGTGTTGTCCCAGAACCTGGAATCATAAGAACAGTTCCGGTTGTCTCCCATGACAAAATAAGAGTCTTTTGGGACTGTGTATGGACCAAAGCTGCCTTCTGTTTTCTCCGCGGTAAAACTGTCATCCAAAGGTTTTTTGCTGCCGTCAATATAGACGTCCCCGTCTTTGATCTCCACTGTCTCTCCGGGGAGTCCGATGACCCTCTTTATATATAGTTCGGATTCATCGTCCGGATATCTGAAAATGATGATATCGAACCGTTTTGGATCACGCATCTTTTTGCATATCTGTTTATCCCCTATCTGAAGATTGATCCCATAAGCAAGTCTGTTTCCGATCAGCCGGTCTCCGGTCATGATCGTTTTCTCCATTGACTCGGATGGAATGACTGCATTGATGATGATACAGGTCACCACAAACAATGCCAGGAGAAAAGCAATGAGCGTGGTCTTTACGGTACTGAGTATTTTTTTGACTATAAGTTTATTCATGAAAGTCCTCCAATTATTTTAGGGATAATATGCTTAATTTTATTTTTGGGCTAAAAAATCATATTGTCATTATATTTCGAAACGAGAGGAGAATAAAAATGAAATTTAAAGAAATCGAAATTGGAAAAAGTGAGCAGATCCGTGCCCTGTTAACAGGGATTGAGGAGAGAGGTGCAAAAGCAGGAACCCGGTACCTGGTTTTAAATTTCACAGACGGGGAGCAGACCGTAACGGCAAATTACTGGAACTGCACCAGGGATGAGTTTACTGCAAAGGAAGGGCAGGTACTTGATCTTAGGGTCGATGCCAAACTCTATAAGGGCAGTACCTCATATACCGTCCAGTCTTATCTGCTGACAGATGAATCACCGGAGGCTTATGTGACATCCGCACCCATGGATCCTGTTGATATGTTCAACAAGATCCACAGCTTTGCAGCAAATCTTGGGGTATATGGCATGCTTGTCTGCACCCTGTTAGAGGAAAACCGCGAGAAACTTCTTACATGGGCGGCTGGGAAATCTGTCCATCACAACATCCGCGGAGGGCTTTTGTATCACACTTATACTATGTTACAGTCTGCATCCCAGTTGTACAAGGTGTATAAAAATATCCTTCCGCTGGACAGGGACCTTCTGTTCGCCGGTGTAATCTTACATGATATTGGAAAGGTAAGAGAACTTTCCTGTTCAAGTATCATGAGCATTGATTATACTCCGGACGGAAATCTTCTGGGGCATCTGTTCATCGGTGCAGAAATGGTCGGAGAGTGTGCAAAGAAACTGGGCCTTCCGGAGGAAAAGACACTCCTTCTCCAGCATATGCTGCTTTCCCATCATGGAAAAAGGGAAATGGGGGCAGTCACACTGCCGGCAATTCCGGAAGCATCCATCCTGCACCACGTTGACTGCATGGATGCTGAGATGTACATGTTCCGGTCAGCAAGGGAAGAAACAAAACCGGGAGAAATGTCTGATAAGATATTTGCTTTAGACTGCCGGGTGTACAATCCAAAAAATTGAATTCGAATTCACTTTTTATGCCTCCGCAAGGGGGCATTTTTTTTATGAAATATAAAAATTGTCAGTTTATAGAAGTAAACAAAAACGATAGGAGAGATCCAGAATAAGGAGGAAAAATCTATGAAGATTAAAGACATCTATGTAATCAAGAAAGACGGAACAAAACAGTCCTTTGACGGTGAGAAGATCGTCAGAGCCATCAATGCATCTGCAAAAAGGATCGGAGAAATCCTTTCCGCGGAAGATGAAGAAAGAACCGTGGAGCTGGTTCTGAAAAATATCCATGAAGCAGAGGTACCGATCCTTACCATGCACTCCCTTGTGGAGAAAGCCTTAGATGAGGTCAATCCAAAGGTTGCAAAATGCTACCGGGACTACAGAAATTACAAAACAGATATGGCCCGGATGTTAGCAGAAGTAAACGGGGAGGCTGACAAGGTGCTGTTTGGTGTCGACCGGAGCAATGCCAACTCCGACGGCAACCTGGTATCCACCAAAAGGGCATTGATCTTTGGTGCTTACGAAAAGACCATGTACCGGGAGTTCTTTCTTAATAAAGAGGAACGCCAGGCAGACAAGGATGGTTATATCTACGTGCATGACAAAAGTGCCCGTATGATCACCATGAACTGCTGTCTGTTTGATATGGAACATGTGTTAAAAGGCGGCTTCAAGATGGGCGGTATCCATTACAATGAACCGTCTTCCCTTGATACGGCGTTTGATGTCATCGGAGACATTATCCTTAATACCGCTGCGCAGCAGTATGGCGGCTTTACCGTTCCGGAGATCGATAAGGTTTTAGGATACTACGCGGAGAAAAGTTACAAAAAATATACGGACGAGTATATCAAAGAAATGCAGGCTGCCCTTTCTGTGATCGTGCTTCCTGCAAAAACCGTAGAACGGGCCCATGATTTTGCCATGAAGAAGATCGAGCGTGAGTTCCGTCAGGGCTGGCAGGGAATCGAGTATAAGTTGAACACTGTCGGTTCTTCCCGCGGAGATTATCCGTTCGTGACCGTAACCTTCGGGCTTGGTGTCAGTCGTTTTGAGCGGATGTGCAGCCATGTCATGATGAAGGTCCATGAGGAAGGACAGGGAGAAGAAGGCTTTAAGATCCCGGTACTTTTCCCTAAATATGTATTCCTTTACGACAAAAACCTGCACTGCAAGGATGGTGTCAACCATGATATCTATGAAGATGCCTTAAGCTGTTCTTCAAAGACCATGTATCCGGACTGGTTAAGCCTGACAGGGGAAGGTTATGTCCCAGAGATCTACAAAAAGTACGGACGTGTGATCTCCCCGATGGGATGCAGGGCATTCTTAAGCCCATGGTATGAAAGAGGCGGCATGTATCCGGCAGATGAAAACGATGCCCCGGTATATGTGGGACGTTTTAATGCAGGGGTTGTATCCCTCCACCTTCCGATGATCCTTGCCAAAGCAAGAGAGGAAAAAAGGGACTTTTATGAGGTGCTGGATTATTATCTTCAGATGATCCGCAACATCCATATCAATACTTATGAATACCTGGCAAAGATGAAGGCGTCCACAAACCCGCTTGCATACTGCGAGGGCGGTTTCTATGGCGGACATTTAAAGCCTGAAGAGGAGATCCGTCCGCTTTTGGCGGCAACAACCTTTTCCTTTGGCATCACTGCCTTAAATGAACTCCAGGAGTTATACAACGGCAAGTCGATTGCCGAGGATTCCGACTTTGCTTATGAGGTCATGGTGTACATCAATAAAAAAGTTGCAGAGTTTAAGGAAGAGGATCATATCCTCTATGCCATTTATGGAACACCAGCGGAGAGTCTGTGCGGGCTTCAGGTCCAGCAGTTCCGGGCAAAATACGGGGTTATCAAAGGGGTTTCCGACCGTGCGTATGTAAGCAACAGTTTCCACTGCCATGTGACGGAGGATATCTCACCGGTACAGAAACAGGATAAGGAAAAACGCTTCTGGAACCTTTTCAACGGGGGCAAGATCCAGTATGTCCGTTATCCGCTCGACTACAATAAGGAAGCAATAAGATCCCTTGTAAACCGGGCAATGGAGATCGGTTTTTATGAAGGTGTCAACCTTGACCTGTGCTACTGTAATACCTGCGGTTATTCCGCAGTTGAAATGAACGGGACCTGTCCGAAATGCGGTTCCCACAAGATCACCCAGGTAGACCGAATGAACGGTTACCTTGGCATCACGAGAAATGCAGACGGTTCCTCCCGTTACAACGATGCAAAACTGGCGGAGATCGCTGAACGAAGATCGATGTGACTGGTTTTAAGAGGCTCGATGGAGCCTCTTTTTTTCGTGTGGGGAGCGTACTTTCCGGTTTTATCATATTATGGTGGAAAATTCAAAAAGGGAGGTTTTCTTATGACAGACTTAGATGTTCAGGTGTACAAAGAGCTTTTGAATGCAGAATACGAAAAGTTAAAAAAAGCATCCATCCGGTCACCGGATGTGCGGCTGTCCGCAAAACAGGATGGGATTCTGACTGCGATCCAGCTTTTAGAGCAGGCGGAGAAACGAAAACGCGGAAGGGCTTCCGCCGTACGGAGAAAACTGATCGATGCAGGGATGTTTACGGAGGATGGCAAGCCGGCAGCGAAGGTCACAATGCAGGTTCCGGACTGGCTTGGGGATTTTGATCCGGAAGCAGGGAGGCTTGTATGAACCGGGTACAGAAAGCGGCAGTCATAATCATCACCCTGTTACTGGTAGTTCTGGGGACAGCCTATGGTGCCGGATATTTTTATTTTGGTTCCCATTTTCTGCCGGGTACAGAGTTAAATGAGTTTGATGTTTCATTCAAGACCGCCGCAGAGGTACAGGACCTGCTCGACCAGAAAGTAAAATCCTATGCGATTGCCGTAGAAGAGAGAAACGGCGGAAGGGAAAAGATCGATGCCAGATCCATCGGAATGAAATATAAACCAGGTGGAACGGTGCAGAAACTCCTTTCCGGACAGGACAGACTTTTATGGTTTATTCCAGAAAGTTCCTTTGAAAAGACCGATCTGGGGTTTGTCCTGGATGAAAAGCTTCTGGAAGAACAGATCTCCGGTCTGGACTGTATGCAGAATATGTCTGCCCCGACAGATGCAAGGATTCTGTATAAAGAAGGGGAAGGGTTTATCCTGATCCCGGAAAAGGAAGGTTCCAAGGTGGATCTCGAACAGGCATCTGAGCTGATCGACACTGCCATCCGCAGAGGAGAAAGCTCCGTCGATATTTCCGGCTGCTATGAGGAGCCAAAGATAAGACAGGCAGATCTGGAGAAGAAATATGAGACATTGAAAAAATTTCAGGATGTCATCATCACCTATGATTTCGGCGACAGGACGGAAACCCTGGATATCGGAAAGATCCGGGATCTTATTGTGGATGATGAACTGAATAGGGAAAAGGTTTCTGCATATGTGGAAGAACTGGCTGCAAAGTATGACACCAAAGGGACAGAAAGGAATTTTGTCACTTATGATGACAGAAAGATCAAAGTTTCCGGAGGAAATTACGGATGGAAGATCGACCAGGAAAAAGAAACGGACGGTCTTATGAATGCCATTTTAAGCGGACAGACGGATGTACGAACCCCTGTCTATGAGCAGGAAGCAAAAGAAAGGGATTCTAATGACATCGGATATACCTATATCGAGGTGGATAAGGAAAACAGCCAGTTTATCCTTTACGTTGATGGGAACCCTGTCATCCAGACAACCGGTATATCCGGCTCCATTGAGAACGGAGTGTATTCCCTGAAAAAACCGGTGAGTGAAGAGGACGGAAAAAACTGGTGCCTGCCATTTGGTTCGGGACAGTGTATCTACGGGGCTGACATGGATATTTCTGATGAGACATCAGACCTCGATACGGCAGAGGAAACGGACAGTTTGGATGACCTGCAGATCGATGATCTGGAAGAGCTCTTGTCTGATCCAGCCCCTGTCCCTGAGGAGGACGGATGTTTTGCAATACCGGAAGACTCCGCCCGGGATGCTTTTTCCCAGTGTAAAAATGGAATGCCGGTAATCATTTACTAAAAGGAGATTTTCATGAAAACAAGAAAAAAAGGATTTTTTAACCCATTAAAAGTAAAGGAACTGAGGAGAAAGATGCTCCTCATCATAGGCGTGATGTTTATCATCCGCCTGTTGAACCAGATCCCCACACCGGGAGTCAACCATGATTATTTAAAACAGATACTTGGCGGCAGCGGGGCAATGGGATTTATGGATTTGATGACAGGCGGAAGCTTAAGCAGCCTGTCCATCCTGGCGTTAAATATTTCACCGTATATCACTGCTTCCATCGTGATCGAGCTGTTAAGTATCGTGTTCAAGCAGCTGGATGAAATGAAGCGGGATGGAAAGCACGGACAGGAAGAACTGAAAAAGATCACACTGTATTCTGCGATCGGATTATCCTTCATACAGGCGCTTGCCATGTCTGTCGGTTTTGGACGAAAAGGAATGCTGACACATTTTACCTGGTACTGGGTACTGATCATCACGCTTATCTGGACAGCTTCCGCAGGTGCACTGGCTTTTGTGGGAAATTATATGACGGAAAAGAAGCTCTGCAACGGAGTATCCCTTATCCTTGCATGCAATATCTTATCCGGTGTACTGGATGACTTATTCTCCTTATGGGAGACTGCCTTTACCGGTCATAAAACAGCGCAGGGTATCCTTTATATTTCCCTGCTTGTGGTATTTATTTTCCTCATGACATTCTTCGTGGTCTATTTACAGACCGGAAAGAGGGAGATCCCGGTAACAAATGCCAGAAAGTTTAATGGAAGGGTAAATCCGGCAGCCATGAAGTCCACGCTTCCGATCCCGGTAAACCCGAGCAATGTCATACCGGTCATCTTTGCATCCTGTATCTTCTCCATTCCGTCCATGATCGCCATGGTCGTGACGCCGAAATCGGGAAGTGTCTGGGCGCATATCGTGAACCTGACCAATACATCTGACTGGTTTCGCCCGTCTGAGTTTTACTACACAGCGGGATGGATCGTGTATGTGGCCCTGATCCTGTTTTTTGAGGTATTCTACAACAACATTATCTTTAATGTTTTGGAGATCTCAGACAACATGAAAAAGGCAGGAAGCCAGATTCCGGGAATAAGACCGGGGGCAGATACTGCGGAGTATCTCAGAAAGAAAGTCAAACATACAACACTCCTTGGCGGGATCGGGATCTCTATCGTGGCAACAGTACCGATGGTCTTATCCGGAGTATTCCATATCTCCAACATCTCGCTTATGGGAACATCATTAGTCATTATCGTCGGAGTTATCATTGAGAACGCAAGACAGATCGATGCAGACACAAGCGCATATAAATTTGAAGGGATCATCAGGTGAGAGAATTGAAAAATGAACTGAATGAATTTAAGACAAATTTTAAGAAAGTCATATGGCCAAAACCGCTGAAGGGATTAAAGACGACCGGAATGGTGCTTTTGGTATCCGTTGCGGCAGGTTCCCTAATCTCGTTTTCAGACTTTTTGGGAAAATGTGGAGTGAGCCTGTTTATCAAATAAGAAAAAGAGGAGCGTAAGCTTCTCTTTTTTTTGAAAAAAAGTGAATTCGAATTCACTTTTTTCTCACATTATCCCCGACAACCTTGACGGGGATCCAAACTCCGGCGGGAGAAAGGAGATTATATGTCACAGCTGAAAATCAAAGAGAAGAAAAACCACTTTGCCTTTCTGGGAAACTTCATCACTATCCTGATTCTTGTGGTGGCGATCGGAGTATGTGCCTATGCAGGGGGGAACCTGTATAAGATATTCAGTGAATATAAGGCTGGAACGGATGAGTATGCAAAGATATCCGACATGGTAGTGACGGAAAAAAAGGCAGATGTGAAAGACGAAACATGGGTGGACAAAGAAACAAAGAAAAAGGTCTGGACTGCTCCCATAGAGGTCGACTGTAAAAAACTGGCGCAGATCAATCCGGATTTTGTCGGCTGGCTGTATGTGGAAGCACTTCCGGATATCAGCTACCCGATGGTGCATTACAAGGATAATGATTTCTATCTGCACCGGACTTTTGAGAAGCAGGATAATTTTGCAGGGACTATTTTTACTGACTGTCAGAACAAAAGGAACCTGGGAGACAGCAATACCATCATTTATGGACATAACATGAAAAATGGTTCCATGTTCGGACAGCTGAAACAGTTCAAGCAGCCGGAGACCATCCAGAAAAGCAAATACATCTGGATACTGACTCCGGATGAGGTATGCAAGTATGAGATCTTTTCCTGTTATACGGCAGAAGTGGGTTCCGATACGTATACCCTGATCAAAGGGCCCGGCAAGGGACTGGTCGAATATGCCGAAAAGATGCAGGCAAAGGACACCCTGGGGCTTACAAGACGGGAATTTGATGTAAAGGACAAGGTCATCACCTTAAGTACCTGTACGGGCAACGAAGCAACCAGATATGTGGTACAGGCAGTCAAAATCGAACCATGATTTTTCATTTCCTCCTGTTTTTTTTCACTTTCTTTGTAATTTGAAACGCGAAAGGAGAAAAAATTATGTTTGAAGAAATGAAAGAAGAACTCAGGGATATCTTAGATGTACCGGAAGGAGAAGCCTTGCTGCCGGAGCTTGCAAAAACCGTGGCTTGTTCAGCAGTCATTGGAGGAGGTTTTATGGCGATCTATGTATTGTTCGCCATCCTCCTTTGAGAGGCAGGACTTCTGCAAACATGCAGGACTTTTGTCCTGCTTTTTTTATTTTCCATTTTGATATTCATATTTCTTTTTGAAACTTATAATACGAAAGGAGAAAGGTCATCATGGATGAAAAAAGCAGAATTCAGGCAGCAACAATCTTACAGGGTATCGTTAAGGGGTATATGAACCCTGTAAGGCATATGTCCGCGGATGATGAAAACTATGAAAAGTGGATGCGGCTCGTGGAAAGGATGGATCAGGAATATGCAAAAGATCCGTTCTTTGAGCAGGTAATGGTATCCCTTACCGCGGAGGGTTATCTTCCGGGAGGAGAAGCAGGGCTTGGATATAAGCCGGCAAGGAATCTCCTTGACCAGTGGCAGATCGAGGATGTGATACAGGAATTTTACAACTCTATCCTGGAAAGAAAGGTAAACGGTATCCGTTATTCCCTAAAAGGTTTTTGGGATAAATATACCGGCTCCGGTGTGGTTTTTTCTGAAAACTTGATAAAAGCATACCGTCAGGCGTACTGCCAGGCGGCATGATGGCTTTGGCCAGTGTTTTTACACTGGCCTTTTCTTTTTTTTCTTTTTTTGTCATTTTAGCTTTGCGCATGACCAGCGCAGAGGATCCGCAATAAAAATATAAAAAAAAGGAGGGCAGGATAATGTCTGTTTGTGCGGATGCAAACAAAATCCTGCATAATGGTTATGAAGAAAAGATATGTAAATGCTCTTCTTCTCGGCATGAGTCTCTGTGTAGCCGCTCCCGGTACAGCAGTCAGTGCATCAGAAATACCGGCCCAGGAGAGTGCCGTAGAGGACACCAGCGACGCAGAACTCGAAGCAATCATGAGGGAGGCAGAAGCTGCGGCTGCAGGAGCGGACGGGACAGAGGAATCCGGTTCTGATGGATCAGCCACAGAAGAGACAAAGTATGCGGCAAAACTGACCGAAGTGGTAGAAACCCTGGAACAGAAGGTATCCGCCGGAGGCAGTGCCATGTCCAAAGAGGATGTTTCCATCTTAAAGAGCTTCTTTGAGAGTATTTCCCCGGAAGATAATTTTGCCACTGTTTCGGATTTCCTTTCCTTTGTACTGTCCTCTTACAGTGACCAGGGGATTGACGGGGATGACTCCCATGTGATCAAACCATCCTTGGATAAGGTAAAGGAGATCACCGGTGCCTTTGTTTCCGTATACGGTGAAACTGATGTGATCGCCGGTGTCAAAGGATATGTCCAGGATAAGCTGGGAGATCTGTCCTTATCAGAGGAGGAGATCAAAAAGATCACTGATCTTGACAGTATTGATTCCATTTTCGATGCGGCTAAAGATTATCTCCAGAAAGCAGAGGGAGACGGCGATGGTTCCGATGGCGACAACAGCGGAGATAATAACGGCTCCGATGGGGACAACAGCGGAGATAATAACGGCTCCGATGGGGATAACAGCGGAGACAACAACGGAGACAACAACGGGGATAACAATGGAGGCAATTCCGGTGATAATAGTGGAGATAACAGCGGAGATACAGACGAGGCACTGAAGGAAGCCACTGAAGATGCCATCAAAGAGATTGAAGCTATCGACATCAGTTCCCTGACCGGTGAAAGAAAAGAAGCTGCAGAAAAATACCTTGCAGAAGTAAAGGAAAAGATCACAAACGCTTCCTCTGCCGAGGATATCGAGGTCCTTTCCGCGGAAGCTTCTGCCACACTGGAAAGCCTTCTCGCACAGGAAACCATAGAAAGCCAGAGGACAGCTGCAAAAGAAGCATTAAAGGAATTCTTTGATGGTGCGAAATTTGAGACCGATGAATTAAAGGCAGTAGCACAGGAGATCTATGATTCTGCTATGGAAGCCATCGGCCAGGCTGACAGTATTGAAAAGATCAATGACGAACTGGATTCCGCAAAAGAGGACATTCAGAACGTGATCGACCAGAAAGACGGGGTTCTTGATACCTTAAAAGAAAATGCAAAGAAAAACATTGACGAAGCAAGGGATGCGATCCAGACGGAAAGCCAGCTCCCGGATGAGGTCGTAGCCATGGCAAAGGAGCAGATCGATGCAGCTGATTCTGCTAAGACCATCCAGTCCATAAAGACGGTTTCCAAGGAGATCCTTGCAAACATGAAGTCCGCCCTTGACGAAAAGTCAAAATCTTCCGTTTCGGATACCATCAGCAGCTTGAGGGGGATCTCCCTTAACAAGGATGATCCGGATCTGTTAGTATATATGGCAGAAAAAGCCTCCGCAGCAGAATATGCCGATGCATGCACCCTTATGGAGGCCGCTGTGGAGTATGTATCCTTAAGTGATGCAGACTTTAAGGATGTGCTGGTGGATGATATGAAGGATGTCCTTGCCGACGCAAAAGAAGATAAGGCAGAGGATGCCCAGAAGATCTTTGATGAAGCGGTGTCATCCATGAAAGATGTTTCCCGTCTGAACACATATAAGGTATATGAGAATGCCATGACAGAACTTGGCAAACTGAAAGCAACAGATGAAGTTTCCGCAGCAAAAAAAGAAGCAGAAGCAAGCCTTGACAAACTGGTGGAAGGGATCACAGATAAGACTGTCAAAGCAAAAGCAGAGGATATCGTAGCAAAAGCAAAAGAAAGCCTCAAAGATGCCAAGACTGTTGAGGAGATCAATAAGATCGTTGAAGATGTCGCCGGTAAGGTGGAGAAAGTCAAGAAAGAAGCCAGCGATGCAGAAAAGCTTGAGAAGAAAAAGAAAACCTATCAGGCAAAACTGGATAACCTGGTCAAGAACGTTACTGATTCCGAGTTAAAGACTACCTTATCCAAGATCGTTGATTCTGCAAAGGCAGATATCTCCAATGCCACGTCAGAAGAACAGATGAATGAGATCCTTACAAAGGCAAAGAATGATATTAAGAATACAACCGTGGAATACAGCAAAAACAAGGCCCTTGCCACAAAGAAGGCACAGCTGATCGAAAAACTGACTTCACTGGCAGACGGAAAGTCCTTAAGTTCCGAAGCCCTTAGTATCATCAGCCAGGCCAAGACTGACATCATGGATGCATCCACGTCCGAGGATGCGGTTTCCATTTACAACACTGCGGTAGCAAGCTTTAAGGAAACTTATGTCAATGACCTCCATACCTCCTATAAGGAGAAACTGGATGCCCTGGCACCGGATGCCTCCTCTACACTGGATGATACCACAAAGGCAAAGATCAACGACACCATCACAAAGGCAAAAGAAAACATCGATAAGACTTCAAGTGAGGATGCGATGAAACAGATCTATGACCAGGCAGAGAAATCCGTTTCCCTGTTAAAGGAGAACTCATCTTCCCTTGACAAAGTAAAAGAGGATGCCATCAACGAGCTGAAGAACTACACTACCCTGAACACAGAGAGTGTACAGAAGGTTATTTCCGCTTATACAAACAAGATCCAGAGTGCCACCTCTGAAGACCAGGTTAAGCAGTATCTGTCTGATGCCAAAGGACTGTTAGACAAGCTGAATGCAGCCGCAGGCATCACATCTTCCACTGACCAGAACGGTGGAACATCCACAGGCTCCACAGCATCAGGAACCGATGTACAGAGTGCATCCAAGAAGGGTGACGACACCCCGACAAGTTCCGTAAAAACAGGTGATGAGAATGGATTCAATATCATTGCCAGTGTTGCAGCCCTGATTGTTGGTATCGGTGCGGTAGGTGCCCTGATCTACATGAAATTCTTTAAGAAGAAATAAGCTTTCCTGCCCTGCGGGGGCAGGGAGCCGGGCTCCTTTGGACAGGCTGGCAGAAATCCGCCGAAGGTCGATCTGCCTTCGGCTTTTTTCGTGTCAGGGAAAAATTTTCCATAATCCTGTTAAGTTACAAAAAAAAGGAGAGAAAAATGAAGAAAAACATAGAACAGGAAAAAGCCATCGCACAGCTGGAGGGACCGGTCATTTTGATCAGCTGTCCGGGAAGTGGAAAGACGACCACGCTGCTGCGGAGGATCAACCACATGCTTGAGGTGGGTATCCCGCCGAAAAAGATCTTAATGATCACATTTACAAAAGCTGCCGCACAGGAGATGTCCGTAAAATTTAAAAAGAAGTTTGGTGAACCCAACGGGATCACATTTTCCACCATACATGCCCTGTGCCTTAAGATCCTGATGACTTATGGCGGTCTGTCCGCGGAGAATATCATCAAGACCTCAGACCAGTGGAAGTTTTTACTGGAAACGGCAAGGAAATGCCAGAGTGTATGTGACCCGGCAAAGGCAGCCGGAAACTTCCAGATGCTCTACAGTGCGGCCATGAACAACCGTATGTCCCCTTCAGAAGTAAATCCAAAGGATATAAAAGGGATATCCAGAAAAGATTTCCTTTTTATGTCAGAAGAATACCGCAGGATGAAGGAAAGGACTGGGTACATTGATTTTGATGACATGCTGGTAAAGGCATATGAACTGATGACCGGGAACCTGCAAGTGCTCAGGCAGTTAAGAGAGCGATGGGATTACATTCAGGTAGATGAGTACCAGGATGTCAATTACCTGCAGCGTGACCTTGTATACCTGCTGGCAGGAGAGAAAAAGAACCTCTGCGTGGCCGGTGATGATGACCAGAGCATATACCGTTTCCGCGGAGCAAGACCGGAGATCATGCTTAATTTCCCAAAAGATTTCCCGCAGGCTCATGTATTTTGTATCAGTACGAATTACCGCAGTTATCCGGCTATTATCGGATGTGCAGGAAAGCTGATCGGATTCAACAAGAACCGTTATGAAAAACAGTTTTTAAGCGGTCAGACCGGGGATGCGAAGATACGCGTGATCGGAGAGGAGAGCCCTGCTCATCAGATGAAGGACGTTTCCGGGGATGTAAAAAGCTGCGGATATGCCTTTAATGAAAGTGCTGTTCTCTACCGGAACAATCGTCAGGCAGAACAGGTTGCTGAAAAATTCAGTGAAGAGGGTATCCCGTATTATTGTACAGAGGCTATCCCGGATTCTTATGAACACTGGATCTGGTATGATATTTTAGCATATTACCGGTTGTCAAGGGGGATTGCAGCATCCGGGGATTTTAAAAGGATCGCGGACCGCCCAAACCGGTATATGCGCCTGATCCTGCATGAAGCAGGAGGGGAACAGGAAGCAGATCTTTTAGAAGCAGCCAGCCGGAAATATACGGACTGGAGAAGGGACAACGCAAGGAAAATAATTCGGAAATACTTTTATGATATCCGGGAAATGGGGAAGAAAAGCCCAAGGCAGTTTCTTGACTACCTGTTAAAAGACGTTGGATATGAAAAATATCTCAGGGAGTATGCAGAGAGCCTGCAGCAGGACTTTGACGAGATGAAGCACATGCTTTCCATATACCAGAGGGATTCACAGAAGTTCCACACCATGAAAGAATGGCTGCTCTACATAAAGAAACGATCCATGAACTTAAACAATAATAATGACCAGGGTGTGTGCCTGAGCACCATGCACCGTTCCAAGGGACTGGAATGGAAAAACGTTTACATCATAGACTGCAACGAGGGATATATCCCGCCGGGTTCCCCGGATACCCCTATATCACAGGAAGAGGTGGAAGAGGAAAGGCGGCTGTTCTATGTTGCAGTCACAAGGGCAAAGGAAAGATTATTTATCACTTATGTAGGGAACAAAAAAGGCAAACCGGTATCCCGTTTCGTCAGGGAGCTTCAGCTCAAGGAAAGCGGACGGGCTAAAACGGTCAAAAAAAACGACATGGTACGGCACAAAACCTATGGGGTATGCATGGTGCTATCCGTTAATGGCAACAAATGCACAATACGCAGTCTGTCAGATGACAGGGATGCGGAAGTCCTTGTTTCTTCCCTTGACATAAGATAGCAAAAGGAGGCTAACATGAACAAGAAGCTGATCGCCGGGATCGTGATCGCCGCAGCAGTTGTCTGCTGCGGAGGCGGTTACGTGGCAATGCAAAATGAAAAAAAAGTGAAACAGGAAAATGTGCAGATATCGGAAATGCTTGACAAGCTGCCGGATATCACGGTAAAGGAGGGGGAATCCCTCCCGGATCTGAAAAATAACATTGAAGATACCAGTATGATCGAGCCGGATACCTTAAAGGTTGACATCCAGAATGTGGACATCACTGTACCGGGTACCTATGATGTTGTTTATTCTTTTAAAGACATCCATGGAAATGAGAGGAGCAAGACCGTCCAGTGCAAGGTGGAAGCCAATCTTTTAGACCATGTATATGGAATGGATGATATTGAAACAGATTGCGGAAAGGAACTCCCAAAAGATGAAACTACTTTTGACGAGGAGTATGTTTCCAGTGTCACCAGGGATGATTCCGAGGTAGACATTGACACCCCCGGCACTTACAACATCACTTATACGGTACTCGGTACAGATGGCAGCATGGAGGAAGCAGACCGGCTTGCAAAGGTACTTGAGACCGCAGAGACCACACAGGCTCCGGAAGAGATAGTGGAAACACCTGCCCCGACAGAAGAGACTACTCCGGAAACCGGAAACGTGGAACCGATCGAACAGGAAACCGTAAAGACCGGAGACAACACAAATGTGACAGGATGGATCATTGCCGGCCTGACAGCCGGAGCTGCAGGTATCGGAGCTGTCCTTTACAGGATGCTTGGAAAAAAACGCAGAAAAAATTAATATTTTTCAAAGGATTCCCACGAGGAGTCCTTTTTTTTCGTGTCAGAATCGTGATCCCCTGGTACAGGGTATTATGAGAAAAAAAGGAAGGGGGCGTAACGATTTCGGGAAAAAACAAAATTTTTCCTTTTTTCCATATTAAGAAAGCAGACAGCACCCGTCAGGGTGCGGATAGAAAACTGGAAAGGAGGGCAGAATATTATTTCTGCAAAAAAGCAAGATGGAAAAACAGATACTGGAAGAGCTGTATGGAAAACTCAGAGAGCTGATCCCTGATTTTGAGACCAGAGAAGAAGGAAATAAGAATTATATTTCCTATAAGATGCAGATCAACGATAAGGACTTCGAGACATCCGTCGTCATTACGAATGGACGTGCGGTGGCCATTACCGGAAAGCGTACTTATATCTACCAAATCAAAGAAAAGAGCTGTGAGCAGTTCAACAATGAAGTACAAACAAGATATCCACTATTCCAAATCTATGGGGGAAATGGGAACATTTCCGTAGGAAGAAGGCTGTTGTTTGATTCTGTAGATGAGCTGGTCACCAATATCCGGGAATTCAATTCCGTATGTAAGGCGGTGATCCCCCAGTTCGAGGGTAGCTGCGTGAACTTCCTTGTAAAGACCAGGGAGGAAGAGACTTATGATCCCACGCAGACATTTACTCCTCTGGAAGAAGAATCATCGAACGAAAAAAACGCCGATTACGTAGATTCCTTTGTAAAAGACCAGCAGGAGTATTGTAAAAAAACTTTTTATGAGCTGGCAGAGGGAGCAGAACCCGTTACCAAAGGCAATGACGTTTCTTTTATAAGAAATGAGGGAGATGGCAGTCTTAAGGTGACCATGGACAAAAATGCCCCGGAAGACCTTAAACTGGACTATGCCTATGTAGTCGATGACCAGGAGCTTGCATACATTGCGATTGCAAACATCACAAGTACTTATAAAGAACTGGAAGCTTTTTACAATGAAAAAAAACGCATGCTCCATGTGTATTCTTATGTGACTCCGGATAAATACCTTCCGGATGAACCAAAAGAGGGAATCGAACTGTTAAAGGAAGCAATCAATAATTCCCTTGAGACAGCGAAAAAATCAACAGTTTCCGGCGAACAGGTTTCTGCCAATATGCAGGCACTCATGAATGAGCAGCTGGAAGAGATCCGGTTAAAGACAGAGGAACTGGAATCTTCCAGGACACAGATCGAAGAGGAGAGGGGAGCCTTTGAAAAGGAAAAGGAAGCCTTTCTTAACGAAAAGAACCAGATGGAGGCAGAACTGGAAGAGGAGCGGACAAAACTTCAGGAGAAGGAGGCAGAACTGGAAGAACGTGAAAACGCGATCGCCGAACAGGAATCCATCAATGATGAAGAAAAAGCCAAGTATGCACTCAGCATGAAGAACCTTACCGGTGAGATCGCAAGGCTCCAGGCAAGGCTCGGACAGGGTTCTGCAGCAAAGGAAGATTCCGGGGAAGTTGCGAAGCTTAAGTCAAGATTAAACTCAGTGACTAAAGCAAGGGCTTCCATGGAAAAAACACTGAACAATGAGAACAACGAACTCAGAAGAAAGAATAAGGAACTGTCAGACCTGCTCCTTGAAAAGACACAGGAAACCGACAAGCTCAAGGAAGATGTTCATGACCAGGCAGTCCATCTGTTTGACTCTGAAAAAGCAGAGTATTTAAAGAAGATCGAAGAGCTTCAGAAGATCGCTGATATTGCAGGAGAAGAAATGTCTCCTGAGCGGTGTGAAAAGATGTTAAATGAAGACGGGGTTTACGGGGATGTCTCTATTCTCCACGGAGCCCGCAATGACATCGTTTCCTGCTCTTATTCTGAAAATTTCGCTGTCAAAGTTGTGTTTGGTCCCATTCCGTTTGCGGATGTATGCAAAAAATTAAAGAGAGTGGATACAAAGTCCCTGTCAAAATTAAACGATGAAGTGGCTGATGTAAAATTCTTTACAAAAGAAGACGGTGTTTATGCCCGTAAGTACATCAACAGAAGGATAACAGAAGAGGAACTTCGTTCTGTTCTTTCCGAACTGATCGGGTATTTTGACGATGACAAGAAGCGGAGGTAAATAACATGAGTACTTCCTATATTTTTCTGGCAGGTGCATTGTTCCTGTTCGTTATCGCCATCGTTATCCTGTTTATGGGCAAAGGGAAAAAAGACGATAAGAAAGTGGATAAGGAATTTGATGAAAACTATGCTGTGAATATCAACGAGGTTTATTTAAGGACAGGAGATGTCAGGGAAACACTGGTACAGATGCAGGATTCCTATGAAGACTATAATCCGCTCATGTCCGGTCTCCTTGGAAAAGCGATCACTTATCTGGATGGTGATTATGGGGATTACGAGACTGCGCTTGACATGATCAATGTCAACCATGATGAAACAGTCGATAAGGTTCATAAAGATATCATCTGTATGGCAGTATCAAAGAAGAAGGGGTTACCGGGCTGATGCCCGGTTTCCTGGTATTACAGGAAGCGGAAAGGAGATTTTTATGAAGAAAAACAACAGGCTTCTTATCGTGGTATTTGCAGTCCTGGCTCTTATCATAGGGGTACTGAAAGGGGTAGACTATTACAGGTACACCAAGGTTTCCAAAGAAAGAGTTTCAAGCATACAGGCAGAGTTTGTCGGGGAAACTGCCCCGTCCCAGGAACTGTCGATGTCCATGTTTGATGTGACCGTCTATACAGAGACCGGTTCTGTTTATTCCGCAAGGTCGTTTGATATTGATGAAAAAAAAGCACCGGCCCATGGAGACAGTTTTGACACAAAGATTGAATATCATGGAAGCACAACTACAGTTACTGTTCCGATAACCCGCTCAAAAGTAGTACAATACAAGGTGGGTTATCCGACAAAGGAAAATGTTCTTGCAACTATCTATAACAATGGGGACCTGGAATTCACAGGTTCCGGAAACACTATGAACTTTGCTAATGGCGATACGCCATGGGCTGACGAGGATTACACTTATGTGATCTTTAAAGATGAGATAACACCAACGAATGTCGACTACTGGTTTGAAGGAAACACAGCCCTGACAGGATGCGAAACCCTTCCTAAAAGCATTGAAAGCGCAAGGGGGACATTCCAGGGATGTGAAAACCTGAAAAAAACACCGTCTTTTTTTCAGTGTTCATCACTTAAGATCATTACGGACTGCTTTTCAGGTTGTACAAGTCTTGAACAATCCGATCCGCTTCCGGTAAGTGTCATGGAAGCTGATGGAGCTTTTGAGGACTGTATCAAACTTACAAAAGCCCCGGATATGACAAAAACAAATGCCCTTTCTTCCATCAATGCGATCTTTAAAGGCTGTACGAGCCTGGTAGATGCACCGGTTATCCCGGATTCCGTACTGGACATGTCTGAAGCCTTTTTGGGTGACAGCAATATCTATACGGCATCTGCGTTCCCGGAGAGCGTAGAAGATATCTCTTCTGCTTATGCAGATTGTATCAGTCTGGAAAAAGCAGCTTCCATACCGGCATCCGTGATCAATTGCGATTCCTGTTATTCAGGATGTTCCAATCTGTATGGTGAATTATCCATCAATACAAATACGGAAGATTGTGCCAACCTGCTTTCAAATGCAGTCACTTCCGGAAAGACCTTGAAATTAAAAGGCAAGAGTGGAAGGCTGTTTGAGATCCAGCAGGACAGTGGAAGCAGATATGTTACAATCAAGGATACTGAAAAAGCAGAGAAAAACGCAAAAAAACTGGAACGCCAGAATAACCAGTAAGAGGAGGGGCATACAATGAGGAATTTCTTTGCAGGATTATTTCTTCTGCTCGGAGTAGGCTGTCTTGGTGTGGCAGGGTTTAGTGCCTATCAGGACAGGGTAATCTCCCCTCAAGTGTCAAGCGCATCCAGTCCGGTCCTTTTTTCACAGGTAAGTGACATTTCAAGTTACGTGTCACTGCCTGTACTAGAAGGGATGCAGGTAGAGGAAGTCGTAGAAGAAAAAAACTATGACGATACAGAGAAAGAGATCGTCGACACACTCCTGAAAAATGCAGGGGAGTTAAAAAAGGTCAGCGAAGAGTGTACGGTTTCCATGGATTTTACAATATCCCAGAAAGGAAAATTCGTTGAGAGAAAAAAGAATTACCTTGTAGGGATTGGTAACCGCACCCTGGATCCCGATATAGAAGAAAAACTGATCGGAATGAAGCCGGGGGACTCTGCAGACCTTGGAAAAGTGGAAGAATTTTTAAAATACAAAAATAAAGAGGTTTATGTCAAGGTCAATGCCGTTTACAACATAGAGTACCCAATCACGGATGACTATATGCAGAAAAACACGGAATACAGTTCTCTTGACGATATGGTACGCGGCACGATCAATAAAGATAAGCAGCAGAACCGTACGCAGCGGAGAGAGAAGACCATGGGCGAACTGCTTGACAGGGTTTTGGAAAAAACAACTTTTGTTTCCATCCCGGATTCCCTTATCGAAGAAGAACTTAAAGTATTAGATAAGGATGGGGAAAAACATACTTTCAAAGAAGCAGAACAGAGCCTGAAAAAAGTCTTCCTGATCGAGGCGGTCAACGAGAAATATAAGCTGGTATCTGCCGCGGAGATGGAAAAAAGAGCCAAAGATGTGATAGACTCATCTAATGCAGAATATTCAGAATATGAAAAGCAGAGACTGCAGTATTTAGAATGTGAAGAGGATGTGGTAAACTTCCTCTATAAGACGATCGATATTGTGGAAAAGGAGGAGTCTGCTGCAGATGAAGACGGAGGGATAGATCTTTCAGATGCCCAGATCGTTGAGTAACAGCAGTACCGCCACCTAGCGGAGATGAAAAAAAGTGAATTCGAATTCAAATTTTTCATGGTAAAAAATATGGATAGATTGATGTTAAGGCTTGCAGAATTTGTTGTAACCCAGGCCAGCACGGATTACATAGAGGTATGGAACTCCTGGATCAATACGGGGATAAATATTCCTCAGGGAGCCATGCCTACCCTGCTGGCAGTGATCAGGGAACTTGTACTGATCGATAAGGAAACATTAAAAGAAGTGATTAGGGTTGAAAAAAACCAGAATTATGGGATATATGATCCCTCGGTTTTTTATAACGGACGATAGTAACAAAAAGTCTGTTCATTGAATGACCGGTGACTTTCGCCTGTATATTTTGAATCAGAAAGGAGACTCAACATGAAAAAAGAGGATTACAAGATGGAAGAAAGAAAAGAGTACAAAAAAAATGAGAATTACAGTCAGGAGGTGCTGGCGCAGATTATGAACTCATATAAGATAGCCTGCACCTACGGGAATGATGTGCTTAAGAAGGACATGCTTGAAAAACTGTATTATTTTGGACGTTCCTATGTATACAGTGTTATGTGGGAGACTTACCCGACGATCATGAGAAATCCATTACACCGTGATGATGTGATCGATGAGATCTGGTGTGTGATCTTTGAGCAGATTGACAACTATGACTGCAGTAAATCATCTCTTACAACATTTGTTCTTCCATGGATCAGACACGTGGTTACAGAATACTGTTCCCGAAATTTTCATAAGACAACCTCATATTATGCAGATGGCATCAGGAAAGTTTCCGCAGCAATGAACTACTGCCAGGAAAAGAATATCCCTTCCAGCATCGAAACCCTGCAGAAACTGACAGGACTCAGAATCCCTACCATTAAAAAATGTATCGACCTGCTTTCCAAAAAAGATGTGGTTTCTTATGAGGTACTGAGCGAAAATGGATTTGAACAGTCATCTTCCCTCTCCTCCCCGGAAAACATTTTCTTAAAAAACGAAGAGACAGAAAGCTTTAACCACATTCTGGAAGAATCCCTGACAGAGGAAGAACTGGAGATCATGATCCTTCTTCTGCAGCCAGATAACCCGGCCAAGCTGAAAGCCAGCTACAGAGAAATCGCCCAGAAAACACATACCAACGTTCCGTATGTAAAGGACTGCATTTCCAGGGCAACCATGAAACTTAAAAACAATAAGGAACTGCTCCGTAAGTATCCGAACGTTATCAAAATGTATGATGAATCCATGGTGGGAGAATCTGCTCCTGTGCTTGACGACGGCGATCTTATTAAAGAACAATATGAGGAACTGAGCGAAGACTAATATTTTTGGGGGAGGCTTAGACAGGCCTCCCTTTTTTCGTTACAAAATACACACTTTCAAGTCCGGTATTAATATGATGAAAAGGAGGAAAGTTATGGATAAAAAGAATTTAAAGACACGTATCATGCGGGCGTCGGGGAAAGGGTGTGTGGCGGCAGTTTTTGCAGAAAGATCATCCATGGCATGTGTCCCTGCATTTATGGAATCCTGTGAAGCCGCCGGGATCAAACCGGCTGCCGGCGTGAGGATGATGGTAGAGGCTGCCGGTGTCAGGGGAGAGCTTTTATTTCTTGTAAAAGACCGGGCCGGTTACAGGGAGATCTGCCATCTGCTTTCCGATACGCTCGCAAAAGACGATCCTGTTGTCACAATGGAGATGATCGGCCAGGGACATGTGATCATCGTCCATGAAAAAAACGGCCTTTTTGATAAAATATTAATGCGGAATAAGGAGATCAAAAAGGAGATCAGGGAACTTAAGAGAAAAATGAAGGGGCTTCCAAGTGCGGGAGGGGAATCCTGGAAGGATGCTGTTGGAGAATACAACCGTCTGCAGGAAGAGGATGCCGTTGTCAGAATGTCATTAAAACAGGTCCCGGCTTCTGATTCTTATCAGCTGGATTTTTTAAATAAAAAGGCCAAAGAGATTGAGAGCAGGAAAAGAAAAGCAAAGGATATCCTTTCTGGAATCGAAAACGGAATTAAGGAGAGGGAAAAACTGACAGTCCTCCTTGAAACAAAAAACTCCATGCTGGAAGAGGACGTAACGGTATTGTTCCGTGAGGCATATGATGCACTGTCCGTCTATGGGGATATTTATATTGAAACTGATGAAAAAGGAAGAGCGTTATGCCAGATTGCAGAAAGTGACAGCCTTTCCTGTATCCGTGAGATCCGGGAAACAGATGGGATAAAATATATACCCGGAACAGCTGCGGATGTACTGGATATCATAGATCAGTGCAACTTCCGGTATGAGCCGGAGGACTGGACTGTGGGGCGTAGCGCAGAGGAGGAGATCAAAACCGGGATTGCGCGTTTAAAAGCAGGTGGATGTACATGGACAAGCCTGTATGACACCCGGCTTGAAGCCGAAATAGAAATGCTACGGAAAACAGATACGGAAGGATATTTCCTGACAGTCTGTGATATCCTAAGGCTTGCTGAAGAGTATTATCCGTCAGATCCGTTTTATCCTGGTCTGCTGGTAAGCTATGTACTTGGTATCACGGATATCGATCCTGTCTGTAATGACATACTGACAAAACTTTCAGAAGAGACATTTGTAGCTGGGATCCATCATCCGCGGTTTATGATACGCCCTGAACTGTCCGATTCCTTATATAAAAAGATCAGGGAAAAGTATGCAGTTTCCAGAATATCAAAGGATACCATTGTGATTGGATATCCGGACATCAGGGATTATGTGCCGGTATGCAGGGACCGCATCCAGTGTGACAGGGATGAGGCAGAAAAAATGGGTTTATTCTGCATGGATCTTGAAGAACAGGAGTATCTGAGTATCTTCAAGGAGTGTATCTCTTCCATACAAGATCCCGGTATCCCCATTGATCCGGAGGTTTTTAAGAACGTGATCGCAAAGGGACACCTGAATTTTATCTGCGGATGCGAGGGTATGGAAATACAGAAACAGATCAGGCAGTCTCATTCTGAAAGTATGAGGGAGCTGGTTTCTTTTTTCAGCAGTACTTGTGAAAAAGCAGAGGCATTTTACCGGGCTTTGTTTGTATACCGGTCTGCCTATTTAAAATATCGCTTTCCCTTAAACTATATATCTGCATATATCAGTCATTTTCCGGACAAGATGAGGAGTATCAAATATGATGCTGTCTGTAAGGATCTCGTTTTTCTGGATCCGGATATCAACGTATCAGAAGCAGACTGCTTTGTGGAAAGGGACAGTATCAGGCTTGGACTGAAATCTACAGGAGTATCAGGAAAGACTGTCGAAAACATCTTGCAGGAACGCAGGGAAGGGTTCTTTTTATCCGCGGATGATCTAATGAACAGGGTAAAGCTGTCTGACAGGGAAGCAGAATGTTTAAATGATGCAGGGGTATTCCAGAATATAGGCGGACCGGTCTCTGACAGAAGTGTTCCGGTTGTAGAGGACCCCCCGGAGGAGCCGGATAAGGACCTGATACCTATGGAAGGGGTTGTGCTTAAGACAGAGGAAAAGATATCGAAAGATGGAAGCATGATCGCATCCGTAAGGATGGGCACCTCTTCCGGAGAAGTTTATGCCATGTTTTTTGCAAAGGCATATGAAAAGTATGCAGGTCTTTTAAAGGCGGATGCGGAACTCAGGCTTTATGGGGAGTACGTCCAGGACAGATACGGGAATACTTTTTCTGTAAAGGAAGCCTATCCTGTTTCTGATGATGTATATTATATTTCTGCAAAAGTATATGAAGAGGCGGTTTTTTATCCATTCAGAAGAAGGTGCGGATGTCAGCTGTTTCTGATGGAACCGTCTGGAAGGCTGGTCAATACGGGCTGTTTTTATTCATCCCGGATCGCTGACGTCCAGGGGGTGCGTATGATCCCCAAAATCTGATTTTTTTACTAAAATTTTTCCATATTAGCGGCAAGGCAGCGATGCTTTGCCACTTTTTTTATTTTGGAGAAAGGAGAGTGAAAGAATATGGCAATTCATAATTACGTGAGCCTTTTCGGGGTAGTCAGGACTGCACCTCAGATAAAAACAGGAATGTATGGAAGGACGGCAATGGTTGCTGTGACAGTGGTCAGAGGTGACAGAAAGGAAGACACCATGCTGCTGCGCACTTCTTTAAAATACAGCAGCCCGATCTTATTTACCCAGGATGAAGATCTGATCGATGGGATTTCCGAATGGAAGGAAAATGACGTGATCTATGCAAAAGGATTCCTTGCAACGAAGGAAGTGGAGAAGAAAGCAATCTGTCCACACTGCGGAGCGGTAAACCTGAGACGTGAGGCTTGTCAGGCTGAGAGCGTCCGGTCAGGTGGGAACATGATCTATTTCTCACCGATCTTTGCAGAAAAGGTGCGTTCGTTTGAGGAACAGGGAGAAGCACATTCCTGTGTCCTGAACCGGGCAGAGATCTCCAATACCGTATTCCTGTTAGGCAACCTCACCTGTGAGCCTATTCAATGGTACGTTGAGAAAAAACCGTATACACGTTATCAGCTGGCAATCAACAGGAAGTACTGTCCAAAAGGACTGCAGGAAGTAACGGAAAGGACAGATTATCCCTGGGTGTATTCCTTCGGGCAGCAGGCGGTTGATGATTATAAGGTGCTGCATACAGGGTCTTCTGTGTTTGTGGATGGAACCCTACGTACACGAAAATATAAAGAAACCTATAAGTGTAAGGAATGCGGGGAAGAATTTGATGTTCCAGGCAGGACCATCGATGTCCTGTCCCATGATACGGAGTATCTGCGCGACTGTGATGTAGACAAGATCGAGTAGTCTTTTCATCTTATATCTCTTTTCTCATATTTTACTCATAAAAAAACGAAAGGAGAATCTAAGATGAACAAGTTTAAAACTGCATGGGATGACTACAATAAATCATCCTATAAGAAAAAAGTCCTTATGGATCAGGTAAGCATCCTGTCTGTAAAAAAGATCAATGACGGGGTCGTCTATTTATATGAGATCTCGCCCATGCTCTTAAGAGGATATCCATATGAGGAGGAAAAGACGTGGAAACTGTCTGATCTTCCGGGATGGGCTATCCGGATGCTTTCCATTACCGGATTTGCATTCCGTATAGAGAAAAAGCTGTACCTGGTAGACGAACTGACATTCCGTTCCCTCAATGATCTGTTTGGATGGACAAGGAATGCGTCAGAGCCTTCCATCTGGAGGGATTTCCATCTGGCGCAACTGTTTAAGGAAAGAGATTACGCGTATCTGCTTTATACAAAAAAAGATAAGTACCGTGTAGTATCAGCAATCCATAAAACAGCACTGGATAAAATTTCCGGGGATCTGTACCAGGTTGCAGAGCATTATCTGGAAGAAGGAGCAGAGGTCGTAGACTTTTTTTATAACGATATCCGTTTCCAGGTGGAGATTGCCCTTCCAAGAGAAAAAAATGGATGGAAACAGGAACTGGTTATCCGTGATTCCTGTGTGGGGCGGGAATCTCTGACCTTCATCAACGCATGGAGAAAAGAGGATGCCCTGATCTATACCGGTGTTTTAAAGCAGAAGCACCGCTCGGAAACATCCCTGGAGGAACTTATCCCGGACATCAATGAACTGATTAATTCCTGCTATAAAAAAATGGAGGTAACAGGTCTTTCTCCGAAAGAGATCCTTCAGGAAGCGTCTTCCTATGTAGGCATCAGGAAAAAAAATGCCCTGTCCTGTTTTATGGGACAATTCTTCCCGATGGATGATCCTGAACGTGCACTGGTTGCCGTCGCAAGCTTCAAAGGGGTCGGAAATGAAACCCAGGAGATTACCTACCGCAAAGGTCTTGGAAACTTTTTAGGAGGTGTGGTCAATGCTTAGGATCCTCTCAAGTTCACAGCTTGAGGGGTATGTCATCAAGGGAAGGGGCGGTCCGCCGTGGGAACTTTTGGCGGGAACCGTTGCGAAGATCCAGCAGGATGGAGAAGCTCTTTTAGTCTGTATTTCGGGTTCAAACATTGAAAATGGAATGATAAAGACCAGGACTGCAAAGGTTGTTTTTGTAGATGACTATGGAGAATACCGGAAAATGTTAAAGACCAGAGTGGTTGCCTCAAAGATCCAGATTGGTTCCTATATATCCGTACTATGTAAGATTAAGGCCCAGGAGCGTATCGCTGCGGATTTTAAATATTCCGGTTTATGGAATTTTTCCGGGTACAAAGGGAAGATGAGTGTGATCATCGGAAACACGCCGTTTCTGCGGACAGCAGATGATGGGGCTCTTATTGCAGAATTTCTGGATAAGGACAGGGCACATGAAGTCCTGTATTCCAGGATCGTCCGGTTTTCAGGAGAGGAGATCAAAAAAGCTGCTTCCCTTTACATGACCGGACAAAGCCGTTCCGTATGTATCTGCGGTCCGCGGATAAGGAACATTAAGGAAAAAACAGATGAGAAAGGATTTAAAAGCAGGGACATTTCCTACTATGAATGCCGGGCTTTTGAAACTTTACCATTTTAAGAAATTTTATTCATATTGAAGTGGTAAAAATATTATTTCATTACGAAAGGAGAAAACTATGAACAAGGTTATTTTAATGGGACGTTTAACAAGAGATCCAGAGGTGAGATATTCTGCAGGTGAGAGTGGTACTGCGATTGCGAGGTATACTCTCGCAGTAGACCGTCGCTTTAAAAGAGACGGGGAAGCAACAGCAGACTTTATCAGCTGCGTATCTTTTGGACGTACAGCCGAGTTTGCTGAGAAGTATTTCCGTCAGGGACTTAAGATCATTGTTTCAGGACGCATTCAGACAGGCAGCTACACCAATCGTGATGGCCAGAAGGTTTATACCACAGAGGTAGTAGTTGAGGAACAGGAGTTTGCTGAAGGCAAGAACTCCTCCCAGCAGGGTGCAGGCCAGCAGCCTCCGCAGAACTATGGCGGCCAGCAGAATGCGCCACAGCAGAGTGTACCACAGCAGAATACCACACAGCAGTCCCAGCCGCAGGGTTATGGACAGCAGGGCGGATACAATGTGCCGCAGCAGAGTGTGCCGCAACAGTCCCAGCCACAGGGTTATGGACAGCAGGGCGGATACAATGTGCCACAGCAGAGTGTACCGCAGCAGTCCCAGCCGCAGGGTTATGGACAGCAGGGCGGATACAATGTGCCACAGCAGAGTGCACCAAAGTCCCAGCCGCAGGGCTACGGACAGCAGAGTGTACCACAGCAGAATGCTCCGCAGCAGAACTATGGCGGAGGATCATTCGGAATGGGAGACGATGGTTTCATGAACATTCCGGAAGGTCTTGATGATGAACTTCCGTTCAACTAAAAGGAAGTGCTTCGGCACTTCCCTTTTTTTCGCCCCAAAACAGGCAGTGCAGAAATTTTTGTAAAATGGATTTCAGACAAAGACAAATTCTTCACATTGAACGATATAAGAACACGAAAGGAGATCTTATGATGAAAAGCTACATAGCAATCCAGAGTACCCTGTTCAATGGGGTGATCGATCTTGTAGGATATACGGACATGCAGGGAAACATTCGACTGACCCATACCAGTATCTATGCTTATATGTCCAGAACGTTTCCGCAGATGTCCATGGAATTTGATGTCCGTTCGACGGATGTCAACCATGCGGTTGTAGTCTGCAGACTGAGATCAAAGATATTTGACGGCTCTGTAAGAACGGTTACGGAGATCGGGGAGACTTCAGCGTCCCTCCTTCCGGATAAGTTTAAGGGTTATCCGGTACAGGTAGCCCAGTACATTGCATTTGACCGGGCTGCGATCAAATATCTGGGTCTTCCAAGCAATACCTACTCAACCTTTGAACCACCGTATTTTACAGAGAATGCCATCCGTATTCCGGATCCGGCAAATTATGTCCTGGGGTTTGGGATCTTCAGGAACCGTACGGTACAGCAGGCTTTTGAGGAAGCGAAGTATAACGAAGCCTCCCATGCAACCATGGATCTGTATTTACACATTGATCCTGCAACGGAAAAGGATCCTGTCAAAAGAGAAGGGTTATATGCCATCCAGCAGTACCTGGCTCTTTACAGGTCGAGGGGGTGCCAATGACATGGAGGACATCCAGATATAAACAGATGGTCATAGATCTGTTAAAGAATAATGACACGATCGTTGTCCTGGATACGGAAACTGTCGGTCTGAAAAAGAAATGTCAGATCGTACAGTTTTCGGCGATACGGTACCGGTATGAAAAAAATCCGTTTTCCATGCGGGAAGTGGAGAGGCTGGACCTGTATATCCGTCCGGATGAGAAACTTCCGGAAAGTGCAACGAAAGTGAATGGGATTACAAATGCCTTTCTTTCGGATTACCCGGATGAAAGGCATTGTTTTCCTGTCATAAAGGAATTTCTTTCCAAGGGCGGGATCCTGGCAGGATACCGGCTAGACTTTGACCTGGATAAGATCGTTGGACTGTATGAACGCAACCATGACCGGTTCAGCTATGGAAGGTACATTGATGTATATGAGATGGCGAAGGACTGCATCCCAAGAGACAGAGTGGAAAATTACAAGCTGTTAACAGCTGCACATTATTACAGCTGCGACCGCGGACTCCGCTTCCATTCCTCCATTGATGATGTAACGGCGACACGCAGGGTCTTTATATGTACCCTGTCAGAGTACCTGAGGAAACAAGAGGATGCGGACAGTAAAATGCGGGTGCAGTTATCTTACTGTTATTATTGGGAAAATCCGAAGCGCCGCAGTATGAAACGCCTGATAGCTGTCACATCTTCCGGGCAGGTTTATTATGACCTCATAGGCGGGTTCTGGGGCACAAACAAAGATGCAATGTGTTCTGTGGATGACATTGACATGGAGCATCTGCTCAGTCAGTGCTTTAAAAAGTACAGGGTTTCTGACATGAAAGGCCTGAGCCTTATCCTAAAAGAAAAAAGAAAGGAAAAAGCGGCTGTGTAAGCCGCTTTTTTTAATGCAGGAAAGCCCGTTTGTTCTTCAGGGAGATTTTCAGGGAAAACGGGGAATGGCTTAAGACCACGCACTCGACCATCTTGTGGGTGAACCTGTAATTCGTCAGGTTGATCTCTTCCCCTTTCTGCTCTGCCTCCTCTATCTTTTCTCCTAAAATGTCAAGTATCTGCTCCACGATCTCCGTACTTACCCTGTTCGGACAGCCTTTCTCCCCATGGTATTTCTTATCATATTCCGGGCAGGCATAAAAGACGGACTTCGGACCGTTCTGGAGCCTCATGGCTATCGGTTCCTCGTGGCATCCGCAGCAGATCTTTGTAATGGACCATAGATTACGGATCAATTTGATCACCTCCTATGGCGACAATATGACTAATTTCTCATTCAAAAATTTTTTTCTTCATATTGTCAGCGATTCTAAAAAACGAAAGGAGAAAAATGTTATGAAGATTAGAATTGCAAAGGAAGATTTAGTAAAGGCATTGAAAAAGGTGATCGGAGGGATCGGAGTTGGAGGAAAGGATCTTGATTATCTTAAGATCACTGCAGACTCTACAGGTGTGGAATTTATGACCACAGGCCGTTTGCTTGGTATCAAGACCAAGGTAAGCGAACGGCTGGAAGTCAAGGAGCCCGGTGAATGCTGCACCAACTGCCGGAGAGCCCTTGAGATCGCATCCCTGATGCCGGAAGGGGAAATCACGATCCGACAGAAAGATTCCGCCCTTTTTATGGAAGCTGAAAGATGCCATCTGAAAGGAGAGGTTGGGGACCTTGAAAAAGTCCTTCCGTTCCAGGCACTTGAAGGGGAGGAAAAAAGACTTTCCCTGAATGCCTATACCTTTAAGCAGATGATCACAGATGTCCTGTTCGCCTGCTACAGAGGGGAAGAGAACCCGCAGATGTCTTCTGTTTATTTTGAGATAGCGGATTCCACCGTCCAGGTGACAGCTCTTGACGGGCATCAGATCGCCATCCGTAAAGAAGAGGTTAAGCCGACAGGTATCCATGCAAACTGCATGATCCGCGGAGCCATTTTGTCAGCGATCCTTCCTTTGATCCCGTCAGACATAGAGAAAGAGGTAACTTTCGTGATCGGAGAGAACCGATTTCTTCTGGAAACCGAAACGGATAAGGTATCCGGGGCATTAACGGGTGGCAGGTTCTACGAGTATGAGAGACTGTTCCCGGATAAAAGCCCGGTAGTCAAGATAAGGGTAGATAAGGCCATCCTTATGGATACGATCGGAAGATGCGCTTATGCCCTGATGCCTGCCATGTCCGGGAATGTCCCTCAGCCGACGATCTTTGATATTGACCGTACCATTAATGTCCACATGGATGGGAAAGTAACGGTTGATGAAGAGTTAGCCGCAGATGTAGAGGGTAAACCTTTAAGGATCGGACTCAGTCCTGCGATCATGAAGGGGATCCTGAAGGCATATCCGGAGGACGAGATCGAAATGCATTTCTATGGTAAAAAGAATGTCGTGGTGTATACAGGGGATACAGCTAAATTCGTACAGTTACCTGTAAACATCCGAGACTGATCATTGAAGCAGTCCCTCATTAGAGGGACTGCATTTTTTGTAATATATTTTGAAATTCAAAATAGTGAATTCGAATTCACTTTTTTATAGAAAAAGCTGACGAGATCCCCCTGTAGTTAAGGTGCAGTGGGATTTTTTAAGAAATCTTTTCATTTATCATTTTTTCAGAAACCAAAAACGAAAGGAGAATACCATGAAAATTTTAAAAATCAAACTTGTTAACTTCCAGTCCTACAAAAACGAGGAATTCCAGATGAATGACGTTATGGTCATCCTCCGGGAAAACGGGGCGGGTAAATCCGCGTTCTTAAAAGCGCTGAATTTTGCACTCTGCGGAGAAGGCTGCGATGACGGCGAGATCATGCAGGGAGAGAAAGAGATGTCTGTTTCAATCCTCTTTGAGAACGGTCTTACCGTTGAGAGAAAAAGGAAAAGAGGGGACAGGACGATTGTCCACCGCATGGGATACGAAAAGACCAAGAAGAGTACCAAGGATGCGGTCAATGCAGAGATTGCGAAGATGTGCAATACCGGGATGTCATCCATCAAGGTGATCGCGTCTTCCAGGGAACTTTTTGAGATGAAGCCGGATGTACTGGCTGATTTTATCATGAAGCATATCCCTAACCGGATGACAGTGGAAGATATCATCTCCTATATCCCGGACATTACAGACCGGATGGAAAGTGAGATCCGGACACTGTTTCCGGCAGGTATTGAGTTCGGCCATGCACAGATACAGAATGCGTTTAATATTTTTGACGGGCGCAGAAAAGATCTTGCAAGGGAGGTCAAACTGAACAGGGCAAAGATCTCCGGATATGATTTTTCCATTCCTGTCAGGGCTTCCGGTGAGATCCGGGAAGAACTTGCTTCTGTCTTAAAAGAGATGGGAGCCTATGAGGAAAAGATACGGGCAGTCAGGGATTTCCAGGCAAGGAAAACAAACAGGGAAAATATCCTGAAGAAACTGAAATCTTTGCAGGAACAGTATAATGCGATTCATGCGGTGAAACCGGATTCTGCAAGAAAAGAGTATCTGGATAAGCGGGAATCGGAACTGATGCAGCAGGCTGACAGCTGTAAGAAAAGTATCTGGGAATTACAGTCTGCATGCAATAACTTAAACAGGACGGTCGCGGCATTAAAAGAAGGCTTATGCCCTCAGGTCAAGGGGATTAAATGCACCCACGACTGGACTCCTGTCATCACCCAGTTTGAGTCGAATGTATCTCAGATGAATGGAAACATTGCAAGTTTCCAGACTTCCTGTGATGCCGCGGAAAAAGAGCTCCTGTCTGTCCGGGAAGAAAAGGCAGCGTATGAGGCTAACTTCAGGGCATATTCCGACAAATGCTCCAAGTACCAGGCATTCCGGGCTTTAAAAGAAAGTCTTATGCCTCTTCCGGAGGAGCCACGGATGCCGGAAGGCAACCTGGAGGAGAAAAAGGTAGCCCTTGACGGCGAACTGAACGGGGCGATCACAAGGGAAAACCTGCTTGCAGTTAAAAATGCGCTTCCGGAACAGGAAGAACAGTTAAACGTACTGGAAGCCTTAACCTCTGCTTTTTCCAAGAAAGGTTCCGTAATGGAGAACAACACAAAGGTTTATCTGGGGTTCTTTGAACAGCAGATGAACGAATCTGCAATAAAGTTAGGTTATGTTATCTCCATGGAGATGGAGAACGGACTGCATGTCCGTATTGGCAGGAACGGAAGGACTCCGGTAGATGTGGATGTCTGCTCCGCGGGAGAAAAAGCGGTAGCGATCTTCCTGTTACTAGATCTGTTGAACAGTTTTACCGGTATCCGGCTCCTGTTCTTTGATGAAGTGGAAATGCTTGATAACAAAGTCTGGGAAGCTTTGTTGAAGCTGGTGGAAGAAAAGAAAGGCAGTTATGACCACATTGTGATCACAGGTGTAAACCATGATGATACGATGGAGGCAGTTGACAGGATTTTGAAATAAGAACAGGAGAGGATATCCTCTCCTGCATTTTCAGGAAGTACAGGGAGGAAGCTCCCCGTACTTTTTTTTGTAATTGATCAAAAACGTATAGTAATTATAATATAGCTCACTTTTAAGGGAATCCGGAAGACTGAAGTGCAGGAACTGCACAGGTGTCTTGTAAAAGCTCTTATACAGCTGGTAAAGCTTTTTCTCCCGTAAAAATGTAAGCCCCTCAGGGGAACAGAAGAACCGGTACATCTCCTCGACGGAATGGAATACCATGTTATTCTTGATCGCATACTGGAGGCAGATCCCTGCTCTTACAAGGCCCTTGTTTCCATACATATATTCTCTTGGATAACGGATCTCCCCGTTTAGTACCTGCCTGTAGACTTTGATCACATATTTTGCAAAGTCATAAGGTACTTCTTTGGGATATATGAGGTATACGATATATTCTGTGTTGTCTTTTGTCAGCTCAGTTGGAAAATTTATGTAATTTAAGAGCTGTGTCAGTTTCATGGTCTCTATGACAGCCGGGGAAAAAAGCCGGTAAGCTTCCATGGGCGTCCATCTGAGAAGTTTTTCAATCGCATACCTGAATACGGACAAAGCCAGATGTTCGTTGGCTGACGGTTCATTCTGGAACAGGCGCGGCGGTATCTTTGGGAGATTCCCGATCAGGACCTGTTCGTATTCATTGATGACATCCATTTTGATCTCCTTTCTGATGATATTTCCTATAATATGCAGAATCCCAAACAGTCGAATTTTTTCCATTTTATCAAAACAGCAGAATGCTGAAAATATTGAAAGGAGGAAGCACCATGAGAGAAGTACAGGATCCTAAGAGGGATATGATGAACACCATGAATGTTATCGATGCATCCGCCAGGGCAGCAGGGGCGGTTGCCTCTGCGATCGGGTATTATATCGAGACAAGGGCCCTGCAGGATAACAATGCCAAAACCCTGTATAACTACATGAAAAAAGGCGGCCAGTTAAAGATGATGGAGTGTGAGGAAAAGGAAACCCTCCGCTCCCTTATGAAATCATGTGACAAGCTGGGGATCGCATACAAGGAGTGTGTCTTTGACCGGAATGGAAAGGAGTCCTATGGTGTCATTTTTGCAGATAAAAACGAAGATGCCATGAAACAGTTAAGGACGGATTACCTGGTTGCCAACCACAAGCTGTTCCAGGTTGACCAGGATACGATCCGCAGATTTAATGCCCAGCAGGAACCGGAAAAGATCTCCGGGCTTGATTTTGCCGAAATGAGTTACATGAAAGACCGGGCAGCAAAAAACTATATGCTCTTTGCCGCGGAAAGGGAAAAGGATGGAAGGTATTCCATTTACCTCAGGACAGAAGACAAGCGGATCTTTGATTCGTTCCATGCCGGGGTGATGCAGGAAAGGAACGGTACGGGAAAAGCTGTGTATGACTACATGAACATACAGCGGAAAAACAAGGAGGATATCGTAAACCTTGTCCACGCTGCAAATGGTTCAAAGTTCTATATCTCGAATGCCAGTGGTTCCCATGTGATGATGATCAATGAGAACGGTGCCTATATGGAACGCATGGCTGGCAAAAACCCGGCTTTGGAATTCTGCGACCGCAGGGATCCGAGATTTGAACGGTTTGTCTGTGAACAGGTAGACCGCATGAACCGTCCGCGGATGTTCCGTGACCAGAAGGCGGATAACCTTGGAAAGGAACTGATTGACCGCATCAACCGCGGACAGAAGGACCCGATGACCATGCAGGAAGCCCAGGAGCTCTTAAAAGTAAAGGAACTGAAGGGACTCCGGAAAGAAGAACTCTCAAAAATGTTCAAGAAAGAGGATCTAAACGATCCGGAAAAAGCAGAGGCTTTTTATAAGATCCAGAGGTCCATCGACATCATGCACACCAAACAGGAAGGTGTCAACATGGCACAGCCGAAAGAGTCGGAGAAAGTTGCCTTTGATGCAGAGCATGAAGCAAGGATGAGCGTGGAGATGGCAGTCGGGAACTGTGTCAGGAGTTCTTCACAGGAACTCAGGTCATTTGCTTCCCAGTATATGGACGGAAGCATCACAAGGGACCAGGTCGTGCAGTTTTCCGAACAGTTCAATTCCGACATACGTGCCACTATGGACTGGCGTGAACCATTTGACATCCCGGATTATCTTGACCAGAACGGAGACAATATTCTGGATGAATTCCAGGATCTGGATAAAGACAAGAGCCCGGATCTGGAACCGGAAAGGGATTAGGCTGCATATCCTGAATAGGAGGGAGTCAGCCGGTGCAGCCCCGGCTGCAGTTAAATGACAAAAAAAGATGACATGATGCCTGTTTACCTTGTGCTGGGAGGAGTGATGTTTATCCTGGTCCTCCTTCTTGCCGGAAACCTGGCATTTTACCAGATGTATGGTCTGGATGGTATACAGAGGGCTTTTGATGACATGATGAGGTTTAGATTCCACATCGGGTTTGACAGTGTCTATCTGAAATATTACGGGGCAGGCGCTTCCCTGTATGTGATCGCTGCCCTGCTCATATATGGGGATAACCAGAAATTCCGGCATGATGCAGCAGGTATCGAAGGCGGTTCTGCAAAATGGACTTCCAGCTACAGTGATTATAACCGGAAGCATGCGGATCCGATCGGGAAAAAGACCTGTAATGGGCCGATGAATATGATCCATTCGGAGCATGTGCGCCTGTCCCTGGAGGATAAGAAAACAAGGCTCAATAATAATGTGCTGATCGTCGGTGGTGCCGGTACCGGTAAATCCAGATTCGTTATGAAGCCGAACCTTCTGCAGGAAAACTGCAGCTTTGTTATCACCGACCCTTCAGGGGAACTTTTGGGAAGTCTTGGAAAAGAGATGAAGAACCAGGGGTATGATGTCCGGGTGTTCAACCTTGTAAACATGGGATTCTCAAACTGTTATAATCCGTTCTGTTATATCAGGGATGATGCAGGTGTCGGCATCCTTGTTGACACGCTGATCACGAATACCACGCCCCCGGAGAAGAGTGGCGGGGAGCCGTTCTGGGAAAACTCCGAAAAGGCGCTTTTAAACGCCTGTATCTTTTATCTGAGAGATTTTGCCGACAAGGGTGACCAAAACTTCCCCATGGTCTTAAAGATGATCCAGATGGCACAGATGGATGAAAACCCGGGTGCAAAGGGTCCGTCCAGTGTGGACGATACAAACCTGGGCAAGCTGTTTACCGGAAAGGCTTATCTGGAAAATGGGGAGTTAAAAGAATATGCCAATACGAAAGAGTCTGAACTCAGGGCAAAAGAGATAAAAAAATCACAGGCATGGAAGAATTATGAGACGTTCTCCCTTGGCGGAGTAAAGACGTTAAAGTCCATCCTTATCTCCGCAGCGGTACGCCTTAACCCGTTCAATATCCCGGAGATCGCAAACCTGACCGGGAGGGACAATATAGATCTTGGCACTATCGGAGACCATAAGACGATCCTGTTTGTCATCATCCCTCAGGCGTATTCTACTTATAACTTTATTGTAAGCATGATGTATTCCCAGCTTTTTGATACTTTGTATTATAAAGCAGAGCATACAAAGCCTACCGAGGAAAATCCGGATGTAGAATTCCTCCGTCTGAAATACCACGTACGTTTCATGATGGACGAGTTTGCTAACATCGGAAAAATACCGGAGTTTCCTACTAAAATATCTACCATGCGTAAATATAACATTTCCTGTACAGTCGTGCTTCAATCCCTTGCCCAGATCAAGGCTATGTACAAGGATGACTATGAAACCATCATAGGTAACTGTGATACAAACATCCTTCTGGGAACCCAGGAGCAGACAACTGCGGATTATTATTCCAAGCAGCTTGGATGTGCCACAATACGTAAAAGAGGGGAGAGTGTCAGCACAGGGAAAAAGGGCAGCGGTGGCATGAATTTTGGACCGCAGAAGAGGGAACTCATGACCATGGATGAAATCCGTACCATGCCCCCGGAATGCTGTCTGGTATTCGTCAAGAACGTAAATCCTTTTTATGATAAGAAATATCCGCTGGAGAAGCATCCCCGTTATAAATATACCGGCGATGTGGACAGCAAGAATATGTTCGATATCACAAAAGAGAAAGATGAGAACGGTAAGATCATCTTCTTAAATTCTGTTTCAGATACTTATGCGGATATGTCCGTTGCCCCTCCGGATGAGGGTGAGGAAACCCTTAAGGCTATTTCCATGCCAAAGAACATCGAAGACACGGAACTGGGAAATAAAGAGGAACCGGACAATCCGAAAGTAAAACTGGCACACATCATGGATCTGGATTCCAGACAGGAAGGAAGACAGTATAAGATCGCCCAGTTTAATGAGGTCACTAAGAAACTTAACATAGAAGTTGCTACTCAGAAAAAAAGCGGAAAGAAGGAACCTTCGATCTGTATCTATGTCCCACAGGTGGATTTTAATGATATCCCCATGTTTACCAGGATGGCATTTAAAAAATATAACGCACCTGTTCTGATCTTCACAAATGATCTGACAGTGTCCCTGTATACGAGCCTGATCGGATATTATATCGATAAAAACGGCATCCTGAAAAACGTCCTTTCCTCTTCAGTAAAAGGAAAAGAAGCATATCTTTACAGTGAAGATGAGGAGTTCAGTATCTACTGTATCAAGGATGTCGGACTTGAGTCTTACGAATCCATCCACCAAAGCCTGCGGATGAAAGACAATGGCGCAGGGGCAGCTGCGGAGCTTGAAGATTTTCTTAATGAAATTGGAATGTAAAGAGAGAAATCTGTTTAAAAAAAACCGTCTGTCGGTTGTACCGGCAGGCGGTTTTTTCGTACCACAAAAAAATAACTATTCTTCATTTTATCCTTCAAATAAACGTCGTAAAAGGAGGCTTTTTTTATGGAGATACCGGAAAAGGATTATGACGAGTTTGAAGGACGATTAAAGGAACTGTCCTATGCAACTGATTATATCCCTTCATCAGAAGACCTGGTCTGTGTCATGGAAGACGGGAAACTGCCGGACAGGTTTGTATCGTTTTTTATGTGGCTGGACATGCATCATCCGGAGCCGATCGATGAGGAAGAGAAAAAAATGCTGAAACGCATCAGGAAGATCCTTTATACAAGTGTGGAGATTACGGAGGAAACAGATGGAGCTTTATAATAAGGAAAAAAAGAAAGCGGAAGTTTCCATGCGAAAGAAAGGCTGGAAGGACGATGAGGATTCCAGTCTGGAAAAATTTATGGAAATACAGAAAGCAAATAAGAGAGTCCGAAAGGACATGGATGCGTTGATATCCGTATCCAGGATGTTCAAGTATGATATGAAGGTCATGGTCGGCAAGGCAGTCTATATGTTCAAGATCTTTGAGGACTGGATCAAAAGAGACAACGCAGCATCCTATATATCGGAAAAAGCAAGGGATGATGATGGCAGGGTGGTCATTCAGGCTGTAGGGATCGAAACGACAGATCCTGTCCTTGCCTTCCCATGCATGATGCCGACATTCATGCTTTACAAAGAGTCCGGAAAAGGAAAAGTGTACCAGTATGTCTGGGTATTAAAGTTTCCTGTGTGCCAGAAAATGGAGTCCAGCTGTCATCTGCTGGAGAAAGCAATCGCATATCTGTGCCCGGGTGCAAAGCCGATTTATAAGACAAAAGGGATCATGGTGCCTGGTATTAAGGACGTACGCACATTAAAAGAAAAAACAGAGTTGCTTTACAATATGGAAACAAAATACTCCCTGTCAGAGATATGGGAGGAAGTTGGCAAAAGGTTCCCTGTAAGAGGACGTGCCCTGAAAGTATATATCAACAATGACATGCTGTATCGGGAAGGCCTTTCCACCACAAAACAGTTCATAGCGATCCGCAGACTAAATTCCCTCCGCAGGATGATCCGGGAGAAGAAGGATCTCAAGGATCTTGAATGGAAGCAGATGAAAAAGATCCTCTACTGGTTCTGGTGTTTTGCCATGGACGTAGGGTATGAAGATGACGAGATCATATTTCTGATCGACCAGACATTCCGCAGACAGGGGATCATCATGCCTCAGGCGTATATAAAAGAAACTAAGGCGGATTCCACTTATAAGATCAAAAATGAAACACTGAATGATGTCTTTGGTCTTCAAAGCGACGAATATTTCCATGTGCCAAAGAAAAAAATGCCGAAAGAAGAATACGTAAAACAAATGGATGACAAGAAGACTGCAATGACAAAGGCAGTTACAAGCCTGTTTTATAAAGGATTGACTGTTGCGCAGATTGCAGAAGAGCTGCATATATCCAAGCGTACGGTAATCAGCAGGAAAAACGATGCAAAGAAGTTCGGATGGATTCCGTTCAGAGGAAAATTCTTTGAGAAGTCACTCTGCTGGACTGCCTGATACGAAGAAATGTAATTGAATACTATTTTAGAAGACCTTAAACACAAAGGTCTTATTTGCGTGTCCAAAAGCAGTAATTTGCAACAGGATTTGTATGTTATTATGAATTTATTTGTTTCAACCTGCCTTTCTTTCGGCAGTAATACGTTTTTAATGATATCCAATGGTCTGTCCGGCCAATAAATCCCCTTTATTCTCATATCATAATTAAAAAAGAAGTCTGAAAATAATAGAGAAACAGTAATAGTTGTCAAAAGAAAGCAAAGTCGGAACATGTTTGTTATTTTTAGTTTTTTAAGCTTTAAAAGCCTGACGGGACGTTATGGTATTACGGTACATAGTTTATATGGACTCGGGATATCAAAGAAGCTGCTGCCAGTATGGAAGCCTAAGACAGGAGAATCAGGCGGGCTGGCAGCGATGCTGAACTGTCAGAAATCAACGTGAGAAGTCAGAATTGCCAGACGAACGCAACTGCGGAACATGTTTGTTATTTTTAATATCTTGAGTTTTAAAAGAACTCCAGGGATGTCTATGTACTACAACTATTAGAATGCAGAGACAGACAACAGGAGAAGTTCTGTCATTGTCTGGAGCACCGGGGGCAGGCTTCTTGAGCAACAGTGGTTTTCGTTCTGGTAATCCTGATTATCTGAAGCAAAGTCCCACAGATGAATCATTCGCGGGGTCAACAGAAGAGTCTAAGGAGTATAGATGTGCAGAGCATTATGTAATATACTGTACTACAATAACATATACCACAGGACAGTCGGAACCAATTATCTCCCGGTTCATTACAACAGAGGCTCTACATTATCGAACTGGACAAATGACAGGCATGGGATTGTACCATGGGATCCTGTCATATTAACTTCATGTATGTAAACTCTGGCATTGATAAATCTCTGGATGTGTCAATCAGCTTAACAAAGCAGATTCCTCACAAGGTCCAGACAGAGGGGTTACTATGTTCCTACTATCCATCAGGAACAGCGGCGGACAGGGTTGGATACTTTCCTCAATGTCAGAGTTTTATACCTCTTCGAGATCCCAGAGGAGTATGCTCCAAAGTGGGAGTTCTTGGCAAAGTTCTACGTTACTGGCTACGGAAGTCAGTGAGGTCCTTAAAGTCATCAACGAGAGGTATAGGCCATACGTAAGATTTTGGCTGCAGATAGGGTTCAGCATTCCTGTCAGCAAAAGCTTTGGTACCGTTCTCAAAGTCAGGAGTGATATCCCGTTTTGAGATTCCGACAGATGATGTTCCAGAGGGGGCAGTATATGACAAGATTTAACGTTACTGGCTGCGGAAGTCAGTGAGGTCCTTAAAGTCATCAACGAGAGGTATAGGCTGTACGTAAGGTTTTGGCTGCGGATATTGATAAGGAATTCGATGGTCAGCAGGATAGCCAGAGGAGTTGATTTTTGATAATATACTTTGAAATACAAAAAAGTGAATTCGAATTCACTTTTTTTCACCCTGCGACAGACATGGCAGCAGTTGTGGTTCACAGTTTCTCTCACTGTCTTGATAGTCCTTAAATATAGAACCCATAATAATGAGTGCCGGCTCAATGGTAATGGCAAGTCGTGATTCTGAATCCGGCAACAGATGGGTTGTCAGGGGGGTATTCTGGTTCTATCCTTCCAGCTATGCACAGGGAGCCATGGAGTCCTACTGATGAATGAGTGGATATTATCTCTATACAGACAATGGATCTGAGTGTGATATGGGATGGGTTGCTTATGTGATTCTGATCCACAATAATATACTTTGAAATACAAAAAAGTGAATTCGAATTCACTTTTTTCCATGCACAAAGGAATTTATCATACCTGGTATTCCTTCTGCTTGTAAGGTCAGGAATGTCTCTGTTTATGGCTGTAGAGGAAACCGGTTCTCTCATGGGAGTGGATATCCAGTCCGTTGCGGATGATGTCCTTGAAAAATGGATGGAGGTCGTTTGTAGTGTGGCAGAAATGAGACCTCTCTTGCGTTTGTCAGCATATAGAAGCGGGTTGTTTTATGAAGGTAAGCAATGGCGATGCAGTATCCCACAGGCATGTCTGGTTTTCCTGAGCAGAGAGATGACCTTTAGTTGAACAGTGGGAACGAGTCCAAACATACAACTGGATGTGGAGCCGGGAAATCCTGAGTGTCTTTCTGCTGCGGACAGAATTTGGAGGATTGCTTTGTGGCCGGTATCCATCAGAAAAGTTAAATCCTACTGCTGGGAGGTTCGCGGATGTTTTGGTCTGAAGCGGTGATGTATCTGCTTTATTGATCCCGAACAGATTGAGTACCCATCCGTTACTGGTTTTGTTCAGGATGCAGGATATGAGCGTTTGGCTGGACTGAGAGGGGGCTTCTATGTATTCGTCTGCGGATGAATTGCTCCATCGTTCAGTCTGTTCAAAGCATTGTTTTTTCGTCTGATAAAACAAAACCTGTTTTGTCATATAGAGTATATGTGAAATCAATTTCCAGGAGGTGGCTTAAATGCTTATACATGGAAAACTGGTACGACTGACCAGACCGCAGGACGAGGGGAACGGATATGCCATGTTCTGGTTCCTCGTTACGGAAGACATAGAGTATAATGATAAACATCAGGTGCTCTGCCGGGGGGTCATCCCTATGGCAATTCCCGGTATCCCGCTTGAAATGGAAGTCATACAGGTAAACGGATATATTTACGACATCCAGACAGCAAAGGTCTATTCCAACACCAGGGAGAGCAGTCTGTTTTTCCTTCAGGACATTAAAGGGATCTCCCCAAAGACCGCAAACATGCTCCTGGACAGGCTGGATGGGAATATCATGAAGCTGCTTGACATGGACACAGAGGCTTTCTTTAAAGGGATCAAGAGGTCCAAGGTATACAGGGACAGCCTTATGGAAAAGCTCAGGGGTATCAACCTGACGCAGTCAACTTATGAAGAGCTGCTGTCATGCGGACTGGAATACAGCCAGATATCCAGGCTTCAGACAATTTATGAGGGAAATGCCATAGGTGCCCTGAAAAAAGATCCGTATTCGGCAGGGGAGAAGGTAGACATGGATTTCATCAAGAAGGATTTCCTGGCAAGGCATTACGGACTTTCCAGGCTGTCTGTGACAAGGATGAAATCAGCTGCAATAGAAGTACTGCGTATCAACGAATCAAAGGGAAATACCAGGATCACGATTGAAGGATATATCCGCACGTTTAATGAACTGATCAGGCACTCTGCGTGGATAAAGTCCGTTTCGTCTGTCTATCTGTTTGCAGTCATCAACACGATCCCGGAGATCATGGTCAGGGATGGCTATCTGTTCTTTAAAAGGAGGTATCTGCAGGAATACGACATTTACAAGCATCTGAACCGTATCAAGGATATCCCCAAAGACCTTGGCATCACTCTGAACGATGTCATGATGATGGAGAAGGAAAAGGGATTCCGTTACCTTGACACACAGAGACGCCTGTTTTCGTCCATGAATAAAAACAATGTGATCCTTATGCCGGGAAAGCCGGGGACAGGAAAGACAACGACCATCAGCGGTGCGATTCGTCTGTATAAGGAGAAGAATCCGAAAGCCAAGGTGTGCATGTGTGCGCCGACTGCAAGGGCTTCCCAGGTCATGAAGGAATCTTCCGGTTATCCGGCATCAACGATCCATTCACTTTTAAAGCTGATCCCTTATGGGAATGACTATCTGGGAAAAAACGAGAATGACCAGCTGGAATGCGACCTTCTGATCGTGGATGAAATGTCCATGGTGGACACGGAGATCTTCTATCTGCTCCTCCGCGCTATCCCAAACGGATGCCAGATCATTCTCTGCGGAGATCCGGATCAGATCGAAAGCGTTGGCTGTGGCTCTGTATTCAGAGACCTTTTAAACAGCAATACCTTCTGTACGGTGACGCTGAACCAGTTCATGAGACAGGATGCCCAGTCCTCCATCGTACAGAATTGTAAGAAGATCCTGGAAGGGGATCCTGACCTGATCGCCGATGAGCAGTTTTTTATCGGACGGTATGAGTCTGATGAGGCTGCAAAGAGAGCCCTGTTGTATTACTATCCCAAAGATGAAGACTGTATGAAACATCAGATACTAAGTACGACCAAGCAGGGGAAAGTAGGGACAGAGGTGCTTAACAGGACGTTAGAAGACCCCGCAGATGCAGACAGTCTGATCTATCATGATTATGTATACCGTGCCGGGGACAAGGTTGTATTTGTGAGCAATAACTATAAGGCCGGATACTGCAACGGAGATGTAGGGGTGATCACAGAGATCCACAACGGCATGACGGTAAGTCTTGGGGATGAAACGGTTTCCCTGGGAGAATACGATCTGGATGAGATCCTTCCTGCAGATGTCATTACAGTACATAAGTCGCAGGGTGGGGAATATGAAGATGTTTATGTCATGCTTCCGGAAAAGCCGAGGGTGTTGCTTACCAGAAATATTCTGAATACGGCTGTATCAAGGGCAAGGAAGAAAGTGATGTTATTTACGGTCAGGAATTCCCTTTCCATATGCGTCTCAAATGTCATGTCACATAACAGGGATACGTGGCTGTCTATTTTTTTTCAGCAGGATAATTAAAAAAAATATTTTTTATCATATTACACTGAAAAAATGTTTCTGTTTTTTCGTATCAGAAAGAAGGAAAGGAGGGGAGTGTTAGAATTAACTATATCAAAGGACAGCAGGACATCAAGTCCATGTGTCTTGGACGCACATATCAATAATCTAAGGAGGATCATTATGAGCAGAAAAAAGTCAACAGGAGAGAAGGAATTTGCGGTGATGCGTTTTACGTTCATCCTTCCGGAGAACATTGTTGAAAACAAGTTAAACAATGCCGTCATCAACAATATAGATTATTTAAAGGAGAGTATCCGCCAAAACGGATTAAGGCAGCCAATCGATGTCCTTCCGGAAAAAAATGGGACTACATACAGGATCATAGGCGGTCACAGAAGGTTTGCTGCCATAAAGCAGGGGATAGAGGAAGGATATGGATGGTTTTCAAAAGGGATCCCATGTGTTATCCAGCCACACCAGATTGAAAACACAATCGATGAGCAGATCGTCATGTATGAGGAGAACCTGAGTAGCCGCAACTATCAGGACGGCAATTATCTTGAAGGAGTGAAAACCCTTTATATGCTATATCAGGAGAAGAGCCGTAATGATGAAGAGTTTAAAGGTTCTGCCTTGATCCGGAGGCTGGCGGAGAAACTTAATGTCGGAACCAGACAGGCGTATAAGACAGCTTTCATTGCTACATCCGCGGCTCCATGGATCACAAATGCAGTTGAGGACAGACTGCTCCCAATCGATGTAGCGGCTATGATCTCTCATCTGGATGATGATAAACAGAAAGCCCTGCATAAGATCTTCAATGAGCATCAGATGATACCGAAGGAGATCCTGAATATGTACCGTAAGGGATTCCAGAAAAAACAGGAGTCTTCAGATGATGGATCGAGCCAGGAGAATATATCAGAAAGTGGACCACAGGAGGTAATGGAGGAGCCAAAGGAAATTCAGGTGGCGTCAAAAGAGGAAGAACCTGGACATCCGGCGGTTTCTGAGCCTGAGACGCATATCCCTGTTTCTGAACCTGTGATGCATACCCAGGAGGTTTCAGGATCGGTCCCGGAAGCATCCAGACAGCAGATGCCTGCTTTGGAAGGAGTGTCCAAACAGCCAGTTGCTGCTCCAGGATTCCATGTGCCGGAACCGCCAAAACCATCTGTTCCTGTTGATCTGGCAGGACAGCAGACGGAAGAGCCTGTAGCCCGGCCTGTATTACAGACAGAACAGTATCCTAAGGAAGATCAGTCATCTACGGAACAGTGTCCGGGAGAAGAGAAAACCCAGACTGTTTTAGAAAAGAGCCATGAGGAAGAGAAAGCCCAGGCTGCTGCACGTAAGCAGGAAATCAAGGATATGGTTTCTCTTTATGACGATTCTAATTTCTTCGGAGAGAATGATATTGAAGATCCTTATGATGGATATGACAACGCCGATTACGCAGGCTATGATGATCCTGAGGAACCGGACTACGAGGATGATGTAGAAGAGGAGAGGTCTGTTTGTGCCCCGGTTAATTATCATGTAGATACAACTGATTCTGCGCTGACCGCCTTGGCATGGTTTTCCGAAATGGTGGACAGAAATGGTGCCAGTGAACAGGAAATGGCATATGTAGATACGATTGTAAAGATGCTTGCAAAATTCTATTTTCCTCATTTTGTCAAACAGGGCTATGTGGATGGCAAAATGAGAGACACTGTTAAAGAGATTGTGGATATGATGTCCGGTCTGGTATGAGTATCAGGGAGGGAGATTTCCCTCCCTCTTTTGGAGATTTGGATTATGAAGATGATAGGTAGATTATTTGATCTGTATACACAGGCGATGGATAACAGTTTTCTTGATATCCGCAGCGTCGGTATAGACCTGCTCTTTCTGTCTGTGTTTACGGCGGCTGTATGTTTACTGTTTGGTTTTCTGCTGGGAAAGATATTTAGGAGAAGGCTGTATAAGACAGTTTTTCTCCTTGTGGCAACAGGAGTATCTGCCTGCCTTGAACCCATCATGAGAAACCTTCCTTCTTATGTTCTGAGATTAAGGGAGATCTTAGATAACGTGAATTATATCATGAGTTATAAGGACAACCTCAGCCCTTTTCTTGCGGCGTTGGGACTTACGTCGGAAAATGCGTCAAAGGTAAAAAGCATCATATATTACATGAACGGTTCTGAGTGGAAAAAAGTTGAGACCGGGACGGGTTATATGAACTGGTATATGGAAGGGATACACAGGTCGTTAGACAGGACGGTCAGGATATTCGGGTTCCATGTCGGCAGGACAGGATATGAACAGGGGTTTGCGATAGCTGCGCTTCTTATCAGTGTGTTTCTGGCAGGCGTGGCATTTCGTGTGTTCCACATAAGGAAAAGGATATGGAGACTTATTTTTACGGCTGCTGTATTTGTTGGAAGCTTTGTTTTATGTGAAATACTGAGTTTCGGTACGATCCTTTACTTTGTTTTATCACTGTCCGTCCTGCTGCTGCTTCTGTATTCGATTAACAGTATCCGGGGGCGGTTTAAATAGCAGGTCAGGAGGGAGAATTTTGGAAAGATTATTTGGACTTTTTTACATCATATCGATCCCGTTGTGGATCGTGTATGTATGCATTGATTCTATAGACAAGAACCTGTTTAAGAGGAGAAAGAGGTATATTGTATTTCATGAACTGGTATTCCTCTCTTTAGGCATATGGGCTGTACATGAAAACAGTGACAGGAACTGGATCGTTCCGGTCGTGGTCGTGGCAGAGATTCTGGTATTCTTTTTATACGATCTTATACGAAAGGGGTTCCGTTATATCTTCAGGGGACTCAAGTTTTTACTGTTTCCGTTTTATTATACCATATGTCCCAGAAATATAAAGAAGATGAACCGGAGGCTTTACAGGGATGCGACGGGTGAAGATCCTGAGGAGGAATGGGAGCCGTGGAATGAACCGGAGGAAGAACTTGGGATAGAACAGAAAAATGAGTACCATACGGATGAGGAGGAGATCCGGGGTATGCTGATGGCAGATCATATCTCCCTTAAGAATGCCTTATACGTGTTCGGGTTTAAGAAGATAGGGGAAGTGACTGCGGAGGATTTGAAGCTCCGATATCATTACCTGGCAAAGAGGTTCCACAGCGACAATACGAAAGAAGATGAATGTATCATGAAGGGCATCAATATCGCCCATGAAAAGCTTTTGAATTTTGCAAAAAAATGATTTCTGTCAAGGCACTTACGGTGCCTTGTTTTTTTTATGTTTTCCCGTGTTCATCATATTATTGCTGGTCCTGTTGCGACCTTTTCTGGCTTTTGCTGTCAGGTCCAGGGATCAATTTTACATAGAAAGGAGAGATATATGGATGTCTAAAGGTTCTAAAGCTCCTTCAGGGAAAAAACAGGTTGACCAGAACGGATCGTTTATCCGAAAAGGGTCATCTGGACAGGACGATTTCAGCCAGGGCTGGAATGAAGGGTTCTCAAGGAAGCCGGATAAGGATCCTTCAGAAGATTTTTCCTATACGGGGCTAACGTCCACCCCGGACCAGATTCCGGGAACCGAAAAAAGTACTCCTCCGTCTTCCGGTTTGAAAGTGGAGCCATCGTATTCCAATTTGACAAGGAATGCTACGGATTATCCGGCAGATATATCCCGGAATACGGAAGCATCACATGCAGAGGACTCAAGGAATGCTGCTTCCCCTCCCGTAAACGGTCTCAGAAATACGGATTTCCCGGTTACAGATTCCCGTTACCAGAGCGAGTCCAACCAGATAGAAAGTGATGCACAGAGGGCATGGGAGGAAAAACAGGCCGGGCGGACGGATAACAGGGATTCTGCCCCGGATGCTTTCAGTGATCCGGCAAATGAGTTCAATCCTTTCAGGGATAGTGGAAGACAGGAAGAGGAAGGGTCATATACCGGAAATATCAGGAGTACGACCGACGCATCACGTGCAAGTTCCACTACGGATGCAGGTTCTAAGGTCGTTGCTTCTGCCGGATCAGGAGGCAGTATCGGTGGAAGAAGTGTAGCTGCATCGGCAACCGGAGCTACGATCATTTTCAATGCTCCTCCGGGAGGAAATAATATAGGACATATGGCCATTGGAACGGTGACGCGTGGTGGAAAAAGAGTCATCACTTCGGCGCTCCCTACCAGCCAGATGAAGCAGACTCATACCGGGTACGGAACGTCTGTCGCATATAATACTGTTGGAAGATATATCCTAATACCGGGAGTAAAGACTGCCTACAACAGGGTGAGCGGAGTGTCGACGACTATAGTCAGCAGGGTAATGCTGCATAACATCCGTAAAGACGGTTTCTTTGAGTCCCTCTACGCACATCCGGATTTCCGGAATGCAACGGCAAAGGCCCTGAGGCAGAGGATGGGGCGTAATTATGTCACCGTTGAGCAGTTTAAAAATACGGGCTCCAGGCTTACGGCAAAAGGCTATGGTACGGACATAAAAGATCTTAGAAAAATGTTAAAAAGCGGTTCCATTGCAGAAAAAGATAAAGCGTTAGTCCAGTCCTATATCCGGATGAGCGGGAATATGAGGAAACTGGATAAGATCGTAAACCCGACCAATGCAAAAGGCATCAATAATTATTACGGCGTTGTAAAGCAGTCCCTTCGGGAAAGAGGGATCGAACCCAATGCGAGAAAACTGAAAAAGTCATTAAAGAAAGGAAAGTTGTCCGGAGAAGACAGACTGTTAGCACAGGCTTATCTCGGGATCAACAATATCCATAAGCTTTCCGAGTATAACCGGGTTTCAATGAAAGGTGCTGCGCGTTCCCTGAAAAGAGGCGGGGCGCGGCTGGTGCGAGACTTTCGGCGGAAACTGAAGCAGATGATGCGCCAAACGGAAAACAGTACCATCGAGGGAATGATGTTTACCTATACTATGGCAAGAAGGAGCCTGAAAGTAGCCCGGACTGCGATCAAGCCCGTAAAGGCTGCAGGGAAGGTTGTGGGGCGTTCTCTCAGACAGGCTCATCAGATGACCAAAGCCGGAACCATGATGGCAAGGGCATCCGGTAAAGTGGTCACCCCGGTGATCAAACAGACTTACAAGCACCAGATGAAGAGTGCGATAAGGGGAGGTACGAGACTTACCAGAAAGGTTATCGGTTCCGTGGACAGGGCCGGGGCCAAGATCGTTGCTAAGGGCTCTGCCAGGGCTGCAAAGATGTCCTCAAAGGCAGCTGCGAATCTAGTAAAGGTATCTTCAAAGGTAGTTGCAAAGGTAATGGTGGTCGTCACCAAAGCGGCGATGTATGTGGTCAACTTTCTTATTTCCATTGTTTCCACATTACTGTCTATAGGATTCCCTCTGCTCATCATACTCGTGGTGGCGGCAGTGATCATTGGCATCATCCTTGCCATATTCTCGTTTAATGGCGGGGAAATGGAGGAAAGCGATGATTCGGACACTGTGATGTTAGTAGGACAGCAGTATGTGGATGCCCTGGATACCTGTCATAATCAGTTCAAGAATTATCTTGAAAAACTCAGCTCTGATTCTTCCTATGAAACTGTTACGATCAATTACAGGGATGAAAAAAACGAAACGGTCTATAAAGACTGGGAAAATGAAGTTGGTATGGTAAACGGGGATAATAATATCAAAGAGTGTCTCTGCCTGATGTCAGTGTTATTTGACTTTAATCTGGAAGAATATGTCCCCAGTCCACTGACTGATGAGATCCGGTATGCAGACCGTGAGAAACTTTATGAGTTCATGGATCTTTACGATATCGACAAATCGGAATATGACGGTACATATCAGAACCTGATCAGATCCTATCTTGTGGGAATTTTTAATGGTTCCCATGATGTGGAGAAAAACGTTACTGTTACATACTGCGGAGGATGCACCAGCCGTAAAAATGCAGACGGAGAGGATGAGTATTACTGTCCGGGACACCGTCATCTGGATGTTACGGTCACCACGTATTATTTCGACAAACTCTTCAGCTGTGCATTAAAACAGACCTGTGCGTTAGATCCGTTATCCAGTACCCTTGTAGGAAGCAATAACATTGAAAAAGTGTGGTTTGGACTTATCAATGCCGGGTACTCAGAAGAGGCAGCTGCCGGTGCCATCGGAAATCTTATGTGGGAATCCGGAGGCGGTCCTAACGATATTGCCCTTAATGCAGTGGAGGATAATGGAGAAGGTGTTGGTATGTGTCAGTGGTCGTATGACCGAAAAACTGCATTCCTTCAGTTCTGCAACCAGCAGGGGGTTGGATGGCCGAACAATGATATTACAGTGCAGTTCAACTTCATGCTGCAGGAACTTCAGGGCGGAGACTGGATGTATGTCGGACATGATTATGGCTATTCGAAAAATACCAGGAAGTCACTGGAAGAATTTAAAAAGATGACAGATGTGGAATATGCTGCTTATGTTTTCTGTGCAAACTTTGAACGCTGCGCAAAAGAACCTTTGGCTCATATGGCAGAAAGAGTCCAGTATGCCCAGAATGTTTATGCAAGCTATCATGGCAGGTCACAGAGTGCAGGCGGGGGCACCGGGGAAACACTTCAGCCTGGACAGAAAACGGTATCCCTTGGAAACTTTATGCTTACTTATTACTGTGGATGTTATGAGTGTAATGAGGGTTACAACGATGCACAGGGAAGACCCGTTGGCTCACTGGGTAATCCGTTACAAAAAAATCACTCAATAGCAGTTGATCCGTCTGTGATCCCGTATGGTAGCAAGGTACTGATAAACGGTATCGTATACACAGCAGAAGACTGTGGGGGTGCGATCAAAGGAAACCATATTGATATCTATATGGGAAATGATGCAAATTCCCATGCGGAATGCAATAGGTTAGGCGTAAACTATGCCGAAGTATTTTTAGTTAAATAGGAGGTGCGGAATGAAGAAAAAACATGTTTTGATCTTATTTACTGTTCTGGCTTTATCTGTCACCTCAGTAATGAAACTGATTCCTGTTTCAAAGGTAGCGGCAAGCAGCATCCTTGGAGGAAACAAAAATGAAAGCATCCTTGATAAGCTTACCCCTACCCCGGAACCGGGGAAATCTGATAAGAATGAGAAGGATGACTCCAATGTTCTGGGAGAAAAGGATTCCCTGTCTACGAACATGACGGATTCACTTACAGACCTTATGAACAACCTGCTTTCCAGAGTCGGGGATGAAGAATATTCCCTGCTCACGAAAGTTTTATCCCAGACGGATGACGACCTTATTGAGGATGACAGTGATACGGACGACGGGGATAAGGATAAGGATGATGAGAAAAAGGCGTCCATAAACCGGGTGGTCTATATCGGGGATTCCCGTACGGAAGGACTCAGGGACGTCAATTCCGATTCGAAGAATACTTTTATCTGCCTGTCAAGTATGGGATATGACTGGATGTTGAGTACTGCTTTCCCACAGGCAGAGTCTTATGCCTCCTCCGGTACCGCATTTGTAATCTTAATGGGAGTGAACGACCTGTACCACCAGAACAGCTATATTTCAGCGATCAACCAGAAAGCTGCGGAATGGAAGAAAAAAGGTGCAGTTGTCTATTTTGCATCTGTAGGTCCGGTACAGAATGACCCCTACACTTCGAATAGCGAGATCGAATCTTTTAACCGTGCGTTAAAGAACGGACTCAGCTCGGATGTAGGGTATATCGACCTGTATGGAGAGCTTAATAAATCCGGTTATCAGACAGTTGACGGAACCCATTATACAAATGCCGTATCCAAGAATATACTGTCTTTTATCGGACAGCAGGTTGCGCTGGGCGGATCGGGGAATTCTGACCCGTATGCCACAGATGGCAATAAGGTCTGGTGGTGCCGTAATAACAAGGAGATGGCTCTTCTTGAATATAAGGTATCAGACTGGACGAAATTTTCCGGGCTGGATGTAAGCTTAAGGGCAGATACAAAGATCGAGGCAAAACTGTCCGATGAGATCAAAAAGTATGAAAAGGAACTGGAGGCAGCAGCCAAAGAATATGGATTTGAAGCCTATGTTGAACTGTTCAAGGCTCTTGCAGAACAGAGGCATTATGATGGGAAAAAGGATGATATCTTTGATATGTCAGGGACATCCCTGAATCCGAACCCGGATAAAACCCTGAGCAGGGCTGATTCCATTGAGCTGGCGGCGGAATTGTTTTCTGCCTGCATCACGGCAACGACAAAAATTGATAAATCCGCAATCCCTCCGGCTCCCTCTGATGTAGACGGGCTGAGGGTTATCCTACAGGCTTTTGAGTTTGAATCGGATGGCTTTGTTGATTACTGTAAAGGAGAGTATTCAGAGGATAAGGCTTTAGAGTATGCAAAAACTAAGTCTGGGAACAAAGAGAGGACAGATGCGAATGAGATACAGCAGAAAGGTAAATGGGATTTTAAAGACCAGAAATATCCACCGAAAGTTTTACAGTTTTACCATGTTCTTGGGTCTTCTGGAGGAATCGGAACGTATCCTGCGAACGGAATGAAGATTCCGCATTATTTGCAGACAGATTATGCAAATGTGCCATATGGCAGCAGCAATATAGCCGCATGTGGCTGTGGCCCTACAAGTTTTGCAATGGTTGCCAGTTACCTGACAGGAACGACGATCACTCCTGCAGATGCGGTTGCCTGGTGTGGAAACTCCTATTATGTCTGGGGTGCGGGAACTAGCTGGTCTTATTTCGAAGCAGCTGCGAAACACTTTGGCTGTGGGGCTGTCAGGGAGTCGTATGATGCTAATGAGGTATTGAAAGCTTTATCAGAGGGACATCCTGTTATCAGTTCGCAGCATGCCGGGCTCTTTACAAGAGGTGGACATTTTATTGTGCTCAGGGGTGTTGAAAACGGAAATAAAGTCCTTGTAAATGATCCGAATGACAGTGAGGCAAAGAATTATATCAACCGGTCTTTTGACATGGCCTCAGAAGTCGATATAACAAGTGATGCTTATTTTATTTTTGAAAGCACTGGGCCTTCGACCAAATAGTGCTGCGGATTGATTTCCTGTCGGGATAAGACAGAGAAAGGGGGGTTAAATGTTTAAAAAAAGGATATTTTGGATGATTCTAATTGGATGCGGGGTAGTCTTTCTGACAGTTCATCATTTCAGTCAGAAAAAAACAGATCCGTTACCGGAAAAAGAAACAATCGAAGTAACAGCAACTCCGGTTCCCTCTGAAACGGAAGAACCAGCGCAGGAAGAAGGCGTGAAAGAGATTGTTTTTGAGGATGAAGGTATGGATGAAGTGATGTCTTCCCCAGAAGAAGAGAAGCTGCAGGATGAAATCCTTACACTGATAAAAAAGTCAGGGGTACAGGGGATTGATTCTGCTACATACCTTAAAGATCAGACGGTAGAATTAAATGAGGATGATACCTGTTTGTATTTCCGTCTTTCTGATGGCTCGACGTTACCAGTCTGTTACAGAAAGTCCAGTGATAAGTTTTACCTTGGATATACAGAAGTTCCGAAAAAGGGCGAAGAGAAAAATCTTCTTTCCGATGATGCCTACTTAAGAAACGAGGGTGGCTCCAAGTAATCAGAAAACCGGTTTTTCATTTTTTGAAAATTAGCCGCCGCATTCTCGTGACTTCAGTCATGAGTTAGGCGGCTTTTTTTATCATAATCCGCAAAGAAGACTTCATCTGAATTTCTGATTCAGGTGGAGATGAATTTGCCTATAATAAACTATGAAAACCGGTTTTTCTCATATTATTTGGGAAAATTTAAAGAGAGGAGAGTTTGATTTTGATTGATACAAAGACAATAAGGACACAGCAGGAGATCATTGCCAAACGGAACATGGCACTTCCTAAAAAATGGATCCTTGGTATTGATGCAGGGTTTTCCAGTTTGAAGGGATTTGCTCCGAACAAGTATTTCTGTTTTCCGTCTTTTGCCCACAAGCTTGATTCTGAACTTCAGGTTGTAAATGAAAAGGATATTCTGTACCGCGATGAGAGCGGGACATATCTTGTAGGGGCATCTGCGCAGAACCAGATCGGTTCGGATGATACAAATGAAACGGAAACGGAACTCTATGCAAGAAACCGTTATGCAAATAAGAAATTCAAGATTGTGATCGCTACCGGCATGGCACTTGGAATTAGTGAGAATCTTTATGGAAAAAAAAGTGATGAGCAGGAGATCGTCGTTCAGACGGGGCTTCCGACCGCTTATATCACAAAAGACAAAAAGTCGATCATAAAAGCATTTTCTGAACATTATGTATTTGAATTAAAAATCGGGACAGGAAACTGGAAAAAGTACGATATCCAGGTGAAACCTGAAAATGTAGCTGTTATGCCTCAGCCTGCTGGCAGCCTTTATTCCGTAGTGATCGATGAGACCGGGCATTTTCTTCCGGATACAAAAGAATTCTTTTTGAAAAATATCCTGATTGCAGACGTGGGTTTTGGCACCTTTGATCCGTATGGACTGATCAACCGTAAATTGGTGCTGAAGGAATCCCTGTCCAATATTGGCATGAGACGTATCCTGTCAGAGACATCTGCTTTATTAAGGGATTTATACGGAGAGGATATCCGGGTTCCTGCAATGCAGAAGTTCCTTGAGAAAGGATATGTTGACGTTCTGGATGAAGAGACCATGCAGTCGGAGTCCGTACCGATCGCTCCTTTGGTTGAAAGGGCGAGCGAGATGGTATTCCAGGAGGCAGTGGCTTCCCTGAAGAACATGACTAACTATATGAGGGACTATGATATTCTGATCCCTACAGGAGGCACCTGTTCTTTATGGATGGATAAGTTTAAGGAACATTTCAAAGGAATGAAATCCCTGACGGTTATCCCGGGCAACCGGAATGACAAGCTGCCGTTACTATATGCAAATGTCCGCGGGTATTTCATGTTTTGCCACATGAATTCTAAGGCAGGTGGTTGATTTGAAGATACGCATCCGTTTGTATCACTACCACGACCTCGATCTGGTGTCTCTTTACAGGGAAGGCAGGATATCCATCCCAAAAGCAGTGAAGCTCACATTGAATGCATTTGCCCGTAAACGTTATGTCAGGCTGGAGACAGTCGATAAGAAATGTGAAAAGATTGCCAAACCGGTATATATGTTTAACATCATCTTAGATGATAAAAAGGACAAAGATGCCATTGATCTGTTGAATAAGATAGACAAGGGATACCGGAACAATTTTATCAAGCAGCTGCTCAGGGTATATCTGTGTTTTGTCCTTCCGGGCTGTTATACGGCACAGGAAAACCTGGAGTATTTTGCAGAACGGGAAAAGGGGATTTTTGGGGAACGCGAAGTTGTCCCGGCTCCGATCAGCAGATATGTGAGAGAAAAGACTTCCGAACAGAAACGTGTGACGGAAGCTCCGATAGAAGTTGGAGGAGTTGTCATAAAAGATCTGCCTCCTGAGAAACCGGAGGACGTAAATATCCCTGAAACAAAAGGCTCTTTTGGGAATTCCAGGGAAACAGATCCTTTAAAGGAATCTCCGAATGAGGGGATGGAGCCGGAAATCCAGGAAGATACTTCCTTGCAGGATTCTTTGAATGATGAGCTGGCAGAAACTGGTAACTCAAATGATGAAGAGGAATCTGAGTTAATGGGTCTTTTCAAAAATATGGTGATATGATAGAGAAGGAGCAGATTTCCGTTCCTGCAGACAAACCTGGTGTTGGGTGATATGCTCAGCACCAAATTTGTCTACAGTCTGAGAGATTCAAGTTTGGTAAACTATTCTCTTTAATTATTGCATACTAGAAAATCAGGAAGGAGATGTTCTTATATGAAAGACAAGTGTAAGATTCGTGAAATTGTAAAATCTCGTATGGAAAATAGATACAGGGTTCGCGAAATTCTGATAGCTCTTTGTATGGCTGTTTATGATCGAAGATATTTAAGACCATTTAATTTCGGCAATAGGATATGGACAATTCACCACTGCACAGATTATTACAAGGTTCATGCACCTATATTAAATGCAGCAAAGCATTGTGTGAAGCATTGGACTATAGCTATTATCCACGGTCAGGTGCCTGATACTTTTGAGGGACTTGAAAAAGCATGGCACTATTATAACGTATGATCTGATATGATTCTAATAATATCATTGCGAGCTTTTTAAATATACAACATTGAATACCCGGAAAGGTATGGAGAATTATGAAATTTAATGAATTGTTAGAAGTAACAAAAGACATAGACTTAGAGGCCATTGGGGTTTCCCTCGGTAAAGCAGCAAATAGAAGTGAAATGATTAGCTGCTTTGTGGATGGCGATGAATGGGTCATGCAAGAAGTAGACGATAGACAGCGTGTTTTCGAAAAAAGAGGTAAAGAAGAGGATATTGTTAGAAAGGTATACGGAAATATCAAACTTAGAATTCGACAGCCGAAATAATAATACTATTCCCATATTTTAATATGATTATATGGAGAGGTACTTTTTTTTATCATATTTTGGAAATTTGGGTTTTCATACTGCGGAGAGTAATATATAATGAAAATAAAGGAGGAGCAGTTTTCTTTACTGATTATTTTGAATATAGGGGATAGTTTTTTCTGCGGAAATATCCATAATCTTCTGTTGTTCAAAATAGCTCCGCGGAAAATGTTGTTAACCAATATGTCCCCGTAGTTTCAGTCAGCTTATTGTATATCAAATATAGAAGAGACCTGGACTTTGATTGTATCCGCGGAGATTGTTAGGCTTATTTAAGAGTATGTATTGAAAAAAAGTGAATTCGAATTCACTTTTTTGAGAAGAGTATCAGAAATGGTACTCTTTTTATTTGTGCCATTTTTTAAAATTGGAACATCCGCGGAGATTCCCGTCACAAGGATTTCGTCTTATTCTGAAAATGTCTGTTTATCCGCGGAGATTTCCCAGAGTAATCCTCCAATTGTCTGAAAAGATCAGAAGTCGATATTGCTGCGGAGAATCCAGGTGTTCATTTTTCTTAACCGTCTGGGTATTGTGAAACATATCAGGGGTTTGTGGTCTGCGGATAATGAATCTGCCAATGGAGTTCATCCGCACTCTATTCCTATAAGAAGTAAAACAGATAATTCCGCGGAGAATAACGTTTCCGCCTGATAGTCTCTGTTATTAAGAATCGCAAGCAGAGAATCCAAAACTTATAGAAGAGTACCCGAATCATTTTTATCTGAAACCATAATTCATTAACTTTAATGCAGTTATCCCGTATCCCTCTTTCTTTTTCTCCCATTTCTTTCTTTTTTCTAATCCCCTTTTTTCCGTACCAGTTTTTTACAGCCCTTGTCTATGCTAAAGTATAACCATCAAATACAACATAAGCAATTGATTTTATAAGCCTATGTGGTATAATACTATTAACCTGGATTCGGGCTTGGATCGTCAGTCGGCTGGATGCCGCGGAGAATATTTTTATATTCAGTATAAGCCCCGAATCGCATTTTCTAATTATAAGAAAGGATGTTGTTTTATGAAGAAAAAAGTGATTTCTATGTTACTGGCTGTTTCTATGATTTCTACTTCCCCGATTTATGCCGCGGAATTCTCCGATGGAAACAGTGTTGTTGTGAATGATGCTGATACTGTAAATGGAACGGATGCTGATTCTGCAGAGATTCCGGATACTACTTTATTTTCTTCTGATGCTGTCGATGGTGCGGGTGATGTAAATGACAGTGTGGACGCTGGAGAGGATTCCGCGGAGAATGCTTTCTCTGACCAGGAGGTTCCGGATGTGGATGACGGATCAGGTAGTGGGGTGGATGCCGCGGAGATGTTTGGATTTGTTAATGGTGTGTATGATTATAAGCTTGATTTAAGATCCTCATACAAAATAAGTGCGGTAGATCAGGCAGCTTTGAAGATTATATCTGAGGCAGGAATAACAAGTCAGAATACCGATCTTGAAAAAATTTGCATGATTATGGCATGGTTTAGAAAAAATACTTCTTATAGTAATATAAATGAGACAGAGAACCAGTCTCCTTATGGTTCCTTGGTTTTAAGGAGATCTGTTTGTGCTGGCTTTGCAACAGGACTTTCTGTTTTATTAACAAAAATGGGAATTACGAATTCTGTTGAAGCAGGGGATAATTTTCAAAGCGATGGTCATGCATGGGTAGAAGTAAAATTGAATAATAAATACTATATACTTGACGCTACAGCAACATGTTATAATCCAGGCAGTTTTTTAGAAGATTACAACGGATTCTGGTATAAAGCTGATGGAATGTCATCACATAATGTTTGTGGAAGTGAATTTTCTAGTAAAAATATTCCAGCGTCTAACGTGAAATATTTGGGAGCAAGTGGTAATGACTTATATGTTAGTACAAATGCAGGATATTATGTAAATGAAGGAACGGGATGGAACCCAATATCTGAACTTCCAAGTCAGCTTTATGGATCTTCGGATTTTTCAATATCTACTGAGATAGATAACATTATTGGAGATGGATATCCTGTTAAGGATCCTATCTTAAGCGGAAGCAGCCGTACAACTAGATTCTATATTTCAAATCCGGGAGCTGCGGAAAGTCAGGAAGCTGCGGAGTCATTAAGCTGTAGAGTAGACAACGACCAGATTGCGTCTGCGAAAATAACGGCAAGAGGTAAAGGATGGGTGGATGTTACTGTGACAGGAAAGTCTGCCGGAACAACCACTTTAAGCGTTTTTTCTCCAAACGGAGTTACAGGTACGCTTCCGATAACAGCCTTAAATGCTTCCGTCTCAAAGGCTCCTGTGATTCAGGCTCATGTAAAGAAAAACCTTCCTTTTGTCTATTTGAAATGGGATCTTACAAAAGATGTCCTTAACAATGCAAATAGTATGGGATACCAGATCATGGTGGGCGATCCGAAAACCGGAGAGTATACTTTGGATAATGATGTAAGATTAGATGAGTCGGATTTCGAAAAAGATTATTTTGCATCTGCCACGATAGGATTTGGAGATACGAAAAAAGTGAAAGTCCGCCTCTATGAAAAACTGGACGATGGTACCGTATCTTATGGGGACTATTCAAATGAGCTGACTGTTTCCACTACACCTGGATATGTCAGAATGAAATCCGTTTCCATGAAAAACAATAAGGCATACCTGAAATGGTCTAAATCAGAAAATGCTGACGGATATGTGGTCTACCGTAGGATTGGAAAAACTGGAAAATATAAAAAGATTAAGACCATTAATTCCGGAAATACCTTAAAATACACAAATTCAAAGCTAATCAATGGTAAGAAATACTGCTATAAGGTTAAGGCTTTCCACGTAACCCCGGAAGGAAAAAAACTCTACACGAATTGGTCTAACGTTATAAGCCGTACTTGTAAATAAAGAAAAAAGTGAATTCGAATTCACTTTTTCGGGAAAAGAGTATCAGAGATGATACTCTTTTTTTTATTTTCATCATATTAGATTCGTCCATTCTGTGATGAGGTTTATGCAAAGCTTTAGGTATGTGGAATTATTTCTAAAAATACTGATTTTGAAAGCGTTAAAAAGCAAAAATCATTTTTTTTCTTTTTAATCATATTAACCTTGTCCAAATTATGGATAAGAAATTAGAAAGGAGGTTCCGGCGGATGAGACATAAAACTGGCTCACCGCCACATGACAAAACTGCGTTTGCCATGGGAGCCCTTTGGGGAAATAAGTCACCGCCGGTACGATTTATTGGCGGAAAAGTAAACTTATTTTTTGAAAGGAGCTCTTTATGGAAAGAAAGAAGAAAAGCGCGCTGTGTAACAAGGTGATTTCCTTGTTTACATCTCTTCTTATGGTACTTAGTACCATTATTGGGTATATCCCAACTTCTGCAGTCAGTGTTTCCGCTGCAGACAGTTATCCGTTACAGGAGATCTCTTCCGGAACCAAGCTCTCATCGTTGAGAAAGTATAATCCGAAAAGTGATATCCTTATTAACCCTACCCCGGATAAGATATCTGGTTATTCAACAAATGATGATTTTGATAAAAATAAGGATGGTTCTTTATGGAAAGATAAATCTGGAAGATATCTGCGTATTAGAACAAAATCTGGTTTTGCAACTTTTGACGGCAAGCAGTGGACTGTTCGTAAAGACCAATTTCATCCAACTATTACTTATTACAAGGCCGGATATGACAAAAAAAACAAACAGTATTACAACCTGACCATGCGTGTTGAAAAATACGAGTCTGACGGTTATATCTGGTACATGGCTGATAGTAGTACAAGGGATAAACAGTATTCCAAGATTACCACAAAACCGGAGTGTCCGTATATTTATATTGACACAAAGAAGTCATCTGTTGGTATTTCTGGGTTAAAGAACGTGCAGTGTAGTTTTACCTGGTCTAAATATACAGAGGACAATGGTTCAGAAGATATCCCAGCTGATCAGGCTGCAAAATTAAATTCTTATATTACTATCAGAGACCTGGATGATGGACAGGCAATGAAGATTGCAGGAAATCAGAAGGGTAACCTTGACGTATATAAACTCAAAGGTTCTAAATTTATTACCGAGCAGGATGGATGGTATGTTTCAAAAAGTGGTGAAACAACTTCCCCCAGTGATAAAAAATCATGGGTTCAGGCATTATTGACAGGAAGTCCGACATTTATCATGTGGTTCCGTGCTAATGAGCCCAATAAAGTTGTACATGATACGGAATATAACGAGCAGTGGGGTATGCCTGCGAATACTTGTTACAGCTGGAATAAAAACAATGCCGGTATGATCTCTGGTAATTATTTTGAGTATACCGCAGAGTCTTTAATCAATATTATTCCAGATCCAGAGCCAACTCCTACTCCAGGTGGGGATCCAGAACCAAACGATCCTTCAATCGAGAAAGTAGTAGTCCAGAAGGGCGGTTCTTACGATGATGCATACAAAGCTGCATCCCCGGAAGATGCCTTTGAGATCAACGATTATGATGATTACGATTATCTGATCAAAACAGCAGGTCCGGGAGCTGAAACAGATTCCTACGAGATCGTGGATACCCTGGAAGACTGTTTGACAATTGATGATACTCATCATATCACTATTACTGATAAGGATGGCACGAACGTGTCCAATGACTTTAATCTCTCGATTAAAGGTCAGACTATTACCGCTTCTGCAAAAGCTGACTATATGAAGTCCAGTGATTTCAAGAAAGCTGATCAGGAGTTTATGGTTCGCCTTACCGTACACAGAATCAAGACAAAAGATGTTTATACCTTTATGGCACCATGGATCGCAAATGATTCGGAGAACACAGGATATACCTTCTATGTTCCGAATGCGTCTACTGTACGGTATCGTGTCAAAGATGCTAAGGAAACAACACAGCTGGATTCTGAGCCATGCTGGGTAACCGATGAGATCAAGTGTAAACTGACAGTGGAAAAAGATGCGAAATATGATGACTGGAAAGTCGGAGATGAAGTATCTTACTCTGTTGAGGTGACTCAGACAAAACAGGATGGATATGCAACAAATGTTGTCGTAAAAGATACTGATATCCCTTCAAGCCTGAAACTGGTGAACAATGGATGGGAAGTATCCGGACCGAACAGCGGAACTATTCCTTCAATGTCTTCTACTGAAGAGGGAAATGGATGGATCCTGACATGTCCGTTACTGCAGTACAATGAGTCAATCAAGATTACATTCAAGTGCATCGCAACAGCGGATTCTAATGGACAGGACTGGATCAATACTGTAACAGCTGAGGCAGATAACTTTACGGATGATGACGGCAGCAGCATTACTGCTTCCGACAGCGCAGAAGTATGGGTAAACAGCCCGGTTCTTACTGTTGATAAGGTAGCTGACCGTTATGAGTATGAAGTAGGCGATACTGTGAATTATACAGTAAGCGTAAAGAATACTGCAGACTATACGATCGCACAGAATGTGGAAGTTTCCGATATTGATATTCCAGAGGGACTGGAGCTTCAGGGTGACCCGACGATCGAGATGGGTGGCGAAGATACATCTATCGGATGGCCGGTTGTAGATGGAACAACAACCATTGCAACAGAAGAGAGAGACAACAATGTGGAAGTCACAAGTGATGGAAACAGCTGGACAATCAATGCGAAATACCTTACATCCAAACAGCCTCTGAATATTACATTCAGCTGCATTGCAACAAAAGCAGCAAACGGTGTGGAAAGCCAGAACGTTGTATCTGCAACAGCAGACAATTTCTTAAGCCTTGATGAAAATCAGGAACCGCAGACCGCACAGGATGATGCAGAAGTTTATGTAAACACCGCTTACTTTGACATCGAGAAAACATCCGATGCATACGAATGGCAGGTAGGTGATCATGTACCGTTCAATATCACAGTCAAGAACGTGAATGACGAGGGTACACAGGATCTTGCCGATGACGAAAAATATGCAGACGTTGATGAAGGTGAGAAAGAGAAGATCGGTGCCGCAGGCAAAACAGTGGCACGTAACGTGATCATCACTGATAAAGACATTCCTGCAGGATTCAAACTTGATTTTGATTCTGTAGATGTACAGACAGGTGATACATCCAAATCCGTAGAGGATGAGATCGACGAGCAGTTAGCAGCTCTTGATAATGATACAGAGCAGTCCATGACAGAAGATGAGATCCTTGCAAATGCAGGCATTGACCTGGATGAGGACGGAACAGATTCTGATGGTGATACAGACCTTGATCTTCCAGAACTGAATGGAGATCAGGATGGAACTGGTGATACAGATCTTCCGGATGGAACTAATCCAGAAGAACATGAACCGACTCCTGCTGAGGAAATGACTGTTACAGGAATCCCGGACAGCTTTGACGACCATGTAGCCGGAACAGCAGATAAGACAAATGACGTGGATGAATCTTTATGGAATGAAACCGTCACAACTCCTATCACAAAAGAACTGACACAGGTTGGAAACGGCTGGGAATTAAAGATCAGCAACCTTCCGGCAGGAAATGATGTAAATATCAGATTTACCTGCGAAGCACTGGAAGCCGGAAACGGAGCAGAAGGTGTAAACGTTGGTACTGTATCCGCAACAAACGGTATTGAGAAATCAGATGATGCTGAGGCATATATCAACACTGCTGCTTTATCTATTGATAAACAGATGGTAAATAAGTATGCTGCAGGCGGAGAAGAGGATGCTCAGGACGGACGTGAAGGATATGAGTTCCGCGTTGGTGATGATGTTGAATACAAACTGGTAGTTAACAACAACCAGAAAGGTTCCATTGCCAGAAACGTAGTAATTTCCGATACAACCATTCCTGTAGGTATGGAACTGGATGAGAGCAGTATTACTGTTGAAGGTGTTCCGGAAACATATGTGAACCCGGTAGCTGGAACAGACGATCCTGCAAACCAGTTAGACCCTGACCATTACAATGAGACATCCGTAGAACCAGTCAACTACAATGTTGAGCGTGTAAACGGTGGCTTCCAGGTTACTATTGATAACCTTCCTTGTACAACAGGCGATACTCTTAACAACGTGACAACACCGGTTGTTATCACATATCACTGCACACCAGGTTCTATCTTAAACGGATATGAAGTTATCAATACAGGAAAAGCTGCTGCTGATAATGCAAGTGAAGTAAAAGATTCTGAGAGAATCTGGATCAACAGTCCAGAACTCAAGGTGATCAAAGATTCCGACCGTTATGAATACATGGTTGGTGACACTGTCACATATCAGGTAGACGTAACTCAGGAACAGGCAGGATGCCTTGCAAGAGACATCACGATCACTGATGTTATCGACACTGAAGGAGTAAAACTCCAGAAGAATTCTATCGTCCTGATCGACGAAGACGGTAACAAGATCGAGCCGGAAAGTGTTGAAGTAAATGGCAACACATTTACTGTAAACACAGGACGCAACCTGATCAACAATAAGTCCGGATATACCACTGTTGATATGTCCAAGGCTGATGATGAGAAGGGTGACTCCGGATACTTCCAGAACGGTGAATACAACCCGTTAGGAATCGACAAAGAATCCAAACTGACACTTGAATATGCCGTAGAGATCACAGATGAGGATCTTGCAGGACAGAGTATCCATAACACCGTAACTGCCAACTCCAAGGAAAATATCCCTGTAGAGGACGAGCATGAGGTTCTTGTTTACGGACCAGCCCTTGACATTGTTAAGGAATCCGATAAAGTAGAATATCAGGTCGGTGAAAAGGCTCAGTACAAACTGACAATCCGTGAACTTCGCGACAATATCACTGCAAAACAGGTAGTTGTTACCGATACATTCGAAAAGGAAGGCATGAAGATCTCCAAGATCAATGTCCGCCTGAACGGAGAGAAACTTGACGGTGCTGAGATCGAGCAGACAGCAGACAATGCATTCGTGATCAATACAGGAGCAGACCTGACAATCGAAGATAAGCTGGAAGTATTCTATACAGTAGTCTTCACAGATCCATCCCTTCATGATCAGGATATCGTAAACGTTGCAACTGCAAAAGGTGAGAATACTGAGGAAGAGAGACAGGACAACTGTGTCCACATCGTGGATGAGACTCCTGGACTCCAGATCAAGAAATCATCTGATAAGACATCCTACAAAGTAGGAGAAACCGGTCATTATACAGTAGTTGTTTCCAATACAGAAAAAGGCACAACTGCACGTAACGTGATCATCAAGGACGCACTTCAGGTAGAGGGAGCCAAGATCGTTGACGGATCCATCAAGATCTACAATGATGCAGGCAAACTCATGGATGATGCAGAGATCGAGCATTCCGATACGGATTATGCGATCGCAACAGGTCATGACCTGGAATACAAAGAACAGTTTACTGTAAATTATGATGTTCTGTTTGAGGCTGAGACTCTTGCTGGTAAAGACATCCTTAATGTTGCCAGAGCTACATGTGACAACTTAAGAGTGGAAACCAAAACACCAAGTCCGATCAAACTGGCAAATGGTCTTGAAGTTTACAAATCTGCAGATCCTGCAACAGGTTCCGTGGTTAAGAACGGAGATACCATCAATTATTCCATCAATGTCAAGAACACATCCAACGATGACATGAAGAATGTCCTTGTAAAGGATATGATCCCAGAATATACGGAATATACTTCCAGTGAAGAGCAGGACGGTGTGATCACAGGCACCAGAACTCTTAATGACAAGCTTTATGCTACATTTGTAATTGAATCCCTTCCGGCTGGAGAGGAGAAAACCGTTTCCTTTGCTGTAACTGTAACAGATGCACCACAGGAAGCAATGATCCTCAATGTAGCCCAGGTTCGTGTAACCAAGTTTGCACTGGATGACCAGACAGACAATACATGGACACATGAAGCATTCAGAAATACAAATGAAACAGTACACTATACGGATACCAGATGGGTCAAAGACCAGAATGTTGTATATATCGACGGTGGAAAGCTTTCCATTGAAAAATCATCTGACAAGATGAACTATTCTGTAGGCGAGACTGGACATTACACAGTTTCCGTTAAACAGAAAGTGGAAGGTGCAGTTGCAAGAAATGTTGTTGTAGCTGATAAACTGCAGAAGAAGGGTGCTTACATCCAGAAAGATTCCATCAAGGCTTACATCCTCAGAGAGGGTGCAGAAGAACCGGAAGAGATCGAGGATGTACAGCTCGTAGCGAAAGACTTCGAGTATACCCTGTATACAAATACAAACCTGAAATACGGTGAAGAGATCCTTGTGAAATACGATGTTCTCTTTAAGGATGCAGAACTTGAGGGACAGCAGATCAAGAATGTCGCCCTGACAAAAGATGATTCTACTGTACCGGGTGATGAGCCAACTGATACAAACAGAGTAACTGTCGGTGATGCAGGACTGATCATTGCGAAGTCCAGTGACAAGACAAAATACAAAGTCGGGGATGTTGGTAAATACACCCTGAAAGTTACTGCTGCTGACCAGTCAAGAACTATCAAGAATGTAGTTGTCAAAGATGTTATGAAACAGAAGGGCGCACACCTGGTAACAGGAACTGTTCGCACCTACTACGATAACGAAGAGCTGAAAGTTGATGTTCAGGAAAAGGATAACGGATTTGTTGTTGAGACAAAACATGATCTTTCCGGAACACATGCGATCTATGTAACATATGATGTTGTATTCGAGGAGGCATCCTTAGACGGAAGAGATGTAACAAACATCGCTACCACATGGGGTGACAATACGAACCCATCTGATGATGAGCATACCGTTCATGTAGGAGATGGTGATACACCGGATACTCCGGATAAACCGGATAAACCGGACACACCAGATACTCCGGATAAACCTGGCGTTGGCGGAATGACTATCACAAAGACAGCTAACAAGAACGAAGTCTCTGTTGGAGACGTTGTATCCTATACACTGTCAGCAACTGTTAATTCCGGTAAGGAAACAGCTAAGAACGTAGTCATCACTGATACCCTGGATGCAGACCTGTTCGAGCATCTTGAGATCGTGAAAGATTCCTTCAGAAGCTATCTGGATGACTCTGAGTTCCATGGTGCAGACTTAAGCATCAGCTCTACAGGATTCACACTGAAATCCGGCAAGGATATGAAGCCTGGACAGGTCATGAAAGTCACATATGATGTTAAGGTAAAAGATGATACCCTGAAAGGCAAGACCTTCAAGAACATCGCTACCGTATCCAGTGACAACATGGACACTGCTAAGGACAAAGAATCCGTAAAGGTTAAAACAGATGATCCTGTTGAAGGCGGAATGACCATCAGCAAGAAGGCAAACCAGTCCAAAGTATCCGTTGGTGATACCGTATCTTACACTCTGGAAGCTAAGGTCAACTCCGGAACAGATACAGCCAAGAACGTAGTGATCAAGGATACTGTTGATTCTGCATATGCAAAATATGTATCTATCGACAGAAGCTCCGTACACTGCTACATTGACAATTCTGAGTTCGCTCCGAAGAGTCTGGATGTAACTGAAAACGGATTTACCGTAACATCCGGAAAAGACTTAAAGCCTGGTCAGGTAATGAAAGTTACTTATGACATGAAGGTTGTTTCCGACAAGCTGAAAGGCAAGTCCATCAAGAACGCAGCAGTAGTAAGCAGTGACAATATGAATCCGGGCAATGACACAGAGATCGTTGAAGTTCCTTCAGATAAACCTGTAACAGGCGGACTGAACCTCACAAAGATCGGTGATCACAGCCAGATCAATGTTGGTGATACTGTAAAATATACTCTGATCGGCAAGACAACATCTGCAGATACAGCTGTAAATGTAGTGATCAAAGATGCCTTAGATAATAAGGGTGTGATCGATGAGAGCAGCATTAAGGCATATCTGGATGACCAGCTCTTTACACCTAAGAAATTAAGTGTAACAGATGACGGCTTTACAATGGAAACAGGCAAGGATCTTGCTGCAAAACAGATCCTGAAGGTAACTTACAGTGTCAGATTTGCAGACGAAAGCCTTGCAGGAAAGACAGTTAAGAATACCGCAGTGATCTCTTCTGATAACATGGATCCGGTTGATGCTGACCATGGTGTTACTGTAAATCCGAAAGAAGAGGAGAAACCGGCATTATCTATTGATAAGAACGTTAACCTCTCCAGTGCTTCCGTAGGAGATACACTCAGCTATACATTGACTGTAAAAGAGACAGAGAAAGATCAGACAGCGAAGAATGTTGTCGTTCGCGACAATTTTGATACCACAGGTATGAAAGTTGGAGGAATCCAGGCAACATTAGACGGTAAGTCTATCAAGGCAGATGTAACCAAAGCGGATAACGGTTTTGTAGTAAATACAAATACTGATCTTGCATATGGTTCTACCTTAAAGATCACTTACCAGGCGGTTGTTTCTGATTCCAGCCTTGCTGGAAAGATGGTTGGAAATACAGCCATTGCTTCTGCCGACAATGCAGATGATGTAGCAGCAAACGCTGGCGTATCTATCGCCGAGAATCCGTCTCCGAGTGAGACACCTGCTCCAAGCACAACCCCGGCACCGGGAGCTGACAGCAGTGATAATACAACCAACACAGTTGGACCAAAGACAGGACTTGTGAACCATGCAGGCATGTATGCGGGAATCGGTCTTGGAATCGTGGCAGTAGCCGCAATCGCAGTTTTCGTCATGAGACGGAAAAAGAAATAAGCAGTAATTCTGCTGGAGGAGGATCAGCCTGAAAAGGCTGGTCTTTCTTTTTGTCTGAAAAATGCTATTTTTCATATTATCTCCAGGAAATAAAAGATAATTTTAAGCCTTCGTGTAGGAAGCTTTTAAATTCTACTATACGGCATACTCAAAAATAATACTGGGGGTTAATTGATATGACAGAAGAAAGGAAAAAAGAAATATTAAAAACAATCGAAGAAAGAATTAGCAGCATTCCAGAAAAGTATGTCTCCAAAGTAATAGCTGACTGGTTTTTCTGTAGCGGAGAGGAAGATTTGATAGAAGTTGCAAAGAACATCAAAAGGAAAGATTCTGACTTAAGCCAACATATGCGGGACTGGTATGTTAAAACCAGAGGATGTACAAAAACTGAAATGGCTATTGTTCTTACAGATCCTGAATTTATGCTCACGTCGTCTTTAAAAGACAAGATTCTGAGTCAAAATAGTATTAGGTTGATGCAAAACGATAATTTCAAAAAGAAAAGTCTCTATGATAAATTGAAGATTGTATTAGAAAAAGTATGTTCAGATACCCATAGAGGAAGTATTTTGGGATGGCCGGTTGAAAATTTTGCATGGGTTGATAATATCTGAAAAGCTTCTCAAAAAAGATCTTATTTTCGTATCAGAATTGACCAGCTCCAATTTGCGGTATATAATACTTATAACACAAAAAGAATATATCGAAAAAGCTCACTTCGAGTGATATATTCTTTCCTCACTTTGAGGTGTTATTCCCCTGATGGCTGTTATCTTGATGGCTGTCAGGGACTTTTTTCATCCGTCTTATTTCTTCAACATATTGTCAGTAATCAAATGACGAAAGGAGAATGCAAAATGAAACGATATCTGGTCAGTCCAGAACTGAAACCGTATCTGCGCCGCATCATGGATCGCAGATCCTTAGATTACAGCTTTCAATGTGCTGACGGAAAGGATTACTGTAATATCTACATGTCGAGTAATTCTTTTCATAAGTTGATCAAACGTGCTGCCTGCGAAAAACGCTCAAAGGAAGAGGGTGTTACATTTGTGACAGAGGAGGAGAGCAGTAACCCGATAAGATGCGCTGCACTTAAAAGAGAACTAGGTGTTAGCAGTACCATAGTTTATAAGTAGCTTGTTGTAGCATGACTGACCAGAACCTGGTCGGTCTTTTTTTGTCCTGCTTAAGGAGAAATAAGATGACGAAATTAGAAAACAATATCAATAATCTCTGTGTAGAGAACATGGGTATTTATGGCTGCAAACACGCCGTAAAAGAGCATGTTTGGACTGGAAAAGCACATATGATCGCCAAATTAAAGAAGAATGTTAAGTCTATGCGAGAGGAACCTTTTGCATATGCCTGTATGTTTTTCTCTGTAGATACTTTGGTTTCTTGTATTAAAGAGATACTCTGGGAGAATCGTGAAGATGTAGAAAAATATATCCAAAACAAAAGGATTGCTCAGGAATTAGAGCTGGATTACACTTTTTCAGCGCCTATTGCCGAAGGAATCGCAATGGGAACGGATTGGAACCAAATGCATCCGGCTTCCTCTGTAAGACTTGTAATATGCAAGGATAACTACACCTCTTTTCGTATTGTTACAGCCTATCCTTATCCTTCATTCGATGAAATGGATCAATGGTATGATGCTGTCGATCAGGGTTTTTAATAAGTCGGTGAAAGCCGGCTTTTTTTCTGCATAAAAGATCATTAAAATACAACCAACACCGTTGGTCCAAAAGCGGGACTTGTGAACCATGCAGGAATTCTGCTGGAGGAGGTTCAGCCTGAAAAAGCTAGTCTTTCTTTTCAGTCGATAAAATACAAAGAATAAAAGGCCACAGTTTTCCTGCGACCTTTACCGACTTGACAGTGTTAAATTTTATAATCCGTAATGTTCGAACATCTTCTGGCGAAAATCAGAATCTACTGTTACCTTCTTCAGAGTAGTATAGTCATTCTTATCCAAAAGAATCTTAACCAATTTATTGTAACGTTCTTCTCCTTTTTGGGTATAATCACTTCGCATTGTTTCCAGCATCATATATTCTTTCCTCCATTCTTCATTCGAACGAGCCTTACGCAAAGCCTCATCCATATTGTTGATTAATGGGTTTACACATTTGTCTGGAATCTTAGAGGTTCTGATGTAAGTTAAGAGTTCTTTCAGTTCAGATGAGATATGTGAATCATCTTTTCCGTTGACGTTAACGAAAACTTTAATTGCATCATCTCCAAGTCTTAAATCTGGATATTCCACGCATCGATTTTCGAAAGTATAGATATATCCGTTCTTTCCAAAGAGATCGAAAGTGCAAATGAATATGACAAAACTTTTCTTAAGTTTTGAATAATCTGCACCTTTTTCTATCAGATCCATATCAATGAATCCTTGATAATAACGGCTTCTCTTGGGGATATTCTTAAAGAAAGATGTTTGCATTTCGCAATTATATACCGTTTTTCCATCGTCTACGAAAATATCCAGTCGGACACTTTTGGCATCTACCTTGAGGTCTATTGTTTTCTGAGATTCCAGGTACTCGATGTGGTCGATTTTGATATCAAGTATCATTTCGAGGAAGGGTTTGCAGATTTTTTGGTCCTGCATAATCCTGCTGAACATGAAATCGTTGGTAAATCCCAATTCCTCATACTTTTGTATTGCAGTCATTGATTGGATTCCTCCTATCTATATTTTATAGCCAGGACGGGAGCGTGTCAAGCCGGTTTCTCCTGTCGTCATGGTATGAGGATAATATGTATGATAAAAGAATTAGTGAACTTCCCGCCACTGATTTCTGCGAACAGAAATCAATGGGGGCCTCTGGGGG
>OFLY01000018.1_pt1 | contig 133999 bp, 114 predicted proteins | sample 1541161 | NCBI WGS metagenome assembly OFLY01 (sample SAMN04209247, study PRJEB22552) | human gut metagenome | biome: gut; material: feces | host: Homo sapiens | place: USA: Oklahoma | reverse complement strand
ATAGTCAGCCATTACATCTTCCATGCTCTTACCTGATACATACTTTTCACAATTAAATGCCTCATGTCTAATACCTTTTACTTCCATCTCGTTTCTCCTTTGTCCTAAAATATTTTTCAGTAAAAGAAAAAGGCGCGTACAAAAATCTCTGTACGACGCCTTTGTCTTATGTGACCCATTATAAAAAGTCGCAAAAAAATGTCAATGTACTTTCTTTGTTTTTTTAACTTTCTAAAGTTGAAAATTAATTATTTTAATTTTGTTTGCTCTTTTTATTAATATAGTTAATTTTTTGTGAATTTTAAAATAGCATTTTTGATTACAGTGTACCAAGGTCATGAATGTGTCTGTGCTTGCACAAAGGCACATTCATGACCTTGGTACACGCCCCACAAATGAGCATAAAAGCAAAGCTTTGCTTTGCGATATGCGAATTTGTGGGTGGATTGCGAGAGTGCGTAGCACGTAGCAATCCGTGTAATCAAACTTTAAACTATATATTGGGCTTAGAAATGTTTCTCTTAGAAACACATTACAATTCCTAGCATCTGCTATGGACAAAAGAAGCTACGCATTATGCGTAGCTTCTCACAACATTTTATTATTAACTTGTTATAATTTATTTACTTATTATTCCCAACAATTCTTCTGCAGGTTTCTATATCTGCCTCGATTTGCTGTTTCAATTTCTCTAAGCTGTCAAATGTTCGCTCCGGTCTTATGAAATCATAAAACTGTACCTGAACGATTTCATTGTATATATAGTTCTCATAGTCAATTATGTGGGTTTCAACTTTTATCTTTGTACCTGTTTCAACTGTAGGATTTACGCCTACGTTGCTTATGGCATTAAAAGTCTGACCTTCAACTACCACAACTGTTCTATAGACGCCATTAGGAGGCAATAACTTAGTTTCATCAGGAATGATATTAGCTGTTGGAAGTCCGATTGTTCGTCCCAAGTGCTTGCCCTGCTCAACCTTACCGATTATCCTGTAAGGATGTCCAAGCATTTCATTTACATCCTGCATCTTACCTTCTGTTATTTTTTTCCTAATACTAGTACTGCTTATATCTTTGTTGTGATACTGTTCCTTCTCTACAACTATAAGATTATAACCATATTTTTTCTGATTGTCCTTCAAAAACTTAACATTTCCGGAAGCCTTTGTTCCAAAATGGAAATCCGGTCCACATACAATTGTTGTGGCACCTATTTTATCTTTTAAAATTTTTGATACAAATTCATCCGGAGAAAGTGCAAGAAACTCTTTCTTCATAGGCATTTTCATATACACATCAACGCCCTGCTGTTCACAAAGAATCTGCTTCTCCTCTTCTGTCACAATTGTTTTGTTGGCATTATTATTAAGGAATGCTGAAGGTGTAGTTTCAAAAGTAAGAACTACTTTCTGTCTACCATTAGCATTGTTAACTATAACTTCAAGAAGCTTTTCGTGTCCCTTATGTATTCCATCAAACTTTCCAATTGTTACAATTGTATTTTTTAATTTTATGTTATCATCTAAAGAAATGCGTTGCATAATTTCTCCATTTCTATAAGAAAATCTTAATTGGTTTGTATATCTGTTTTTCTGCAATATACATATATAAACCAATGAATTTGCCATCGTGAGTATATACTCTTACTGTCTGACCATCCTGATGATTCATCTTTAGCAATGTGTTTCTCGAAGTAAAAATATTACCGTTATAAAGTAACTTTTCAGCTTCCTCTGAAACCATACATTTTGAATACATATCCAAAATCTCGTCAACAGGAGTAATATACTGTTCCAAAATTCCCTGGTCCCTAATTTCTTCTATCTGAGATAGAGAAATACTGTCCTTTATGTCAAATCTTTCAACTCGTGTACGTGTAAGTTTTTCCATACATGCCCCAACACCTAAATCCTTTCCTATGTCGTAGCAAAGGGTTCTTACGTATGTACCCTTAGAACATGTTACGTGAAAACTTACTCTTGGCAAATCAATTTTTGTTATTGTAATGTCTATAATTTTGCAATGTCTTGGAGGTCTTTCTATTTCTTCTCCCTTTCTTGCAAGATTATATAATTTCTGACCATTTATTTTTATTGCTGAAAACATTGGTGGAATCTGGTCATATTCGCCTATATAGCTTTTAATCACATCAAAAACCTTTTCTTCGGAAAGCTTCATAACTTCCTCTTCAGGTGTCTGATTAGTAATCTGACCTGTTGTATCCTGAGTATCTGTCTCTGTTCCAAGCAACATTGTAGCTGTATAAGTTTTGTCCTTTTCAGACAATAAATTGCAAAGCTTCGTTGCTTTTCCAAGACAAACCGGCAACACTCCTACAGCATTGGGATCAAGGGTTCCCATATGGCCTATTTTTTTCTGTTTTAGGATTCCTCTTAACTTTGCCACTACATCGTGAGATGTATAGCCGGGTTCCTTATAAACATTAATGACTCCATTAATCATTTATACCATCAACTCCTTCAACAGTTTCATTTTAAATGTCCTGTTTTATTCTGTTAAGCAGTTTGTTTATTATATCGTTAAGTTCACCGTGTATCTCTGCTCCTGCAGCCCTTACGTGACCGCCACCACCGTTTTCAACGGCAATCTTGCTTACATCCACGTAATTCTTTGAACGTAGACTGACTTTGTATGAATTCTCACTTAACTGGTACAAAAACATAGCCACTTCAACACCGTCAACATTTCTTATTGATGCCACAACTGCATCTAAATCCTTAGTTGTAACACCGTACTCTTCCATCATTTCTGATGTGCAGTAACCATAAATACATTTTCCATCTAAGGCCAACACTGCTTCACTTTGAATCTTCGCAGTAACCATCATCTGGTTATATGTTTTTCTAAAAAATGTTTCTTCAAGAATCATATTCACATTAACACCTTTTTCAATCATGTTAGCAGCGATTCTCATAGTTTTTGGTGTTGTACTTTGAAATCTGAATACGCCTGAATCGTGTGCGATTCCCATATACATTGGTTCTGCAATTGATTTATCAATTAAGTCTTCATCTAACAAATCATATAATACTTCACTTGCTGAACTTGCCTTTGGCAAAATATAATTATAATCTGCATATCCGTCATTACTTGCATGATGATCAATGCAGGCTGTTCTTTTGGCATTCTCATAGAAAGGCAAATTAAGTCCTAATCTGTCAAGACTTGCCGTATCGAGTGATATAAACAAATCAAATTTAGTACCGTCATATCCTGTTGTGATAATCTGGTCTGTATTTTCAATAATATTGAACTTTTTGTCCACAAACTCTAAAAATACCCTTACATCTAAATCCGGTCTGTTCTTTTTAAGATAATTATACAAAGACATACATGAACCCATGCAATCTCCGTCAGGTCGCACGTGACCTGCTATACCAATAGTCTTTGCATCTCCAATAATATCGTTAATCTTCTTCATCATTCAAATTAATTCCTTTATGCTTATTCGTTATCCTCTGATTCTTCTTTATTATTCCCATTAACTTCGTCTATTAATTTTGACATCTTCATACCGTATTCAATAGACTGGTCCATAACGAATTTTAATTCCGGTGTATTTCTAAGGTTAACTGTTCTTGCTAATTCACGGCGGATAAAACCGGCAGCACTTTTAAGTCCTGCCATTGTATCTGCCTTTGCTTCTTCGTCACCTAATACACTAATATATACCTTACAGAACTTAAGATCAGGTGTAACTTCAACACCTGTTACACTTGTCATCATTCCAATTCTTGGATCTTTAAGTTCTCTGATAATTACACTTAACTCTCTCTGAACTTCCCCGTTAATACGAGTGTTCTTTATACTGTTTTTTCTCAATTTTTAATCCTTTCCGGACTAGGTTAAAGTTCCTATCTTGGCACTTCTACCATAATATATGCTTCAACCTGATCGCCTTCTACAATGTCATTGAATTTTTCAAATACAAGACCACATTCGTAACCGGCTTTAACTTCCTTAACATCATCCTTAAATCTCTTAAGTGATGCAACCGGTCCTTCATAAATTTGTTCTCCATCTCTTGTAACTCTTGCTGAACATCCTCTCTGCATAGCACCATCTAAAACATATGAACCGGCAATGTTTCCAACACCTGAAGCCTTGAAAATCTGACGGATTTCTGCATGACCGATAACTTTTTCTTCGTAAACAGGTTCAAGCATACCCTTCATAGCTCTTTCAATGTCATCAATAGCGTTGTAGATTACAGAATAAAGTCTTAAGTCAACTCCTTCTGTCTTAGCTGTTTCTTCAGCCTGTGCATCAGGTTTTACATTAAATCCGATAATAATTGCGTTAGATGCTGATGCTAAGATAACGTCAGATTCGTTAATTGCACCTACACCACCGTGGATAACCTTAACTTCAACTTCTTCATTTGAAAGCTTAACAAGACTCTGTCTTACAGCTTCAACTGAGCCCTGAACATCAGCCTTGATAATAAGGTTAAGTTCCTTAAGTTCTCCTGCTTCAATCTGTGAATTAAGATCATCAAGAGAAATTCTAAATTTATTTGATTCCATAAGCTTAGCCTTGCTGTCTTCAACGAATGTGTTCGCAAAGTCTTTTGCTTCATTAGCTGTTGCAGTTGATACAAATACTTCTCCTGCGTTTGGAACACCACTAAGACCTAAAATTTCTACAGGTGTTGATGGGCCTGCTGTCTTAATTCTGTTTCCTCTGTCATCAGACATAGCTCTCACTTTACCGTGGTTAGCTCCTGCTGCAATATTTGCTCCAACCTTTAATGTACCTTTCTGTACAAGAACTGTAGCAACAGGTCCTTTACCCTTATCAAGCTTAGCTTCAATAATAATACCTCTTGCCTGACGGTTAGGGTTAGCCTTTAATTCTAATACATCTGCCTGTAAAAGAACCATTTCAAGAAGGTCATCAATACCTTCCTTAGTGTGAGCTGATACAGGAACCATTTCAACGTTTCCGCCCCAGTCTGAAGCTAATAATCCATGTTCTGCAAGTCCCTGCTTAACACGGTCAATGTTTGCTCCCGGTTTATCAATTTTGTTAATTGCTACAATAATTTCAATTCCTGCTGCCTTAGCATGGTTAATAGCTTCTACAGTCTGTGGCATAACACCATCATCTGCTGCTACAACAAGGATTGCAATATCTGTTGACTGAGCACCACGCATACGCATTGATGTAAATGCTTCATGTCCAGGTGTATCTAAGAATGTAATAGTCTGGTCATTAATTTTAACAACTGAAGCACCGATATGCTGTGTAATACCACCTGCTTCTCCTGAAATTACATTTGTTTCTCTAATTGCATCAAGAAGTGATGTTTTACCATGATCAACGTGACCCATAACACATACTACAGGTGGACGCTTAACCATTAAGCTTTCATCTTCTTCATCTTCCTTTAAAAGTTCTTCAATAATATCTACCTTTTCTTCTTTTTCACACATAATGTCATAGCCTAAAGCTATTTCTTCTGCGCTGTCAAAGTCGATTTCAGTATTAACAGTAACCATCTTTCCTTCAAGGAAAAGTTTCTTAATAACTGCTGATGGCTGCATTTTCATTCTTTCAGCGAGCTGACCTATTGTAATAAAATCCGGAACCTCAATTACCTTGATTTCTTCCTTCTTTTCTTCTTTCTTCTTAGGTTTTTCCATTACAGGCTTAGAGAAATCTTTCTTTCTGCCATTCTTGCCCTGTCTGTTATCGTCATAATTCTTCTTATTTCTTTCCTGACGGTCCTGACGAAGTTTATTTTCTCTTGACTTTCTATCCTTATTCTGAATTGGTTCAGCAGGTGCCATACCGCCTCTTGAATTATCATTTCTTCTAAAGTCATTTCTTCTGTCGTCATTTCTGCCCTGGCCGTTGTTGTTTCTATCTCTGAAATTTCCGTTGTTATTTCTGTCACGATAATTTCCGTTATTGCCATTATTATTTCTATCTCTGTTATAACCTCTATTATCGTTTCTGTCATTTCTACGGTCATTTCTCTGACCATCATTTCTACGATCGTTTCTCTGGCCGTCATTTCTGCCCTGACCATTGTTGTTTCTGTCTCTGAAATTTCCGTTGTTATTCCTGTTATTACGGTTATCTCTGTTATATCCGCCTTTGTTGTCTCCTCTGTCGTTTCTGCGGTCATTTCTCTGACCATCATTTCTACGATCATTATTGTCTCTGTTAAAAGGCTTATTTTGTCTGTTGTTATTCTGTTCTGTTTTCTTTTCTACCTTTGTATCCTTCTGCATATCTTTTGGCTTTACCTCTTCCTTCTTTGGTTCAACCTTTGGTGCTTCAACCTTTGGTGTTTCTGTTTTTTCAGGTTCTGTTTTTGCTACCGGCTTAACTTCTTCTTTCTTAACCGGTTCAGCCTTAACTGCTTCCTTAGGCTGTTCTTTTTTTACTTCCGGTTCAGCTTTAACCGGTGCCTTTGGTTCAACTTTCGCTTCTACCTTAGGCTCAGCCTTCTTTTCAGTAGTAACCTTTGCTTCCGCACTCTTTTCCTTCTTATCTGATGAATGATGATGTTCACCATCACTGTGTCTTCTGCGTCTCTTTTCTCCATCACCCTTAGAATGTCTTTCGCCTCTTCTAATTACACCTTTGCTTGTAATTATAACTCTTGGCTTTGACTTTTCTTTCTTTTCATCTTCAGTAGCTTCTCCACTGCTTTCCTTCTGACTGTTCTTGAATTTTGTTTTTACAAATTCAATATTGTCATCGTCAATGGAACTTGCTGCCTTTACATCTATGCCCTTTTCTCCAAGTGCCTTTACTATGTCAGCACTTTTTATATCTAACTCTTTGGCTAATTCATGTACTCTCATCTTTGCCATTTAACTACCTCCGCTTATTCATTTTCTGTTAACATCTTCACAATCGACTTGCTAAATCCGGGATCCAACACTGCTATGGATGCTCTTTCTTTATTACCTGTTGCCATGCCTAACTCAGCCTTAGTACCATAAATAACTACAGGAATCTTATAAAACTTGCATTTATTTTCAAATAGTTTTTTTGTATTGTCTGAGCTTTCTGTTGAAACAATAACAACCTTGGCTTTATTATCCTTAACAGCCTTTTCAACTGAAAATTCACCTGCCACGGTTTTCCCTGCTCTTGTTGCAAGTCCTATCATAGAAAATACCTTATTCATTTATCTCTCCTAATTCTTTTTCAAGCTGACTATAGATTTCTTCGCCAATACCTGAAATCTTAAGTGTTTTTTCCAAACCTTTATTCTTAATTGCTTTCTTCAGGCATTCTTTATCCGGACATATGTAAGCTCCACGACCGTTTAATTTTCCGGTTGCATCAACACTAACATTTCCCTCTTTGTCACGAACAACTCGAATCAAATCCTTTTTGTTTTTTGCCTGTCTGCAACCTGTACAGGTTCTTACAGGCATCTTTTTTGTCTGTCCCATAGCATCATCTCCTAATCCCTGATTTGGTCTGTTATTCTTCTGTCTCTTCAGTTGTAGCTTCGGATGTTTCTTCTGTTACTTCTTCAGATTCTTCTGAATCAGCCTCTGACTCTGAATCATATTCATCATCATAATACTCGTCATCATATTCTGCATCGTATTCATCATCGTAGTATTCGTCATCATAATATTCATCATCATCGAATACATACTGGATTCCTTCTTCTTTTGCCTGTGACTCACTCTTAATATCAATCTTAAATCCTGTAAGTTTTGCAGCAAGTCTTGCATTCTGACCTTCTTTACCAATTGCAAGTGAAAGCTGGAAATCAGGTACTACTACTAATGCTTCCTTGTTATCAGGATCAGCAAGAACTGCAACAACCTTTGATGGACTTAATGCATTTTCAATTAAGATTGCAGGATTTTCGCTCCAGTTTACAATATCAATCTTTTCATCACGTAATTCATCAACTACTGCATTTACTCTTGCACCGTTAACACCTACACATGCACCTACGGCATCAACGTCTTCGTTATTTGACCATACAGCCATCTTTGTTCTTGAACCTGCTTCTCTTGCAATGCTCTTAATTTCTACTGTACCATCCTGGATTTCTGTAACTTCCTGTTCAAAAAGTCTCTTAACTAATCCCGGATGAGTTCTTGAAACAACGATTCTTGGTCCTCTACCATTGTCTTTTACTTCTGTAATGTAAAGTTTTATTCTTTCAGTTGGTCTGAAATGTTCTCCCTTAGCCTGTTCTTTTTCCATAAGAACTGTGTCAACCTTACCAAGGTTTACGCTAATATTCTTACCATTGATTCTCTGAACAATACCTGTAACAATGTCATCCTGCTTTTCAAAATACTGTTCGTAAAGGCTCTTTCTTTCTTCTTCTCTAATCTTCTGAAGGATACCATTCTTTGCACTCTGTGTTGCAATACGTCCAAAGTCCTTTGACTGGATTTCAATATTTACAATATCGCCAAGTTCGTATGTTCCCTTAATGCTTCTTGCATCTTCAAGAGAAATCTCTGTTACAGGATCCATTACTTCTTCAACAACTTCCTTCTGTGAATAAATGTGGAAATCTCCTGTTTCTCTGTCCATTGTAACTGTTACATTGTCTGCTTTGTTAAAGTTATTTTTGTACGCTACTACTAAGTTATTTTCGATAGCTTCAAATAATGACTCTTTGCTAATATCTTTTTCCTTTTCTAAGATATTCAATGCTTCAATTAATTCTTTGTTCATTTGTTTTTATCCTCCTAAAAAATTAAAAATCAATTGTTGGTCTGACAAGTGATACATTCACTCTGTCTATATCTGTTTCACTACCATCTTCATTTTCAATGGTAATTGTGTCTGCATTATATGCTTTTAAAAGCCCTACAAGCTGTTTCTGTCTGTCAACAGCTCTGTATAAATGAACTTCAATTTCATTTCCCATGTTTCTGTCAAAGTCCTTATCCTTCTTTAACGGACGGCCAAGCCCCGGTGAACTTACTTCCAAAATATAAGCATCACTGATAAAATCTTCTTCGTCTAATTTGTCACTTAAGATTCTGCTAACAGATTCAAGGTCGTTAATAGTTATACCACCTTCCTTGTCAACATATGCTCTTAAATACCAGTTGCTGCCTTCTTTTACATATTCAACATCAACTAATTCAAAGCCCTTTTCATCAACTATAGGTGTAATCAGAGCTTCTGTCTTCATTTCATATTCTTCTCTTCTTGACACTTTATTCTCCTTTAATTATTTTTTATATCAATTACAACAAAAGAGTGGGCCTTTGTGGTCCACTCCTCTGCTATCTAGTCAATATTTACGCTTAATAGTATACGGCTGTTTTTTTTGTGTGTCAACCCCGTATTACCTATATTAATGTTATATTTGAGTTATATTTTTGTTAAATTATTGATTTTACACAATTATCAACAAGATTATTTTTTAATTCTAATCTTTTTAACCTTACTCCATTTACCGTAGTATTTTGTCTTGCCAACTACCTTTACAGCTCTGGCTTTAACATAATACTTTTTGTTCTTCTTAAGCTTCTTAAATTTAAATACATTTCTCTTAAATGTCTTTGTAATTGTCTTCTTGCCTTTAAACTTCTTTGATGTAGAAACTTTAACAACATATCCTGTTGCGCTCTTAACTTTCTTCAAAGAAATCTTTGCCTTAACTGCTTTGTTACGTTTAACAGCCTTTTTAACTTTTGTTCTTCCAAGTCTAATGCTTGTACTTGAAACCTTATCAGTTGTAGTTTCTTTCATAACATTATTTGATGTTACCTTAGGTGTTGTAGTTTCAGGTTTTGTTGTAACACTTGTTTCCTTTTCACTTGTAGGTGCAACTGTTGTTGGTTTTGCAGTTGTTGTTACTTCTCCACTTGTTGTCGGTTCAGTTGTTGGAGTTACTGTTGTTGTTTCTGTTCCACCTGTCGTTGGCTGTGTAGTAGTTGGCGCTGCAGTTGTTGTTTCCTTCTCTGTTGTAGGTGCTTCTGTTGTTGGCTCAGGAGCGCCATCTCCTTTCTTTAATGCTATCTTTACTGTATTGCCGTTAATGTCCGCATCAATTGTATAATAGCCATCTTCCTTAAGCTCGCTTGCTTTAAGTGGAATCTCTGCACCCGGACAATTCTTTGTTATTACAGTACTTAAATCAGGTCCTGTAATTGTTGCATTAAATCCACCCTGATTAAATATGAAATAGAATGGATTTCCGTCTGCTTCATTAATTCTTGCAAATATATCTTTTCCTTCAATTACACTATATGAAATTCCTGTACTTCCAATTTCTGTCCAAGCAGTAATGTCAGACCAATCAATCTTTGTTACTGCAGATGTTGTTGATTCAGGTTCATCTGTATCATTTCTTAATCTGTAATATACTTTTAAAACAAGACTATTATCTTCTGTAACTGTGCCTGAAATTTTTGTTCCTTCAACAGTTTTATCTAAAATATATCCTGTAAATGATTTAGTAGGTGCTGTTACCTGACTTCCAGCTGAAGCAGTTTTTGTATCTGTACTATTAAGTGAATATGTCAAATCTGCATTTTGTAAATAGTATTCTACTTTATATGTTGCTCCTGCACTTTGTTCTTCTGACTGTGCCTTTGGTGCAACCTTAATAACCTTTCCATCTGAGAAAGTTACTGTTTTTTCTTCATTAGTAGGATTGTATGCAACATATGTAGTTATTCCGTCTTTATTTTCAAATACAAGACTTAATGGATCATCACTTGTAATGTCTAGTTTAGGACTTCCAACTTTCTCCAGTGACTTAATAAAGTGGTAAGCATGAGCTTTTGAATCTCCTGCCTCTGGTGCGCATGTTGAACTAAAATACTCCTGAGCTTTGTCTGTATCAGCCAATGCCAAATAAGAACTCCATAATTCATTCCATCTGTCTGTTGGTGTAGATAATTTATCATTTCCCGTAAATGCTTTTTCATTGGCCTGAGCTGATTCAAAGTTTGCTTTTACGAAATCTGTACTCTTTCCCAAATAATATGATGCAGATGTAATAGGTAATAAATTAATCCCCTGAATCTGTAATGGTTCTGCTGTCCACCATGCTGAGTAATCATATTTGCCTCCCCAAACAATTGAAGCTACATTATGCTTGTTAGCTGATGTTGTGCTTGCAGTATAATTGCTATCCAAAATATCTCCATCAATATCAAACCAATAGTTATTAACTGAATTAACTTCTGTTGTGTACAAATATACACCTAAATCTGTTAATTCTTCATTTCCTGTAGCCTGACCATACAAAATCAACGCTGCCCATGCATTTATTGACTCTGAACTTGATTCCTGATTGTTACCATCAGCAAAGTTAGCATGACCACTTGCCCATGAATGTCCTTCATATGTTGAAAATACTCTTAAGTATGGATATTTTGATGAAGAATCTTTCTTATCATAAGCAATATCCCCTATAACTTCATTAATTATATCTGAATACTGTGCAATAAAATCAGGATCTCTAAATGCAACCTGAGCTGCTGCCTGAATAAAATATCCATAGTGGAAATGATGGTCTGTCATTCCGTCTACTGTATAATAAGCCTGTGGGAAACCAAATAAGCTGCCTACATTTTCATCATAATAAAAATACTTATCTTCTGCATTATTGTCATTATCCGCTGTAAACCAGTCTGCTAATTCATTTTCCAATGCTTTTAATAAAGTGTTAGCATCTTTTGTGTCGCCACATGCCTCTGCTGCTTCCATAACCTGAATAGCTCTGTTCATTCTTTTTCCTGAATCATATGTATTAACCAGAACATTAGCTTCCTTAGTTAATTCTCCGTTTTCAGGACCATAATCTTTCATAAAGCTATCTACATATTCCTGTAACTTGGCTTTATCGGAATTTTCAACTGATGGACTTGACTGAAGGATTCCTGAATAAGTTAATTGGGTAGTAAATGAATCGCCAATCAAAAACTTCATCTGTCCACGAATTGTTCTTGCCTCATTTTCAAGATAACTATAACCTGTCATATTCTTATACTGGCTTGGAAGGATCCCCATAACTACTCCGTCAGGTTTTGATGAATCCATCTTACCAACTTTATAATTATATGTTGTAGTTACCTTTCCTGTACTTCTGTTATAGTCATAATTAACCCCTGTATCTTCTGCGTAGTTAAATGCATAAGGTTCATAAATTTTAGCAATCTTTTCAGCTTCTGAATCATTTGTTCCTGTGCTTTCACATAACCATGCCAATGTGAAATACGCTTTATTCTCACTAGGGAATGTCATTGATATTTCACCAATGTTTGTTTCTCCTAATGTTGGATTCCAAGTTGTTCCCTTTGGAACATATAGTGCATAATAATCATAATTGCTATACTTGCTAACATCATCATGATTATCATAAACTCTTAACACAAGCATTGTTGAATTCTCAGGTGTATCACCATTATATCCCACAACTGCTGAAGGCAATGTATCTCTTAATCTTAACAATGATGCTGTCTTTGTTCCATTCATTCTAAACAATGCCATTGGACTTCCCTGTGTCATTGTTGTCTTCATATATTGTGATGAATCAGACGCATTCTCTAATACCACATCTGTAGACCAGTCTGTTTCCCTGTCAACTTTTACCTCATTTGAGCTAAATCCTGTCTTAACTTCAAAATCTGATAAAGTTCCATTCTCCGGTGCACTTGCATTAAATGTATCTCTAACAACCATAGTTGATGGCTTTGTAACGTACATTCCATCGCTTACAGCTTTAAATGCTAATGGAATTGCGTATGTTGTGTTACCAAAATTATCACTACAACTATACTTCCATCCCATTGCTGTTGACCAGCCATTAGTCTTAAAGGCTTTGTTTTCTGAATCATAATTATCTGTTGTAAAACGTGTATTACCTTTGTTAGCTAAAGTTGGCAGATTGGCAAATAATGATTCATTAGTCTGGGTATGAATAACATTGTCACCTTCATATGACCAAGTTCCTGTAACCTTAGTAGCCAGACTTCCTTTCTGCGTGGCAGCCTTTACATCGCTTACAAAAAAACCATGTTGAAACGCCGGCATAGCCGTCATTATTAAGGCTAAGCCTATGGCTATTCCTTTCTTTGTCTTTCTCATTAGTAAGTCCTCCTTCTTAATTCAAAAACATTATTAAAAATGTTTTTGGTTCACTTTTTACTTTTTTTGTCTTTTTTAGTCTTTTAAAAATAGTATATTTTGTTTATTTTTCCCTAACATACAGCACACATATTACTACATATTGCACAACTATTCAATAAAGAAAACATTTTTATGCTTTTCCTTTAATAAAAGTATTTTTATTAGTTTTTTATAATATTTCAATTATTTTTATTAATCTTTGAACCGTTTTTTTATTTTTTAAAAGTTTGACTTTAAATAAATGCTTTGCTATATTTTTCTATACATAAACTTGACTTTAGGTTGATTTTGTTTGGAGGTTTTATTATATGAACACAACATATTACAATATAGGCGAAGTATCTAAAATGTTTGATTTGCCTATTTCCACTCTTCACTATTATGACAGGGAAGGACTTTTTCCTAATCTTAACCGTTCAAAATCCGGTGTTCGAAAATTTGACGATAGTGCCGTTGAATCTTTACGCTTGATTGAGTGTCTAAAGAAAACCGGTATGGAAATAAAAGATATTAAAGAATTCATTATATGGTGCCAACAGGGGCCTTCCACCTACAAAAAGCGTAGAGAGATGTTCAACAAACAACGTGAAAACGTTGAGACTGAAATAGAACATCTTAACCAGGTTCTTGATATGATAAAGTTTAAGTGCTGGTATTATGATACTGCAATTGCTGATGGAAACGAAGACAGATTAAAGAATTTAAAACCGGAAGACATGCCAGAGGATGTGAGAAAAGCGTGGAAAAATGCGCATAGATAAAGTAAATTTTATTGTAACTACAACAAAAGCTATGGGCTAAAATTGTCCCATAGCTTATTATTTTATATTTTATTATGTACATTTTTTCAAAATTTCAATCAATTCCCGCCAATCATAAATATGTAAATGGTCAAAATCAATTTCGTATTCTTTATTTCCACTCTTAAACCTTGGAATATCTTCATCAGTCTTTCCTTCATATAGAACCGGAAACATTCCTGCATTATATGCTCCATAGACATTTTAGAACCCCAAAATGTACGCAAATCAACATTTTGTAAAGGAAAAAGTGTATGTTCATCAACATTTTGTAGTATTTTTCATCCCATCCTTCTTATAATTCCCCCTCCTTCTTTCTTTAACCATCCAACTGAATCTTTATAGTTTGGAAGTATTTTCTCCACTTCTTTCCAGAAAGCTTTTGAGTGATTCATTTGCTTTCGATGACATAACTCGTGAACCACAACGTAGTCTATTACTTCAGGTGGCATCAACATAAGAAGGCAATTAAAATTAAGATTTCCTTTGCTGCTACAGCTTCCCCATCTGGTCTTTTGATTTCGAATTGTTATTTTTCCGTACGTAACGCCTATAATATCCGCATAATATTTCACTCTTCCTGGAATGTAATTCAATGCTTTATCTGCCAACTTGCTAATTTCTTCTGCTGTAAAATAATCATTTTTAGATAACTCTTCATTTTCACTTTTTATTTGTTCAATACATTTAGAAATCCACTTTTCTTTTGACTTTAAAATTTCTCCGATTTCTTTATCAGAAGTAAAAATGGGGGCTCTTACTGTAACTGTCAAATCATTATTTACCTTAATTGATATTGTTTTTCTTTTTGTTCGTATTACTGTAATATTATTCATTACTTTATGCAATTTTCTCCGTCATAATTTTGTTTCATAAAAACCTAAACAATATGCCTCATCTTCTCCATTAAAATACATTGGACTAAAATTGTATTTTTCATGTGCATCATCTGTTCTGTCTACATATTCGCCTCCATGTAACGGCTTATCTTTTCCATCCTCATTTCCTGTGTACTCTCTCATCCATGCAATGTTACAAAATAATACCTTCATAATATTTACTCCTTTTCCATTTTAATTCCACAACTGTTTCAGTTGTTAATATTAGAATAATATTTTATAGATATTTTTTCGGGACAAATTGTCCTACAATCTTATTTTATGTACTTTCCTTTTCTACAGATAACACTTCTAACATTTTTATAATTGACAACTTATCTGCAATTATTCCCCCATTTATAATTGGGATTTTTCTTCCTTTGTTCTAAAAAATTCTGTCTATGCTCAATCAGGGACATTTTATTCGCTCCTCCAGAAAAATTTCCATCTTCATTTTGAACTATATCATCTTCCCATCCACACACTAAACATATATCATATTGTGAATTTATTGTTCCTGCATTGCAACATGGACATTTAATATGATAATTACTTATTTTATTTTTATTTAACATTATGCCAATACACCTCGTTGTACCAAAAATATGAGTGTTTTTGATTTTCACACAGTTGCCTTTATTTAATAAATATTCACATTTTTTATGCAGCATATCTTATATTTTTTCTTTTATAACATCAATCAATGTTACATCTGCCGGCAGCCACTCAACCTCATCTATCGTATTCTTATTAAGCCATTTTGCCGCCTCATGTTCTTTTAATACCAAATCTCCTTTAACTACTTCACACCAAAAGCAATCCATTGAAAGATGAAATGTTGGATAGTCAAATTCTATTGTATCTATTAATTCTCCAACTAATATTTCTGTATCTAATTCTTCGCATATCTCTCTTTTTAACGCTTCCTGTGGTGTTTCTCCTTTTTCAATTTTTCCACCTGGGAACTCCCAGCCTCCTTTTAAATCTCCGTAACCTCTTTGTGTTGCAAAAATTCTGTTGTTATCTCTTATTACAGCAGCTACTACTCTCACTGTTTTCATCCTATTTTTCCTCCACTGATGTAATATTACTTTGTAAATATCTTAGCAAATCTTCCCTGACTGCATGATGCATCTTCATTTCAAATTTTGTTATATCTCGCTCGTTACCTGAATTATCTTTCTTCTTTGCTACTTCCACTTTTGATATGTCAAATTGTCCCATATAGTAGAAGTTGGATTCAGCATCACTTTTCTTAACTAAAAGATGTTTACGTTTAGCTTCCATAACATCTTTTACGTATGAACTGTTAATGCCTCTTCCAATCTGCGAATCCCATTTAAAAATCATATTATCTTCAAATGCATCTGCATAATCAGGTTTTCCTTCAATATATTCTTTATCTTCCACTGTTACTTTATGATATGTAACAAAAATAAATACATCATCACCTATTCGCTTCATTCCATACATTGTTGAAGATAAATCTTTGCCACAATTCATCAAAAGACTTACATCTCTTCTGGAATATTTTTCATACAAAACAAATACCGAATCTACTCCTGCTCCAGCACGTCTTTTTTCTGCAAACTTTCTTAAACCAACCTCTACAATATCCTCCATCTGCCTATGAAATTCGGAATCTTTTATTCTTCTTGAAAATCCATCCAAACGTTTAAATCTCTTATTGTCTTCATTAGAAATAATATCTATATTGTTATATTTTTCCAATTCATCTTTTTTACTTACAAATTTTCCCTGTAGAACACCTATTGCATTATTAAAAGAATCCGCATCAACATCATAACCATATTTTTTATTAAAAGCACTACTAAATTGTTCAAAATTAATTTCTCTGGAATTTAATAAATATCTTAAGATTTCCAATTCATAAGGACGAATTCCACTAAGTATAGTTTTGGACAAATATTCCAGTGTAACTAATTCTTTTTCAGTCATTTTTCCAGAATATTTTTCCACTTCTACTGACTCTAAAAACTTTTGATATATTTTATATTCTTTTATAATTACTAACGGATCTATCTCTCCATTTTCATAAAAGTCAAGTAAATACGGAACTCTTCCAAGTCTATTTTTCAATGAAACATAACTATCCTTAATTATGGTTTTCATTCCTTTTATTTTATCAATTGAAGTAAAGATTTTATCCTTTGCTATCTCATCAAAATGAACTGTTGATGCACCTGGAATTGTGTTATTTCCACTAATAACATATTTTCTAATTGTATCCGCATTATATGAACGATCCCCTGATAATGCAATCGGAATCATAAAGTTGTTATTATAATTTCCAATAAAATCTAATATTACAACGAACTCTTTTCCTTCTGCTTTTCTAAGGCCACGACCCAGTTGTTGAATAAAAACAATTGGAGATTCTGTTGGTCTAAGCATAATTACCTGATTTACTTCTACTATATCTACACCTTCATTAAGAATTTCAACCGAAAAAATGTAGTCCAATGGTTGATTTTTCTCTGTGGCATTGTCTTCGTTCATTGCCAATCTTTCAAATGCATTTTGACGTTCATCATCTGAAGCACTTCCATTTAAGGCAATAGTTCTAAAATTTTTCCCAGTTTCCGGATTTATCATTTGATTAAATTTATTTGAAAGTTCAATTGATTCATCAATACGACTACAAAATATTAAGCCTTTTACTCTATCTCCACTATAACCAAAATAATTAGCCTGTTCTATAATATGCTTCACTCTTTCGTCGCCTGTAAGAATATTAAAATCTCTTCCATCAATTTTTCTAGCCTTAATATTTTTTTCATTTACTAAAGCTACATCACTTATTCCAAAATAATGAAATGGGCATAATAAATCTTCTTCCATTGCCTGCTGCAATCTAATTTCATATGCTATCTGATAATTAAAAATTTCGTATATATTTCGTCCTTCTATATTATCGTCCCTTTTATCTGGTGTAGCAGTCATTCCAAGCCAGAACTTTGGTTTAAAATAATTCATCACTTTCTGATATGTACCTGCACTTGTATGATGTGCTTCATCTAATACAATACAATCAAATTCATCCGGCCTGTATTCCATCAAATGTGAATCTTTATTTAACGTTTGCACCATTGCAAATACATAATCTTTATCATATTCATGATATCCTGCACCCACAAGTCCCATTGAAACAGTATTTCCAAAAATTTTTTCATAAGATTTCTTTGTTTGTCTTGCGAGCTGTCCTCTATGTACTAAAAATAATACTCTTTTAAATCCTAATTCTCTCATTGCAAAAGCTGAAGCATATGTTTTTCCTGTACCTGTTGCAGAAATAAGTAACGCTCTCTTTTCACCAGATGCTATTATTTTTTTCAAGTTAGATATTAAACCAACCTGCATACTATTTGGTTGTAATTTATACTGTTCAATAGAAGTAATCTGCTCCTTCTTTGCAATCTGCCTTTGATGTTTTATAATCTCATATTTTTCTTTATAATTATTATAAAACTCATCAAAATTCAAAGCATACTTTGATTTCCACAAATCATTAAATTCATGAACTATTTCTTTAGCCACTTCTCCCTGCTCTGTCGAAACAATCTTTGTGTTCCACTCACGATTAGTTGTTAATGCAGATTTTGTCATATTTGAGCTACCAATAATAATTCTATATATCTCTTCTTTTTTGAAAATATATCCTTTTGTGTGAAAGCCTTCCGATGCTTTTTCCACATCATACATTTTTAATTTTATGTTTTTTAACACATTAAGTTTTGCCAGTGCTTTAGGTTCACTAAAATTCAGATAATTAGTTGTTAGAATTTCTCCAGGAATATTCTTTTTCTCAAGTTCTTTTAAAGTTTGAAGAAGTGGCTCAATTCCACCTAATGTAATAAAAGCCACGCTTATTTGAAATTTATCACATGACAAAAGCTCATCCTCTACAGATGATAAAACTTTCTTTCCTTCTTTATAATTGTTTGATAAAAACTGTGGTCTATATACTACATTTGATGCAACGTTTCCATCTATGTATGCTGTTTCAAAACCAAGTCTTAATTCATCTTTTTTGTCCATATTGTCCGCTCCATTTTTATTATCAAAATTGTACTAACATGACAATTATATTATTTGTAGCAAACAGTTTCAAGATAGTTATTCTGACAAATAAAACAAGGCAACCTAGTCTCCAACCAATTGCCCTATTCTACATCTTATCTTTTATTTTTAATAAGCCTTTCCCGCTCCACTAAACTTACACTCCCCTAACTTATCATCCTTCAAACTACAAGTCCTTCTTTCCCTCTCAACCAGTCTTTTCACAAAGTCTGTCTTTGGATTCTTTAGCACTTCTGATGGTGTATCGTATTGCTGTATTTCTCCCTTATCCAGCACACATAGGACACTTTGGTATCCTATTATCTGCAAATTTCTGTGGTACACTTCCTGAAAAACCTTCCATTCTCTTAAACGCCATAATTATTCCTCCTTATCTCTTTTAATAAATTATCCTTACGTTTTTCTTTATTTAAATTATACCACTTTATTTTTCCGTTTTTTTCAGGAACTGACCTTTGTGATTTTATATTGGCAAAATAAAAAGAGCCTATCTCTTTAACAATTATTAATCGTTAAAGGAACAGCCCTTTATATTTTTTATGACACTATTTTTGCCTACATTACAGCCATGAGGTTGCCTCCAGCCAACTGACTTAACGCCTTAACCTTCTTCACGGATTTCAACATATCTCTATGTCTAAATGAAAGTTATTACTTAACTTAAGAATGTTCAAAAATAAATTCATTGACAGTTAATCTTTGACCATTCAAAGAAAACATAAAACAGTTAATTTGCTCGATGCTTGCATTCATCTTCTTATTAATTTTCCAACTTAATTCTTTAAATTAATTTGAACATAACTGTATATGTAACGTAACCCTGTTACAGGGAAGCCAGGTGCAAGGTTTTCGTAATGCAGGCAAATATAATAACTTATTATATTTCTATAAAAGTTGTTGCATTGGAAACCTTTATTTGAGTATCAAGTTCAGTTAAAAGTGAATTTCTTCTTTCCTGTAAAGCCTCTATCTTCTTTTTCACATCTAAGGGATCAACAAGCTCAGTAGTATTCTCTTTCACATATGTATCAACAACTGCTAATGGCTTGTCATCTTTAACCTTGTTGTCTTTGCCTAAAATACTCAAACGCATACTTTCAGCCGTATCCTGTAATTGTGTGTTTTTAATATCACAAAAGCTAACTCTTTCATCATATTCACTCTGTAGCTTATTCTGGATTCTTCGCTCAAAGTCTGCTTCTCCATCATATGCGCCTCCACCGCGTAGTCTGCTTCTAAGTGAAATTGCTCCGGCTACGGTAAATTTGCCATATGATGTAGATACTTCTATTTTGGCATTAGAATCAACAATAGCTGCATCAATTGTCTGAAACCTTTCTATAAGATCAGTTATCTGCTGATATGCTGCTGTTGCCTCTTTAACATAGTCTTCTTTTTTAATTCTCTTTTCAAAAACTTTATCTTCATTAGGTTTAATTGTGTCTATGAAGCTGGCTTTTTCTATTTTATCGTTTATCTTCTTTACTAATAAATCCCTTTCGTCTAAAGCCTGCGTTACTAACATTTTCTCGCTCATAAAAAACCTCCTTCAAATCATTGTCTATACAATAATTTTAAAGGAGGTTTCTCATTTTGTCATTGAATTTGTAGTATAATAATTTTTATTATTATGCTGCACGTCCATTCTTTATTCTTTCAGAATATTCATATACTCGCTCATTGCTTTCATTATGTGCATTATCACACAGTGTAAGTGGCTTTCTATTTCCACAAACAAGCAAATCTATTGGTACGTGAAACAAATCACTAAGTGCATACAAATTATCTATTGTTGGCATGCTGATACCATTAATCCAATGATATATACTCTGCACACTTCCAAGTTCAAGATATTCCTGCACATCCTTCACTGTCAAGCCACGCATATCCATAATTCTGCGGATGTTAATTCCTGTTTTTCGTTTGTCAATTATTGGAAACATTATTACCTCTTTCATTTCAAAAAACTACATTGTAACTTTAAGAGTGCTAGCCTTTAAATTATACACTTCTTATATTTAATAAACAAGCCATAATATTTCCAATTCACATCCAATCTTCAACATTAATTCATTTTCAATAAAAAACGTTACTTTCTAGTCCTAACCTTCTTCACACTACTCCACTTACTATTATAAGTCTTTCCCGCAACCACTTTGTACGCTCTAACCTTTATGTAATAGGTTTTCTTTTTTAGCTTGCTAAGCATTTTTGTAGTGTTTTTAGTCTTAACCGTTTTTGTTACCTTTTTGCCAAACTTCTTTGAAGTTGAATATTTTATCTCATATCCTTTTGCACCGGCAATTTTCTTAAATTTAAGTTTGATTTTCTTATTATTCTTTGTACGTGTAACCTGTTTGAATGTAACTTTCTTAACACTTAATTTAGTATTGATATTGTTGTTAACTGTAGTGTTTGTATTACTACCTTTATTATCATTATTGCTGGTTGTTATTTCGACCTGCTTTTTAGTTGCAACAATACCATAATTGCTTAAATGTGTTGTTTCAAAAATTATATATCCATCTTCAACAGTTGCATCTAACTGTTCAATGATTTTCCCATTCCTTGTAAATACAATTTTATATGTATCATAATCTTTCAGGTTATCAGGCATTTTGAATTTGACTTTAATTTTGAAGCCATTGACTTCTACTATTTCCTGCTTGTCGTTTAAGAAAAATATATCAACCAGATATTTTACATTTTCCTTTGAAAGACTCTCCGGTACATCCAATTCTTTTATTTGCAAACTATAATTAATATCATCAACCCACTCTAAAAATGTCACACTTCCATTTATACCACTTGTAGACGTAATTTCCCTAGTTTCTGAATAGTTCGGATCTTTCTCCCAAGTTGCATACAATGTAATATTTGTAAATACATTTCTTCCTTCAATTAAACCATCTTTGTCAAACTGTGAACTTTCATCGTTACTGCTTCGCCATGAGCCCCAATACATATATTTTAAGGATTCTCCTGAACCATCTTTCTTAGCATTCCATCCTTTAAAAATGTATCCTCTTCTTTCAGGAACGTATTGGAATATTTTCATTTCTGTTCCACTATCTGCTCCACCAAGATAATCATACTTCTGTGATTTCTGTCCTTCAATTGTTCCGCCATTGGCATCTAATGTAAGTACATATGAAAATGGTCTCATATCCTCTGGAAGATTTGGATCATTTAAACATCCATTCGCATCTACTCCGTAGAAAATATTACTTTTATACACGGCAGAAATAACCACATTAGAAGTTTTACTAAAATACGATTTATCTATTGACATTACAACCTTCCCATCGTAATCCCATCCACAAAATGTGCATCCTTCTCTTTGTGCAACGTACTTGCTTAAATCGATTGTTTTAAATTCATCTTTGTTTATTACAAGTAAAATCGAATATTGTCCATTAACTTTTCCACCAAAACCATCTATTTTCAAATAGTAGTTTTCTGTTTCATCTAAACTCTTATCAGAAAATCTGGCATATAAACTGCATCCATTCTTGTATGATACACCATTCATTTCACCCTGAGAAATAAAATCATCAATCTTAAGTTCTGTAACTATTTTATCTATGGTGTCATTCCTTGTCATTGTCCAACCTGCAAAAGCAGTTTCCCCATTATATGGAATAATGCCTTTTGTTATATCAGATACTTTTATGGATTTTTCGTTCTCATCAAAATTAAATTTTATAACCTTTCCATAAGTTCCGTCAATTTCCCCTTCTCCCGTTTTTAATACCACAGCGTATTCTCCGTCATCCGTGATTGTAAAAGCCTTCGCCTCCTGTGTCATAAATGGTATTGTTAATATACTTAACACTAACAAAAACATAATTTTCAAAAAATAATTTCTTCCCATAGTCCATCCTCCTAGTCATTTAATTTTCAAAGCTTTTGTACAATTCCATAAGGTCTTGTCTTTAACATTATAAGTTGTCTAAATTATAATATTTTTTTAGTTTTTACACATCGTACTTTTTAAAAGAAAAATGGACATTTCCACTGGGACACATCCATTATTCTCTATTCGACATTAAGCCTATTGTATTTTTTATCTAAGCATAAAATTCTTTAACTGCTTGCGATTTTCTATATTTAATTTGTTAAATACACAGGTCAGATGTTGCTTAACTGTTCTTGGAGTGATTTCCAAATATTCTGAAATTTCTTTATTTGTCCAACCTCTGTTAGCAAGCATTGCAATAGTAAATTCAGTTGTTGTCAGATTATCAGCCACATCCTCATTAGTATCAGGATTATGTATTCGGCGCCATCCTGCACTAAACTTGTATGTAATATTAATTATCCTTGCATAATCTTCAGGATAATCTTTCTTCATGCAAGTTTCTATTAATCCCTGCAAAAGCCCGTGATGTTCACCTATACCTTCTATTAGATTATCCGGCCTTGAAATCTCCCATACTTTCATAAAGTATACCTTAGCTTTATCCGTTTCTTTAAGGTTCATTAAATCCATTGCAACAACAAGATTTAAATAAATCATAGCTATTGGATATACCTTGCTACAAGTCATAAGACAGGTCTGTACTATTCCTAAAGAACGCTGATAATCTTTAACCAAATATGCTTTGTGTGCCAAAACATAGGCTCCCCACAACTGCATTCCCTTAGTAAATTCTGATAAATATTCAGCTAAAGGTGGTAAATCTCCAACAGGAATATGTAACAACGTATGTGCTGCTGTTGCTACAAATACACAACAGGCTCTTGTTTTCTTATCTGTTTCTTCTAGCATTGCTTCTTTAAGATATTCCTTTAACCTTTCAAGTCCAAATCTTGCCGAATGTATTCTATCAAGAGAAAGATTGGCAAATGTATATATCAGGCTTGCTGACAATTTAAGCATTATATCTTCGCAATTTAAATACATTTCAGCATATTCAACTGCTTTTTCGTGCCTTCCACTAAAATAATAGTATTCAGCATATGCCATTTCTTTCTGTGGAACATCATCTATACTTTCTATAAATTCTATGCACCTTCCTAGTGGAAATGCCGAACTCATAAGTAACATTGGTACTCGTGTTGTATGCTTTTCTTTTATTATTTCTTTTTTATCTGTAATCCCCAGCAAATAATCTGCAGAAACTCCAAACAACTTTGTTAACTTAATAAGTATGTCGCTACTTATAGTCTTGGTATCTCCGTTTAATATTCGTGTGATTTGTGATGGTGTAATTTCCAGCCTTCTTGCCAATTCACTTTTTGAAATACCTGCTTCTACACATAATTCTGCAATAATTTCTGACGGTGTTTTATTTGAGTCCATTCCAAACATCTCCTTTATTTCTAAAATATAACACATCTAAAACACCGTTGCAAATTTGCAAAACATCTGTCCAACTTTCTACCAATCCCCATCATCATAGTCATCCAACGCATCATCTACTCCATCTGCATAATCTGAATCACTATTATATCTGTCATCGTCATAATCATCATCCATATAAACATCTTCATATCCATCGTCATAAGACTTGTATGGATTGCTATATTTCTTCTTTGAAGAACTACCAGAAGAATTGCTCTTATATGAACTGCTTGATGAACTATTACTATATGTACCACTTGATGAACTGCTGTTTGAGTAACTACCTGAATAACTGTTGCTATCGTCTGATGAACTATTATCATAACTGCTATTTGAACTATTAGAATCCACTTCGTAATAACTATCTGTAGTTGCCTCTTCTAAAGCAGTAGTCTTGCTCTCCTGACTATCTGATTCAGCTTCATAATTTTCATCATTAACCCTATGCTGATAACAATAGTTGCTACCATAAATTGGCTGATCCTTACATCCCGGTGCAGCACAGCTTCTTTTCTGCTCACTGTTAACTTCGTAAATAAACATTATTAAAAATAAGCCTCCCAAAACAATTGCCATAAATTTTATAAATGGTTTCAATGAATTATTGTTCATGATCTTTTCCTCCTATAATTATCCAAATTTAACTACTCGTCATTTAGTAATTATTCAATACTTGATTGAAAAACTCATCGCAAAATCTAAGTTTTTTCCAATACATTATATAATGTATTTTCGGTTTTTCTGGTATTTTATGTGATATAATCCTAATAAAACTGTTGAAAAGAGCTTAATTGTTTGTATGCAAAAATAGCGGCTCGCATTTTCTTCTGCAAAAGTTATTGCAACAACTTTTTTGAAAATCACAATGATTTTGTTGCGTTAACTTTTTCAATTAAGGGCTTTTTTCTTATTGTTAAGTAAATTCTACTTTTTTAGCTGTCCCAAAAACACCCCTTGCAACGCTAAATTTGCAATTTTTTTGAGTTTTTTCAACATTTTTCTCGTTTTTTTGATTTTGTACTCCAATAAAAAAGCCAATCTTTATATGCCAGACTAATTTCCAACATTTAAAGATTGACTTGTTTTTCTTCATAAATTATTATTTTATGCTATTTGAATATTAATTTTCTATTTTGTGCTTTTCTAATTAATTGGAGTGCCAACTTCAATCAGGTTTCCATCTAAATCGTAAAACCTAACCATTTTCTGTCCCCAACTATGTTCCATCAATTCATTCACATACTGAATTTCATATCTGCTATTATTAAGCTTTTCAACAAAATCCTCAATGTTCTTTTCTTCAAAATACAACTCAGTCATATTATTTTGTGGAACAACATCTTTCTCAAGAAAATCTTTCCAAATATTCTTGTCCTGAAGTACCAAACCTTCTGTCATTATTACATTTCCATCATTGTTAAGTACAACTTGAAGTCCAAACAAATCTCTATAAAAATTAATAGATTCTTCTATATCAGAAACCACAATAAGTACATTTCTAAGTTTCATTTTTTTATATTCCTCTCACTAAATCTACTTTCATTATAGCAAATCTGTCCGGTGTTTAAAATATGAATTATTCTATTCTGCTTCAATACACTCTGCATTTGCTCGCATTTCTGCTGCCATATCAATTGCCTCGCCTGCATTCATACCTTCCTTTGTCAACTTCATAGCTGTGTTAAGCTCATAAATATCGCCCATTGTTGCATTATCTCTTTCTAATTCACTTTCAATCTTTCTAATTCTGTGGTCTGCTACTGCATTTTCAATAAATTTAAACATATCAAATCCTCCTAATAATACTGCTTTCTATAAAATTTCAATGATTCAATACAAGACAACTTCTTAGCATCTGCGGGATTTGGTTAATTCCTGCGTTATCTTGTAATTCCAATATATCAGGAGAAAATGACATTATTTGTCATTTTGAAATGAAAGTTTGAAAATTTTTGAAATCTGTACCATATATGATGTTTTTCACTTGTATGGTACAGATTTGTTCTTCCCTGAGCTGGACAAACTTTCTATCTGTACCATATGCGAATTTTTCTTCTTATATGGTACAAATTTCTTCTACTCTGAGTCGGAACAAGCTTTCATTTGTACCATATGCGAATTTTTTCTCTTGTATGGTACATATTTCTTCTGCTCTGAGCTGGACAAACTTTCTATCTGTACCATATATGAAATTTTTCGCGTATATGGTACAGATTTCTTCTAGTTTCAATTGGAGAATAAACTCAAACTTATAATCTGCCTCATAACAAACAATTCTTTAGTTCCATGGGGTAATTATCATTTAATTTCAATAGATTCAATCTTATAATCTGCCTTATAACAAACAATTCTTCAATCTTATGGGGTAGTTCTGCGTCAGATTGGCCAGAACAAGCTTTATAACTTATAACAAAAAAACTGTTGCATTAATCTCTCACTAACACAACAGTTTTATTTATTCCGTAACTCCCTATGTAATTATATTTTAAGTTTCATTATTTGTAATTTCCCTATTTACTTTCCTGTTTCTTTTTTTCAAAGTGTTCTTTTGTTTCTTTTGCAACTACACCACTTAATGTAAATAATGCAATAATATTTGGTATTGCCATTAATCCGTTAAAGATATCGGCAATTGTCCATACTGCCTTTACAGTCATATATGGTCCGATAAATACTGCTAAGATGTATAACCATCTGTAAACGTTAACTGCAACTTCGCTCTTGTTTGATAAATATTCCAAACATCTTTCTCCATAATAATTCCAACCAAGGATGGTTGTGAATGCGAAGAATACCAAACATACCATTAAGATAAATGATGAAACTTCAGCAGGTAAGAAACTTAAACCATTCTGGAATGCATGTGTTGTTACCTGAACACCTTCAAGTCCCACTACTTTATATGAGTCCATCATTACAATTGAAAGACCTGTTAATGTACAAACAATGATTGTATCAATAAATGTACCTGTCATTGTTACAAGTCCCTGACGAACAGGTTCTTTTGTTTTTGCTGCTGCAGCTGCAATAGGTGCTGAACCAAGTCCGGCTTCGTTAGAGAAAATACCTCTTGCAATACCTTTCTGCATTGATATTGCTATTGAAGACAATACACCACCTGCCACTGCTTTAACACCAAAAGCATATTCAACAATTGTTGCTAAGGCTCCCGGAAGTTTTTCAATATTAGTTACAATCAAAACTAATACTGCAACGATATATAATATAGCCATAAATGGTACTATAACCTGAGAAACACTTGCTATTCTCTTAATACCACCAATTACAACTAAACCTACACAAATAGCTAATGCAAAAGCTGTAATAACTATTGCAATTGAATAATCATTTCCTAAAATACTAACTGTATCTTCTTTGTTAGGATCAAAAAAAGACTGAACTGCCGATGCTATTCCGTTAACCTGTGTAAATGTTCCGATACCAAATAAACCTACACAAGCTCCAAAAAACGCAAAAACTTTTGCAAGCCATTTCCACTTATGTCCCATACCATTTTCTATGTAATAGAACGGTCCACCAAGAACATGACCTTCCTCATCAATAGTTCTGTAACGAACTGCCAAAAATCCTTCTGCATACTTAGTAGCCATTCCAAAGAACGCTGCTACCCACATCCAAAATAACGCTCCCGGTCCACCTACTGCAGTACCAAGTGCTGTACATCCGATGGCTGTTGCTACACCTACAATGTTACCTGTACCGATTGTTGCTGATAATGCTGTACATAGTGCTCCAAAACTACTAACTTCCCCATGTCCGTCTTCTTCGTTCTTAAACATATACTTAAGTGCCTTAGGCAAATGCACTATCTGTAATAGTCTTAAACGAAAAGTAAGGTAGATGCCTGCTGCAAGAATCAACACAATAAGTGGTATTCCCCAAACTAAATCATCTACCTTAACTAAAAAATCTGTAAACTCGCTCATAATATTCCTCCTGTCCTTTTGCCTGAGAGATTAGTGATTCTTCTAAAAATTTAAATATCACCTTACACCTTCGGCGCCTGAGTTAACACTGCTATATTCAAAATCTTATTTTCTGCACTTCTTTGACTCCCCTATCTAATCCAAAGAATCTCTCCAAAATAAATCCTGAAACGTTTGTGTCATCAGACCTCTCCAGTGGTTGTCTATTCTACTTTTTTTGACAACGCAACTGTTATTGTAAGACCATATGGAAAATTATGCAATATATTTTTTAGCAATTCTTTAGCATATTAAAGTTTTACAACATTACATTGCTATTTTGACTGCTATTTAATACTTAAACTTAATTTTTTAAAGTTGATTTTGTAAATTTTTAACGTTTTTATTATTTTTATAGTTTATAATTTAAACGAATTACACTCTTTATTCCGTGAACTACTCCGACTTATAGATGTCGGAGCTTCCTGCTTCTACCACTACTGCGTTGGTTGCGATGTTACGCAACTCAATGTCTTACACAATGTCCACAGGCGTATAAGTTTGGGCTGATTCCATCCCTACTATATATTTTTTGTTTATGCTACTTCACTAAGTAGGCGTAATCCTTCGTTTAGGATATTGATAGCGGCGTTTTCGTCACGGTTTATTGTAAGACCACAATCACATATCATTTTGCGGTTAGCTAATTCCTTCATCTCAGGATGCAATGCACCGCAACAATGGCAGATTTGTGATGATGGGAACCACTTATCTACTTTTACGAGATATTTATTTCTATCAGAAAGCTTATACTCAAGCATAGATAAGAACATTCCATATCCATTATCCAGAGTTGCTTTGCCGTTACCGAAACCTTTATTAGACATAGAACGCATATTTATGGATTCCACACAAACAACATCATACTGATTGGCTATCTCAGTAGATATTTTATGTAGGTTATCCAATCGCTGATTAGCAATATGTCTATGAATTTTGTTTACTTTACGAAGTTGCTTAATATAGTTATTAGATTTATCTTCATGCTTTTTTGAGCCTTGCATACGAGACAGTTTGCGCTGTGCTTTGGCAAGTTTATCATGGCTTTCACGATAATACTTATGATTAGTCCCCACATTGCCGTTGCTGTCCACATATAAGCCATCAGAAGCATAATCTAATCCAATGGCGTTAGTTTTATCTGCTATATAAATATTCTCAACTTTATCAAACTCAAAAAGCACAGAAACATAATACTTTCCATCCGATTCCTGTGATACAGTAGCAGATTTGATGTTCCAATCATCATCAGGAATACGATGAATAACAGCCTTCACCTTACCAACTTTAGGGAGCTTGATATATCTGTTATCTATGATAGCTACTGTGCCCTTTTGATTGTTTGTAGTGTAAGACTTACGACTATGCTTTGCAGATTTGAACCTAGGAAATCTGTTTTTCTTTTTACGAGATTTACTAAATGTATTACGAAATGCTGCCTGCAGGTCCAGCTGTTTATTAGCAAGTGCAAGACTATCTACTTCTTTAAGATAAGGATAATCCTTCTTGTATTTTGCTGGTGTTACGGTAGGGAATTTCCCAGTTGCTTTATAGCCCTCAATCTTATCAGAAAGCATAAGATTATAGACCTTACGACAACAGCCAAAGGTCTTAGAAAACATAATGTTTTGTTCAGTTGTAGGATATATACGATACTTAATTGCTTTGTTTGCCATTTTTCTTTCCCTGTGACATTATGTACTGCTTGATAATATCTACTGTAGCTCCACCTGTGGTCAGCAGGCAAAAACTCTGCGACCAAAACATCTCCTTCCATAGAGACTTACGTATCTGAGGGAACTCTTTCTTTATGAGTCTGCTACTTGCGGATTTATATGCATTAATAAACTTGCTGATTTCTGTATTCGGCTGCCCTTTGAATAGAATGTGGACATGGTCTGTATCGTGATTCCATTCTTCCAATGTAATGTTATAGGCAGGAGCAATCTTTTCAAATATTTCTCTCAAACGACTAGAGATAGTGTCGTCTATTACTTTGTTACGGTATTTTATACACATAATCAGATGATAGTGTAGCATGAATACCGAATGATTATTTGTATCCATTTGCATTGCTTTTATACCCTTTCCGTTAGATACGACTGATTTATAAATGCATTGTAATACAGCAAGTCCCAAAAGTCAAGAAAACGCCGTGTTAATCGCAATTCATCCCACCACTTATAGAAGAGGGGGATTTCTTGCTCACGGCGTGTTAAATAAGAAAACTCCTTCCAATATTACACATAATAATGCAATACCTAACCCAAAGAAATTACACGTATGTACATTATATATACCAATAAAATTTCCCAATATTTCACTTAATGCAAAAGAAGTAACAATAACACATTCAATAACAAAATGATTACATTTTCCTAATTCATTCTGCTTTCTTTTTTTCAAAAAATCGAATACAACAAAGCAAATAAGGCACGTTAATAAAACCTGTAATATTGTCACTTGCATAATCGAAATTAAACTAGCTCCAATAAAAACAGATAAAATAAGCCTTTTGTAATTTTTTATTTTTATATCTTGCATATACATTCACTCCGCAACAATTTTATTCTTACTTTTAGTATAACATATTTTAAATATAATTTTTAAATTATTTTGGTTTTTGCATTTTATATTTGCGTTGACTTTTTACTAAAGAAACTATAGTATTTAATTATTGTTTTAGAAGGAGATTTTTAATGAAATACTTATCAATAATAATTATAGGTTGCACCTGTTTACTTTCAGGTTGCATAGGACTTGCCCTTGATAACTTAAGTGAAGCCGTTTTATTAGCCGACAGTGTTGTTAGTTCTTCCGGTAACTCCGCATTATTGCACTATTTATTTATATTACTGCTAATTGTGGGAATCGGATTGATTGTACATGGGCTAATGCACATTGAAGATAAATAAATTTAAGGGAGCATACTACAGCTGCTTGTAAATCGCTAATGTAGTATGCTCCCTTTTTTAATTATAGTGTCTCATCATAAATTGTTTTTTTACCTTTATAGCCAATTACTTTTACATCTTTTGTAACTGACAATTTCTTTAGATTCTTGTACTTTTTCAAATTAACTTTTTTAATCTGTGTATTGCATATTTTTAGAGTTTTTAATGTTTTTGGATTAAAATTACATTTTTCATAATTGCTAATAAATGTACAATTTAGATTAGCATTTTTTATTTTGTTATTTTTTCCCAGTGTAATTTTTTTAACTCCGCTTCCGTATAAATTAATCTTTTCTAAATTTTTGTTTTTCGTAAGATTAATTTTTTTCAACAAAGGATTATATGCAAGCTTCAGATTTTTCAATTTGACGTTCTTAGATAAATTCAGTTTTTTAAGTTTTGTACTTTTTATACATAACCTCTCTAAATTATTTAATTTTGTGAAATCATAATTACTGTTATTAACACCACTAATTTCCAAGTTCTTTATCTTCGTCAATTTTGTTAAAACTTTGATATTTTTTATGTTGCCATACTCACTTACATAAGTATCACAATATGTTGTAAGTTTTACTTTTTCAACATTTGTAAAAATTTCTAAGCCTTTGCAGTCTATTATTTCATAATCTTCTTTTGGCTTCTCTTTATTCTCCCAATACAAATTATTCTTATCAATAATAATTGTTTTCACTGCTGATATTTCTTTTTTGCTAAGGTAACCGTCATTATTTTTGTCGATTTTTTCTGACACATATTCTCTTACTATTGTATCTGGAAAATTCTTTGCGTTAATTTTTACATTTCCGCTTTCCTTTGCCTGGCATGGAAATGTAGTTAACATTATACCTGCACAAAGTGCTGCAATTGCAATTGTTCTTTTCATAGTCCTTCCTCCACCATCAATGTAAATAGACACCTAATGCCATCAACGTTCCCATTTCTTCACTTGTTTCTGTTTGTGCTCCTAACCCTAAATTTTCATTAAAAATAACATGCCTACCATAACCCAACTTAAAGTTTTCTTTAACATGTTACTACCTCCATTATCAGATACATAACATATTCCTAATAGTTACAAATATTTTAGTTTTTATATCATCCTCCTTCCACTGCTATTTCATTTTCTAACCGAACTATATCTATATTTTTATAATATCATACTTTTTTATTTAATACTAATTTTTATATGATTTTACATAATTTTTTCCGATTTCATACTTTCTTTTTTATTTATCCTAAATAAAAAAGAGGTTTGTTTGAATCATTGTTAGCCTGTGTTTCTTTCTCGTCTGAATTGCTTGCCTGTGTTTCACTATTAGCTGAGCTATTATTTGAATTTTTATTATTTTAGTTTCCATTGTCTGAAGCTTAAATGAACTTTAAAGTTTGCATAGTTTTTTGTGAACTTTTTGTGTTTTATTTTGGATTTTTTATTGCCAATTAATTGCGTCGACTACTTTTTTCTGCTATCATATTAAAGTATTTGCGTTTACAAAATCCGACACGCATTTTAGAGAGGTTAATATGTTAGAAACAATTGAAAAAATCAACTCTGCCGTCAACAACTTTATTTGGGGTGTTCCGGCAATGATTTGTATTATTGGCGTTGGTTTATATTTAAGTATAAGAACTAACTTTTTACAAATCAGAAAATTTCCATATGCCATCAAAACTACAATTGGGCGTATGTTTAAAAAGAAGGAAGCAAGTGATGGTTCCATTACACCATTTCAGGCTGTTTGTACCGCTCTTGCGGCAACTGTAGGTACGGGTAATATTGCAGGTGTTTCAGGTGCTATTGCCATTGGTGGTCCGGGTGCTGTTTTCTGGATGTGGATTTCAGCGCTTCTTGGTATGTGTACTAAGTTTACGGAAGTTACTCTTGCTGTTCATTTTCGTGAAAAAAATGCAGAAGGCGACTATGTTGGTGGTCCTATGTATTACATCAAAAACGGGCTTGGCAAGAATTGGCAGTTCCTTGCTGTTTTGTTTTCAGCTTTTGGTGTTTTAACTGTTTTCGGCACAGGTAATGCCACACAGGTTAACACTATTACTACTGCCATTGATTCTGCTCTTTTAAATTATAATGTTATTTCACAAAATGGTGTTTCAACACTTAATTTAATTATGGGTATTGCAATTACTGTTCTTGTTGGACTTGTTTTATTAGGTGGTATTAAAAGAATCGGTAAGGTTGCCGAAAAGCTTGTTCCTTTTATGGCTTTGTTTTATGTAATTCTTGCCATCGGCGTAATTATTTTAAATTACAGACATGTTCCTACTGTTTTTGCTTCTATTTTTGAAGGAGCTTTTAAACCTTCATCTGTTACAGGTGGAGTTGTTGGCAGCATCTTTATTTGTATGAAAAAAGGTGTTTCACGAGGTATCTTTTCTAATGAAGCTGGTCTTGGTACAGGTTCAATTGCTCATGCATGTGCCGACACAAGAAAACCTGTAAAGCAGGGATTCTTTGGAATCTTTGAAGTTTTTGCAGATACTATTGTTATTTGTACTTTAACTGCCCTTGTTATTCTTTGCAGTGGCGTTAACATTGATTTCGGTAAAGCCGCCGGAGCAGAACTTACAATTCAGGGATTTACTTCAACTTATGGTAACTGGGTTTCACTCTTCACTGCTGTTGCAATGTGCTGTTTCGCATTTTCAACAATTATCGGTTGGGGATTGTATGGTGCAAGATGTATTGAATTTCTTTTCTCATCTAAGGTCATCAAACCTTTTATGGTTGTTTACTCATTGGTTGCCATTCTTGGTGCAACAGTAGACCTGGGACTTATTTGGAACATAGCTGACACATTTAACGGACTTATGGCAATTCCAAACTTGATTGCCTTGTTCTTATTGTCAGGTACAGTAGTTAAACTTATAAAAGAATATACTGAATTTTAAGGATTTAGAATTTGATTTGGTTGAACAGCCCCAGGCGATAATGCCTAGGGCTGTTTTTTTGTGGGGTTATTTCGACTTATCTAAACAGATTTGTTGTTTGTACATAGAAATTTGTTCAGTTAACACCACAACATTTTACATATTGGAGCCATGTTGTGGTATATTCACTTAATTTACGGATGTCCATAATTGTTGTGGCACATTCTCTTAATTTACGGATACCCACATCGTTTTTACTCTTCACCCATATTAACTCTTTTAAATGCCCTATATAATGTTGCCACACAAATCACATTCAAAGGAATCCCAAAACATTCTTTGTCATAATTTATATTTAACAACGGAATGCATAGTTCCTTCCAATCGCTCGGTGCCTGCACAAGTACTGAAAAAGGATCATATACAGCTGCGAAAATTGTTCCAAGAATAAAATAAATACCAAGTCCAAAATATTTTTCCTCTTCAATAATTCGCCATTTGTCTTTCTTTTTCAATAAAACATAACTTACTACTGTAAGGAAAAGTGCCACAGCTATTTTTACTTTCACAGTATCATAATCGAAATCATCATAAATGTAACTCTCGCTTTTAAGAATTTCACCAAAACTAATATCAAGACCATAAAAAACAGATTCAGCAATTTCATAAAATGATATAAACAGGAAAATCCATCCTGCCATATGTTCCGTTGCACTATATTTCACAATAATAAAACTAAAGACAATTCCCACTATTATTCCTAAAATAACACTTTTCATTGATGGATAGATCCATCCAAAAAACATACACCATAATATAACAGCATAATAAGTCGTTACCAATGCAAACTTAAATCTTTGGGGTGTATTTTTGTTATTTAACATAGAAATAGATTTTTTACTTAAAATAAGTATTATCCCTATGGTAATTCTAATGAGCGTTACAATTCCGTAATTATAAATAAAATCATACGTATCTAAAACTTCATTCATTTACACTTCTCCCTAAATTGATTGACATATTACACACCAATCTACAAAAGTTTTGTAAACAAAATGTATCTCCCCTACACATAATAAAAAGTCGGCTTCTAGCCGACTTTTTATTACTAAAACATGTCCTTTAAATTGCATACCAATATTAGCAATATCAATAAAACAAGTGTAATTCTTGCTGCCCATACATAGGTTCTATCTATCTTTGTTGTGTTTTTCTTCTTTTCGAAGCCATTCTCTTTTGCTATGCTTAGTGCTCTGCTCCAATCTTCATCTCTAACTACAACTCGTTTAAAAATATTAAAATCTGCACCTTGCACTCTAAGATATCCACCTGCTCCATCTGCATGTACCTGTGTAAGAATCCCCTGACTTTCCAAAAGACCTACAAGCATCTGAATTTCAACTTCGTTGTTTGTTACGTATACTTCTTTCATATGTTTTTCACCTCATTCTGCTATTCAAATATTGTTGGCATTTCAGGATTTTCATATGCTTCAAAGCACATCAGCACCTGCTCTCTTGTACATTTTTCCACAGCAAGATTTTTAGGTATTTCATCTTTTCCAAAAAATCCTATTTCCGTTGTTTCAATGTTTTTCTCAAACTCACCATATTCATATTTACACTGAACAAAAATCTTAATAACACCATACACATAATTTGTCACGTTATGTTTTCGCCAGTCCTGCACAGCAATAAGTCTTTCTGATTTTACGGTTAATCCCGACTCTTCCTTAACTTCCTTCTCCGTGTTAGAAGCCACTGACTGATCAACGTCACACCAGCCTCCCGGCAATGACCATGTGCCATTATTTTCATGAACAAGAAGAATCTTTCCGTCATCAAATACTGCTGCTCTTGTGTCAACTTTCGGTGTTTGATAACCTGTTTCATTGCAAAACAAGTCATAAACTTTTTCTACCGGAATGTCCGTTTTAACAGAAATCATTTCTGCGGCAATCTGTCTTAATTCCTCATAACGCTCTATGTCATATTTATCTTTCCCATATTGCAATCCTGCCTGCGCTATGCTTTGAAGACGAATTGCAAAATCAATCCATTTATCGTTTATTGTTATCACCTCCAGATTTAAATTATTTTCCTTGTTTTGTAAAATACAATAACATATTTTTTTTACTTAATCAATTCCATTACAAGTGTTGCAATTCCTGCTAATATTGCAGCAATCACTTCCAAAATCCGCTCAAAAAATCTCTGGCGTCATTTATTCCATAAACACATACCAAAATGTATAACACATATCCCGGAACGCAAATCAATTAAAAAACCTTACTGTTTTTGCTTATTTTTTCGTGAGTTGTAAGTCCCATCTCCACACAACGGTCTTTTACATCCTGATGATAAAGATGTACCATTCCCACAGCTCCGTTTCTAATTCCAATGGATTTTCCATAAAAGAAAAAACGAGTAGCAAAAACTGGATTTACGCTAGTTCGCTACTCGTTCAGTAGTTTATTATATTTATCATTTTCAAAAAAGTCAAACGAATTTTTTATTCATTATCATATGAATGAAAGAACTTTGACAGATTATTCAGGCTTTTTAGAAGTACCTTTACTTCATCTTCGCTCATTTCACTAATAGCTGCCTGTGACATTTTCTCATGAAACTCTTCATGATGTTTATAAGCCTTTATACCTTTTTCTGTTAAAGTTATATTAACAATTCTTCTGTCTTCCTCGCTTCTGTTTCGCTCAACATAGTGCTTCTTTACAAGACTGTTCATAGAAGTTGTAAGCGAGCCCACAGTTATCTTCATCTTCTTGGCAATTGTTGTCATATTGTTGCCTTCGCCAAGTCCTACGGCTTCAATAATATGCATATCATTGTTTGTTATATCTTTAAATTCTTCAGTTATAATCGCCTTTTCTTCCAGTTCCCATATTTCCTGGAACAAATGCACTAATACATCATTAATTTTTTCAAATGTTGTCATCAATCTCTCCATTAAATTTATCTACGGTTTTGCATCTACTTTTAATATTAACATTATTTAAGCCTATTTTCAAATAAGAATTTAAAATAAAACAATTCAAAATGCAAACTTCCAAATAAAACTTTCAAAATAATTTCATTAAAATAATTCGGTATACAAAATAAATCAATTTAAACTTCTTTTTCTTCCAGCAGTTCTTTAAATACCTTCTTTACAGTTGTAATTTTATTAACTTTGTACGCATCTGCTCCGCAAAATAGTAACGCCTCATCTGTTTTTCCCTTTGCTGCATATATTAATCTTTCTGTTATGCAATAAGGAATTTCTTTAGGATTACATCTTGCAAGGCAACCTAAACATTTCTTTGGTGTAAATTTTTCACCATTTATTACTTTTTCCATAAATTTATTTTTTATGGCTCGGCCTGGCATTCCAACAGGACTTTTTACTATTACTATATCTTCTTTTTTGGCCTTGATATATTCTTTTTTGTAATTTTCATCTGCATCACATTCTTTAGTTGGCACAAATCTTGTTGCTACCTGAACTCCTTGTGCCCCCAAGTCAAAAGCATGTTTTACCTTATTTTTGTCACTTATTCCACCGGCAACAACTACAGGAATGTCTTTGTTGTATTTTTTTTCATATTCTTTTACAACATCTATTATTCCTTGAATTTCATTGTCATAGTCAAGTTCACTTTCAAGTTCTTCCACCGAAAAACCTAAATGCCCTCCGGCTTTTGGTCCCTCAATTATAATCATATCTGCTGTTGTGTTATGTCTTCTGTCCCAATATTTTAAAATAACTTTTGCCGACTTTACACTTGAAACAATTGGAGCCATCTTCGTTTTAAAACCTTTAAGATATTCTGGAAGTTCTGTTGGAAGACCTGCCCCTGACACTATAATATCTGCCCCTGCTTTTGCAGCTTCAATAACATGCTCCCTGTAATCTTTCAGGGCAACCATTATATTAAATCCTATAATTCCATTTGGTGAAATTCGTCTTGCTTTTTCATATTCTTTCTTTATTGCTTTTTTGTTGGCAAGTCTTGGATTATTTTCAAAATCCTCTTCCTTAAACCCGATTTGTGCAGAAGAAATAATTCCCACTCCACCTTCTTTTGCCACGGCTCCTGCAAGATTTCCAAGGCTGATTCCTACCCCCATTCCACCTTGTACTATGGGCCTTTCTGCTATTAAATCTCCAATCTGTAAAGGTTTATAATTCATCCATAACTCCTTATTTAAACTGCTTTCTAATATCCATTGCTAAAAAAGTTGTATCTTTCATCTACTAATTGTTCCTTAGTAATTTTTGTTTTTTCAGCAAGGAATTTCACAATTTCTTTATCCATTTTTTCCGTAATTTTAGGTAACGTATCCGTTGTATATTTTTCAGGTTCAAAGAAAACCTTCTTAACTATTCCCATTTCTTTTAAATCTTTTGCAGTCATTTTCATTGCTCCTGCGGCTTCCTTAGCCCTCTTGCTGTCCTTCCAGAGAATACTGGCATAACCTTCCGGAGACAAAATTGAATAAACTGCATTTTCCATCATCCACACTTCATCTGCAACAGCCAAAGCCAACGCACCGCCACTTCCACCTTCGCCAATTACTATTGAAAGAATCGGTGTTCTAAGTGATGACATTTCAAAAAGATTTCTTGCAATTGCCTCTCCCTGACCGCGCTCCTCTGCTTCCAAGCCACAGAATGCTCCCGGTGTGTCCACAAAACAAATTACCGGTCGGTTAAATTTCTCTGCCTGTTTCATCAATCGTAAAGCCTTTCTATATCCGTCAGGTGATGGCATTCCAAAATTATGTTCAAGATTCTCTTTTGTGTTATGACCTTTTTCCTGTGCAATTACCGTAACCGGCATTCCATGAAAAGATGCAATGCCACCGATTATTGCCTGATCATCCTTAAAATATCTGTCTCCATGAAATTCTACAAAATCATCAAAAAGCAAATCTATATAGTCGCTGGCAATAGGTCTATCATTCATTCTTGACGCCAAAACCCTATCCCAAGCTGACTTTTTAACTGACTCAGTAATCATTTTAATCGATTCTCTTTTCTTCTGAGCCATTGTTGATTTTTCTTTTTTTATGTTAAAATTATCTGTGTAAGACTTATCATCTTTTTTATGCAAAGTAAGAATTGTTGTTAACCTATTTCTTAAATCTTTTCGCTCCACTATCCCGTCAATAAAACCGTGTTCCAAAAGAAACTCTGACCTTTGAAAACCTTTAGGCAATTTCTGCCCAATAGTCTGCTCAATTACCCTTGGTCCCGCGAAACCGATTAACGCTTTAGGCTCCGCCAAAATAATATCACCAAGCATTGCAAAGCTTGCAGTAACGCCTCCTGTAGTTGGATCAGTCAAAACTGAAATATATAAATTCCCTGATTCACTATGTCTTTTCAACGCTGCTGAAGTCTTTGCCATCTGCATAAGAGAAACCATTCCCTCCTGCATTCTTGCTCCACCTGAGCAGGCAAAAATAATAACCGGAATATTTTCTTTTGTTGCATACTCCACAGTTTTTGCAATCTTCTCCCCTACAACTTCACCCATACTTGCCATAAGGAAACGCCCGTCACAAACGGCAATAGCCACCGAATTGCCACCAATTGTGGCTCTTCCTGTTGTAACAGCCTCATCAAGCCCAGTCTTATCCCTTAACGCCTGAACTTTTGCTTCATAGCCTTTCATCTTCAATGGATTTCTTGTATTAAGCCCTTCAAACATAGGCTCAAAACTATCCTTATCCACAACCATCTCAATTCTCCTGTAAGCATGAACCCTGAAATAACCGCCACACTTAGGACAAATATAATTATTATTCTTCACATCTTCAGCCAAAACAATAGAGCTACACTTCTTGCACTTTCTGAGAAGACCGTCTGGCACATTGGAAGTGTTGACCTTAATTGTTGTATACTCTTTTCTATTTTTCTTAAACAATCTCTGAAATTTCATAAATTCCTCCATCTGCTACTATTTTACATTCTCTATGTTCAATTTTTCTAACACGGACACTTTGATGAAACCTCCATAAATCTGCAAAAGAAAAAAGAGAATATTCTTCAAACTTCATTCTATAGGTGGCAGATTTTTCTGAAAAGCAAACAATAGGCAGGATTTCGCGATTTTGCGAGCATAGTGTAAGTGCAAAATTAACTGTTTGAGCCAAAGGCGAGTTTTAATTTTGCATCTTACAATAGACGGCGGAGCAAAATAAGAAAGACAACGTGTTTGCGTCAGAAAAATCTGCCACCGATAGGAAGTAGTAGCTATGCAATATTCTCTTTTTTCTTGTTGAAATTTTCTATAAAGTTTACATCAAAATGTCCACTTTGGAAAACTGAATCATTGAGAATACCATACAAGTAGTCCACGTTTGTGTCGATTCCTTCTACGATTACTTCTCCCAGTGCGCTTATCATTTTCTTTATGGCTTCTTCTCTGTTTTCTCCATGTACTATTAGTTTGGCCAGCATTGAGTCGTAGTATGGTGTTACTTCATAGCCGTTGTATACTGCTGAGTCTATTCTGACTCCGTTACCTCCCGGTAGGTATAGGTCGGTTATGACTCCCGGTGATGGTCTAAAGTTTAGTAGTGGATTTTCTGCATTTATTCTGCATTCTATGGCATGACCATTTATTTTTATATCTTTTTGTTTGTATGATAGTGGTTGCCCATCTGCTATTTTTATTTGTTCTTTTATTAGGTCTATTCCTGTTACTGTTTCTGTTACAGGATGTTCAACCTGTATTCTTGTATTCATTTCCATAAAATAGAATTTGTCTTTATCCAAAAGGAACTCTATTGTTCCTGCGTTTTCGTATTTTGCTGCTTTCGCGGCACGTACTGCTGTGTCGCCCATTTTTTTTCTTAATTCATCTGACAGAATTACACTTGGAGATTCTTCTATCATTTTCTGATGATTTCGCTGAATTGAACAGTCACGCTCTCCTAAATGGATTACATTGCCAAATTTGTCTGCTAATATTTGAAATTCTATATGTCTTGGATTTTCCACAAAATGTTCTATATACATTGTTCCATCATCAAAAGCTGCTTCGCTTTCTTTTTTGGCTGCGTTAAATGCCTGTTCAAATTCTTCAGGGCCATACGCCACACGCATTCCTTTTCCACCGCCACCTAAAGCTGCTTTTATGATTACCGGATATCCAACCTGGTCTGCTATTTTCTTTCCCGTTTTGCTATCATATATCTGTTCTTCACTTCCTGGAATTACAGGTACATTGGCCTCTATCATTGTTTTTCTTGCAACTGACTTGTTTCCCAGATTATACATTACATCTGATTTTGGTCCAATAAAAATAATATTGCACTGCTCGCATAATCTGGCAAATTTGCTATTTTCTGATAAAAAACCAAATCCGGGATGAATTGCATCTGCACCTGTTGCAATTGTTGCGCTAATTATACTTTCCATATTTAAATAACTTTCACTTGCCTTTGTTTCCCCTATGCAAATAGCTTCATCTGCCAATTGTGTGTGAAGTGCATCTTTGTCTGCCTTTGAATATACAGCTACAGTCTCAATACCCATTTCTCTACATGCTCTTATTATCCTTACTGCTATTTCACCCCTGTTTGCAATTAAAAGTTTCTGAATCATATCATTCTCCAATTCCAGGCGGGTTAAAGTTGTTACCCAACCATAAATGTAAGTTCTGCTTTTGCCACAACTTTTCCGTCTACGCTTGCTATTGCCTGGCCTATTCCCATAGGTCCTTTCTGCTTAATAATTTTTGTTTCAAGTTTTAATTTGTCCCCTGGCACTACTTTTCCTTTAAATCTACATTTATTTATTCCACCAAAGAATGCAGTCTTTCCCTTAAAACCTTCCTGACTAAGTATTGCCACCGCTCCAACCTGCGCAAGGGCCTCTATAGTAAGTACTCCCGGCATAACCGGCTCCTGTGGAAAATGCCCCCTAAAAAAATCTTCTCTAAAGGTTACGCATTTATAACCAACGGCATACTCTCCCGGCTTATAGTCTTCAATATAATCTATTAAAAGAAAAGGATGTCTATGGGGAATAATTTCTTCTATTTCTTTAATTCCTAACATTTTTTAATTCCTCTTTTTCTACTCTACTTCAAATAATGGCTGACCATATTCTACTGTCTGCTCATTTTCAACTAAAACTTTTGTTACAACGCCATCAAATTCACTTTCGATTTCATTCATCAGCTTCATTGCCTCTACTATTGCAACTACCTGACCTTTTTTCACTGTGTCTCCTACCCGAACAAACGGCTTTGCCCCTTCTTCCGGTGCAAGATATACAGTTCCAACTAGTGGAGAAGTAATTGTATTGCCTGTTAATACTTCTTCCTGTTCAACGTTTTCTTTCACATTTTCCTGTTTAGCCAAAGCATTTTGTGCTACGGATTTTGTTGCAACAACTTCAACTGCTGTATTTTTTTCCAAATGAAGTTTTGCTCCATTTTCTTCATAATCAAATACGTCAATTTTTGAATTTGAAATAGCATTAATTAAATCTTTTATTTCATTTGAATTCATTTTTATCACCTATTTTTCATATTTTTTTACTGCTAATGTTCCGTTGTGTCCGCCAAAACCTAATGAGTTGCTTAAAGCTACATTCACAGTGCAATTTTCCCCTGAACCTTTCATATAATTAAGGTCACATTCTTCATCTTCGTTTTCCAAACCTATAGTCTGATGAACATAATTATCCTGAATTGACTTAACACAAGTAATAAATTCAACTCCGCCTGCTGCACCTAAAAGATGTCCAATCATGGATTTTGTAGAATTAATTTTCACAGACTTAGCTGCTTCTCCCAATGCCAACTTTATTGCTCTTGTTTCAAATAAGTCATTATGATGTGTGCTTGTTCCGTGAGCGTTAATATAATCTACTTCCTCAGGTTTAACTTCTGCTTCTTCCATTGCAAGGGTCATCGCCTTAGCTGCACCACTTCCATCTTCTGCCGGAGATGTAATGTGATAAGCATCACATGTTGCACCGTATCCCACAACTTCTGCAAATATGTTTGCGTCTCTGTCTATTGCATGTTGTAATTCTTCTAACACAACAATTCCGGCACCTTCACCCATTACAAAACCGCTTCTATCTTTGTCGAAAGGTCGTGAAGCTTTTGTTTTATCTGTTTCTTTTGTAAGTGCGGTAAGACTTGAAAAACCTGCCACGCCAATAGGTGTTATGGCACTTTCTGTTCCACCTGCTACCATTACATCAGCCTCGCCATATTTTATTGTTCTGAAAGCTTCTCCAATACAATGAGTTCCTGTAGCACAGGCTGTTACAATGTTTACGCATTTTCCTTTAAGACCTAAGTCTATAGCCACATTTCCTGCTGCCATATTTGTAATCATCATTGGCACAAGCAAAGGTTTTACCCTTGAAGGTCCTTTTTCAAGAAGCTTGACATGTTCCTCTTCCATATCTCCCAGGCCTCCAATTCCCGAGCCCACACTTACACCTACTCTGTATGGATCTTCCTTTTCCATATCTATGCCTGACTGAGCAAAAGCTTCTTTTGCAGCAGCTACTGCATATTGTGAAAAAGGTGAAAGTCTTTTCGCCTGTTTAAATCCTAATACTTCTTTTGCATTAAAATCCTTAACTTCCGCTGCAAGTTTTGCACTATAATCTGTTGTGTCAAACTTAGTTATTTCGTCTATTCCAAGAACTCCTGCCTTAACGTTGTTCCAGAAAGTTTCTACATTATTTCCAATAGGTGTAATTGCACCCATTCCTGTTACTACAACTCTTCTCTCCATTACCTATCTCCTATAATTACATTACCATTCCGCCATCTATGTTAATAACCTGACCTGTTATATAATCGCTTTTCTCTGAACTAAGAAAAAGTGCCAGTTCTGCTACTTCCTCAGGTTTGCCAAATCTTCCAAGTGGTATTTGTCCTTTAGCACCCTCTTTAACTTTGTCTGATAATGTAATTGTCATATCAGTATCAACAAAGCCCGGTGCAATTGCATTAACATTAATATTCCTTGAAGCCAATTCTCTTGCTGCCGACTTTGTAAGCCCAATAATACCTGCCTTTGATGCTGAATAATTAGCCTGTCCTGCATTTCCCGTAACTCCTGATACAGAAGAAATATTAATAATTTTTCCTTTTCTCTGCTTTACCATTGCTCTTGAGGCAAATCTTATAGTATTAAATGTTCCTTTTAAGTTAACATTAATAACACTGTCAAAATCTTCTTCTTTCATTCCCATCAAAAGTCCGTCTCTTGTTATTCCTGCATTATTTACAAGAATATCGATTCTTCCATATTCTTTAACAATGTCTCCAATAAACTTTTCACACTTGTCAAAATCTGAAACATCGCATTTATATGTAACTGCTTTACCACCCTTTTCTCTAATCTCTGCTTCCAAAGCTTGTGCCGCCTGAACTGAGCCCTGATAATTGATGATTACAGTTGCACCATTTTCTGCCATTTTCTTTGCTATGGCTGCGCCAATGCCTCTTGACGCTCCCGTAATTACAGCTATTTTTTCATTTAACATAAAACTCTCCATACTGTTTTTATTTTAATATGCTCTCTCCATATGATTTACAAACTTTTCGTCATAGTTTTTTATCATAATATTTATAAACTGATTTCCTTTAGTTTATCTAAATCATCTACCGTGCTAATATTGATGCATTTAACATTTCTGTCTATTTTTCTAATAAATCCTGCTAAAGTTTTACCAGGGCCTATCTCAACAAAAGTATCAACACCATTATTAATCATATTTCTTACACTTTGCTCCCATTTAACAGGTGAAGAAATTTGTTTAACCAAAAGTTCTTTTGTTTTTGAAATATCGCTCACATATTCCCCTGTTACATTTGTAACATATGGAATTTCTAATTCTGTTAAATTAATTTTTTCCAACTCCACAGACATTTTTTCTCCGGCAGTTTTCAAAAATTTTGAATGAAACGGACCGCTAACATTAAGTTCTATTACTCTTTTTGCTCCACTTTCATTTAAAACTTTTGCTGCTTTTTCAACTGCAGGTTTTAAACCTGTAATAACAGTCTGCCCCGGGCAATTGTAATTAGCTATGTCCACATCTTCTATGTCTAAAATTAATTCCTCTATCTTAGATGTTTCCATTCCTAATACTGCTGCCATAGCTCCTGCTTTTTTAGGATTGTCCGTTGGAACCGCTTCATCCATAAAAATTCCTCTTTTTCTAACAGCCACAATCGCCTCTTTTTCTGTCATTCCATGCGCTGCTACAATTGCCGCGTATTCTCCAAGGCTTAAGCCCGCTGCTACATCAGGCTTTATACCAAGATTTTCAACTTCTTTTGTAATTGCAAGACAGGTTGTAACCAAAGCCGCCTGTGTATATTTTGTGTTATTTATAAGTTCATTTTCTTCAAAACAAATATTTTTTATGTCAAAATCCAAAACTTTATCAGCTTCATCAAAAATTCTTTTTGCATTAGGTTTTGTTTCATAAAAATCTTTTCCCATGCCAATTTTTTGAGCACCCTGTCCCGGATAAATAAATGCTATCTTTCCCATTTTATGCCTTTCTTAAAATCTTGTTTTAAACATTATTTCAAATCAATATTTAATTACAATCTTCGTTATATTGTAATTGCTTTGTGTTTCAACTTCTTTTTATTGAACTAGAATTTTAATCAAATCCTTTGCTTAAAAGTTGTTCTCCTTGTGTCATAACTTTTGTAATCAAATCTTTACAGGAACATATTTCTTTAACAAGCCCTGCGCTTTGACCTGCCATTACACTACCATTATCTACATCTCCGTCCACAACTGCTTTTCGCAAACCACCAAGCGTAAGTTTTTCAAGCTGTTCCAGACCTGCACCCTCTGACTCAAGTTTAAGGTATGTATTAGTCTGTTTGTTTCTAAGATTTCTTACGGGATGTCCTGTGCTTCTGCCTGTAACCTTTGTGTCAATATCCTTAGCTTTTACGATTTTGGCTTTATAATTGTCATGAACTGTTGATTCTTTTGTTGCCACAAAAGAAGTTCCCATTTGAACACCACTGGCTCCCAGCATAAATGCCGCTGCAAAACCTCTTCCATCTGCAATTCCTCCTGCCGCAACAACAGGAATGTTTACTGCATCTACAACCTGTGGCACAAGAACCATTGTTGTTATTTCACCAATGTGTCCTCCGGCTTCTGTTCCTTCTGCAATTACCGCATCTGCACCGCACCTTTCCATCATTCTTGCCATGGCTACTGAGGCAACAACAGGCATTACTTTTATTCCTGCATTTTTCCACATTTCCATATATTTTCCCGGATTTCCTGCTCCTGTAGTAACAACCTTCACATTATGTTTTGCTACTACTTTCGCAATTTCATCAGCTTGTGGATTCATAAGCATTATATTCACGCCAAAAGGCTTATCTGTTAATGTTTTTGCTTTAATAATCTGATCTTCAACCCACTTAGCATCTGCGCCACCGGCTCCTATAATTCCAAGCCCGCCTGCATTAGATACTGCCGCTGCAAGATTGGCTTCAGCAACCCAAGCCATGCCTCCCTGAATAATGGGATATTCAATTTCTAAAATTTCTGTTAAAGCTGTTTTCATAATCGCCTCGTTTTGTTTTCTGATTTTCTAATTATTTTTAGTTATCTCCTATTTTTTTACTAGCTTTTAATTATCTTTCTGACTATTTTTATTTGTTCTTTTCAATGTAATCACAAACATCTCCAACTGTCTTAATATTTTCAAGTTCTTCTGTTGGAATCTTTACTTCAAATTCATCTTCAAACTTCATTACTAAGTCAAATAAGTCTAATGAATCAGCTCCTAAGTCTTCATCAAAAGTTGTTTCCTTTGTAATTGTTGCTGCGTCTGCTCCTAATTCTTCTGCTATTAATTCTTTAATCTTTTCAAACATTTTATTTTTTCCTTTCATTTTTCATTTTTATTTTGTATGTAATCCGGCTAACCGGTAATTACCTATGTTTTATAATTTTCTAAAACTCCAAATAAACTGCTGACCATGTAAGCCCTGCGCCAAAACCTGCCATTATTATTTTGTTTCCTTTTTGAATCTTTCCATCCCTTACCATTTCGTCAAGTAAAATTGGAATGCTTGCCGATGATGTATTTCCATACTCGCTAACATTTTCAGGAATTAAATCCATTGAAACTTTTAATCGTTTTCCAATGCTTTCAAGTATTCTTTTGTTAGCCTGATGTAACAAAAACAAATCAATTTCTGATTTTTCAATTTTCATCTTTGAAATCAGTTCTTCAATACACTCAGGGACTTTTCTTACTGCAAATCTAAAAACTTCCTGCCCATTCATAGATACGAATGTTTTTTTAGAATCATTTATTCCCCTGTACTGTATTGAATTCTCACATGTTAATGCACCTCCCATTGAACCATCCGAATGCATTACTGTTTCAAATCTTGCTTTTTCATCTTTTTTAATAATTGCAGCTCCTGCTCCATCTCCAAAAAGAATTGCTGTTGTTCTGTCTGTCCAATCAACTATTTGTGACAAGCCTTCAGCTCCAATGACTAATGCCGTTTCAACCAAGCCTGCGTTTATGTAACTTTGTGCAATGTTATATGCTGTAATAAAACCTGTACATGCCACATTGATGTCAAAGCACATGGCATTCGTTGCCTTTAACTCATCCTGTACAATACAGGCTGTACTTGGCAAAACAGTGTCCGACGATACAGTTGATACAATTATCAAATCAATTTTTTCACAACTTATTCTGGCATTCTCTATTGCCTTTTCTGCCGCCCTGCACGCCATATAACTTGTACTCTCATCGGTCATAATATGTCTTCTCTTTATTCCTGTCCGCTCTCTTATCCACTGGTCATCTGTTTCAAAGAACTCTTTTAAGTCATTATTACAAACAACATTATCCGGTGCATAAGAACCTGTTCCTATAATCTTTCCAAACATAAACTCAAAAATCAGATTGAATTCCCAAAGTAATTCATTATCCTTTCAAAAATTATTCAAAACACTTTAATCAAAATAGGTTAAGCAATCACATTTATTTTTATTTAAAATTATTTTGTATTAAAATTTTTTGATTGTAAAGTGTTTTGACTTTCAAAGTATATTATTAAAAAAATAATTTGTCAACATCTTTTTTAAGATTTCTCTCCTCCTTTTCTGTACAAAGTCGCCCGGGACGTTGTCTACGCTCATTGGATACAATAAATCTGCCCTTCTAGTGTCATTACGTGTCATATGATAAAAATGTTGTAGCTTTCGTAATCCCCAAGCTTCACAAAAAAGCCGGGCTACGCATTTGTACCGATCTCCAATCGTTAGATTTTTAGGTCTAACTTTTGGGGGTCGGTACAATTTTCAATGCGTCTCCCGGCTTTTTATTCTATCTGGTTTATGGCTATTCCCTGCCATCTCTCCAGACTTATATTCTAATAGCCATAAGGTGTTCCCTTACCGCTTCCTTCCTTTAATCTTGCCATTGCTCTTGCTAATGATGCCTTTGAAATATGATATTCAGCAATACTTTGCTTCTGACGAAGCTGTTCTTCTGCTCTTTCTTTGGCTTCCTCAGCTCTTCTTAAGTCGATTTCTTCAGGATATTCACAAGTGTCAACTATAACTGTAGCTCGATTGTTTACCATCTGGGCAAAACCAGTCCCTGTTACACCTACAATAGTGCTACCGTCTTCCTTTGTGATTTTTATTTCTCCTACCTCAACAGAAAATACCATATTTTCATGATGAGCCTGAATGGCTTTTGAGCCATCACGAAGAGGTAAAACTAACTGAGTGCATCTTCCACTATAGAATATCTTATCGCAAGCAATAACTTTTATACCAAATGAATTACTCATAGCTCATTCCTCCTAGTTTGCGGAACTTTCTCCTGCCATTGTCTTTGCCTTTTCAATAACATCATCAATTGTTCCAACATTGAAAAATGCAGCTTCCGGATAATCATCCATTTCACCATCAATTATAGCCTTAAATCCACGTACTGTTTCTTTAAGTGGTACATACTTTCCTGGTACACCTGTAAAGTTTTCAGCTACATGGAATGGCTGTGAAAGGAACTTCTGAATCTTTCTAGCTCTATATACAACAAGTTTATCTTCATCTGATAATTCTTCCATACCAAGAATAGAGATAATATCCTGTAATTCTGTATATTTCTGAAGAATTTCCTGAACTCTTCTTGCTGTTTCATAATGTTCTTTTCCTACAACATCTTCCTCAAGAATACGTGAGTTAGATTCCAAAGGATCTACCGCAGGATAAATACCCTGTTCAACAATCTTTCTTGAAAGAACTGTTGTTGCATCAAGATGGGCAAATGTTGTTGCCGGAGCAGGGTCTGTTAAGTCATCGGCAGGCACATATACGGCCTGAACTGACGTTACAGAACCATTCTTTGTTGATGCGATTCTTTCCTGTAATTCACCCATTTCTGTTGCTAATGTTGGCTGATAACCTACCGCTGATGGCATACGTCCAAGTAATGCTGAAACTTCTGAACCAGCCTGTGTAAAACGGAAAATATTATCAATGAATAACAATACGTTCTGATGTTCTTCATCTCTAAAATATTCAGCCATTGTAAGACCTGTTTCAGCAACCCTCATACGTGCTCCAGGTGGCTCATTCATCTGTCCAAACACTAGGGCAGTTTTATCTAAAACACCTGATTCTTTCATTTCTGTCCATAAATCATTACCTTCACGAGAACGTTCACCAACACCTGTGAATATTGAATATCCACCATGCTGTGTTGCAATGTTTGTAATCAATTCCTGAATAAGTACTGTTTTACCTACACCGGCACCACCGAAAAGACCGATTTTACCACCTTTTGCATAAGGTGCCAAAAGGTCAATAACCTTAATACCTGTTTCAAGAACTTCTACAACAGGACTCTGGTCTTCAAATGATGGTGGGTCTCTGTGTATACACCAATGCTGTTCACCATCTAATTTTTCTCCATTATCTAAAGTATCTCCAAGAACATTAAATAATCTTCCAAGAGTCTTTTCACCTACAGGAACAGATATACCACTTCCTGTTGCAACAACTTCCATACCTTTATGAAGACCTTCACTTGCTGCAAGCATAATACATCTTACTGTATTATTTCCTATGTGTTGCGCAACCTCCATTACACAACGCTTTCCATTATTGTCTACTTCAAGCGCATCTTTAATATATGGAAGGTTGTTGTCTGCAAATTCTACATCCACTACAGGTCCCATAACCTGTACAATCTTTCCTTTTAACATATGGTTTCGATTCCTTCCTATTTCTTCTTCTGTGCCTTAGCACCACCAATAATCTCAGTAATCTGCTGAGTAATGGCTGACTGACGCACACGATTATATTCAATCGACAACTGTTGCAACATATCTTTTGCACTATCTGTTGCCGCCTGCATTGCCATCATACGTGAGCTATGTTCACTTGCAAATGATTCAACTAATGCTCCGTAAATGAAACCTGTTACACAGTTTGGAACAATATGCTCCAGAACTTCCTTTACTGATGTATCTGTCTTGATTTCTTCCTGATACATATCTACAGGAGGTCTGTTCTTTTCAAACTGTTCTCTGTAACATGGAAGCAAACGCATTTTTTCCGTAACCATAGATACAGAATTTTCCATTTTTGTGTATATAACATAGATTTCATCTAATTCTCTTTTGTTATATAACTCCAAAACTCTCTCTGCAATTACACGGGCTCTATGAAGTGATGGATTCTGAACTGTATATTTAAATTCTGAATCAACCTCCATGCCCTCTTTTGCAAAAAACTGACGACCAAGCTCTCCAACTACAAAGAGCTTATTATTTTTTCCCTGCTTAAAAAGTTCATTAGCCATCTTAATAACATTGTGGTTATATGCTCCGGCTAAACCTTTATCAGCAGTAATAACTATATAACCTCTCTTCTTTTCCTCATCAGGAATATTGGAATGAGGGTCAAAATACTTACTTCTTGCATCAGGCAAATGACGAAGAAGTCTCGCAATTGCCGACTGTAATTCATAGAAGTAAGGCTCTGTGTCTTCAAGTTTCTGTTTTGCACTTCTAAGCTTTGCAGAAGAAATCATATACATGGCATTTGTAATCTTCATCGTATCCTGGATACTTTTCATTCGTTTCTGAATTTCCTTAGTATTTGCCATTATCTATCACCTGCTTCTAAATTCTGCTCTTATATTCTTTAGCTGCTTCAACTATTCTTTCTGTAAGTGCATCATCAAGAACTTTCTTTTCATTAATTTCATCAACAATATCCTTATGTTCTGCCTTAAAGAAGTCTAACATTCCCAGCTGTACTTCCTTAGTTTTCTTGACATCTACATCTAAGAATATACGGTTTGTTGCTGCAACCAATGTGATAACCTGTTCAGCAAGACTCATCGGATTACAAAGTGGCTGCTTTAATAATTCCATAAGTCCTTTACCATACTGTAACTGTTCCTTAGTTGTATCATCTAAGTCAGAACTAAACTGTGTGAACACTTCCATTTCACGGTACTGTGCCAAATCAATACGAATAGTTCCTGCCGCTTTTTTCATAGCCTTAGTCTGTGCCGCACCACCTACACGGGATACAGAAATACCAACGTTAATAGCCGGACGCATACCTGAGAAGAATAAGTCACTTTCAAGGAAAATCTGACCATCTGTAATAGAAATAACGTTAGTCGGAATATAGGCAGATACATCACCATCCTGCGTTTCAATAATAGGAAGTGCTGTAATTGAACCTCCACCTAATTCATCACTTAACTTACTTGAACGCTCTAACAATCTTGAATGTAAATAGAATACGTCACCAGGATAAGCTTCACGTCCAGGAGAACGCTCTAACAAAAGTGAAAGCGCTCTATAAGCTACTGCGTGTTTTGAAAGATCATCATATACAATAAGTACATCTTTGCCTTTGTACATAAAATATTCAGCTAATGCTGTACCTGCATATGGTGCTATATACTGCAATGATGCTGATTCACTTGCTGTTGATGATAAAACAATTGAATAATCCATTGCACCATGTTTCTTTAATGTGTTTACTAATTTGGCAACTGTAGATGCTTTCTGACCTATGGCTACATAAATACAAATAACATCTTTACCTTTCTGGTTAAGAATTGTATCAATTGCTATTGAAGTCTTACCTGTCTGTCTATCGCCGATAATTAATTCTCTCTGTCCTCTACCAATAGGAAGCATTGAGTCTATTGCCAAAATACCTGTTTCCATAGGCTGATTTACTGACTGTCTGTCAACAATACCCGGGGCTTCCTGTTCAATGGCTCTATAGTCATCTGCCTTAATTTCACCCTTTCCATCAATAGGTGCACCTAATGCATTAACTATTCTTCCAAGAAAAGCATCACCTACAGGAATTCCTGCTTTTTTCTTTGTTCTTGTTACTTTTGTACCTTCTTTTATCTCAGTGTCTTTACCGAAAATAATACATCCAACCTGGTCACGCTTAATGTCCTGTACCATTCCCTTAACACCATTTTCAAAAATAACGATTTCTCCATACATAGCATATTCAATACCATAAACTGTTGCTATTCCGTCACCAACCCAGATGACTGTTCCAACTTCCTGGTCTTTACATACTGTATCGTAGTTTTCTATCTCTGTTTTAAGGATAGAAATAATTTCTTCCGAATTAATGGAACCCACGTTATCACCTCCATGTTAGTTTTTTCTCTAACCTGTTAAGTCTTCCTCTAATGCTGTTGTCCTCTTCAATATCTCCAACTTTCAAAACAAAGCCACCAATAAGTTCAGGCTGCTCAACCATTGTAAGTTCAACAGTTTCTTTATTGTACTTCTTTGCAAGGTAATTTTTAATCTGACTTAACTGATTTTCATTTGGCTCTACTACGTAATATAATGTAGCTGTTAAAATGTTGTTTGCTTCATTATATTTCTTATAGTAAGCTTCTATAATCTCATCTATATAAGACATTTTTTCATGGTCACATACAACCTTTAAAAAATTCTCTATTTCTTTTGGAAAAACTTTTTCTATAATAGAATATTTTTCATTCTTTGAAATAATGGGACTCTCCAAAGTTCTATGCAACTGCTCTGTCAAAGAAAAAATTCTTTTACTCTCTTCAACTGTATCTTTCTTTATGCCTAATTCAAAAAGAACTTCTCCATAATTATTCGCTGTCTGTGTCATTTACACCACCTGCTTTAGCCAAAAACTGATCATACATTAACTGATTGCTTTCCTTTGTACCGGATTCACCCAATACTTTTTCTGCTGCTGCAACAGCAAGTCCTGCAATCTCTGACTGTAAATCCTGTACTGTCTTTTCTCTATCCAGCTCTACAGCTTTATGTGCATCCTTTATAATTCTGTCTGCCTCTGCACTTGCCGCAGAAACCTTGTTATTATATTCAGTCTGCGCACTCTTTCTAGCTTTCTCGATGATTTCTGAAGATTCCTTATGTGCCTGTGTAAGCTTATCTTCATACTGAGCTTTCAAGTCATACGCTTTATCCTTTTCTTTTCGGGCATCAGCAATATCTCCTTCAATCATCTGCTTACGCTGTTCCATAATATTAGTTACCGGTTTGATTAAAAACTTTCTAAGTGCAAGGTAAAGTACAATTAGATTGATGATGGTAAATACAACGTTCCAATCTATTCTTAATAACTGCATTCTCTACCAAATCCTTTCTTATCCTAAGAATAAAATAATTAAAATAGCTACAACCATACCGAAAATTGCAGTACCTTCTGCAAGGGCACAACCAAGTAATAATGCCTTAGTAATCTTTCCTTCTGCTTCCGGCTGTCTTGCGATTGCATCTGTTGCCTTTGATGTTGCAATACCAATACCTACACCTGCTCCAATACCTGTTAATGCTGCTAAACCTGCTCCAATTGCTACTAATGATGTCATAATATTTATCTCCTTTTACTCTATACTTTCTTTAATAAATAGCGATGTTAAAAATACAAACACATATGCCTGTATAAAACCATCAAATAAATCAAAATACAAACTTAATGGAACCGGCACCAAAACCGGCGCTACTATTTTAATAAGTTCCATAATTACGAATGCGCCTAAGATATTACCAAATAAACGCATACACAACGACAGTGGTCTGATGAATACCTCCAATATGTTCATAGGAAGCATTATTATTATCGGCTCTGCAAAGCTTTTCAAAAATCCCTTTACACCTTTCTGATGTATTCCTGCATATTCTACAAGAATAATACTCATCAGTGCCAACGCTCCTGTTACACCTACATCTTTAGTTGGTGATTTCAGTCCAAACAGACCAATCATGTTTGAGATTGCAATGTAAATTCCAACTGTCATCATATAAGGAATATACCTTTTTCCTTTTTCTCCTAACATATCGTAGAAGAAATTGTGTAATCCTCCGATAACAGTTTCCACAACCAGTTGTCTTTTTCCAACGTTTTCTACCTTTAGATTTCTTCCAAGGAAGAACGCTGCCACAATTAATACTGCCATAATAATCCACGTGACCACGACAGATTCGGCAACCGGAATTCCTCCAAAAATCGGAATTGTAAATGCTGTCTCACAATTTAATTCTGCCATTAATTCCTCTGACAGATTTCCCATTTTTGAACCTCCTCTCTTAGTATTGAACATATTTACGTGTCTGACTTATTTATCGGATATCAAACATCCAAGTTTTAATCGCACGAATTACTTCGCACCTTACACTTAAACATGTTACCTTGAAAATTGATTTCTCAGTGTAGAACCTTTGGCTGTTAATTGCCTGCACTAACATATATTATGTACAAATACCATACTTTTTTTATTATATTTACTATAATATTTTTTCTCATATAGTATAAAAGAGCAGATGCCACAGCCCTTCATCCGACCGTAACTCCACTCCCTTGTGTATATGTCATTGCCTATGCAATTATTGTCAAATATCTCTCACAATTCGCAATTATACTACTTTCTCCAAATAATGGTAGTCTTTTTTTTACTAATTGTGATTTTTTGTCAATTTGTCAATTATGTATATTGGCTATATTTTACATTTTTAAGATTATAAAGATACTTTTTTTAGTGTATTTTGTATATTTTGTACACATTTTCATTATACATATGTCTAATTCTTATTCTTGTGATTATGCTTTTTTCGTCTATATTTTGTGAGTTTTTCACAAAAAAATTAATGGTTTTTTATGTTAAATTACTGCTAATGTTTGCCATCATAATAAAAACATTGAACTCTCCATTGGTATGGTCTACTTCCATTCTGCCATCATATTTTTCAACTACAGCATTAACTGAAGACAGACCTATTCCTGTATCTTTAAACTCCCGTTTTCTTGAATAATAACCCGAATGACCTTTCTTAATTTCACCATTGTATATATTTGAAACCAACATACAAATATACTCATTACTTTTGCTTATCCTTAATTTTATTCTTTTATTTTCTTCTTTTTCACTTGCTTCAATGGCATTTTCCAAAAGATTTCCTATTACAATACATAAGTCTGTATCACGTATCTTCAACTCTTCCGGTAAAGCCACTTTTAAATCCACCTGAATTTCATTATCCCGTGCCATAAGAATATAATGATTTAAAATTGCATCAACTGTACTATTTTTACAATAAACGATAGGCTCTTTTGTTGAGTCAATCTTGTTATATTCTTCCAGATATTCTATTAGCTGGTCTATTTTATTCTCTTTCGCCAACTGATAAACCACATTAATATGATGATGTATGTCATGTCTGCTTTTTCTGGTTTTTTCTATTTTTTCAGTAATCATATTGTACTGCTCAGATTTCATGTCAATAAGCATTTTGCTTCTCTTAGCCTTTTCCTCTGCTCTGACAAATTTTTCCTCCGTATTCATATTGGAAAACTGCATTATGCTAACAATTACAACACCTATACTTAACGTAAATCTTGCCAGTACCTGATGAAAATGCATATATGTAATCTCAAAATCATTTTCACAATATGCCAAACTTACTATAGAGAAAATTATTGGAATAATCCAGGCCTGCCTCCACTGTCTTCTATTATCAGTTTTTACAACAGGAACTATATATTTCTTCCATAACATGTACATAAAAGGAAAACATATTTCTGATATTATAATTCTTAAAACTGCCGTATCCAAATAAGTCGCCGACTGCCTTATGGTTATATAATTATTAATATGACTTGCCCAAACCAATATAACAACACTTATGGGCAATAATAATCCATACACAAACAATGACTTTTCTATATAATCATCCACTAAAAAAATAACCAACGTCAAAACCACAAATATTTGGACCACTCGATAGGAAAACATAACATCCAAATTGTAAAACTCTGCCGTGGTTATCTTTTTAAATATTAACAAATATATTGTTAGTGCAATATAATTTAAAACTCCTGTTGTTATTACAGAAAATCTTAATCTGTCTTTAAATGGCATATATAAAAGAAATATCCATGGGAATACATCTAAAAAAACATTTGTAATTAACCAAAAACCGCTCATACTTCCCCCCTACTACTTTATGACTGTAATTTTGACTCTATTTCATCGCTCATTTCCAAGACTCATTCCATCAAAATAGGATTAAACTGTCCACACTGTCCTGTTTTAATCATTTCAACAGCTTTCTTGTGACTTATTGCTTCATTATAAATGTCTGCTAATATAGTCAATGACTCCAAGCTCATAAGCTTTTCTAATAAATGATGCTGACTTTTCATCAGAAATCATTATTACAGGAACATTTTCTGAGAGACTTTTCTGCTTCATATAAGTCAAAACTTCAAATCCGCTCATTCCACACATTTTTAGGTCAAGAAGTACCAATGCAATGTCTTCTCCATATTTGTTCAACATATCTATTCCCTGTTCGGCATTTGACCCATTAAGCATATCAAACTCTCCGCCTAACATTTCTGTCAATTCATCACAATCACTTTCTGAATCGTCAATTATAAGTATTTTAAATCTGTTAACATCACTAACATTATTGCCAATTACGTTCTTATCATTTTCAGTTACAACCATATTCTTTTTAATCTTAGCCTTATACATTAACTTATCAGCCTTTTCAACGGCTTTCTCTATAGGCTGTCCACCTGAAATTACTCCACCTATACTTACTGACAATTTAAGTTTAGGATATCCCGGAACCTTGGTATTATCTATTGTCTCTCTTATGTGTTTTATTTTCTTAACAAAAGCATTTTCTTCAATTCCCGGCATAACAATAAGGAATTCATCACCACCATATCTTATTATTAAGTCTGTCTTTCTTATTTCCTTCTTTATTACACTTACAACTGTTTCCAGTGCAACATCCCCTGCCATATGCCCAAATGTATCATTATATAATTTGAAATCGTCAAGGTCTAACATAGCAATTCCCGAAACTCTTGTTGTCATCTTAATATTCTCTTCGTAATATTTTCTGTTATATGCACCTGTCAGAACATCAATATAAATTTCTTCATCTATTCCTGCTATCTTTTTTATTATTTCCTTACGTCCGTCCTGATCTATTAAAACATCGCTGTCTAAGCAATTAATCATCTCCATAATATGAGGCACATTATCTATTTCAATATATTTTGATATCACCTGATACATATCAGAATTAATAAATTCAATCTTAGTTCTCTGCTTCTTATCAGCTAATACTCTTGCTGAAATACAATTTTCACAGCGTTTATCTCTGTTCCAAAATGAATAGCATTGGCATGGATTGTCCGGCATTTTTTTCTTTCTTAATGAATTAGCTGTCTCAAATCCTTCAACATCCAATATTCTTACAATTGAAAAAACTTTTTCAAGCTGCTCCATCATTTCTTTTGTTTCCTGCTTAGTCATACTTTCGTCCATTCCCATGTTTTTCCTCTTTCCTATTTATATTTATAGATTTAGTCTAAAAGTATATAATAAAAAAATAGAGCTAATCATATTTTAGCATTCATACTCCGTATTTCTAAAACATTAACTAGCTCTATTATAATAAATTACACTATAATTTTAAATAGTTTTATATAATCTTTCCATTCTTTATTATGTGTTTAATTTCTAAATTTTTATCCAACAATACTAAGTTTGCGATTTTTCCCGGCTCTATGCTCCCAAATCTGTCATATATACCTATGGCTTTTGCCGGATTAACCGCTGCACACTTTATTGCACTTTCCAACGGAATATTCATTTTTTTAACCGCTGTTCTTACACAATTCATAAGATTAGTAACTGAACCTGCTATATTTCCTTCCTTTGTAAGTGTTGCCACATTTCCCTTCACTGTAACATCCAATCCTCCAAGTGTATATTGACCATCATCTAATCCACAAGCCATCATACTGTCACTTATCATTATGATTCTGTCATCTCCAAACATTTTAAATGTTGTTCTAACCGTTGAAGGATGGCTATGTACACCATCCACAATCAATTCCACTGTCACATCCTCATTGTCACATGCTGCTCCTATAACTCCCGGACTTCTATGGTAGAAATCATTCATTCCATTATATAAATGTGTTACATGTTTTGCTCCATTATCAAAAGCAAGCTTTGCCTCATCATAATCTGCCGCCGTATGTGCTACTGAAACTCTAACATCATCTTTAATAGCCTTTATGCATTCAATTGCCCCATCTGTTTCAGGTGCAATATCTACTAATTTAATAAGTCCTCCTGCTGCTTCCTGCAATCTGTAAAACATATCTGCATCAGGTTTATGAATAAATTTCGGATTTTGTGCTCCCTTCTTTTCCATTGAAATAAAAGGGCCTTCCATGTTTATTCCAACAAGTTCTGCTCCTTCTTTTCCATCATACTCTCTTGCTGTCTTATAAATTTCACTTAATTTTTCTTCCGAAAAAGTCATTGAGGCAGGACAAATGGTTGTAATGCCGTTTTTCAATTCATATTCAGCCATTTTTGAAATAGCCTCCTTTGTTCCATCGCAAAAATCGTATCCTACACATGCATGAAAATGAATATCTGTAAGACCCGGTATTTCATATAAACCTGTTGCATCAATTATCTCTCCTTCACCTGTCTTAGATATTTTTTCATCTTCAACATATACTTCTTTTTCTTCAAATCTACCCTCTGCATTAAATACTAATCCATTTTTTATAATCATCTTTAATACCTCTTAATTTCTTTCACTCTTTTGTAATTTTCTTTGATGTAATTACAACTTATTATAGGATTCCTGCCAAAGCCTCTTTATCTCCCACTAACGTTACATCATTGTGAAGTTGTAATACTGATGCGGGAACTTCCGGTGTTACAGGTCCCAAAAAGGCTTTCTTCACTATATCTGCCTTATCTTTTCCCGATACAACTATTATAATTTTTTTTGCCTGCATAATAGATTTTATTCCCATTGTATATGCCTGTTTTGGCACATCTTCCTCTCTTTCAAAAAATCTCTTATTTGCTTCAATTGTGCTCTTCGTTAAGTCAACACAATGAGTTTCCTTTTCAAAAGCCTCTCCCGGTTCATTAAATCCAATATGTCCGTTATGACCAAGTCCTAATAACTGCATATCAATTCCACCAAACTTTTCTATTATGTCGTTATACTCCTGACACGCCTTTTTTGAATCAGGTTCCAATCCATTTGGAACATAGGTATTTTCTTTCTTAATATTTATTCTGTCAAATAAATGTTTGTTCATAAAATATCTGTAACTTTGGTCATTATCTCCTGATAATCCTTTGTATTCATCCAGATTAATTGATACAACACTTGAAAAATCCAAATCACCTTTTTCATACCATTTTACAAGCTGATCATAAATTCCAATTGGAGTGGAGCCTGTAGCAAGTCCCATAACACTATCCGGCTTTAAAATAATCTGAGCTGAAATGATATTTGCTGCTTTTCTGCTCATTCCCTTATAATCCTCACCTACATAAATTCTCATAACTGATTCCTCCTAATATATTTTTTTTATTTTATTTTGTTCCGTTTTCTTCGCTGAACAAATCTGTAACAGACAAATTTCTTGCCATTAAAGTTTCACTAATATATCTCTGGTTCCAAAGGTCATCTTTTTTATATCCTGACGCATCTATATAAACCTGTTTTCCTGCAAAGTCTACCTTAACCAAAGTATAACTTCCTGAATATTTCCAATTACCTAAAACTATATGAGCCGATATTCCTGCCTTATTGCACAATCTTGCAAGCACCTTGCTATATCCTGTTGCAATAGCCTTTCCATTAACCACACATGATGTGCATCCCTCAAAGTAATTCTTTTCAAAAGCTTCCGTCATATTTGAAACACTGTCAGAGCTTTCCATCATTTCATTATCCATAGTCAAATTATCATCCATCCATTTAAGGAAATAATCAATTGTCTGTTTTTTGCCATATTCTTTAGGAATTTCTTCCACTACTTTATTAAGTATTTTATCTGCCTTCTGTTTCATATCCAAAACTTTTTTCTTTTTTGTTTCATCTATTGTTTCTAATGGTTTCTTTAATTGATCAAGATTATTTACATATCCGTCATCATCAATATTACCCTGCTTATTTAAACCTTCTGCCGGGTATAATAAAATTAAACATTTTACAATCTTTTTTTCTTTTATATCAGTAATATTTTTTGTTATAGAACTAATACTTTGATTTTTTTCTGTCATAGGGACATTTACCATTGCATAAAACAAATCATCTTCTCCGCAATACAAAGCCTGAGTTACCCTTGAATATTCTGTTCCGTTAAGTGGATTGTCAAAATAAAGTTCTCCACCTTTAAAATTTATAATTGCCTCTTTTATTTTTTCATAAGCCTTTTTCTCATTATCACTAAGTTTTTCATAATAATATGTATCATTAAATACCTTATCTTCCCTCGGAGGATTTCCAATCTGGTTCTCATATGGATTAGCTTTATACTTTTGTTTTTCATAAACAGATAAAATGCTCACTAATATTATTAAAATTATTATTGCCCAAAAAACTTTTGGATGGTCCTTTACTACTTTAAACATTTAATCCTCCCTTCGTTTATATTAATAGTTTTATTTTTTTCTTGATTTTGCCACAAGAAGCTTATTCTAAAAATCTCAAAGGGATGTCTTAACAGACACCCCTTTGATTTAAATATAATTAAATTATTTACAAAGTTTCTTAAATTCATCAGCTACAAACTGTACTTTTGTTCCAATAATAACCTGAACATTATTCTTGCCCGGTCTGAGAACCCCTGCTACGCCTGCTGATTTAATCTTCTTTTCATCTACGATTGTATTATCTTTTACTTCGAGACGAAGTCTTGTAATGCAGTTATCAATTTCAACAACATTTTCTTTTCCACCGATACCTTCTAATATAATAGAAGCAACCTGTGTATAATCATTATTTCCAAGTTCTGCCTGTTTTTCAGCTTCAACATCGTCATCTTCACGACCTGGTGTCTTAAGGTCAAACTTTGTAATTGCAAATCTGAATACTACATAGAATACTATAAATGCTGCAATTCCCAAAGGAATGATTAACCATGTCTTTGATGCTGCAGGAAGTGTTGATGAGAATACTAAGTCTGTACAACCTGCTGAGAATGAGAATCCTGCTCTAAATCCTACATAATATGTAATTACTGTAAAGATACCGTAAAGGATAGCATAAATTAAGTAAAGTACAGGTGCTAAGAACATAAAACCAAATTCAAATGGTTCTGTAACACCACATACGAATGCACAAATTGCTGCTGAAAGTAAAAGACCTGCTGCTACTTTCTTCTTATTATCCTTTGCACAGTGAAGCATTGCTAAAGCTGCACCTGGAACACCAAACATCATACATGGGAAGAAACCTGACATATACATACCAAGTGACCAGCTTACATCTGCTGAAGTCTTACCACCCCAGAAGTTTGTTAAATCACCAAGTCCGATTGTATCGAACCAGAATACATTGTTAAGTGCGTGATGTAATCCTGTTGGAATTAACAATCTGTTAAAGAATGCATATAAACCTGCTCCAACACCACCTAATTTAACGATTCCTTCACCTAAAGCAATAAGTGCACCGAATACTAATGGCCATACAAATAATAATACTACTGATACAAGAATTGAAACAACTCCTGCTACAATGGCTACACATCTCTTACCACTGAAGAATGATAACCAATCAGGTAATTTAGTATCTTTAAACTTGTTATAGCATGTTGAACCAATAATACCTGCCAAGATACCGATAAATGGGTTTACAATCTTGTCAAATGCCAATGTCTTATTAGCATTTTCAGCAATTGCCGGCATAATAGTTGTAACAAATCCTGTGTTTAATAATGTTGTTATCATTAGCCATGATGCTAATGCTGCAACACCACCTGTACCATCATTATCCTTGGATAAACCAACACCAACACCGATTACAAATAAAAGTGCCATATTATCAATTAAAGCAGCACCGGCCTTAACCAAAAATAAACCAATCAAAGGAATAACTCCTTTGATATCACCACCCTGCATTGTTTCAGGACATAAAGCGTAACCGATACCCATTAAAAGTCCGCATATTGGAAGTACGGCTACTGGAAGCATTAATGCCTTTCCTAATTTTTGAAGATATTTCATCATAAAAAACATCCTCCTTTCTCATTATTATAATATTATTTTTAAAATCCCGTCTTTTAGGACTTTATTTACTTTATTTTGTAAGTTCAATTATTGTGTCACCCACACTAACTTCCTGACCAACATTTGTTTTCACTTCTTTATAGATGTCCGAATTGCAGATTATAATAGGGGTAATTACATCAAATCCTTCACCTTTAAGTGCATCAATATCAAACTCTAAAATCAAATCTCCTTTTTTAACCTTGTCTCCTACACTAACTTTAGGTGTAAAATATTTTCCTTTTAATTTTACAGTATCAAGACCTACATGCATTAATATTTCTGCTCCATTATCTGAAACAATACTTAGAGCATGCTTTGTATCAATAACTACTGCCACGCTTCCGTCTATTGGCGAATATAGTTTTCCTTCACTAGGCTCAATTGCCATTCCTTTTCCTAACATTTCCTGACCAAATGTTGGATCGTTAATACTTGAACTTGGAACAGCCATTCCTTTTATTGGTGCTACCAAAACATCATCAGGCGCTACCACTTTTTTTTTCAAAAAATCAAACATTTAATAATCCTCCTATTGCTTATATTTCAATATGTGGCTGAATACGTTTAATGTAAACTGCCAAATATACTTTTTCCTCTTTAGGAATATCATATCCATATTTACTTTGTACAAACTGACTTATTTTCTCACTTATATCATATTCCTTAGGATACTTATTAATAATCATATCTAAAAATTCCTGATCCTGATTGTCCAACAATTCTCCGGCAAACATACGTTGTGCAAAGAATTTCAAATGTGTTATAAACCTTGAGCAGTGTAAACCTAATTCATCAAGTTTTATACCTAATTCTTTTTCAACAATACTGATACATTCCCTAATCATTGTTGTAGCATTAACTGTATCACTCATTCCCATATTGTACTCTGCAATTACAAAATGAAGTGCTATAGATGCAGCTTCATCTTGTGGCAATTTTATTCCTGCCTCACTCTCAATAAGTTCCAGTGCCTTTTCACCAACCAAATATTCACTAGGATAAAAGCTCTTAATCTCATTAAATAAAGGATTTTCAAATAATTCTCCTTTGGTTGACCGTTCAAGCAAGAAATTAATATGATCCGTCAATGAAATATATATACTTGGACTTAATCTTTTAGGCATAACCTGCTGTGCATATGAAATAATGTCTACAGAAAGATTCAAATAATTATGTGGAATCATTTCAATCAATTCACTAAACTTACCAACTTCATCTTCACTATCCAAAACGAATCTCTTTTCAATCTTATCCTCAGCTACTTCGTCTCCAACCTTCTTTTGAAATCCTATTCCTTTCCCCATAAGAACAATCTCCCTATTGTTTTCGTCATGGGTACTTAACACATTATTGTTTATTACTTTGTTTATTATCATAATTTTTCCTATTTTATTATCTATATCATATAATAGCTTTACTAAATCATTTGCTTTTTTTCATAAAATTGTTTTTGTAAAAAAAATAGACCTGGCCCCGCAAAAAATAACTTGATCTGCGAAATCCGGTCTTGCCTAACGAAATAGTAACAATCCATAATAACGTTCTCTCAACTGTTAAAATTAGTTTAGCATTTATTTCCAAATATGTCAACAATTTTTCAAATTTTATTCACACTTTTGCACAATCATTCAAAAAAAGGGTCTGACATTGCCAGACCCTCAAAAATTCAATTCTTCCTAATTTAATTTTTCTATTATTTTTACTATTTTCTTACTTTAACTTTCTTAATTTTACTCCAATCACCTGTTACTTTCACATTGCCTGACTTAACTACATATGCACGTACCTGAATATAATAAGTTTTCTTCTTAAGCTTCTTCAAAGTCTTTTTTACAGATTTTGTTGTTACTGTTTTAGCCTTTTTCAACTTTTTGTTTGTTGAATATTTTATCTGATAGCCTGTAACACCTTTTACCTTCTTAATATTTATCTTAATATTTCTGTTGTTCTTTGAACGTACTACCTTTTTTACGCTTACTTTTCCCGGTCTGCTTACTACAACCTTAGATGTAGTTGTCACTCCACTACCCGTTGTTGTCACTCCATTACCAGTTGTTGTCACTCCATTATTAGTTGTTGTCTTTTCTTCACTTGGTAGTGTTGTTTTATTTGTTGTGCTTTCTCCGTTATTATAATTAGGATCAGGAATCTGTGTTGTTGTCTTAAATGATACATTAGATAAAGTAATGTTTGCTGCTGAATTAGTTGCTGCTGCATCACCATCACACTTTCCCATTCCAAAGTATAAGTCAAGAACGCCTTCCATATCTTCTGCCAAAGTTACTTGTCTTGAGAAGTTATAAGGCACTCTGGCTTTTAAGTCAATATATTCACCAAATATTTGTTCGTCGCCATCTCCAGCTACTTTTACAAAAACTCTCTTATCCACATCAGATGTCATTGTAAAACTATAGTTATATGTTCTGCCCGGATAGTAATGTAATCCTTTTAAGTACTGCTGAACTCCCCACTGTGAATTACCTATTGATGTAATGTTCATTGTTGCGCCTGTTACTGCTTTGTCTGTAGATTTTGATGTACCTGAAGCCCCTGCCCAGCCAGAGCCGAAATAAGAACCCCATTTTTCACTACATGTTTCAACAGCATCTTCTGTTACAGTAATCATCGGTCCCGTATACTTAGTTGTTGTTTCTTCAACTTTCTTATATGCTCTAACCCAGTCAACTTCCATTGTTGCCGGGAAAGCTGTTTCATCAATGTCATATCCCGGCCACTGACCGCCAATTGCCATATTAAAGATAACAAAGTATTCCTTTCTTACCTCGCTAAATGAGTCGTTTGAAACATCCATCGTTCTATAAACTTTGCCATCCACATACCATCTTAACTTGTCTGCTGTCCATTCAACTCCATATACATGATATTCTGTTCTGTCAGCCACTGCTACTGAACTTCCTGAATCTGCGTTATTATTTCCCGGATCATGAAACCAATGCAATGTTCCATATACAAGATTTTCATCATTGATTGCTTCCATAATGTCTATTTCACCACATTTAGGCCAACCTACAGAATCCTGATTTGCTCCAAGCATCCAAAACGCAGGCCAAACACCTTTAAACTTTGGCATTTTAATTCTCGCTTCAATCTTTCCATATTTGAAGTTCTTCTTATTCTTTGTTGTAATTCTTGAAGATGTATATTTCATTCCGCCATAGTCTTCACGCTTGGCTGTAATCTTCATAGTACCATTACTTACCTTAATATTTCTGTCAGTATAATACTGCTGTTCGTTATTACCCCAGCCCCAGCTTCCTGTTCCTATTTCATAGTTCCATGTGTTAGTGTCTAGAGAATTACCATTAAACTCATCTGACCAAACCAATTCATAATTGTCTGCTGCTTTAACAGTATTACTAAAAGCAAATACCGTTCCAATGACAGAAAATGTCAATAAAGCCTTTGTCAATAAACTCTTCTTCATATCATTCTCCTTAATTTTAATTATACGTTCCAAGGTCTTCGTCCACCATTATTCAAATATAGGTAGTACAATACCCTTTGATGCCATAATATATCTAAACAAATAAAAACGTTTTTTGCAAGAGTTTATTGTTATTTTGCACAAAAAAATAACACGTAGGTAATTTCCACGTGCTATTTTACTTATTATGTAATTATTTTTATATTATTCTATGATAAATCTATGAAAATAAATATATATATGAATAAATCTATATAAACAAATCTTCGTAAATAAATTAGTATGAAAATTAATCTACTGAATTAATAATCCACTGACCATTCTTAGTTGTAGCAGATACTGTAAAACCATCATAATAGAAGAAGCCATCATACTCACCTTCTTCAAGACAGCTCCTATCCTTATCCATACTCTTATACTTTCCAATTGCAGCTACTAACTCATCCATATTCTTTCCAATATACTTTTTAGCAGTACTCTTACCATTGCTATTTGACTTAGCCTTAGTTGCCTTTTCAGAACTCTTCTTTACAACCTTCTTAGCCTTCTTAGTTGTGGTTTCAACCTTTTTAGTTACCTTTTCAGTAGCCGTCTCTGTTACCTTCTCCGTTGTTTCTTCTTTATTTTTTTTCATAATGGCTGTTTCACCCTTATCAGCCTTCTTCTTTGTTTTCTTTTTTGCCTTTGTAGTAGCCTCTTCCACAGCTGTAGTTTCAGTAGCAGTAGTTGTTTCCTCCACAGTTGTTTCTGCAACCGTAGTTGCTGCAGCTGTAGTTGCCTCTTCCTTCTTGCCATTTCCACAACCTACTGTTAAAACCATGGCTGCCATAACAGTTCCAATCATAAAATACTTTCTCATTCTCTATTATCTCCTTAACTTACAATATTTAACAACTTAATATACGTTATTCCATATTCCAAAACATTTTTTAACGCAAACACGTTCGACGTATATTAAGTTTTTTATTCTTCTAGTTCTAATGATGTTTTTACACCGGAAGAATAGTATTTGTTATCCTTCTGGGTTATTACATCTATGTCGTATGTTCCTGCTTCTACTTGGGATGTGTCTAAGTACATGCCGTAGTCATATCCTTCGTTTTTTGACGTTACGTCTATTGGTGCCGGAAATGCTTCATATGTGTATTCATTGTCTTTACTTTTTAGGCGTACATAGATTTTGCTATCGGCATCTATGTATTTTGAATCCACTTTTCCACTTATTGGTACATATTCTTCATCGTCGCCAATTTCTGCAGTTGTGTTACTGTTTACTTCCATTGTGTTTAAGTTACCTGCTCTTAATGGGGCTGCCATATATGGTGCCTCTTCTATAAGTGAATGTATGTGTCTTTCTACAAGTTCAATTACTACTTTGTCTGCTTTTTTTTCATTTTGCAGATTCCAGTTGTATGGAACTGCCTTTGTAAAATAGCCATTGTGAAATTCATCTGCCACAAACGGTATTAACGCATTTCCAAATGAGTCACGGTACATTACAATTGATTCTTTTTTGTCTTTGCTTTCTGTTTCAATTGATATATCTGTAACTTTTTTGTTGTTTGAAGTTACTTTGTACGAACTTTTTTTATTGTAGATTACATTTGTATCTTTTTTGTTTCCTTTTGGAAATAACATTCCATACAAGTCCCCTGAAAAGTTTTTCTTTATGGTGTGCCTTTCATTAGTATAATCGTAGTGGTCTTTTCCTAAATAGTTAAGTATGGCATTACAGCCCATTGCCGCTCCCTGATTATTCCAATGGCTATCAAGCTTGTGATATACTTCTTTTCCGGAATCAATGAACATTTTCTTTAAATCAACTGTGTTTATATTTTCTTTTTTCATTTCTGCCTGTAATAAGCTGTAATTATTCTGCTCACTTGTTTTTATGTATCGCTTTGGCATATATTCAGGATAAAGCGAGTTCTTATTTGGCGCTATTACAAATAGAAACTGTCTGTTGTTCTGTTCCACATTTTCCTGCAATAAAGATAAAACTCTTCCACAGGAATAGATTTCTCTTTTTGACAAAGTATTTTGTCCAAGATAATCATCTAATGTTTCACTGAAAAACAAATAGCCTTTACTGCCAACTATAACTTTCTCATTTCCTGATTGTCTGAAAACATTCTTCTTTATTATAGCATCTACTTCAATTAAATTCTGCCTAAAAGCAAAATTGTCTGAAAAATAGTCGTTTAACTGATCAAAAAACTTTACATTTAACTTTCCGCCTGTCTTAATTGACGGGAAAATCTGTACCTGTCTCTGCTCCACGCTTACATCTGTTTTAAAAAATAACATTCCAAGAGATGGTAGACACAGTAAACAGAAAAATATTATTATAAATATTTTTTTCTTCATTTCGGTCACCTCTTAAAATCTAAAATAAATAAACGGATTATAGGTTGCTGTTGCAAGGCTTATAATGCATACAATTAGTAATCCTATATCTGCTATGTGAATTATTGTTTCATTTATGTTGCTGCCAATCTTTTTAGAAATGGTATTTTCCAACTTCTGTCTTAACGGATATGCAAAAATAATTGCCATTATTATAACAAATATATAATATGGACTAAGAAGTCCTGCCACAAAGCTGATTGACTTTACTTCCATATTAAAGCCGGTAAACATTGTTTTTAACATCGTAAGACCAAGTACTACTGAATCTGCCCTGAACATTACAAATCCGCAAACTACAACTATCCATGTAATAATATTTTTTATAATGCTATTTTTTATTTTAATTATACTGCCCAATGTGTCTTCTATTACATTGGCAACTCCGTGGATTAATCCCCATATTACAAACGTCCAGTTGGCTCCGTGCCATATTCCTGTCAGAAGAAATACTATCATCTTGTTAAATTCACATCTAAACTTTCCTTTTCGATTTCCACCTAAAGGTATGTAAACATATTCTCTAAACCAAAGTGATAGGGAAATATGCCATCTTCGCCAAAAATCCTTTATTCCTTTTGCGCTGTATGGGTGGTTAAAGTTTTCATTAAACTCAAAACCAAATATTTTTGCCATTCCTATTGCCATATCAGAATATCCACTAAAATCATAATAAATCTGAAGTGTATAGGCTATCGCTCCAACCCATGCCACAAGAAAATTATAATCGGTAATCTTTAATGCAAATATTGAATCCGCCATATATCCTGTGGCATTTGCAATAATAAGCTTCTTTGTAAGGCCTCTTATAAATCTGCTAATTCCTTCAGTTGTTTTTTCAATACTGCTTGTTCTGTTGTTAATCTGTTTTGCTATTTCATTGTATCTGATAATAGGTCCGGCAATAAGTTGCGGAAAGAATGATACATAAAGCATCAGGTTAAATAGATTCTTCTGAACCATTTCAGGATTTCTGTACACATCAATTACATATGACAATGCCTGAAATGTAAAAAATGAAATTCCTATTGGCAGGGCAATTCCCGGAATCTTTATATTAAGTCTTCCTGCATAATTAATATTTTCCAAGATAAATGCTGTGTATTTAAACACACACAGCACACCTATATTACAAATAACTGCTATTATTAAGACAATTTTTTTCCCTGCTATATTATTAGCCTTACTAAATCTTCCCTCCATCAAACCAAATATGTAATTAGCTATTATTGAACCAATCATTAATAATACATATATTGGTTCTCCAAATGCATAAAATATTAGGCTTGCGATAATCAATAATGTATTCTTCCCCTTTATTCCCGGCACTATAAAATATAATGCGCAGACAATAGGCAAAAACACAAAAAGGAATATTGCCGAACTAAAAACCATAATCTGCTCCTCATAAACGTTGTCTGTATTTCTTAACGTCTTATCTATGTTTTTATTAGATTTTTCTCTTGTCTACCGGATGACAATTGTAATTCTTATACGATAAATTATAGTACTTGTTATAATCCTTTGCTCTTGCAAATAAAGCATCATATACTTTTCCGTTTAATTCAACCCATGCATGTTCTGAATCATGTGCCACATAAACATCCTTGTATCCTGCTTCGTGAAGTAAAAATGCAAGTGCTGCTGATTCTGAAACACAACAGCCATCTCCGTGGATAAAAATATCATCTGCGAAAGTTGACTCCCAACCTTTCTGCTTATAAATCTTTTTAAGGAATCTATATCTCTTATATGGACGTTTTGCAATCCAGTCAAAACATTTTCTTAGTTTCTGCTGCTTTGTATCTGTATATTTGCATAATTCATTTAACTGCTTTCTTGCTCTCATCATTGTTTTGATTTTGGCAACGCTAAGGTCAGTCTGCTTAGCCTTTCCGGCTTTGTCAAGTTTAATGCCGTCAACAGTACATTTCTTAGCCATCTTTCCATTAGTACGTCCGAAATAGTAATAGTCCTTTTTGTACTTAGCCCAACCTGTAACCATTACTCCTTTTTTATCAAGAAGGTATGTTTTATTCTTTACTGTAACTAACTGGTTCTTTATTTTTTTGCCTGATATCTTGCAATAAGTCTTGCCCTTTTTAGTTTTAAATTTTGCAACAGGTTTTTTCTGTTTCTTACTGTTTGTTTTTATTGTTTTATTATTTGAATCTGTGTTATTTTTGTTTACAGTTTCTTTATTGTTTAAATCTGTATTGTTTTTGTTTACAGTTGTTTTCGTTACGTTACTTTTGTTTTCCGCCTGATTTGTTGTAGTTGGTGTTTTGTCATTTGTTACTGCTGTCGTCGTTACTGCGCTTATCATTCCTACGCAAATCATTACTGCCAGAAAAATCATTATTTTCTGTGTCATCTTTTTCGTTCTTGTGTTCTTCTCTTTCATCTTTCTGTGCTCCCTTCATTTTCCATAACCTTAGTTATCCCGTTATGTCAATCGTAAAATATCAGATAACCTTCCCCATATTTTAATCAAGTAATATCATGTGATGTCATTGTGATATTTGCTATGTACATAATAGCACTAAAAGTTTTATTTTCAAGCTGTTTTTTCCGTAATTTTGTAATATTTTTATATTGTTTCTTAATGTCATATTTTAACTACATTTAGGCTACATTTTGGAATAATCTTATTACATTTTCGTTACATTTTTAACAAAGAAAAAACTATTTTCATAACATTTATTTAATCCGGCTTCCATGTTCCAAAAGAACAATCTATATAATCAGATTTACCTTATGAAAATAGTTTTTCTATAATCATTTAAATTATATTTTTGCGATATGTTTTATGGACGCTGTCCAAGTCCACCTTCCAATGTTATTGTTTCGCCTGTCATAAATTTAAAATCCGGTGAAGCAAGCTGAACGCAAACACGACCGATTTCTTTTTCTACATCACCATAATGTCCCATAGGTGGCATTTTAACGTTAGCCTTAAATGCTTCCGGATAAGCTTTTTCAAAGTTTTCAAGTTGTGCTGTCCATGCTAGTGGGCAAACAATGTTAACATTAATTCCATCCGGTCCCCATTCTGTTGCTGCAACTCTTGTCAAACCTCTGATTCCTTCCTTAGCCGCCGCATATGCGCACTGGCCATAATTTCCAAACAAACCTGCGCCTGATGCAAAGTTGATAACTGACCCCTTAGTTTCTTTCAAATATGGATAGCATGCCTTCATATAATGAAATGTTGCATATAATCCTGAGTAAACTGCTAAATCAAACTGTTCAGTTGTATGGTCTGCCAATGTTACACCTGAGGCAGATGCCTGTGCATTATTAATTAACACATCAATTCTTCCAAAGGCATCCATTGCCTGCTTTGCAACGCTTTCAGCTAATGCTTCATTATCAGCACCTGCACTTATGTCTGCCTGGACCGGAAGAACCCTAATTCCATATTTTTCTTCTAATTCTTCCTTGGCATCAGTAAGCTTTTTAACATTTCTACCTGTAATTACAAGATTGGCACCTTCCTTGGCATATGCTGTAGCTATACCATATCCTATAGAACCACAACTTCCGTCGCTTAAGACTGCTCTTCCTCCGCCTGTAATAATTGCTGTTTTCCCTTTCAATGTACCCATATCATTACCTCCTACAAAATATGTTACTATTACTTTATATTAATTTTTTTGTAAGAACTCCAGTCACCATAATAATTCTTATTGTCTGACTTATAATATGCTCTTACCCTTACAAAATAATTCTTTCTATTTTTTATCTTTGATAAAGTTCCTGTACTCTTTCTTGCAGAAATTCTTCTATATTTGGCTCTGGATGTTGACTTTCTTCGACCATATTGAAGCTGATATCCGGATGCATTATAAACATTGTACCAGCTTACTTTAATTTTCTTCCTGCCTGTACGTTTAATTTTTAAATTTGAGACTTTTGATGGTTTAATTACAACAGTAAAAGTTGCTTTTACACCACTTCCGTCTGTTGCCTTAGCTATTACATTGACTTTTCCCGGTTTATAAGCTCTTAAAATTCCTGTGTTTGTATCAATAACAGCACTTCCCGTATTACTTACTTCCCACTCAATATCTTTTGCAGTTGCATTGTCAGGTTTTACAATAGCCTTCAATCTTATTGTTTTGTTAACTGAAACCGTCTTATTTCCTGTAACAGTTATGCTTTTCACGTAATTATTAAATGAATAAGATATTGAATATATTCTCTTATACTTTCCTGTGCTCTCCTCATCTTCAGTTAATACTTTTATGTAATACACACCAGGCTTTAAAGTAATCTCTTCGCTATACTTAACTGATTTTCGATATCTTCCGCCTTTAACTTTTTCTTCTTTTATAAGAGACAATTCGTTGTCATATAACTGAAAAGTGGACTGTCCTGCATTGGATTTATAATTAATAATAACTTTGCTCTCTTCGTCTATAATTATCTTATAATATTCGCACCCATGTTTCTCTGAAAGTGTTGTAGTTACACTTTCATCTTTCTGCAACTCTCCTGCATTCCCAATAGTCTGACTTATATCGTTATTATCTGAATTATCCAAATCTGATTCTGCTGCATTAGTCTGTATCATCAAGGCAAACACTACACAAAATACTAATATAATTCCTGTCAATGTACTCTTAACTATATCCTTCACTTTGTCTCTCCTTCATACCCCTGATTATAACACATTTATGGTACGTTTTCTTTATTTTTGTTGCATATTTTTTATCATTTGCAGTAGCTCCATATCCTCAGCCTGTACCTTAATATTAGCCTTTAATGGTTCACCGTCAGGTGGGGTAACAGTTAGTTCGATTACACTGCCTTCTTTTACTTCCGGCTGGATTCTTGCAAAAAATTTTGGAAGCATTGGATGGCGTGTGACAAACTTTTCAAACATGCCTTTAAATTTCATCATATCTAATGGATTCATTGTTTTTCTCCTTTTCTCTAACTTTTCCAAATAAGTTCAGATTTTTTTATGCAAACACGTTAATTTACTTATTGTTTTCTAATAAAAAATTTCTGAACTTATTATAAATCTTAACAGTAAAGTTAGTTATGTGTCAACGATATTCAATCTAGGCTATGTAATATGAATAAGATTTGATGGTATGATAGTTTTGCGAACGTACCTAAAAAAACGGGCAACTTGAAATAGCGGGGTACATAACGCAAAAAGGGCTCCAATGCTGATTAGCATATTGCAATAAACTAATTAGCATCGTGCCCTTTTAATTCGGATTGATTATTATACAATATTTATTCTTAATTTTGGTAGTGTTTTGCCTGTGTATTGTACATATTGTAATAGAAGCCTTTTTGGTTTTCCATTAGTTTGTCATGGCTTCCGTCTTCTATTATTGTACCGCCATCAAATACTATTATTCTGTCACAGAATCGGCATGATGATAGTCTATGTGATATGTAGACTGCAGTTTTGCCTCCTACCAGTTTATCGAAGTTGTTATATACTTCAAATTCAGCAATTGGATCTAGTGCTGCTGTTGGTTCATCAAGTACTACTATTGGTGAGTCTTTGTACAGGGCACGAACTATTGCAAGTTTTTGTGCCTGCCCGCCTGACGGCTCTATTCCCGATTCATCAAACATCTTGTATAGATTTGTATTTTGTTTGTCTTTCAATGAGTTAATCCAACTGTCTATTTCTACTATTTCACATAGTTCATTTATCTTATTCTCAACATCTGGATATTTGTTTTGTCCCATATCTATGTTATCTTTTATGGAAAATGCCATAAGTTTGTAATCCTGAAATACTACTGAAAGCAAATCAAGATATTTGGAGTATTCTATGTCGTTTATATTCACTCCATTTACAAGTATTTCTCCTTCCGTTACTTCGTACAGTCTGCAAAGTAATTTTATGAAGGTTGTTTTTCCTGCACCGTTTTTTCCTACTATTGATAAGTGCTCTCCTGAATGAATTATTGTATTTATGTTTTTTAGAATATAAACATCTGTGTTAGGATATTTAAAACTTACATTTTTAAATTCAATTGAAACGCCATTATTAATATTAGGAACTACTGCATTTTTGCTTTCTTCGTATTTTCTGTCGATTGCTGCCTGTTCTATGTAATCAATATAATATTTCAAAACTGATGCCGTATATTTTAATTCCAACAAGCCTCTTGAAATACCATTAAGTGCTTCCGTAAACTTAAGTATAGCCTGTACCAAACTGCTGAAATCACCTACTGTAATCTTTTCTGTCAAAGTATTTATGCCAAGAATAATATAAACTACAATATCGCAGACTTCTGTTGTCGTTACTGCGACTTTATCCTTATTCCATATTTTCATTTCACTTTTCTTTGACAGATTATAAATGCCGTTGCTCTGCTTTTTCTGGTTGTCTATAATCATATCGTCTGAATGATATATTCTAATGTCCTTAGCATATTCACCTGTTGTAAGTTCATCGATATAATAATCAACAACACGGTCCATTTCCATAGCTTCTGAAAAATACTGTTCCTTTATTTTTGTTGTTTTCATTGTTATATATGTGTTAACTACGAAGCTTAACAATACAGGAATTATCAGCCACACAGAGCATTTAACTACTATGTAAATAACACCTGCAAGGACTAAAATATTACTCAAAAGTCCTACTATACCATCTGTAAGTCCCTGAATTAAATTTGTCTGCTCAAATGCACGTCCTGCTTTATTTATACTGTCTAACATTTCTGAATTTTCCGTGTATTCAAACTTCATTTTCATAGTGTTAGAACTAATTTCCATATGAAGCATTCTGTCAAACTGGTCATTACAATAATTCTGCTTCTCATTGGCAAACTTGTTTCCTACTACGTGAATGTATGTACCAATACATATGAACGCAACCCAGAATATTATCATATTCATATTTCTGTTCTGCTCATATACAATCTCGTTAATTAAATACTTTGAGCCAATAATTGAAACAAAAGGTCCTGCCGTACTGATTATGACTGACATTAATATGTATAAATAATATATAGGAAGATGTTTCCATGCAAACTTTGCAAAATATTTTGTACAAAACCAAATATCTTTTATTCCGCCAAAAAATTTGTTTAACATACCTCACCCTCCTTATCTTTGTAATATTGAGCCTGAACCTGGAACATATTTCTGTATTTTCCATTGGCATTAATTAGCTGTTCATGAGTGCCCTCTTCAATAATTCTGCCATCTTCAAACATAACTATTTTGTCACAAAATCTTGTACTTGAAAGTCTGTGTGAAATAAAAATAGCAGTCTTTCCCTTTACCATTTGATTAAATTCCTGATACATTCTGTCTTCTGCCAATGCGTCAAGTGCCGCTGTTGGCTCATCCAAAACAAGAACTTCTCTGTTCTGATAAAGCGCCCTTGCCATGGCAAGTCTTTGTCTTTCTCCACCTGACAAATCAACACCGTTAGGGTCAAATATTCTAAGAAGCATAGTGTCTATTTTGTTTTCATATTTGTTAATCTTTTCATCCAAACCACTTTTTTCCAAAGCCTCCATTGTTCTGTTTTTGTCCGTCTCATTTTCAGGCTTCATTGAAATATTCTGCCATACCGGAAAAGCAAAAATTTCAATGTTTTGGAACACAGGCGCAAATATTTTAAAATATGTATCTCTGTCATACTTCTTTACATCAACTCCATTAAGAAGAATCCTTCCCTCTGTTGGCTCATAAAGTCTCATAAGAAGCTTTGTTAAAGTTGTTTTTCCTGCGCCGTTAATACCAACTACCGCCAACTTGCTTCCCGCTTCAATAGTCAGATTAATATTCTTTAGAACATATTTTTCGTGTCCCGGATATTTAAAAGATACGTTTTCAAATTTAAACTCAAATTGCTTCAAGCCTATATTCTTACTTACGCCCTGACCTTTTTCAATGTCAGGCTTGTCCTCATTCCAGTCCATAAATGTTCTAAAATCGTCAAGTTCCATTCGGTTCATATTCATCCAAACCATATTGCAAAACATATCTGTCATAGCTGTGGAAAATGATGCAACCAAACCTATGTATAAAACAAAATCAGAAATGCTCATTCCCTTATTTAAAACCATATAAATCAATACTACGTATAGCAATAAATTCTGAAAAAGGCGAAGAAAACTCATCTTTGCCTCGCACATTACCCATTTTCTGTGATTTTTTTTGCAGGCTGCATAATAAACTGTATTTATGTCTTTCCACGTCTGTTCAATAAAATCCTGCATTTTAAATAATCTTATGTCTTTGGCATATTTAAAATCTCTTGCTGTGGAAGAAAAATAATAATTTTTTCTAAAATTAGATGACATTGCATCTCTAAAATTTACTTTCGTCCACTCCATTGTTGAATCAAGGATTTTATATATAAAATATGAAATAACTACCAGCACCAAAATTATCAAAGGATTAATTACTGCTATTGCCGCACCTGCTATAACTACAAGTACAATATTTGAAAGAATATTACTTCCTCTTTTACAGTAACCACTAATTCCCTGATAGTTATACATTGCATGTTTTGATCTTTCAATCAAATCAAGGAAATCCGGATTTTCCATATTTTTAAAATCTGTTGTAAATGATTTTCTAAGATATTTTGAAACTAACCCCTTATATACCTTGTCCCAGGCATACTCGCCTACATATTGAGCCTTTGTGTTAATAAGCTTTACTACAAGAATTATAATTCCCACTGCTACCAACACTTTTATCATTGTGTCTGTTGTAACTTTATTTTCTACTAATGCCAATACAATCTTTGGAATATAAATTCCAATAAGCATATACAATGCCGACAATACTCCCATTACAATCATTGCTATAATAAACTGATTGTTTAACTGCCATGTCAGCTTTACTGCATATACGAAATTGTTAAACATTCCATGCTTAGTCGCCTGTATTCCTTTTCGCTCCCTTTCGTGAGATGCAGAAAAGAAATTCTTAATTGCCTCCAATATTTTCTTCATATACATTCCCTCTTTTACTTTCATTGTGGGGGTCCTATGGTAACTATTGCAACTCTTTTAATTTTCGCAACTCTATGCAACTTTTTTTGCAACTCTTACAACTCTTTTTGCAACGAACTTTTCGGGGATAAATAATAGATTTTAACAAATTTAGAATTTGATTAGAATAAATTATTGATTTTCGATACTCCCTCTTTTTCTACACCAAGTACAGTATAACATAATATCTATGGCTTTGGGGGACTATTTAAACTTCCAGTTTATGTAGTTTGGTAGAAGACAAGGTTAATTCAATTCAAGTAGGTAATTACCCCATAGAAGCAAGTTTATGCATACTATGGGGTAGATTTCAAGATTCATTGTTATTGAAAATAATATGAATTGCCCCATATGATTAAGTTTTCTCTTTTTATGTGGCAGATACAAAGATTCATCATATTCAAACTAATATGTAACTACCACATAGAACCGAGTTCTCATATTCTGTGAGGTAAGGTTGTACCATACGAACAAGAAATTTCAAATATGGTACAGATATTAGCTTGTTCCTGCTTAACGCAGAAGAAATCTGTACCATACAAGCAAGAAATTTTACATATGGTACAAATACGAGCTTGTTCAATCTCAAATCAGAACAAATCTGTACCATACGAGCAACAAATTTCATATATAGTACAAATACAAGCTTGTTCAATCTCAAATCAGAACAAATCTGTACCATATGAGCAAGAAATCTCATATATGGTACAAATATAAGTTTGTCCCAGCTCAAATCAGAAAAAATCTGTACCATACGAGCAAGAATTTTCATATATGGTACAGATATTAGCTTCTTCCAGTTCAAACCTGAACAACTCTGTACCATATAAAAAAGAATTACCGTATATGGTACAAATATAAGTTTTACGCGATGTTTATTAGCTTCACTCCAGTCCACATCTCCTTGTCCTTTGGACAAGAAGCATTCCTTGCATTCAGCTCGGTCAAATATAATATGTTTATATCCTTTCCATAAATGCAAAAAAAAGAACTATGCTACAATAAATTTCCAGTATCAAACATAGTTCTTTATTACTCTGATTTAATTTAAATTTCTTATATTATAATGCTTCCTTGATTGCAGCCATTAATTCATCATATGTTTCAAAAGCTGGAAGTTCAGGATATTCTTTCTTGATTTCATCTGTGCTTCTGAATAAAAATCCTGCCTTACTTGCCTTAATCATTCCAAGGTCATTGTGGCTGTCTCCGCTGGCAATTGTGTCATATCCGATTGACTGCAATGCCTTTACCGTAGTAAGTTTTGAGTTTTCAATTCTCATCTTAAATCCTGTGATTTCTCCATCTTCTGCTACTTCCAATGAGTTACAGAAAATTGTAGGATAACCTAACTTCTTCATTAAAGGTCCTGCAAACTGTGTAAATGTATCACTAATAATAATTACCTGAGTAATCTCTCTTAATTCATCTAAAAATTCTTTTGCACCAGGCATAGGATCAATCTTTGCAATTGTTTCCTGAATTTCCTTAAGTCCTAATCCGTGCTCTTTTAAGATGTTAATTCTATAATTCATAAGCTTATCGTAATCAGGCTCATCTCTTGTTGTTCTCTTAAGTTCAGGGATTCCTGTTTCTTCTGCAAATGCAATCCATATTTCAGGAACTAATACTCCCTCTAAATCTAAACAAACAATATTCATTTTCTCGTTTCTCCTTTAGTCCATTAAAAGTCGTACATTCACACTGTACAGTTCAACATTGTAGCATACTTTTTTTGATTTGTCTAAAAGTTATGATATGCTACTTTGTAACTCATTTGCTTTTTTTATGATTTTACAAACTTTTACCTTTTACAAATCTACTAATTTAAGGTCAAAAAATGGGCATAGTTTTTACTACACCCATTTTCATTTATAGCATTTGAAAGTTATTAATGTATTTACAGATTATTTTTTATGTATTCTTTTACTAATTCTGATGCATTATCTTCATTATAACCATTTACTACAATAGTTATTTTTTGACCATATCTTGCTCCAAAAGATATAACCTCTGTAATGTTTTCAACATTTGTTATTTTTTCTCCTTTAAGAATAAATATCTGTGTTCCAAGTTTTTTCGCAATGTCAGCCAATTCTGCTATTGGTCTTGCATGCAATCCGTCCACATTATTTATTATATGGTCTATTTGAATCATAACTACATCTCCTTACACTTATAATTTCCGTAATTACTTTTATTCATACTTTCTTAGTCTTATAATTCCTTTAATGCTTCATCAAGGACTTTCTTTGCATTCATCATTCCAAAGTCCTGAGCTGCAATTGCCATTACAGGAATACCTTCTGCCTGTTTTTTAATGTCATCTAATGCGAATCTAATCTGAGGTCCTAACAAAATAATGCTTGTTTCTTCAAGATTATCGCCTAACTCTACCATAGGGGTGGCATCAACACTTGCTTCTAAACCTCTTGCCTTAGCTTCCTGCTCAAGTTTCATTTTCATGATACCCGTACTCATTCCTGCATTGCAAACTAATAATATCTTCATGCCTTGCTCCTTTCTACATAATTAAATGTATTTATGCCTGAACACTTTCTTCCAGCTGTTCTTCTTTAATTTTCTGTTTCTCATAAATTTTAAAGAATGGTAAGTATATAATCATATCTATAATAATTAATACGCAAACCAATATCAACGCCTTAACGTCCATTGTATCAATTAGACCACCTATTGGACAGAACATATTCCAGCTTGCATATGCAAATGTTTTTGCTACAATTCCTGTACTCATGGCGATGTATGTAATTACACCATTTAAAGGCATTACTACTATAAATGGCAACATCATTGTTGAATTATACATAAGTGGCAATCCGAATATTAACGGTTCATTAATATTGAATAATGATGGGATAATTGCAAGCTTACCAATTGTTTTAATCTGTTTTGACTTACTGAATAATGTAAGAATTGCAAGTCCTAATGTTGCACCACTACCACCGATAGCCATAAATGTCCACCAGAAAGGTTCTGTAACAATATATGGAAGTGCTATTGCTGCTGTTCCTGCTGCAAATGCGGCCTGGTTTGCTGTATAATTGTTCATTAAGAATGTATCCAATGGTCCTGTGATAACAGTATCATGAATACCGAACCACCAGAAAATCATTACAATTACTGCTAATATAACAACTCCCCAAACACTGTCTACCATCTTAACAACAGGTGTCATAATAAGCTGCATAATTGCCGGAATCCCTGCACCTGTAAAGTTTAATAATATTGCGTTAACTGTTCCAACTGCTACCAAAACAATTACGATTGGCACAAGGTTTCCTATTGATTCAGCTAATGCAGGAGGTACTCCGCCACCTTCCAAGTTAATATATCCGATTTTTCTATCAGATAAAAATCTATATAATTCAAATGATACAATAGTTACCAAAATCGCTGTAAACAATCCTTTTCCATCTAAATAATCAAAAGATAATGCTCCATCTTTATTCATAGTTGCTGCAATCATAAAAGATGCAACTGAGACAGCAATAGTTACCCATGACTTTTCCATTTTGTAATGTTTGCTTAAATTAATTGCTAACCCTATTGATGACCAAAGCGCAATTAACGACATTGTTACCGAGTAAACATACCCCAAAGCCGGTCCTGTAAATGCGGCAACATTTGCCCATCCGTGCATAATTGCTTTAAGTACACCTGAATCCATGGTTGTATAATCCATTGGTGGTGATATAATAATAAGAGCAAAACTTCCTATAGTAAATAGTGGAATTAAAGCTAGGAATGTGTTTTGCAAAGCCTGAAGATATTTCTGTCTTGCTAATTTATTTGCAAGTGGAGATATCTTCTTTTCAATCCAGTTACTAATTTTTTCCATTGTAACTTCCTCCTTTTTCATTTATAAATTTTTTATACCAATGATAACTGTCTTTTGGAATTCTCTTACAATTATCATCAAAGTCTATGTATACTAAGCCGTAACGCTTTTTGTATCCGTTTATCCAACTATACACATCCATTGTTGACCATACAAAATACCCTCTGCAATCACAACCATTGTCTATAGCCTTTTTAATCCAATCTACATATCCCTGTAAGAAATCAATTCTATATTGATCATGGATTTCTCCGTTTTCCACCTTATCATATTCACCTAAACCATTTTCTGTAACTATAATAGGTGTGTCAGGATATAGTTCTTTAAACTCCATAAGCATATCATATACTGACTTAGGATAAATTTCAGTTCCCCAAGGAGTTTTTTCTGTATTTGGATCATCATCTAAAGCACACCAATCCTTGATTTCCATCTCTTCGTTTTTAGATGAATCACCTGTATTATTTGCTTCCATTTTTGTTTCTCCACCTGAACAAGGTTTAACTAAAAATCTGCAATAGGCATTAACTCCAAGGTAATCAACTGTACCTTCTTGAAATACTTCCTTATCTTCCTCTAACATATATGATAAATCATATCCTAACTTTGTAAGATGTGACACGTATTCATCAGGATAATATCCCTTTATGCAAGTATCATTAACAGATGTATTAAAGAAAATATCAGCTAATCTTTTAGCTTCTCTATAACCTTCATTATCTTTTAAAATCTCAATAGGATAACTGTCACTTACAAGTCCAATCATTCCCTTAAAGCCCATATTTCTATATGCCTTAATGGCTCTTGCACTTGCCAACATTAAGTGATACATTGCTTTCCAACGTCTTTCCAAGTTTTTAACATTAGGAGGGTAGTTTCCAAAACCATAACAGCAAAGTGTTTCATAATTTGGTTCATTAATTGTTGCCCAGTAATTAACTTTATCTCCAAACTCTTTAAAACATACTTTTACATATTCTTCATATGCATCAACTGTGGCTCTGTTTTCCCAGCCACCCTGTTCAAACATTGGTTGTGGCAAATCGTAATGATATAAAGTAACTAAGGGTTCAACATTATATTTTCTACATGTATCAATTACTCTGTTGTAAAAATCTATTCCCTCTCTGCTTACTTTGCCTACTCCATTTGGAATAATTCTTGTCCAGGCTATTGAAAATCTGTAAGCATTCTGATTACCTTCCGCTAACATTCTAATGTCCTCTTCGTATCTGTGATAATGGTCATTTGCCACATCGCCGGTAACAGGATTAACATTGTTTTTTTCACTGTGGCAGAAAGTGTCCCAGTTAGACATTCCCTTACCGCCTTCTTTCCATGCGCCTTCACATTGATATGCTGCAGTGGCACTTCCCCATAAAAACTTTTTGTCCATTAACTTAATTTCTCCTTATACAATGTTATAAACTCTTTTGCCACACGTTCATACATTATTGTTGTCATTAAATGGTCCTGTGCGTGAACTAACATTATGCTATACTCAATATCTTTTCCCTGAGCTTCCTTTGCCAGCAACTCTGTCTGTGCATTGTGAGCATTTGTTAATTCACTTTCTCCTTTTTTGATTAACTCATCAGCCTCATCAAACTCACCATTTCTGGCTTTTTCAACTGCTTTAAAGAATGATGAAAATGCATCTCCTGCATAACTTATAAGCTGAAAAGCAACCATCTGTGCTTCTTCTCTATTCATTGCTTTCTCCTTTCGTTTTTTGTTTATGCCATTATTATATTTTATAAATTTTTCATTTACAAATCATCTTTTGCGGTGTACACCGCACCTATATATTTGCCTGTATTTTTCTAATGTTGTATAATTTAATTACTTTAATAATTTATGATTACATTTTATATTTTTAAGGAGATATTTGTATGAATAGATTTACTGATCGTCAGAAAAAAATAATTAAGGAAATACATAATTCCAATACTTTCATTACAGGTAAATCTCTAAGTCTGATTCTTAATGTTTCACTTAGAACTATTCAATCTGAAGTTTCTGCCATTAACAAAGTACTGCATTTAATACTTTCTACTAACAGAGGCTATAAGATTGATGATAATCTGTATAAAACAATGGATTTTACCGCCATTGAAAAAGAGCAGAATTTAGAACATATTATTGTCAAAAAAGTATTTTTCCATAATCCTCATTATAACATTGATGATTTGGCAGAGGTTCTTTACATAAGTACCACAACTTTAGAAAAATACTTTAAAAAGATTAATGATACTCTTTCTGATTTTGATTTAAAAATAGTCAGAACTAATAATACTGTTTTTGTTTCAGGAAATGAATTAAATAAGCGAAAATATTTAAACAAAATTATTTTTGATGAAATCAATCCTGCCTTTAACAGTATTGATAATTTGAATAATTATTTTGAAGGAATTGACGTTGACAAAATTAAAATTATTATTCTTAATTCAATCAATAAGTATCACTATTACGTCGACAATGCTTACTACAACAACATAATTGTAAACATAACTATTGCTCTTTACCGTATGCGTACCGACCACTATGTTTCAGAACCTTTAAGAAATATTAGTGATAAGGCTGAAACTGTAGAATCAAAAATTGCTACAGAAATATGCACTCAGTACTCAGCCCATTGCAATATTGATCCTTCTGAAGATGATATTTTTTATATTTCATCACTTCTTGAAGGCATAATCAAACCTATAAGCAATGATGCACAATCTGTTTCACAGGATATTTTGACATCTGATTTTATTGAAGAAATCCGTGAAATTTTGTTAAATGTATTTTCTTCTTATATGTTGGAAATTAACTTTGATGAATATCTTTATAGTTTTGCCCTACATATACATGGTTTAATTAAGAGAGCAAACAGTATACAGTCTTCAGGCAATGACTTTTTAAATAACATAAAAAAGAATTGTCCTTTTATATATGATGTTTCTGTTAGCATTGCTCAGAAATTAAATAAAAAATATAATATTAGCATTGCTGACTCTGAGATTGGATATATTAGCATACACATAGGTTACTTAATTGAATCTTCCAACAGTGATTCAGATAAAGTTTCCGTACTGCTTTTATGTCATGATTACCATCATATTAATTCGAATATTGAAAAGAAATTATTAGACAATTATCAGAATTTTATTACTTTAAAATTATTTACAACTGATAATCGTTCTGCTTTGATTAATGCTTATTCAGATTTAATTGTAACAACAAAACCGTTAAACCTCATCGGCAAAGAAGTTATTGTTGTTTCTCCATTTTTTACAATGATGGACCAAATAAATGTTGATAATGCCATTCACAAATGTTTGGAAAATAAGCAAAAAATTAAACGCAACAATATTTTGTCCTCTTTTTTCGATGAAAAACTTTTCTTCAAGTCTAATGATTTTGGAAATAAAGAAGATGTTATTAGATTTTTAGGACAAAATGTTATTGATTATGGATTGTGTGAAGAAGGTTTTGTTGAATCTGTTTTAGAACGTGAGCAACTTTCATCAACTTGCTTTTTTGATACTTTTGCAATTCCACATGCCCTTGACATGAATGCTACCCATACAATGATTTGCGTTCTCACAAGTGAATCGGGTATACAGTGGGATGACCATGTTATACATATTGTTCTTATGCTGGCTGTTCAGCAAAATGACAGAAAAAAATTTATGGAACTTTATAATGGTATTGTTCAAACTCTGGAAAAACCTGAGAAAGTAAATAAATTAGTTTTGTCTGACAATTTAATGGATTTTTTGAATCAGCTTCTTGAAAAATAAAATTTTATAAGATCACAGTATTCCAAAGACATTATTCAACCTGTGCTTAAGCAATGATTGAATAATGATTTTGGGACACACTAATCTTCATTTTTAAAATTATTTATATAATTTGTCGTATATCTCCCTATCCAAGTCTTTATACACGCAGAAAATAACTCTTTCTATATTATTTTCCTTTTTCATCAAAAATCTTTCCACTGTGTCTTTTGCTATTACTGCCGCTTCTTTATTTGGAAATCTAAACTCTCCGGTTGAAATGCAACAAAAAGCAACTGTTTTCAAACCATTTTCAGCACAGCAATTTAAAACACTTTCATAGCAGTTCTTTAAGTCATTGCATAACTCATCATTTAAACCAAAATAGCATATGGGACCTACTGTATGTATTACTTTTTTACAGGGCAGATTATAAGCTTCTGTTATGGTTGCTGTTCCTGTTGGCTCCTCATAATTTGTACCATATTTTATTTTTCTCTGATTCATAATTTTGTTGCATTCTTCCCTAAGTTCCATTCCTGCCCCACTGTGAATGGCATTGTCTATGCATCTGTGACACGGAACGAAACATCCAAGAAGTGCTGAGTTTGCCGCATTTACTATCGCATCAACCTTAAGCCTTGTCATGTCACCCTGCCATATTGAAATTTTATCTGCCAGTGGGTTATTACTTCCATGCTGTTCCTTAACCGTTGGAATCATATCTAATGTAACAATCCCTTTTTCAAAAGTCTGATTCTGCAAAAATTCATCCTGAACTTTCAATATTTTTCTGTCAATGTACCTTGGCATTCTTATATTCATTAATGAACGGACTGCTTCTTTTTTTGCAGTTTCATTTTCTTCCACCTGAAGATTTTTGTATTGAACTGAATCTTCTTTTAACTTTTCCAACAAAAAATCCAATCTTTCCTGCTGTTTCATAATTGCTCCTTACTGATTTCCTCTATAGTTTGTTTTAAATCTGCATTTATGCCTATTGCTCTTTCCCCAAAGCTTTCCGGTACAATTGCCTCATCTTCCACGAAATATCTCTCTCATCTAAGATTCATAGCCATTGGTCCACCACAAACAGGACATTTAGGAACCATATAAGTTGGTATAACACAATTTTTTCTCGCCTGATTCATTTGATTGAAAACGAATACATATCTTTCATTCCGTATTTTTCTATAAATTTAGGAAAGTTCTTCTTAAATCTTTCCCCATCATACGTTAGTCCTGCTGCTGTAGAAAGACCTGCTCCAGCTCCTATCAAAATATAATCTGCTTCTTTTATGTATTTTGCTGCTTTTTTAATCTTTTCCACTGCATTATTAGGACAAACTTCCATGCAATTACCACAATGAAGGCAATTATTTTCTCTAATTCTAAATGGTATACTTAAAGTATCAATGCAATTCTGTGGACACTTGCTTGTACATAATCCACAACCAATACATTTTTCATTTATTCTATATCCGTATTGTTTTTCTTTTTCCGCACCAATGGCAAAGTTTGCTCTTGTTATTGGTTTCATTATCATTTCTCTCCGTTGTAATATTTATTATTACAATTATATATAACAGCTGTCAGTTGTAATGTCAATAGTTACAACATTATTTGTTTTTTCAAAAAATTAAACCGGCAAGATAATTCCTGCCGGTTTCTTTATACTTTAATCTTTTAGAATATTGTATTGCACTACCCTATCAATTTCTGTATATCCATTTCCACATCTTCCAATGTTATTGAATTAAGTTCTTTTTCCATTGCCTTCTGTACCTGCTCAAGTTTTCCATCCAATACCGTGTGGATGCTTCGTCCAACTGGACACTGTGGATTAGGATTTTCGTGAAAATGGAATAATTCGCCACCTTCCACACATTCTACAGCCTTGTAAACATCAAGTAATGTTATCTCATTTAGAGGTCTTGTTATTTTAGCTCCGCCTGTGCCTCTGGCAACTTCAATTAGATCTGCTCCTTTAAGTTGTCCTAAAATCTTTCTTATAATAACAGGATTAACATTTGTACTTCCTGCAAGAAAATCACTTGTTATTTTATAGTCATTTTCAAATGTTTTAATACATGCAAAAATATGCACTGCTATTGTAAATCTACTTGAAATCTGCATTGGTTTTCCCTTCTGTTAAATATTATATATGATTACAGTGTAAAAATATCTTATTCTTCCCGTGCCTGCACAACAATTTGTGTTTTGACACCCTAATCTTAACAATTTATGCAATTAGCTTTCATATATTGGCTCAAAATCATCTGCTCCATGACCGCATAACGGACAGGCATAATCTTCTGGCAACTTACTTCCCTCATAAACATATTTGCAAATCTTACATCTCCAACCAACAATTTTTTTGCCATCTTCTTTTGCAGATGCTGCATTGTTTTTCGGCTTTATTTCATTTTGATATTTTGCATAAGTTATAGGTTCTTTATCGCTTAATACCTTTGCATCAACAACTTCTGCAATAAATAATGTGTGTGTTCCAAGATCATGTTGCTCAACAACTTTTCCACTAATAACTGCGCAGGATTGCCAGCCAAGATATGGTACATCATTACAATCTGTAGGTGGTGTAATGTTTCCAAACTTGTCCACATCTCTTCCTGACTGAAAACCAAAATGCTTTATTGTTTCAAATGTACAATCATTGTCCAAAATGCTTACTGCAAAAATACCACTTTCTTTAATCAAATCGCAAGTGTAGTTACTGTTCAATACCGAAATTGCTATTCTTACAGGATTGCCTGCTACCTGAATACAAGTGTTTGTAATACAACCGTTAGCCACTTCACCTGCCTTAGTTGATACCATAAATACTCCGTAACTTAAATTATATATTGCTTTTTTGTCCATATCTAATCCTCCATTTCACTATATTGATTATTTTCCGTTTTGCTTTTTATTTATAATATCATAACATTTTTATGGTTCCAACATAAATACTTTGGAAAGCAATTTTTTATTTATAATTATCTATTGACTATTGTATTATACCCGATTTATTATATTTGAGAAGAAAAAGAAAGGATTTTTTATTTATTATGGACCAACAAAAGTATAAAACGGAGAACAAAATTTTAAGGCTGTCACTGGGAGGCACCATTACTTTTACAGTATTAGAAATCATCGCTTCCTTTGTCTTAGGTTCAAAAACCGTAATGACTGACGGCATATTTGACTTGTTTGACTTATTACTATTGCTTCCACTGTTTATTTTGGTTCCTTTTCTATACAAACCTGTTTCTGAAAAGAAACCTTATGGTTTTTCTCAAATTGAATCATTACTTGTTCTTGTAAAATATATTGTTTTACTTATTGTAGTTATCAATATGATTACAAACAACATTACAGTTTTACTTCACGGTGGACACACAGTTGATGCCACAAACGTTCTTATATATGAAGCTTCTCTTTGCGTGTGCTGCATAATTATGTACCTTGTGCTTCATTATCTTAGCCGTGACTATTCCTCAATGATAATTAAATCAGAGCTTTATTTGTGGAAGGTTGACATTGTAAGTACTCTTGGAATTTCAGTTGCATTTTTGTTCCAGATTTTCCTTACACACAGCCCAATTAATTTTATTATCCCTTACATAGATTCTTCTGTGGCAATTATTGTTGCATTATTCCTTGTAAAAGAGCCAATTGTGCAGATTATCAAAAACTTAAAGGAATTGGTTTTATTCTCGCCTGATCAACAGATTATGGATGAAATCAGAGAAGTTGTAAATAAGGACATTAGCAATTATGAATATAGTCTTGATTTCTTAGATGTTACACAAACAGGGCGTAAAACATGGATTGAAGTCTACGTTAAAAGCAAAAATGACACTGTAAAAATCAAGGATTTCAAAAAAATACAGGAACATATCACAAAAGATTTGATAGACAAATTTGACCAGATTTATGTTGAAATAGTTCCTGCTCTATAACTTGTAACTATAATTTACGATTAAATTTCAAAAATACTTTTCACAAAGGAGATTTTAAATGAACCTTATAAAAGAAAAATACAAAGGCTTATTAGTTTGCCTTGCAATCGCAATTCCTGCCTGGATACTTGGCAAAATCTTTCCTATTATTGGAAGTGCCGTTATTGCTATCATTGCCGGTATGGTTATTGCTTTATTCTGGCAACCGGGAAAAACTTTCAAACCGGGAATTACTTTTACATCAAAAAAGATACTTCAGTATGCAGTTATTTTATTGGGCTTCGGTCTTAATCTTAACGTAATATTTAGTACCGGAAAGCAATCACTTCCAATAATTATTTGTACAATTTCCACATCTTTGATTATAGCATTCGCACTTCACAAAGCTATGCACATTGATTCAAATATCAGTACTTTAATCGGTGTAGGATCTTCTATTTGCGGTGGTTCTGCCATTGCTGCAACAGCACCTATTATCGATGCAGATGATGACGAAGTGGCTCAGGCTATTTCTGTTATTTTCTTTTTCAATGTTTTAGCTGCTTTATTGTTTCCAATGTTTGGACATTTCTTAGGCTTTGATACAACATCCGGTGAAGCCTTTGGTATATTTGCCGGCACTGCTGTTAATGATACTTCATCAGTTACAGCTACTGCTTCTACTTGGGACAGTATGTGGAACCTTGGAACTCAGACACTTGATAAAGCCGTTACAGTTAAGCTTACAAGAACTCTTGCAATAATTCCTATTACTTTGGTTCTCGCTTTATTTAGGGCAAAACAGTCAGGTAGCAATTCAAATGAAGGTGGATTTAGTTTTAAGAAAGCTTTTCCTATGTTTATTTTGTGGTTTATTGTTGCTTCTCTTATTACAACAATTGCCATAAGTCTTGGTGTTCCATCATCAGTATTTGCACCACTTAAAGAGCTTAGCAAATTCTTTATTACTCTTGCCATGGCTGCCATCGGTCTTGGCTGTAATGTTGTCAAGCTTATCAAAAATGGTGGCAAACCTATTTTGCTTGGCGGCTGTTGCTGGATTGGTATAACTTGCGTAAGCCTTTTACTTCAGCACGTTTTAAGCATTTGGTAAATATAGAATTTAGTGAGCATATAATTTGGTAAATAACGACACTTATTCCAATGACCTCCTATTGCTTAAATATTACAAAATTGTTACAATTCTTTTTGTAATTGGCCAGTACAAATCTTAAAATAAGGAGGACGAAACTATGTGTTTTAAATTCAATAGTTGCGACCAGTTATTTAACGCTATTTGCAAATTCTTTAACTTTGGTTGTTAATTAGTTATTTTTTTAAAAAATATTCATATGTGCTTTGGCACAAAAAAACAGAGGTCGATGTTTTGTTTGCTTGTTAGATATTTAATCTAATGAAAGCAAGACGCACCTCTGTTTTTTTATATACTTATTTAAAAATATTTTCTATTATTTCTTCACTTCTAGTTTTTTATTAATATTAAAATTCAAGTCTCATTTGGTTCCACACAACGTTGCCATGTTCTGATTCTGACACACCTTCATTTTCAAATCCAAACTTAGCATAGTAACGTACAAGTTTGTCTTTACAAGTCAGCACAAGCCCTTTTCTTCCTTGTTCTTTTGCATCAGCTATTGCTCTTTTGATTAATTCTCCTGCATAACCATTTCTTCTATATTCAGGTATTGTGTTAACTCCAAAAATCATCTGCCACTGTCCCTGCTCATTATGCATATCAGCCTTCTCGTACATTTCATCTGTCAAATCTGCTTCATCTGTAACCATTCCATCCACAAAAGCTATAAGCTTAACCTCGTCTAACATTAACCAGAAATGATTTCCATAAGCTTTCACTCTTTCTGCTATCTGCTCCCTTGTAGCCGCCTCAGCCTGCGGAAAGCAAAGACTTTCCACCTTGGCAATTGCATCAATATCTGCTATAGTAGCTGTTCTAATTTTCATATTTTTTAATTCTCCTGTTATTGTTATTTTTAATTATATAGTATAAAAATTATATGCGCAATCAAGTCAAAAAAATTACCCCATCAGAATATTTTTCTATTCTGATGGGGCATTCATCAATCCTAGTATTTTCTCAAAGCTTAGATGTCCGTCTTTCCAGCTTTTCTTCTCTGCCTGATGTATTTTATCAGTTTCCATTGTTTCACCAATTAGAAAGGGTGAATTGGGATTATGCTTTTCGGAATAAAAAGCCAATATAAATACTAAATTCTTTATATCGGCTTTTCAAGTCTTATTTTATACTTTATTAAATTTTTTTGCTATCAACCTTAAAGCAATTTCATTAATTTACAGTTCTCAATGCCTGCGTCCCAGAATTTTTCCAACGGAATATTTTGCACCTGACACACAATGCTTGAATCCATTGCTCCATGTCCCACAATAATAACATCCTTACCTGCATCTAACTGTGGCTGAACTACTTCTTTAAGAAAACTTCCTGTTCTGGCAAACAAATCATCAAAAGTTTCTCCATCTTCCACACCCGGATAATTAGCCGGATCCTTAAACAACTTTCTAATAGGGCTTCCCTCTATCTGAGACGGATGTGTTACACCTTCATACACGCCAAAACACATTTCCATAAGCCTGTCGTCATATACAATAGGAATGTTTCTTCCTTCCAAAACAATTTCGGCTGTCTGCTTTGCCCTAACAAGCGGTGAACAATAGCATATGTCAAAATTAACATCTTTATATTTTTCTTTGGCTTGCTCTGCCATCTGAATGCCTTCTTCATTTAATGGAATATCTGTACGACCTTGAAGCTTATGCTTGGCATTCCAATCTGTTTTTCCGTGTCTCATAATATATAACATAACTTTTCTCCATATCTTTTGCTAATCTAATATAATTTATACGGATATAAGCTTAACTCATTCAGGTTATTTTCGCAACTGTGACTTCATTGGAACAAATTCAATTTTCAGCTGCATCCCCATACCTGTTGCAAATCTCTTTAATAATTTTAAAGATGGATTTGTATTTTTCCTTACTCTATGTTATGCTTTCTAAATAAATCTAAAAAGGTAATAAGAAAGGTAAAAATGTCATGAAAAAAAATAATGAAAAAAGAAGCTCTTTCTCTGGAAAGCTAGGCTTCGTTCTTTCGGCTGCAGGGGCTTCTGTAGGACTTGGAAATATTTGGAGATTTCCTTATCTTGCTGCTAAATACGGTGGTGGTATCTTCTTATTAATATATATTGTCCTTGCCCTTACTTTTGGATATACAATGATTGTAGCTGAAACTTCTATTGGTCGTATGACTAAGAAAAGCCCTGTTGGTGCTTTTAAATCATTTAGTAACTCTAAGTTTGTATCTTTAGGCGGATGGATTAATGCCATCATTCCTATACTTATCGTTCCGTACTATTCTGTTATCGGTGGCTGGGTTATTAAATATCTTGTCGAATATATTATTGGTGACAGCAAACTTTTAGCAGGTGATGACTATTTTACGGGATTTATTTCAGGCGGTTTTTCTGCAGAAATTTGCTTTATTATATTTACTTTTATAACTTTGGCAATTATTTATGCAGGTGTTAGAAGCGGTATTGAACGTGTATCAAAATTTATGATGCCTATACTTGTTGTTCTTTCACTTATCATTATGATTTATTCTATAACAAGACCGGGAGCAATGGCCGGTGTAAAATATTTTCTTGTCCCTAATGTTAAGAACTTTTCATGGATGACTGTAGTTGCGGCAATGGGACAGATGTTTTATTCACTATCTATTGCAATGGGTATTTTGATTACATTTGGTTCTTATATGAAAAAGGATTTGTCAATTGAAAGCTCAACTAAAAACGTTGAAATCTTTGATACTGCTATTGCCATTATGGCCGGACTTATGATTATTCCTGCTGTTTTTGCTTTCTCAGGTGGAGATCCTGATGCGTTAAAAGCCGGTCCTTCACTTATGTTTATTACAATTCCTAAGATGTTTGAAAGTATGGGACTTAGTACAGTTGTTGGTATACTTTTCTTTACATTAGTACTTTTTGCTGCACTTACAAGTTCAATAGCCTTAACAGAAAGTGCTGTTTCAACTTTTGAGGACGAATTTGGATGGGGAAGAAAGAAATCAACTATTATCCTTGGTGGTATTATGATTGTTCTTGGCAGTCTTTCATCATTTGGCTATGGTCCTTTAGGCAGCATCAAAATTATTGGAATGCAGTTTTTAGACTTCTTTGATTTCTTAACTAATTCAGTAATGATGCCAATTGCTGCATTTGCTACATGTATTCTTGTTTCAAAAATAATTGGTCTTAAGAAAATCGAAGAGGAAGTTCTTCACGGCGAAGGCACATTCCGCAGAAAGAAAATTTTTAACTTTATGATTAAATACCTTTGCCCATTATTTGCGGCAATAATACTTTTAAGTTCAATTGCAAATGCATTTGGATGGATAACAATCTAAGGATTACAAGAGTGCGAAGCACGTAGCAATCTGTGTAATCATATCTTTTTTTAAAACGTACCCCACTATTTCTATTTTTTGAAATGGTGGGGTACGTTTTCTTTTGTTTCAAATTATATGTTGTGTTCAATTAGTAGAATTTGGGGCTACGTACCCAGAGATTTAAGCTTTTTCATATAGCGAGGTACATTTGCCTTTGATTCAAACTATATGTTGTGTTAAATTAGTAGGATTTGGGGCTAACGTACCCCGAAAATATAGAAATTTTATATATCGGGGTATTTTGGTTGCTGTCATATACAATATGTTGTGTGAATAAGTGTAATATTGCTGATTTCGTACCCCGAAATTTAACCAAATCTCTATGTCGGGGTACGCCGTACTTTTTACTTCTCATATTGTTGTTTCCTTTATCCTAACTCCCTATGGTTTTAGACAAAGAAGATGCCATATTATTGATTTACTCTCTAATATGGCACCTTCTTGTTTTTTATTTAATTTTAGCTTTTTTGCTTAAGCCTCTCTTAACAAGAATCTTTTTGTAAGATTTCTTCTTGCTCTTTGGAACCGTTATTTTTGCTTTCTTGTTTATACTTTTGAAAGCCGATTTTCCAACCTTTTTTAAAGTCAATTTCTTTGATTTGATTTTAATATTCTTAAGTTTCTTACAATTATAGAATGCCTTACTTCCTATTTTGCTAACGTTCTTTTCAATTGTAATACTTGTAAGATTCTTGCATTTCTTAAATGCATTGCCCCCTATTGCTGTAACTTTATAAGTAACATTTCCTATCTTAATTTGTGATGGAATAGTTGCTTTTTTAAGTTTCTTATCAATAGGGCAAACATATTCTACCTGCTGGTTCGGCACAATCACTCTGTAGATTGCGTTGGTTGTAGCATCTTCATAAGTACTTCCAACATTATACTCTTCTTTCAAAACATCTACTGTCTCAGTTTTAGTCTTTCCACAAACTGTACAAGTATATGTTCTTGTTCCCTGTTCTGTATATGTTGGCTCTTTTGTTATTTTTCCAGAATCCCACTTATGGCCTTTGGCTTCTGTCTTTATTGTTTTTCTGCTTATTTCTTTGTTGCATACTGTACAATAAACTACTTCGTCATAACTTCCTCCAGCTTCGCATACTGCTTCTGTTGCATTCTCGATTTTCTTCTTGCCTGCTACGTGTCCTTTTGCCGGAATAACTGTTTCATCCTTCTTGATGTCACATCTCTTACAATGAATTGACTTTAGACCTGTTTCTTCACAGGTTGCTTCCTTATCTACTGTGAAATCATTGTTCCAATCATGTCCTAAGGCTTCTACTTTTTCTGTCTTTGTCTTTCCACAGACTGTACATTCGAATGTTTTAACGCCTTCTTCCGTACAGGTTGGTTCTGTGGTGATTGTTCCTGGATTCCACTTATGACCTTTGGCTTCTGTCTTTACTGTAGTTCTGCTTAACTCTTTACCGCATACTGTACAATAAACGACCTCATCATAACTTCCTCCAACTTCGCAAGTTGACTCTGTGGTATTCTCAATCTTAGTTTCGCCTGCTATGTGACCTTTGGCTTCAAGCTTTTCTGTCTTCGTATCTGTTATTGCTTCGTTGTTGTATTTGCCTGTTGCTGTATGCACTATACTTCCATCTTCTTCACAAGTAGGTTCTGTTCTTTTAGTCTGCACATCGCAGTCTATCCCTACCACATGCTCGCTATTGTATTCACACGTATACACTGCTTTACAAGTACTATAGTCGCTTGACCACTGAAAGTCCGGTCCAATGTAGTTGTGAATACAGATTTTGTTTACCTTTGTTGTTAAGTTTGAAATGTTGCATTCCTGATTTGTTGCGTTGGAGTCTGTTAATTCATCTACTACAAGCTGGAATTTGCCTGTTACATTTTCATTTTTTGTGGCTTTAAAGGTTAGCTTTATAACTTGTCCGTCAGCTTTTATGTTTCCTGTTGACATAAAGGCAAATTTAACTTTTCCTTTAGTTGAAGTTGAAACATTAGTAAATGAATTTTTCAAAATCCCATCAGAAAATGACGCATCCTGTATTTCAAATATATCTTTGTCATATTCAAGATAAGCTGTCATTGAAGCTATTCCTGAATTGCCTGCCAGATTAATTGTAACGTCAAATGTTTCCTGTGAATCTATTGAATCAAGACCATTTACCGTAAACAAATTATCTGACTGCTGCTCTGACGTTGATATTGTTGCTTCATAACTTCCATCAAAAGTGCATTCCTGCAACTGCTCGTTTGTTATTGTTACATCTGATAATGAAATGTTACTAGATGTTGACTTCTCTAATGGTACAAACTGAATGTTCAAAAAATTCATCGTCAAGTTATAACATTTGCTAAAGGCATAAGCTACTTTAACCTTACCTTTTTCAATTTTATTATAAGAAATCATCAAACCTTCAACATTCTGATTAGCCGTAACTCCTTGAAATCTTACCTTTTCTTCATCATAAGACAAAATAAAACTGCCTGACATTACGCCTTCATTACGGCTAAAACCAAATTTACAATTTACTGTATCATTAACATTTGCATCGGAAACTCCTTCAAAATTAACCTGATAATTGCTGCTAAATGGATTATCCACATTTATACTTAATTCTGAATCGATGCTTAAATCAATGGTTGAAAGATTCTTGTCGTATGCTTCATTTATTTTATTTTCAAATATGCACTGCTCATTTCCAACAAAATCGGCTGTATAAGTAATTGTAAATAATTCCTTGTTATCTACTGACAAGCCATTAAGATTAACCAATGCTATACTAACTGTTCCCTGATTTTCTTTGGCTGAAGTTACTGTAGAGCCTAGTTCATTTCCAAATTTGCATTCAGAATAACGTAACTTCTCATTATTATATTTAATTGACATTTGAAGACTACTAAGGTCAACTATGCCCTCACCATAATAATGTACATTGACAACACCATTACTCTGTTCATAAGACGTCCATATTCGTGGATTTGTGTCTGCTTTTACTATTGTATTAGCAGGGACTATTGCCCCTGCTAATAATGAAACTACAAGAACGATGCTTACAATGAATTGATAAATTTTATTCTTTATTTTCATTTAAACACCTTCCTTACTTAAACTGAGTTATTTCTCCTGTTGCATACTGCAAAATTCTCATGGCATCTACTGCTGTAATCTTACCGTCACCGTTAACATCTGCTGAGCCAAGTATTGCATCTGTAGGATTATCAAGTAATGCCAGTTTCAAAGCAAGCATAGCATCTACTGCTGTTACTTTTCCGTCCATATTTACATCGCCTAATTCATAGCTTGTTGCACTTGAATTAACAAGAACAATAATGCTTGCCTTCTGACTGCTCTTTTCAAGCGATGCTGAAATAACTGCATAACCATTGCCTTTTGCTGTAATAGTTCCGTCTGAATTAACTTCTGCAACTGCTGTATTACTTGAAGTCCACTGAAGGCTTCTCTTCTCGTTACTTGTATCATTTCTAATCTGTGCATCAACTAAATATGTTTCATCAGGATACATTGTTACAATATCCTGTCCAAATTCCACATATGCTTCATCCTTAAATATTTCAATTGGGATTTCACACTTAGCATTGTTATAATATGCTGTTACTGTAGTAGAACCAGTTTTAGTTAATTCAAATACACAAGTTCTACCATTGTCTGTTGACTGAACAAGTTTAACTGAATCGTTATAAGACCAGTTAATAGTTGCTATTGACTCTATTGGCTTAGCCTGTAACTTGATAGTAACAATATTGCCTACAGTTCCTGAATACTTGTTTTGTTCAGAAGTAATCTCTTTAACAGGAAGTTCGTTAACCTGAACATCAATATATGTTGTTTTTCCATCACAACTAACCGTAACTGTAGTACTTCCACTCTGAATTGCCGTAAATGAACCATCATCATTCTGTTTAAGTACACTTGAATCATAGCTATAATCTGCATAATCATGATATGTGGCATTAGCAGGTGAAACTGTTACATTAGGTGTAAATGAATCTCCTATATCTAAAGTAGCACTTGATTTTTTAACTTTAATATCATTTACAGGAACGTATTCACTCTGTTCAATAAATGATATTCTTTCAGAATCATAATCTAAGTTTTCTACTTCCACACCATTAATCTTAACACTGATTACTTCAGGTCGAACTTCGGTAGATTCGTTATAATATTCAAAATATCCCAGTTTTCCACCATTTATACTCTGATTATTAAATTTATATTTATAAGTATTTCCTGAACTATTTCCACTTATATAACTTAATGATGAAGAAAAATATTTGCCACCGTCTTTTAAAGTCACCTCTAAACTATTAATTTTTCCATTAAAGTTAGTCTTTAAATATGAGTTCTGTGATTTTGCTAATTCTTTAGTTATAATAGTATCCTCATTATAAACTTTCACATTAGAATCCGTTACATCAAATGCATCATCAATACTTGCCACAACTACCTGATTTTCTGTTAACTCTACCTTCTTCTTGCCCATATATTCAGGTTTTAAAGTAAACTTAAGTTCCTTGGCAGATACATATTCTGTATCAACTTCTTTATCATCTATTACAACCCTGTCTGACTCATTAAAGTTTACACCTTTGACTATACCTGTCATGCTCTTGCCAACTTCTCCGTTATCAGCTTTAACTGATGACACAAACGCCTTAGACTCTACCGGTATAACATTTGGTTCAGTTGCACTTCCATTGTATGCATAATTAATTCCATCTGTGGCTTCAATATAGTACTGAAGATTTCCAACAGTTATATCTTCTGCATTAATATGAGCATTATAATAATTACCAGTAGTATTGTTCATTGGAACTGATTTAAAATTATCTTCTCCTTCCATTCGATAAAACAATGTAACACCTTCAACACCTATGTTATCCTTAACTGTTGCTGTAATAGTTGCACCAACTCCGTTAGTTATAGATTTTAGTGCTGTATGTTTAATTACCGGTGGCTTATCATCTACTGCTGTATTAGAAGTAATGTTGGAAGGTCTTGACTCAGACATTGCCGTATCTACTACTGTAAAGTAATAATAATACTTCTTTCCTGCCTCGACTTTTTTGTCTTCGTATTCTTTCTCTTCTGATGACAAAATAGATGAATTAATCTTCTTAAAGCTTCCTTCCTCCCCTGTTTCACTTCTATAAATATTAAAGCCTGCCATAGTGTCATATTCATCCTGTGTCCAGTTAAGGTAAATACTTCCAACTCTACCTTCTGACTGCAATGTTAATGCTTCTGCTCCACTGGCTGTAACATCAAACTCGAATCTTCCCCAATCTGTACCTGTTGTAAGCCAATGGTCATCTGCTGCAACAGCATCTTTAACTCTGAAATACTGATGTCCCTGATTAATAAGAACCTTAATAGGCATCTTACCAACCCATTCTCTTGCACTGTTCCACTGTCCCTTTAAAGTATAATCTGTATACGGATCATCCGGTCCATAAGAAACCATTGGGTCTGTATCCTGATCCATATCTCTGTTAAATAAAACATGTACATCATATATACCGTTACCAACAGTATCAACCTTATCACCATTCTTATCTGTAATGTAAATATCCGAAACACAAGGATAAGTTTCCTCTGATGGCTTGTCTAAATATGGACTTGTAATAATATCAGCATAATTTGTATTTGTATCAAAATCAACTAACTGTTTCTGAATAAGATTCTCATCTGTAGTTCCCCAGTAATTATCTGTTGCCATATAAGTCAAATTGCTATTTGATGGAGTTATAATCTTCATCCATTCTGATGTATCCGTACATATAAGTCGATTTAAAATAGCATTTCCTTTAAATGCTGTATTTTTTAATACTCCTGTATTTTCCAAACTTATATTAGGATTATTTATTACTGAATCTTTTGTTTCTTCTGGAAATTCCACCAAAACATACTTCCTTAAATCTCTAACTCCATAGCACGTCACAGCGCTATTATATATCCTATAAGTGCCTATTCTACTGTCTTTAGAAAATCTATATCTTTCAACGTTACTTGTTTCCTCTCCTTTCACATCTAGTATTTTATCATTATCTTCATCATAATAATATCCGCCGGCAAGTTCTAAATCCTTACTACTTCCTTCTCCTAAAATATCATTAAATACTTTGTTTAATATATTTTTTTCATCAGTATCGTTCAAATTAAGCATAGCCAAATGTGCATTATTCTTTTCCAATACTTTTTCCAATGTAAGATAATTATCAAACGCTTTCGTATCGTATCCGTCTACATTATTTTCTCTATAAAAATAATTATCAAATTTATAGGCAACATATTTTTTCCCATTCACGTTGTAAATATTACTAACCACACTGCAATCCGGAGTTCTAAAATATTCTCCCGGATTGATAAGAGTTGAAGCCCATCCTCTAGTACCATATGTTACTTCATTTACTAAATATGTACAGTTTATACTTGACTTGACATTTCCTATAAAATCATAAGCACCAAACTCTCTTCTCATATTGCAATTATCAAATAACACTGTATCCATATTTCCGACTACTATAGCTCCCGTAGAAAATGATGCGGGTCTAAAATTAGATATTTTAGATTTTTCCAAATACTCTGCATTTATTATCGCCCCTTTTTCATCAATGTCCACATTACCATTAGAAGAAAAATGTCTATCATACACCATATCCATATTTTGCACGCAATTTAAATGTGAACCACTATTTATATCAATGGTAGGATTTGTAATATTAACATAGTTCATATCTACTGTTCCTGAATCTGATTTTTTCACATTTACGCAGTACTGTTCAAAACCTTTCCCCGGGAATAACTCAATCGGCTGACCTTCTGTTCCATTAAAGTGCATATTTCCTTTGACTGATATATTCGCTATGTAGTTATCACCATATGCTGAATACTGATCTGATGCCCAGAACTGTATCTTTGTTCCAGGTTCTACGTTTACGGTTACTCCCTTTGGTATAAGAAGTGAATTTTTAATTATGTAGTAATTATCAGCCGTCAATGTAGTATCTTCCGTTATTTTTCCTGAAAGAATAGTTCCCTTTACTATATGAATAGTGTAAGTTGTGTCATTTAACTGTTTATAAACAGTAGTATCCTTTTCGTCCAATCCATTCTTAGCTTTATAATTTACATTAAATTGAATATTTAAATCATTAGGTGCATTATCCTTTATTTTTACTCTTATAGGATGTTCTACACCTACTACTGTTTTTGATTCATTGTATTTAAATCCGTTGTTCTGTGTTCCGAAACTTCCTATATCATCTATTCCAACTTCTTTGTCTGAAACAAATTCTACATACTGATTGTCTATTCCATTAGTTGTAGCATTCACTGTTATAGTAACATTCTTAGCTGCTCCCCACTGATTACGAAGACCTATTGCCAAGTCTATTGTTTCACCCGGCTGAATTATTCCGTCACCATTGTTGGCCTTTGATATATCCTCTGAATCAAAAGCATATATTTCATCTACTGTAATATTAGGTTTAGGCTTATTAGTTAATGAAGCTGTTAGTGATAATTTCTTATAGTTATATGTTTTTTTAACATCCTCATTGTAATAAGTTATTGTGTCCTCTGTGGCTCCCACTAACTGCCCCATTATATATCTTGATGAATATGTATCTTTGTCTTTTAATGAGCTTCTAAGTATGGCTGCCTCCGCTGATACCATAGGCGCTGCCATAGATGTACCATTCCATGATGCATAACGTCCGTTAGGAAGTGTACTATATACGCTAACACCCGGAGCTACTACTTCATACTCAGCATTTGCATTAGGTTTATAGTCCCAGTTAGAAAAACTTGCAAAGCTATTAGCTTCATCATATGCCATTACACCTATTACATAAGAATATGATGCAGGATACATATTTCGCCCTCCTAATGGACAATCTGCTGTTGGCGTGCTTTCATTACCTGCTGCTGCTACAAGCACACAGCTTCCGAAGGCATCCTGTAGAGCGTTTTCTATTAAGGCTGAATGAGCTGATGAACCAAATGACATATTAATTACATCTGCACCATTCTTATATGCATATTCTATTCCCTTTGCTATATCTGAAGAATAGAATGTTCCGTCTGACCCCCCTGCCTTAATTGGCATTATCTTAGATTTGTAGGCTATACCCACTCCGCCTACATTGTTGTTTTCCATGGCAATAATACCTGCCACATGTGTTCCGTGACCATGGTCATCCATAGGTGTTTCATTAGGATCTATTAGGTTAATTCCGTGTACATCATCTACATATCCATTGTTGTCATCATCAGCACCTGTTGTTCCGCTTACCTCTGCGCTGTTAGTCCATATATTATCCTGAAGGTCTTCATGGTTGTAATCCACACCTGTATCAATAACAGCTACTACTGTTCCTTCACCTGCAGTATTTCCATAGTCTTCATTACCCCATACTGATTCAAGCTTCTGATCCTTTAAGTACCACTGCTTATCCATGCCTTTGTTGTCTTCTGCAGATGGAACAGACTCTTCACTTGTAAAGTATTTGTATACAGGTTCTGCTATTTCTACTGTATTCTGACTGTTAGTGTTATCAACAATGCTCCAGATATCTTTTTCATCTGTAGTTATTTTGTAGGATACCTGCTTATGTTCTTTTCCGTCATTGTCCTTAATGGTATTCTCCATAATAACTTCACTGTCTGTAGCCTTAGCATCCTTATACCACTGTTCTTCTTCTATAGGCTTAGTGTTCTTGTCTTCTTTTCTAATTACAACAAAGCCGCCTTTTTTAACCTTTACGGCTTTTCTGTAATCTTCGTCCTTAGTCTCACGGATAATCTTCTGATAGTCAATCTTCTTGTCCGGGTCTCCTATCTTATTATCCACATTGTTTTTGTTCTCAGACACATTAGGCTCTTTAGACTTTTCAGTCTTAGTATCCTTGTTCGATACAATGTCTGCCTTTGCCACATCTGACTTGTTATCATTTGTTTTAGAAACTGTTGTTTCTTTTACTACTTTGTTACTGTTGCCATCCATAAAAGTCGATGTTGCAAAGCCTGTTACAATCAGTGCTACTGCAAGTACAACAGCAAGTACTTTTTTCTGCCAATTTTTCATAACAAAAAACCTCCTTCTACTTGTATTTTAATGTTTCTACTTTTGATTCTAGTTATCCACTGTTATTAGAATCTTTCATAGTTACATTATAATACATTGGAAGGAGGCTTTTTTTCACAAACTGACCCCTATTAAGTTTACTCTTCATATCATCAGCTAGCTAGTTTATAATTCCACAACTATCCCCAAACTTCTTTGGCTATTTCCTTAACAAGTGTAAGCTTGGCCCACTGTTCTTCTTCTGTAAGTTTGTTTCCAATCTCACATGATGCGAACCCACACTGAGGGCTTAAGTAAAGTCTGTCTAATGGAATGTATTTTTCTGCTTCGTGTATTCTATTTATTACTTCCTCTTTATTTTCCAACTTAGGTGACTTAGTTGTAATCAAGCCAAGTACTACTTTCTTGTCTCCTGAAACTTTTGCAAGTGGTTCAAAACCGCCTGAACGTTCATCATCAAATTCAAGATAATATGCATCTACATTTTCCTCACCGAACAATATATCTGCTACCGGGTCATATGCTCCGCTGTTAGCATATGTTGAATGGAAATTTCCACGACATACATGTGTGTTGATTACTATGTCTTTAGGTGCATTTGCGATAACCTTATTATTAATATCCTTGTGTGCTTTCTGGATTTCAATTAATCCTTCCTGTGTTGTTCCGTATGCAAAATGTCCTGACTTATCTGCCATCATTCCCCATGTACAGTCATCTAACTGTATGTTTCTGCATCCTGCTTCATACAAATCATTAATAACCTTGCCGTATGCTTTTACAATATCCTCTGCTAATTCCTTATCTGTAGCATAATATTTTAATGTATGTTCTCTGTTAAATGGCATTGTAAACTGTGCCAAAAACTGTGCAGGTGATGGCATAGTCTGCTTTGCAACTGTGTTTTCATCTTCAAACTGTTTTACGAATTTGAAATGTTCTACGAAAGGATGCTCTTCTTTTATGCCAACTTTTCCTACCAAATATGTATCATCAACCATTGCATCCTCACCGTGGAAAGGTAAACCTGTCTTTGTTGGTGTATGTCCCACTCCGTCGAATCCCCACATAAAATCAAGATGCCATGTTGCTCTTCTAAATTCGCCGTCTGTTATAACGTGGTATCCTAATTCTTTCACTTTAGTAATTAATTCTGTTATGCTTTCATCCTCAACCTTTTTGAGTTCGTCGTACCCTATACTTCCATTGTCGAACTGATTTCTTGCTTCCTTAAGCTTCTCAGGTCTTAAGAAACTTCCTACAAAATCATATCTAAAAGGTGTCTGTAACTTGCTCATATTTTTTCCTCCTATGCTTGCTCTTTATAATATTTTTTTAATTTCTTATTATTTTATATCTGAAAAAACTTAAATTTTCTCATCATATTTTAAGAAACTTTTTTTATCTGCTCTGTTGCCTTTACCATATTTCGAAGGCTTAAATCTGTTTTCTTTTCTCCTCCATTTCATACTTGTTTGATAGGAGTTATTATACTTAATATATAGTTTATTGAAAAATATAAAAAAAAACAGGTTGTCCATAGTTTTAAACTATAAACAATCTGTTTTCTTAAGTGAATTTATTACTGATTTCCTTATTATTTTAACAGTTTATTCTTGGAATTTTTTATTGTTTAAAAGAGTATGATTACTCAAAATATTTTTTTAACACTTCTAAATATGTATATCCCAGTCCGCTGATTCTGCCTTTCTTATGGGTAATATAACCTATTCTCATATCACTTTCATCTGCCAAAGGTACAGCAATAATATCTTTACCATTTAATTTTTTGTCAATAACACCACTACAAACAGTGTAACCATTTAGACCTATAAGCAGGTTAAACAAAGTTGCCCTATCCCTAACTCTTATGTTCTTTTTGCGCTCAGAAGCCGAAAAAATTTCTTCCGAAAAATAAAATGAATTATGCTCTCCCTGTTCAAAAGAAAGGTATGGGTATTGCTCCAATTCTTCATTAGTAATCACTGTATTTCCTGCAAGTGGATGTTTTCTGCTAATAAATACATGAGGGCTTGCCACAAATAACTGGTGGAATTCCAAATCATGAGATTTTAAAATTTTCTGAATTACTTTTTCATTAAAATCATTTAAGAACAAAATACCAATCTCGCTTCGCATTCTTGCCACATCTTCTATAATTTCATAAGTTTGTGTTTCTCTTAGGCTGAAATCATATTCGTCCTGACCGTATTTTTTTATTAAATCAACAAAAGCATTAACTGCAAAAGAATAGTGTTGTGTTGAAACGCAAAACTGCTTCTTTCCACCATTGTTTCCCTTGTACTTGTCCTCTAAAATTGCCGCCTGTTCTAACACCTGTCTTACATATCCCAAGAAATCTTCCCCTTCCTTTGAAATGCTGATTCCCTTGTTAGTTCTGTTGAATATTATAATATTCATCTCCTTCTCCAATTCATGTATAGCATTGGTGAGGCTTGGCTGAGAAATGTACAGCTTATTGGCTGCCTCTGTTATAGTTCCTGTTTCTGCTACTGTTATTGCATATTTTAATTGTTGTAATGTCATATTTAATTTCCTCTATTTGCATACAATTATTTGTATGGTAACATTTTTTGTAATATTTTTCCATATGTTTTCACAGTCTCCCATAATCTCCCATAATCTTCCCGTAATCTTTTTTGTGTTTTATGATTAGCGGTTACCTTTTTCATATGTATATAACGATATATATATTTTTTTCATATTTATATATTTCTATAACGATATGTACACATTTTTTATAATACATATAAATATGTTTTTTAACTGATTTGTTTTCATAATATGTATCTGTTATAATACTCATCAGTTAAATTATATTAGTCACTTAAGCTTTTCACTAAAAACTTAATATTAAATTAAAAACTTAATCTTGTACCTTCAACTACAATGGGGGGATTTTTTTTAATTCATAAAAATAACTAATGCCCCAAAACGCAACAAAGCGGCTGCATTAATAACAATGATTATTTTTGCAGCCGCCTTTTTTATATTTAGTTTTTCATACTTTGTATTTCCACTCTCATAAACTATGGTTCTCTCTATTTTATACTATAAACTGTATAAACTATCTTACAATCCGCCTTTGGATTTTTTTCACCCGAATTTAATCCATCCGAATCCAAGTCTGAAATTTTTCCAATCTTAGGTGTTACCTTTATTTTCTTTGTTTCTTTAGTTTTGTCTTTATAAGTTACTGTACAGCTAATCTCAACGTTCTTGTATAACTGTTCATATACTGCTTTTTCATCTTCCAAAGTTCCATTAAAAGCATCTAGTTTTGCTATTATAGCCTTTTGTTCCTTTGATAGATATTTAGAATCGTAAGCTATTCCAATGTATGTTTGTGCATCTTTCTGTTTATCATAATCAACCGTAAGCGATGTGTACTGAGATTTAGTGTAATCTTCTTCCTTTGTATTTTTATCATCACAACCTGCTATTGAACCAGGCACATTAAGAAGTTTTGATGTTTTCTTTCCTTCCTTTACAATACTATTTCCTTCAGGATTTGTTATTTGAAAAACCGCATCTTTTATGTCATAAGTAATTTTGTCAATGTTCTTACCCTTACATGTTACCGGAAATTCTATGCTATAACAAACCTGACTATTTTCTTCGCTGCCACACATTGCTCCGGCAAATCCGTTTGTGTCATCTATTGATGAATCACCTTTTGTCAATGTTTGTGCGTTTACCCTAATAGAAAAACCATACTGGCTATTTGTTGTAGCCTGATTATTTCCAAGCTGGCTAATACCAACAACAAGTGCCATGCATGCTGCAACAGCAACTGCCGGTTTAATAAAATTAATTTTTCTTCTCATATTATTTTTTCTGAATAACTGCTTCATCTCTTCCTTTTTATTCTGTTCAAGATGAATTTTGTCCAGTGCACTTTTATAATCGCTATTCATATTCAACCTCCATTATCTCTTTTAATTTTTTTCGAGCTCTTGTAAGTTTTGAATTAATTGTGTTTTGTTTTTGTTTTAGGATTTTTGCAATTTCCTTTATTTTATATCCTTCATAATAATACAAATAAAGGACATTTCGCTCATCCTCCTTTAGCAATTGAAGTTCTTTGAGAATTTCTCCTTCTTTTTGTTCAAAAGGAATTTCCATATTCTCAATTGGTACCGTGTTCTTCTTTGTTAAAGATTTCTTATAGTCCAGACATTGATTAATAGTTACTCTGATCAGCCAGGATTTAATATGCTCTTCATCTTTAAAAATAACTCTTTTAGTCAATAGCTTTACAAAAACCTCCTGCACAATATCTTCAGCGTCATATTTATTAAACAAATATTGATATGCTATTCTAAAAATCATGTCAGAATAATTTTCTACTATCTCGTTATATTGTTGTTCTGTTTGAATGTTTAGCATCTTAACTCCTTTCATTAACTAACACGATTTAGAATAGTATTTTAGTGCATTTAAGTTTTAATTTTTTTCTTTTTGTATTTTCAAGCTATTTCCGGGAGTCTAAGCATGATTTCTACCTCATAGAAGTGCTATTCTCATAATAATCTCATCCTATTAATCTATATATTCCTTCTTCATCTGCCATAATTGCTGTTTCATAGAATTTCTTTACAGCTTTTATCATATACTCTGTATCCTTTACCCCTGCAGTTTCATAAGGTGAATGCATTGCAAGCTGTGCAAGTCCTATATCTACTGTGTTAAGTGAAACATGACTGTTTGAAATATTACCAAGTGTTGAACCTCCCGGAATATCTGAACGGTTTACGTATGACTGAACTTCTACTTCTGCTTTTCTGCAGATTTCTTTAAATATAGCTGCTGATATTGCATCTGTTGTATATTTCTGGTTAGCATTGTATTTTATTACAATTCCTTTATTCATATATGGTCTATTAGTTGGATCTGCTTTCTCCTTATAATTAGGATGAACTGCATGGGCATTATCTGCTGAAAGCATAAATGATGATGCACAGGCTCTTATAAAATCTTCCTCTGTCTTTTCTGAACACATCACTATTCTTGAAAGTACATCAGAAAGAAATGATGAATCTGCTCCCTGCTTTGTTGTACTTCCTACCTCTTCATTGTCAAAAATAGCACATACATTAACACTTTTGTTATTTTCCTTATTATCTGTTAAAGCTTTAATACAACTAAATGCACACATTACATCATCTAGTCTTGGAGCTGACATAAATTCATTATCTGCACCCCATATTGTTCCGCATTCTCTATTATACAAAAACAAATCTGTACTAATAATATCCTCTATTGCTACACCTGCCTCATTTGCAATTATTTGGTCAAATTTGTCTTTTGAAGCAATCTCACCAAATAGCGGAATCATATCTTTCTGTGGGTTATATTTAATTCCATTATTAACATCCCTATTCATATGAATTGCAAGATTAGGTATTACACACAAGTCCCTGTCCACATTTACAAGAACAGGTTTAAGACCACTATTCTCTCTTACAATAACACGTCCTGCTACAGACAACGGTCTGTCAAACCAAGGTGCCATAAGCATTCCGCCATACTTTTCTACATTTAATGTTACGTAATTATTGTCTTCAACCATTTCAGGATTTTCTTTTATTTTAAATGCAGGCGAATCGCTATGTGCTGCTGCTATTTGAAAATTGTAAAAATCCATATTATCAGGCACTTGAAAAGCAATTATTGATGAATCATTTCTTGTAACATAATACTTTCCACCCTGTTCAATCTTCCATTTATTTCTCTCGTTTAATTTTATAAATCCTGCCTTCTCCAGCATTGTTGAAAAATTCTTAACAACGTGAAAAGCTGTAGGACTTTCCTTAATAAAATCCATTAATTCTTTTGATATTTCTATTTGTTTGTCCAACAACATAATTCCTCCTAATTTACTCTTAAAAAGGATAATAAATGTTTAACATTTATTATCCTAATCTTTAATTATTTTCTCTTATTTTCTCTTATTTTATCTTCTATGTAAATTTCCACAGCATCTAGCAACTGTTCTGCTGTTTCAATCTGCTGAACTGTCTCTTCCTTCGTTATTAAATAAAAATCGTCATAATCGGAATTGTGCCTAACAGTCTGCGCTTTGCTAATTTTTCTTCCTAAATCTTTCGAAAAAATCTCTGTTTTTATATAATTCTTATTAAAATTTGCCAATGTATCTTTATGTCTTTTATAGGCAACATTTTCTAAAGCAAAAACTGCACAAATAGAATGATATATACTATAGTAAGCTCTATTATTAGCTGCTCTATAATGTTCTTCTTTCAAGTTACTAATTGCAGTTTCTAAATCTTCTTTCGCAACATCTAATCTGTGTCTTGCCAAATCAAAAATATTTCCTTCATCACTATGCAGCATATAATTTTACCCCCTCCTTTTCTATATTTCTATAAAAAGGATATGCTTCAATCCATTTTCTAAAATGATTTTCATTTTTTACTATAGGCATTATCATCAAGTCATTGTCCAAATTAATATCGAATGTTATATCTGATAATTTTGCATCATAATCTTTTATATTCTGTTCATCCAAATCAACCAATATCATTATATCTATATCCGATTCTTCGTTTTGGTCTCCACGTGCATATGAACCATATAAAATAACATTTTTTAAATGACATCCATACACTTCTTTTATCTCATTTGTATACTCTTGTAATGTTGTCCAAATCATATTTGTCATATGCCCTCACTCCTCTCTTTATACGATTATAACAAATCTAAAATAAATATAATAGTAATATGATAAATATTTTCTCTTTATTTCATTCTTAAAAACTTTCTATAAAAAATATACCCTACACCACTTGTTATTGCTTCCGTCACTGGAAATGTTAGCCAGAATACATTTAATCCAAATCAGCTTCATTGTAGTATTACATTTTTTTAATGTCAACGAAAAAAAGGCAACTCCAAAAATTAATTTGAAGCTGCCTAATTTTATAATATTTAATTAACTTAAATATCTTATATAAATTTTTGAATCTTGCTTATTAACACATTGAGAAAACCTGTTGACTGTAAGAACAGAATCACCATTATTACAGGCATAATATAACGAATCATAACATTGTACAATTTCTTACGTGAAAACTTCTTGCCATTTAGTTCCATTTCTTCTACAATCCATGAAGGCTTGATTATCCAACCAATAAGAATTGCTGACAACAATGAAATAAAAGGCATAAGGAAGCTGTTACTAATGTAATCCATAATATCCAAAAGCTGACCTGTGCTTCCGTTTGGAAGTTTTACTTCCACATAGAAAATACTGTAACCTAAAGCTATAACTGCTGTTGCAATTAAATAAATAATAGATAAAACGCCTGTTGTTTTCTTTCTCTCTGTATGGAAAAGTTCCATACAGTTAGCAGTAATTGATTCCAGTACTGAAATACATGAAGTTAATGCTGCAAAACCTGCCAATAAGAAGAATAACAAACCTACTATTCTACCTGCCATTCCCATTCTGAAAAATACATTTGGAAGTGACACAAACATAAGTCCCGGACCTGCTGACATTCCATCAAGTCCTGAGAAAACAAATACGGCAGGAATAATCATCATACCGGCTAAGAAAGCAACTCCTGTATCCATAATTTCAATCTGTGATACTGCTTTATTAAGATTAACATCCTTTTTTACATAAGAACCATATGTAATCATAATTCCCATTGAAACGCTTAATGAGAAGAATAACTGACTCATTGCATCCAATGAAACCTGAAGGAATTTCTGAACTGTAATTCCTGACATATCAGGTGTCAAATAAACTTTCAATCCCTGAAGACCTGTTCTAACTGTTCCGTCATCTAATGTTGTCTTTAGAGTTAATGAGAAAATAGCAATTCCAACTACCATAACCAAAAGAACCGGCATGATAAACTTTGAAACTCTCTCTATTCCCTTTTCTACGCCGTTATATACAATAATTGCTGTTAAAAGCATAAATACAATACCGTACCAAACTGATGAAGGTGATGTAATAAAGTTAGTAAAACAATTGTCTGCAACTGCTTCCTTTCCTGAACCTAAAATATAAATAGCAATATATTTTAAAATCCAACCACCTATTACCGCATAATAAGTCATAATAATAACCGGCACAATAAAAGTAATCACACCTAAAAACTTCCATTTCTTTCTCATTGATTCATATGCATAAATGGCACTTTTTCCTGTTTTTCGTCCAATGGCAATATCTGTTGTTAACAATGTAAAACCTACTGTTAAAACAAGTACCAGATAGATAATAAGGAAAAGTCCGCCTCCATCCTTTGCTGCAAGATATGGGAATCTCCAAAGATTTCCTACACCTACGGCACTTCCTGCTGCAGCAAGAACGAATCCTATCTGCCCGCTAAATCCACTTTTTTGTTTCATAATTTTTCTACCTCTTAAATTTTTTATTTTCTACTTTTTTATATTTAAAATATTAAGCCAGTGAAGTTAAATTGTACCATATTTAAGGTCTTTTAACAATATTACATAAAGTTTAATATTTGTTAATTTTTTTAATAAAGCAAAAAATCCTGACAAGTTTTCTTTTTTACAGCTTAACCTGTCAGGATATTTTAATAAATTTATTTAATTTTTTTATTTGACATAATATACTCTGTTTTCTTTTCTTGGTGCTGCCTTTGGTTCATCACCTTCAACATAACCTAATGCGCAATGACCGATACCAACATATTCTTCTTCAATGCCTAATGATTTAAGAAGTTCTTTGCCCCATTCTGTTTCAAATTCTTCTTTTGCACGGTGAATCCAACAACTTCCAATTCCTAAATCGTGAGCTGCCAACATAAGATTTCCCATTACAAGACTTCCATCATAAATTCCTGTAGGCCAATCCTTCTTTGCCAAAACTATTAGCATTGCAGGTGCTCCATAGAACGGATCAAAACCTTCTTCCCAACCACCTATTTTGCAATTCATTTCAGAGATTTTGTCACGTAATTCCTTATTTGTAACCTGAATAATTATAGTGTTTTGAGTCCCTTTTCCACTTGCAGCATAAAGACCGGCTTCTATTATTTTGTCAATAATCTCCTGTGGCACCATATCTGCCTTATACTTACGAATACTTCTTCTTTCTTCCATTGCCTTTAAAACATCGCTCATTCTTTGTTCCTCCTTTAAATTTGATTCCATATTTCTCATTTTAGCACATATTTTTCAAGAAAAATTTCAAAATCAACATCTGAATTAGATTTCATATGGTCATGATTTCTGTTTTTGGAAGTGAAATTGCTCCAAGCTTTAATGTGTATCTAATGCAAAGCTGTGGAACTGAAACACCAATAGCTTTTAATTTTTTGTAACTTTTTTATGTTTTGTCTTAATTTTTGTAACTTATCTTTTTATTTTTAATGTTCTTAAATATTCTTTTTGCTCTGGTGTAATTCTATAACTTTCTATCGATTTTTGAATTGCCTTATTGTGTGTCCACACATCAAGTTTTTTCTCTTCAATGAAATGAATAATGCTGTCATATTGCTTTGCCAACGCTGTTGCAAAATACCATGCGCGCATCATATTAACGTAATATTCTTCTGACTGAACTGCTGCAACTTTATTAGCATATTCAATTTTAAAATTGTCATCCAAATAGTGTTTCATAAGCATACTAATTCCAAAACGGATTGTGTATGGCTGGTCTGATTTTATGTATTTGTTAATTTTTTCAAGGAAGTCTTCCAAATTCTTCTTTACAATTCGAAGTGACAGCAAATCACACGTAGCCCAGTTGTCTATGTATGGAAGAAACTTCTCCAACTCTATTATTAATTCATCATAATCTTTAATCTGTTCAAGCAACATTCCATGGAGATTATTTTCTTCATAATATTTGTGGGGAAGCACCTTCATGAACTCCTTTGCTTCTTCTGTTTTTCCAAACTGCTTTGCGTAACTTCTAAGTGCCGGAGTTCTGACACCTATAACCTTCTCCTTGTCTATCGTTGGCATTAATTTGGCGTGAAAATCTCTATATTTCAAGTCCTGTAATTCAAAAAGCTGTTTTTGTACTTCAACTGCTATATCTTCTTTCATAATCTGCTCCTAATACTTTTTATCGTACAAATATTATAGCATTGTTTTTTTGTGTGGTATATTATTTTCAATGTTTTGTTTGAAATGTAATGAATATATTTGGAGATTTCTCTTCGCATTTTCTGTAATTCTTAAAAAGAAGCTTCTCTAGGCAGAACAGCCCACACCAAAGTTTTCGCTTTAGCGTGGGCTGTTCCTTTATCATTATTTACGGATAGCCAATTTATTTCTTCACCTTTACAGTCTTGACTGCCGACCATTTTCCATAAACATACTTTCCGTTTACAATTCTGTAAGCTCTAATTTTTACGTATGCTTTTTTCTTTTTAATGTTGGTAATCTTCTTTGTTGTGTATGTTGTTTTTGTTGTCTTTACTGTTACTGCCTGCTGTTTTTTCTTTTTCTTGTTTTTCAATTTTTTGTTGTTTCCATATTTAATCTGGAAGCCTGTAACTCCGGCAGTCTTTGTTAATGTAAGTTTGATTTTCTTACCCTTTGCATTTTTTGCTGTTTTAATTTTTACAGTACCTACAGGTGGATTTTGTGGTGACTTAATAGCATTCTTTAATGCTGTTGCTGCACTGTTTACTGTTGCCTGTGAAGGATTATACTGTGATGCAACTGTTGCTGCCTGACTATATGCAGCATTTACATTAGGATATACTGTCCAATAGCCTTTGTTGCTATTTACATCACCTACTGCTCTAAGTAATTCTGTCTTGTCTGCCAAATTGATTTTTGAAACACCTGTTGCCTGGTAAGTATCAATTCCTACATCAGCACCATAACCAAATAAAGTAAACATTACTCTGATTACATCACCATTCTTTACTGTTACTTTATCTCCTGACTGGTAGATGTTTCTTACTGTTGGGTTTGTGCTGTCCTTGCCGTCTTCTCTGTTAAATGTCTTACCACTATATACTGCACTGTTATTTACAGTAAATACCCAACCTGACATTCTCCAGTAATCACCTTCTCCAAGAGCTGTATCTGAATTACCAAGATTCTTGTTTGTATTTGGTGCACTAATGCCTTTTCCTTCGTGAAGTAATCCATCATCCTGACCAATATATGAATAAGTATATACATCCTGCATATTGGCAATTTCATTAGGTATGTTTGCCACTCTGCTATTGTCTGCACCAAGAATTGATGTTAAATACCAACCACTTGTTGTTGAATAATAATAGTTTAATGTATTATCATTCATATATCTGTCGATTACTGTTTTAACCGTGTCTCCATTGTTAATTGTCACCTGAACAGGTTCAGTATAAAGTCCCTGACCTATTGATAATTTTTCAACAGTAAGTGTAACTTTACCTGTTGAAGCTGCCTTTGTTTCCTTAGGCATTACAACAATTGATGTTGCCATAAGAGCTACACTTAATACTACTGATAATGCTTTTTTCATTTCAAACTTTTCTCCTTACATTTTTGACTAATCCTAACTTTATTTTTCAATAAAATTAGCTTTGTAAATATTTTATTTTAAAACCTATATTTGTATATAGTCATTTATTTAACTTTCCTACATTTTAACTTTCTTAATTTTTGAATAAGCTCCATAAACATTAGTTTCTTCATCTAACTTATAAGCTCGAATTTTAAAACTATATTTATTTCCCTTCTTTAAGCTAATAACAGCTTTTACTGTTTTTGCTTTCTTAACTGTCTTTACGGCTTTGAATTTACCGGAATTAGTTTTCATATATACTACATAACCTGCTGCATCTGAAATCTTCTTCCATTTAAGTGTAACCTTCTTGCCCTTCTTCTTTGCTGACTTAATTTTTACTTTTGCAGGCTTAGTTACTACAGGTTTTGATACATTTACAGTACATGTTGCAACTACTTTACCATCTGCTGAAACTGCGGATATATAAGTTGTTCCGGCTACATCAGCTGTAACATTTCCTGACTGGTCAACTGTGGCAATTGATTCATTAGCTGAAATCCACTTAATGTTTTTATTACTTGCATTTGAAGGATTTACTGTTGCATCTAACTTAAAAGTTCCACCCGGATTAAGATTTATTTCATTACTATTAAGTGTAATGTTTGTAACAGGAGTTTCCACTTCGATGAAAAATTCTGTTTTTAATCCATTATGAGTTGTTGCTGTTATAATTGTACTTCCACTATTCTTTGATATTACAACACCATTTGAATCTACTGTGGCTACTGAATTATTACTGCTTGTCCACTGAACATTCTTATTTGTTGTATCACTTGGAGTAATTTTAACCTGTAACTGACGAGTCTGGTTTAGCCCCATAGTTACTGTTTTATCTCCAACTCTTTCAATACCTCTTGCATCGATTCCATCGACACGAACAGTACACTTAGCTTCAAAACCACCTTCTTCAGTTGTGATAACTATATCTGCATTTCCTTCGGAAACACCTGTTACAACACCATTTGCATCTACTGTGGCTACTTTTTCATTTAAACTCTTAAAAGTAACATTAGTATTTGTTGCATTGCTTGGAAGTACAGAATATCTAATCTTTCCACTTCCACCTACAAACAAACCCATATGCTGATAGTCATTTGCCACTTCAATACCTGTTACAGATTCAGGAATTATTACTGCTTCTGATTCTTCACTAACTGAATTGCTGTAAAGATTTGCATCAGCAGCATTTTCATCCACAATTGCTTTTACAGTATAAACGTATTTACCTGAAGTTAAATCTTTATCTTCAAAAGTTGTATCTGTTCCTTCATATATATCATTAACAATACCTGTACTTTTGTTATATCTTGACAAAACATATGAAGAGGCATGAGCTACTTTTGTCCAGTTAACATTGATGTTTTTGTCATTTCTAACTGCTGTAACTTTAGACTTATCAAGTTCTTTTGAAACATAAACAACACATGTTTTCTTAACATTTGGATTATCCTTTGAAGCAATTGTAATATCTGCTCTTCCTACAGATTTTCCTGCTACAACACCATTCTTTACTTCTGCCACTGCTTCATTTGATGAGCTCCAAACAACGTCTGTCTGGCTTGTGTTAGAAGGTGCAAGGTTGTACTCAAGCTCAACTTTGTTGTCTTCTTTCTTATCTAAATTAAGCTTTTTGCTGGTGTAATTTAAATTAATACTTTCTACAGGAACATTAGTCTGGTCATATACCTGTATCTCATAAATTTCAAAACAGTATGCGCCAAAAGTAATACCCTGTAATCTTAAATGTGATGTTGTTACTGCTTCTTTTAATCGAATATTTCTATATTCTGATGCTATACCACTGGTTACTTCGTACATGTCTGTCCATGTTTCACCGTCATCTGAAATCTGTAATTTGTAACCTTTCATATAGCCACCGCCCCATTTAACTTTTACTGTATCAAAAGTCTGTGGGCTGTTCCAACTTAAAGTTATGTTTTCGTTAGCTTTTTCTTCATCAGTTACTGTTGGATCCTGAATGTACTCTGTTCTCCACATAGTGCCTTCATCGCCGTCAATTGCTTTTTCTGCACTGTTTTCACCATCATCACTTGATGATACTGCTGTGGCATTTTCTGCAAGATTAGGCATTTCTTTTTCTTCAACGCTTCCTACTGTAAAAATCTGCCATTCGTACATACAATAACCGTATATTTCCATTGTTCTTTCTTCTAATTCGATTTTTACATATCTTGCATTAGTTGGTGCAAAATCATATTTAAATCTTCCTTTTTCTCCTGCTTCTTCTGATGCAACTTCCATCCAGTCTATTTTGTTTTCAGAAACATAAATTTTATATTTCTTTGCTGCTGCATTTTCCCAATATAGTACGACCTTATCAATTTCATAACTTCTTCCTAAATCCATACTCCAGGTTTGTGGATCTTCATAAGGATTGTCTTTATTCGAACTTACACATGCTGTCTGGTATCCTCTTTCAAGATTTCCATCTGTTAAAAAGTCTGGTTTATTGTATTCATTAGTATTGAAAGAATTAGAAACATTAACCGTTCTGTTATAAGCTACATTTCTACCTAATGGTTGACCTTCGTAAGCAAACGCAGGAGTGTATAATGTGGCAACCATTGTGGCAACACTTAATAAACACGCTACTAATTTTTTCATTTTGCCTCCTTTTTAAATAATAAAAGGCTATCTTTTTGCAGGATGATACGACATACCTCCTATGCCCACCCCTCAAAAAGACAGCCTTCTAATTAGTTCTCTTTTTTGATGTTTTTAATTAATTATTTACTTAATTTTAAGTTTTTTCTTGAATACCTTAATAGCTTTCTTGTTGCCCTTAAGTTTAGTCTTCTTTGTTTTGATATTCTTCTTAACTTTACTGCTTAAAGCATTTTTCTTTACAGTCTTAAGCTTTTTGCCCTTGAATGTAATCTTTTTAATCTTGTTGTCCTTTGTGAATGCCTTAGCCTTAATAGTCTTAACTGACTTGCCCATTACTACCGTCTTAAGCTTTGTACATTTCTTGAATGCATTCTTTCCAATAGTAGTTACCTTGCTGCCAATTGTAAGCTTTTTAAGTGCCTTACATCCTGCAAAAGCGTTGTTTCCTATTGTTGTTACATTCTTGAAATTAATCTTGTTTAACTTCTTACAATTACTAAATGCAGCCTTACCAATAACCTTAACATTGGCACCAAATGTAACTTTCTTAAGCTTCTTCATTGCCTTAAATGCATTGTCACCTACTTCTGTTACATTTAATCCATATCCCTTAAAGTTAGCTGTGTTTGGAACTGTAACCTTAGTTAATTTGCTCTTCTTAGCTGCTACTACACCGATAAGTTTTGTTCTACCTGATGTAATTGAATCAATTGCTGTTACTCTGTAAATGAAATCACCTACTGTATATTCCATTCCAACGTAAACACCATACTGTGTACGAACCTGATCATCTAATGATGTCTGGTCACCCTTTGGTGTTTCAGGATAACTAGTTTTTGAAGCTGCCTGAATCTTATTCCATTCATCTGTGCAATTCTTGATTTTTTCGTCAAAATACTTATCGTCAGTATCATCTGAACCTAAAGTCTTTGAATTATCAACTTTAAGCTGTTCTTTTACGATAGTCTTATCAGCTATTGCATCATCACTTGGCTGTTTAACATTTTCATTTTTATTAGCCACAATTAAACCAGTACTTGGATCTGTTGGATATGCATCCTTTCCATCTCCTCCGTCCTTTGAATAGTCATAGTTATCAGGTAATGATACTGATGTTTTGTTACGGTAGTATAATAATCTCTGGACAGCATAACCACCCTTTTTACCTGATACTGTCTGTGAAGTTTCACCTGTTGTAATACCACAACCTGTACCATTAATAATTCTGTTAATACCTACCTTTGGTCCGCTACCGTTGGCGATTTCTACAATACATGCATTTTCAATTAATACATCATCTGCATTAGGAACTTCAATGGCATTATCTAAGAAAATTTCTGCTCCGTTAGTGTTAATGAATACATCGTAAACACCAAGACCTACTGCGTAGTGGTGTTTAACATCATTTGCTACTTTGTATGCTGAATACCCCTTAACTGTATTATTATGTGACATCCATTCTTTCTGATCCTGTGGATCATAACATTTTTCATTCTGTAAGAAGAATGTCTTACCATATTCACCTCTCCAGATAACATCGTATTTCTGGAAATGTTCAATAAATAAACCATAAGCTGTTACGTTATCGCCATTTACAACAAGACCGTGATCTGCTGTATTTTCATACCAACCTGTGTTATCACCGTGGTCAGCTCTCCAAATCCATGTTTCATCAATAATAGTATTGTTACTGTTAACAACTATACATGAACCTGTTGTTCCAAGGTCGCCTGTTCCACCTACCCTACAGATAACATCCTGTAATACACAAGGGTTATTTGAATGGTCAACATTTGCTCCTTCATATCCTACTTCTAATAATGTGTTTGTATGTTTTCCGGCATCTAAAATTACGCCTGCGATTTCAACACCACCAATATCGTAATTTTCTTCTACCTTTGTATAGTCACTGTTCCACTTCTTACCAGCTACTCTGATAAATGTATCAGTATTCTTATCAGATGAAGTAAATGTAGCCATACCAAGACCAAGAACTATTGTGTTTTCATGTGTTACTTCAATAGCTTTGTCTAATTTGTAAATACCAGGCTGAAGAAGAAGGTTATAACCTTTTCCTAAAGCTGCATTAATTGTGTCTGCTGTATCTACATCAGGGTTAGCAATATAGAAACTGTTTAATCCTAATGATTTACCTTTACCCATATCGTTTTCTGACCATGAAACGCCTGTCGTATCTTTTCTTACTGCAGGTACAAATACCTTGTAGCTATCTGTATCTTCATCGAAGTATAAGAATGGTTTTTCTCTTGTTGCATCTGTCTTGTCTAATACTGTTGTACATCCGTTAGTTGCCCAGTTTGAAATACCATTATTCTGTAATAAGCTTCCACCTGCGTTAAAGTAGTTACCACTGTTATCCTTTAATGTTGTTCCATCAACATTCTTGCATCCCTGAACAACCTGGTTCCAGTTAATACCATATATAGAACCATTTTCTGTCTGCTTTGTTGTAAATTCACAGTTTCTGTAGTAATACTGCTGCTGACACCATGAACCTACTGAATCATGGAACTTTGTATCAGAAATATATCCACCGCTGGCCCAAGCATTGTCTCCCCATGTCCACTGAAGTAATGTCTGTCTTTCTACATTAAGTCTTCTTGCAGGAGCTGCCTGTGATACTGCCCACTTAAATGAATCTTCCCAATAGTTAGGATTTTCTGTTGTCTGTGCAATAGTAAAGTTTTCAACGTCAACCCAGAAGTTACATGTTATGTTACCATTAGCTAAAGCTGCTGGCGTTTTAATATTCTTTAATCTTACATCGTAAGGTGTTTTTCCTAAACCAATAACCTGTGTGTAGTAACCTACATCATACGCATCTGCTGCTGTTTCTGTATAATCACCAGGTTTAAAAGCGAATGCGTAACGGTTCTTACCAAACTGATCATAATGCTGATATCCAAAGATTTCATTTACCTTATCAGAAATTGCATCCTTGTCATCTGCATCGTTAAATACGTATACGTTCTTACCAAACTTAGAAATTTCCAATGAATATGGTTCTGATTCTTCTCCATTAACATTACCGTTAACTGCCTGAACTTTATAATAGTTCTTGTATTTTGATGTTGTGTTTGGATTTGTATCTGTATAACTTGTTTTTGCTCCGTCTATTGAATCAATTAATTTGTATTCTGCATAACGGCCTTCTGCCCTGTAAATATTATATGACTTAGCATTTGCTGCCTTATTCCATGTAATAGTCTGAGCGCCTGTCTTGTCATTTCTCGTAACATCTGTTATTTCAGCTTTAGCCGGTTTAGTCTGAGATAATGTTGTTGTAAATGCAATTTCACTATCTGCATATGCACTGTATGAACCTGCTTCCTTAGTATTAGTAATTGTTCTAACCTTAAAGAAGTATTACTTTTCTGATAAAAGATTATTTACAGTCACCTTATTCTTTGTTGTTAAACCTGCTGATCTGTAATTTCCATTTTCTGAAGTTGAATACATAACTTCAAATGCTGAATAAATATGTTCCTTTGGTGTTGTCCATGAAACCTGAACGCTATCACCTGAAACATCAGATAATGTTACTTTTCTTGCTTTCTTTGGTTCATCACCTGTATACATAATGAACTTTTCTTCATTGCCAACCTTGTCTCCTAAGTGATACTTTGAACTTACCGCAAGCTTTGTATGTTCTGTTCCTTCTTCGTCTTTGTACTTTCCTAATGTAAATATTTTTTCATCTGCACTGCTACCAAAAGAAACTGTTCCATCATCATTGTGCTGGATTCTTACTGATTCCCATCCTGTTGGTGCGTAATCATTTGCTACTGTTCTAGCGTCCTGATAAATAATATCATCAGCATTTGCTGCCCAAACTGTATTTCTTGACTTAGTAGCGAAGTTAACTACTTCGTTAGCCTTGTCATCAATTCCATTATTCTTGTATGTTCCATAATATGTAGTGAATTTTCCATCGTCACTTACATTGTTGATAGATGTAAATTTCTTATCTACCAAGATTGGATCATTCTTTACACCACTAACAGTAATTATGTTTCCGTTTGCTACATTAACAAAGAAAACTTCTGCGTGGATTGTTGTCTCTTCGGCACCGTCAATTGCATCTGTGCTTGTTGCTGCTGATGCTGCCATTACAGTCATATTAAATGTCTGTGATGTAAATAACATTGCAACTGCCAAAACAATTGACAATAAAGATTTGTACATCTTTTTCATCTTCATTTTTCTTCCTCCTAAATAAATTCAAACAATAAAAACACTATTCTCTTTTTTGTGTAAGGTTGACATTAAAACGTTTTTATTTTCTTATATTTTAGCACTTATTGATATATTTTTTCAAATTCAAAAATGTTTTTAAGCACTCTACACAAATAGTCTCTTTGTTTTTTTTGCACTTTGCATATATATTTTATTGTTTTTCTTGTTTTTTATTAATTTGCATTTTTTGTCGCAAAAACGTTTTTATTGGTTTTTGTTTAAAAATGTCTTTTCTTTTTACTAATAATCCTGTTTTATTTTACTAATATTGGTATTTTCTTTCACTAAACTCTCTCTTTTTCGCCACTTTTAAGCAAAAAAGAACAGCCGGATTTAATTCAAAAATCAATCTGACTGTTCCTTTTTTATAAATTTAATCTAATGCTAATATTCCATTTGTAGCTATTACTTCTTAAATTTAACTTTTCGGTTAGACCACTTACCATAATAAACTTCTCCATTTACTACTTTGTAAGCCCTTACCCTGATAAAGTACTTCTTGTTAGCCTTTAATTTCTTAATTGTAAATTTGGCTTTCTTATAGTTCTTTACCTTTGCTTTTTTAAATTTCTTTGATGTTGATATCATTACCTGATATCCTTTTACACCCTTTGCTGTTTTTAATGTAACTTTTAATTTCTTAGCACTTCTCTTCTTAGTTGCCTTTTTAATTTTAACCTTTGGTACCTTTACGGTTTGTGCAGTTTTTGTAGTTACAATTTCTGTTGTGGAAACTGTAGGTGTTTCCTTTGATGTTTCAGGTTTAGTTGTCGTTCCTGTTTCTGACGGAGCAATTGTTGTAGGTGTCTGTGTTGTTGGCACTACTGTTGTAGCCTTTTCTGTTGGTGCTACTGTTGTAGGTGCTACTGTTGTTGGCACTACTGTCGTAGCTTTTTCCGTTGGTGCCACTGTTGTTGGTGCCTGTGTTGTTGGCACTGCTGTTGTAGCTTTTTCTGTCGGTGCCACTGTTGTTGGCGCTACTGTTGTTGTTTTTTCTGTTGGTGCTACTGTTGTAACCGGTGCCACTGTTGTTGGCTTTGAACCTGTGCCATCCTTAAATGTATATGTTATCTGTGTAGCAGCTGACATTTTTCCGTTTTTAACAGATCTTACTGATACTGTATAGTCGCCATTTCCATTTGCAAAAACATCTGCTGTCAAATTAATTGAACTATTTACCGAGCTTCCTGCAAATACTCCATCCACATATACATTATAGTTTTCAATATCACTTGATGGTGCCTGCCATGCAAAATAATATGGAAGATCTTTGTTTCCTGCATATGTTAATCCAATTGGTGCAGGTATTGTATCATCTTCATCTATCTTTGTAGTAGGAGCAACTGTTGTTGGTGCTACCGTTGTAGCTTTTTCTGTTGGTGCCTGTGTTGTAACTGGTGCTACTGTTGTAGCCTTTTCTGTTGGCGCCTGTGTTGTAACTGGTGCTACTGTTGTTGTTTTTTCTGTTGGCGCCTGTGTTGTAACCGGTGCTACTGTTGTTGGTTCATTATTTTTAAATTTTGCAAGAAATTCTGCATTTTCATTAACAAATGTATTCTTATTCTGTGATGAATCCCAGTTAATTGACCATGACATAATTCCCCTTATTCCCGGATAATTATTATTAAGCTCTGTGAACGCACTTTGAAGTACTTCATTTGTTACCTGACCACTACCTGCTGCACTCTGTGATGAAGGTACTCCGATTACTACCTGATCAGGTCTAAGTGGTGCAAAATATGTTGACTCATCAGTTGAATTTGTATAATAAGCTCCAACATGGAATCCCTTAAGAAGCATTTCGCACATTGCTACTATTCCTTCTTTTGTTCCCATATTATATGATGTTCCATCAAGTCCTGTAATAGGTGATGAATTGTATAACTGAACATGCACATAAGATGTTTTGTCTCTAAGTGCATTAATCATTGGAAGATAAACTCCCGCTCTTGTGTCACAATACTGGTTAATTCCACCATAGAATGAATAACCTAACTGTACATAAAATGTTTCAGGTGCCCATGAAAGTATGAAATCATTTCCATAGCTATCACAAATTGTACGAATGGCTTTAATCATATTTACAACTTTAGGTGATGTTGGATTATTTATATCTTTATCATTTCCACTTTCAAACTGTACTGAAGACTGTTCAAGGTCAATATCAATTCCATCAAATCCATATTCATTTATAATTGACTTTATATCACTTACAAACTGATTTACAGCATTGTCTGATGTTAATGAGAAATATCCTTCATAACCACCAATTGACAACACAATCTTCTTTCCCTGTGCCTGTAATGACTTTACATCTTTCTTAAAGTCATCCTTTGTGTAATCACTTGTAAGACCTGATATATCAAACTTCATCTTTCCGTCAGTACTTCCTGCCTTTTCAGGTTCTGCAAATGAAATATTAATAACATCCCAGTTTTTGTCCACATCTCTAAGCTTAATAAATGGATTTCCGTCATTATTCCATGTATGGTAGTAGCCAATCATTAATCTTGATGAAAGACCTGTTGTTACTGTTCCCGGATTTGTTGTCTGTTCTGGTGCTTTTGTTGTTGTAGCTGTTGTCTGAACAGGCGTCTTTGTAGTAGCGTCCTGAGTCAATCCCTGGACTGTTACTTCTATTGTCTGCCCTTCTGTTTCATATCCATTCAAATTAGCTGTTACTCTAATAGTATGTTTTCCGTTAGTTGTAAAAGTATATGTTGTTGATGTTGCCACAGTATATGATTCAAGATACTGCCCATCTATGTATACTTTATATGTCTGTCCACTAGCAATCTGTTCCTGTGTCTGACCCCATACATATGTAACTTTTCCGGCTTTCTGTTCCTGAATTGTTAAACTGATTACTTCTGTTGGTTTTAATTCAGGCTGACCTGCTGCAGTTGTTTCGTTCTTTGTTGTAGGTGCTACTGTTGGTGCTTCTGTAACTGGTGTTTTAGTTGTTGGAGCAACTGTAGTAGCTTGCTTTGTTGTTGGTTGCTCATGTTTCTCTAATGAATCCATAAGAGATGACATTGATTTTGCCCATGTATAATTATTTGTAGCATCCCAGTTTATTGACCAAGTCATAACACCTCTTAATGTTGGGTATGCCTTTGGTGCTGTAAATTTTCCTGATGATGTTCCATTAACAAGAGCTTTTACTGCTGTTGAAATTATGTCTGTTGACACATATCCACTTGATGCAGCTTTAGATGTTGATGGTAATCCCAGTGCAACCTGATCAGCTCTAAGTCCGTTTTCTAACAATAATGTTGAAAGGGATGTTAAGAAATCTGCTGTTCCAACCTGTGCATTAAATCCATTGTATCCATTCATTGCCCCTGAATTATAAAACTGTGGATAACAAATTGTAAGAATATCTCTAATCTTATATGCTAATCTATAATATGCAGATGTAGCCATTGTTCCGTTAGGATTTGTATCCTGGAAATAATATGTTTCAGGTGCCATTGTAATAATAAAATCTTCACCAAAATGATTACGTACAGTTCTAAGTGCTTCTGCTATATAATCTGTTCCTGATGCTGCACCTCCTTCAAAGTCAATATCTACACCTTCAAATCCATATTCTTCAATTATTGAAATAAGGCTTGTTGCAAACTGATTTGCAGCTTCCTCATTTGTTATATAAGTAGTTCCTTCTGCTCCACCTACAGAAATGATTACATGCTGACCTTTTGCCTTAGCATTTTTAATATCCTGAATAAATTGTGCTTTGGTATAACCACCTAGCGCATTAGACAAATCCTTATCAAGTTCAAATGTAACTTTGCCCGGTGTTGTTGATGAGTTAGCAAAAGATACACAAATCATATCGTAATAATCCGGTACATCTGAAATCTTTAATGCTGTTGAGCCATTAAGGAAATTATGCCAATAACCTGTTACCATATGTTCCGGTAATTTAGAATTAACTGTATAGTTATTTTCTGTTGTTTCCTGCTCACTTCCACTATTTTTAGTTGTCTGAACTTCTCCTGCAACCAAATCAGTTCTTAATTTCCACAATGTTGCCGCATCTGTTGGTGACCATCCTAAATTAGATGTATGAGCATATGTACATTCATATACTTTTCCTTGATACTGAACAAGATTTCCCAATCCATATACAACACTATTTGGAGACCATTCAGGATAGTTTCCAGTTGCCTGTTTTGTTGTATCATTTTCTTTTTTTGTTGTAACAGAAGCTGTTGTTACCTGCTGTCCCTTTGTTGTATTTTGTTCTTTTGCTGTTGTCTGTGTCTGACTATTTGTTGTTTGCTGAGATTTTGTTGTGACATCCTCAGATGGTTCTACATAATCTCCATTTTTATAAACAACTTTTGCTGACAAAATTTCGCCTGCTGAAACAGCTTTTTGTCTTAATGTTATTCCTTTTATATTTTGAGCATTAGCTGTTCCTTTTCCTGATTTAAGTGTAAATGTTAATGAAGCTCCCGGCTCTAATGTTTTTGAACTCCACTCAGGTGGCGTAACAACAGTTTTTCCATTTTCTGTTGTAATTGTACCTCCTGCACTCCAATCTCCTGATAAAGTTTCGCCATTTTGTGTTTCAATTGATATTGAAGGATAACTTAATGTTTTTCCGAAATATTCTGCCCAAGGCATTACTGAAATATCTTTTGATCCACTTGCTTTTGTTACTGATGAGTTAGTATTTTTTAGTGTAATTGTATAAGAATCACCTGATGTTGTAACTGTTGTTTCAACTCCATCATTAGCAGGAGCAACTATCTTCTGATTAGGAATTGCTGCTGAACCATACAATGATTCTTTCATTGTCTTAGTTATTGTGCTGGATGCATCTAAAGAAGCCATCCATGAAATAAGGCCACCTAAGTGTTTCTGTTTTACATATTTGCCTTTTTCTGCTACCGATTCTTCAGTATCACAAGTAAAGAACATTCCTGAAGATTCACTATAGTAATAGTTAGCCTTTGCAACATCATCCCAATATTTAGTCAAATTATATTTGCTTACTAATGAATTAATATCTGAATATGCATATGTTACACCATTTTCGCCTGTTGCATCTGCATATAATCCTGGATTTTTAGAATCTCTTCCTGTGTCTTTCTTTACTTCTTTCCATCCTCTTGTATAAGGTGCAACACCAACTACGATTTTTGAATAATCAATGTTGTCCCCATATTTATTTTCTAAATATTTAATACATGAATCAACTGAAAGTCCTGCATCTCCCTCGTCATAAGCAGGATTAGTATAAAGTGCTGTCTGGTGAGCTGTAAATCCTCCCCATGCACCATTTAAGTCATATGTCATCATATTAGCAAAATCTACGATTTTTAAAACTTTTTCGTATTCAATTGCTGCCATCATTTTAGGCGATGCTGACATGGCAACTGACAATTCATAGTGTTTATTATCTTTTGCTCCATAGCTGTCCAATGCATCTCTTATGGCTTGAAGAAGTAATGTATAGTTCTGTGTATCTGCTGCTGAACCTTTACATCCTTTATCAATTGCTACACCATTTCCTTCAGGATCCGGGTCTCTGTCTGCTGTTGGGTATTCCCAGTCAATATCAACGAAATCATACCCATAGTAGTGTACAAATTTTGCAACATTGTTAGCAAAGTTCTTTCTGGTTGTTTCAGAAGCAGCAATTTTTGGAAAATCTCCTGATCTTGTCCATCCACCAACAGAAACACCTATCTTCATATTAGGATATTTCTGTCTTAAAAGTACCATTGCTCCTAATACACCTGCATATTTATTGTCTGTTCCAACTGAAAATCCAACATTTGGATTCTCATAATCAGCCCATGTATCAGTAGTAATCAAATCACCATTTGCATCTGCATCCATAAACGCAAAATTTAAGTGTGTGATTAAGCTACCATCAATCTTGTCAGGTGTAAAATTCTTTTGTCCTGAATAAATTGACCAGTCACCATAATACATAACATTACGATATGGTGGCTGCTCTGCATTTGCAGCTTTGACTTCCTTTGTTGAAAGTTCTGTAGCTGCACAATATCCACCCATCAAATTAGCAACCATTGCAAGTGCCATTGTGAAACTAAGAATCTTTCCTGAAAGTCCTTTCCTTAAAATTCTTTTCCTTCCTTTCATTTTTCCCTCCATTTTCTCTGGTCTTTTAGACCTTTTTATAAAAACTGAACCTTTTATTATAGAAAGTAGAATTATGAATGCTTATTCCACTTCTATATTTTCAATAAAATTTTCTAAAACTTTTTATTAGTTGAAGTATTTGCTTTTGAAACACTTCAATTATTTTTTTAGAAATATTTATTGTTTTTTAATAAAAACGTTTTAAATTTTTTGTGAAAAATATAAGCTTATTTCAGCTTTTAGGTTCATTTTTTATTAAATTTTTATTCTGTCCTTTCATTTCTGCCCATTATAACACATTATTTGGTAAAAGTAACCAATCCTATTGTGATAAAAATATTTTTATTTGTGTTTTTTATATAAAGCAATATTTTTATTATGTTTTTATATTTTTTCAACTATTTTTTATTTTATTTTCCGATTTCTGTAATGCTGATTCCAGTTATGTGTCATATAATGTTTTTCTTCGCTGACACGTAATTATTCACGAAATAACAGTGATTTTTCTATTGATTACGTGTCACACTGCATTTTTTTCACTGACACGCAATTGGTAGCGATATAACAAGATTATCTTCAATAAATTACTTATGACACAACGTTTTCGTCCTACGACACGTAATCGTTGCTCAAATAGCAATTATATATTGCTCAAAAAAATTCGGAAATATCATCTACATCTTTATATCGGAAATGAAGAGACTCTTTCAATATACTAAATCATCAGATTGCAAAAAGGACTGCCGGAAATGATTTACTCTCAGTATTAACTGTGTCATTTTCCGGCAGTCCTTTTTCATTTTGTTGTTATTATTTCTTACAATAATATGCTAATACCTGAACCTAACTTTAGGTCAAGCGTTTTTATACATTTATTTTCAACTTTTTCCTGCATAATTTTTATATTACTTATGATATATAATTATTTAAACTACTTTCCCATGTATCTCCCAATATACTCATACAATTCAATATTAGTCTCCGCGTTTTTCTCCTCCGCCTCTATATATTCAGGAAAAGGAAGTCCAATCTGGCATTCGCCACATATGTCAACGCCTATTATTTTCTTATCTTTCAAAAAGAATTTCAACAGATGTTCAAGCATACCAAGGCTCATGTGCCCTTGACTCCAGTTAGTTTCAATATAATGTTTGTCCAAAATATCTTTGTCTATGGAAATATAAAAAGGTACATCAGTTTCAATCAAATCAAGTTTTTCTCTTCCACTATTGTTCCGTAATTCTTCTGCTGAAAATGTTATAAGCTTACTCTGATTTTTCACATTTATCTGCTGTATATCCGCCTCACTTGCCCCAACAAGAATCAATTGTTCAAGATTTTCGTTTTGCTCAATAACCTGTGCCGCCCAATCGCCACAACTTGTCATTCCTTCAACCATAGGCTTTTGCATATCTGTGTGATGGTCATACAAAACAAGCGAAAACTTTTTATTTATTTTGTCCGTCATAATTTTTGTTATGTAATGATAATTACCTGAATCAATAAAATGAACGCCGTTTATGCTAAAATTCTCTATTCGTTTCTGAATCTCCGCCTCCCCTTCTTTGGTGCAATACAAGTCGGTTTCTAAAATATCTGAGCAGTCAATTCTAACAATATTCTCCGTCTGTTCTATATTTTCATCAATATAAATATGTGTAAAATCTAAAATAAAATTTTCACTTCTTGTCATTTTATCATCCTCTATAAATTTTCATTTATTATTTTCATAAAAGTTTTTGTTGCCTTACTTAACATTGCGTGTTTTTTCAAACCAACGCTAACTCTGTTGTCAATCACCTGGTATGTTGGCTCCTCTCCTAAGTTTTATTTATCTTTGATTTTTGCTATTTGGTTTGTCTGGAATTGTCATACTAACCAAGTTTAATTCAAGTGCAGGTTTTAAATAATTTCTTCTAAAACCTTCTCTAGACTTCAATTCTAACTTTTCCATAAGTTGATTACTTGCATACGCAACATCATATTCCATTACATCCAAAAGTTTTCTAACACAATCAGACAATTGTTCACTGTCTTCATTTATTTGTGTTACTATTTCTTCTAACACGCTATCAATCTGTTTTAACATAAACTCAATAAAAAATGTTGACTTTCCATTAACATGGCATTTTGATATTGCATTATAATATTCATCCTGATATTTCATTTGTAATTGTAAATGGTGGTTGATATTTTTCCATAAAATTCTCTCCTAACTTCCGTACTATCTTATGCACTAACTTCCGTACTATCTTATGCACTTTCTTTCGTATCATCTTCCGTATTATCTTGCGTACTTTCTTCCATAATTGTACCATAATTTTTCTGATTAACAGCAAAAAACTTGCATTAAACAATGCAAGTTTTTTAGATTATTTATTATTAGATTTCCTTTCCTACTTCAAATGCCTTGCCAACTGATCCCCCAGTTTCATATAAAAATTAGGGTGTCAAGACACAAAAATGTCATATACAATCGCCAAAAAATGTAATAAAATATAACTATATAAATTACCCGATAATTTATGAATTTTATACATTGGAAAAGTCTTTTTCCCTTAACAATATTTTATTTATGGAAGGAACGGTGAATATATGAAAAAAACATCTTTAAAATTACTGCTATTTTCCTTTGTTATGAGTTTACTTATGATAATTCCTACAAAGGTAAATGCAGAAGAAATCATTCCGGTCAATATATCTGTAAAATATGGCCAAACAGAAGCCCGAAGAATCTTAGATATGATTAATGAACTGAGAACCAGTCCTACTGACGCATGGGCTTGGGATAAAACTGATACCAAACAAGTTGCATATCCTGGTTTAAAAGAACTTGTCTATGACTATGATTTAGAGCGACTTGCAATGAAACGTGCAGCAGAAATTGCACTATCCTACGAACACACCCGCCCAAATGGTCAAAATCCTTTTACTATTTATACTGAAGAAAATATAACCAGACTGGATACAGGTGAGAATATTGCAGTAGCAAGTCCTAATGTTTATTCTAAGGCAGAAGCAGTAAATAACGGATGGCGTGAAGATAACGAACCTTATGCCGGTCAGGGGCACCGTAGAAATATGTTAGGTTATAAATTTACCTGCGTTGGAGTTGGTCATGTTACTTACAACGGCTATGACTACTGGGTTGAAGAATTTGCCTCCAGACCTTCCATTAATACAACAGAAACACCGGCAAATGACAATGAACAAACTGTTACTGTTTCAGTAGCTAAAAGTTGGATTACAAATTATAAGACATATTTTGACCAAAATTCATATGTTCTTAGATTAGGAGAAACAGTAACTCCAAATATTACACCTATAATTTCTCTTATAAATCAATTTGGAGCAGTCGGAACCGTGTTAGATACTCCAACCGTTTCCATTAATGACCCTTCTATTGCCACCTATAGTGATGGAAAGATTATAGGTCTTAAAGAAGGTACCACCACGTTAACCACATCACTGTACGGATTGCCATCAACAACTTCGGCAACAATAATTGTACATGACTGTGATAATCATTGGGATGGTGGAGTAATTACAAAAGTTCCAACCTGTATAGTGGAAGGCGAAAGAACTTATACCTGCACTATTTGTAATAATACAAAAGTTGAAAAAATTGGCATAGATGCAACAAATCACCTCCACTCTGAAATTCGAAATCAAAAGGAAGCTTCCTGCAAAGAGGAAGGATATACTGGTGATAAATATTGCCCTGACTGTGGAACTAAACTTTCATCAGGCAATACTATTGCAAAAACAGAAAATCATAACTGGAATAAGGGAGTAATCACTAAAAAACCTACATGTGCAGAGACAGGCGTAAAGACCTATACTTGTAGCATTTGTAGTAAGACAAAAACAGAAAACATTGCAAAAACAACAAAACATCTTCATACTGAAATCCGTAATAAAAAAGCTGCTACCTGTGGTGAAACCGGTTATACAGGAGATACATATTGTACTGATTGTGGAACAAAAATTTCATCCGGTAAGACCATTGCAAAATTAACTACTCATACTTGGGATGAAGGAAAGGTCACAAAAGAACCTACTTGTACAGCGAAAGGTGTTCGAACATTTACTTGTAGTATATGTGCCAAAACCAAAACTGCCAGCATTGCAGCAACAGGACATCAGCATACTGAAATCCGCAAGAAAAAAGACGCAACCTGCGGCGAAGATGGTTATACAGGAAATACATATTGCACTGATTGTAAGAAAACAATTTCATATGGTCAGACCATCACAAAAACCGGTAACCATACTTGGGATGACGGAAAAGTCACAAAAGAGCCTACATGTACAGCAAACGGCGTAACAACTTTTACATGCATTGTATGTAAAAAGACAAAAACAAGAAGCATAAAAGCAACAGGACATAGTTACGGAGAATATGTAGTTGTAAAAGAACCTACAACCACAGAAAAAGGATTAAAATCCAAGACTTGCAGTGCTTGTGGAAAAGTATATTCTGTCACACTTGCAAAAATTTCTTCTTCTAAGACAACTACAAAAACTCCAACGACTTCGTCTAAGAATGCACAGACAAGCAAAATTACTACTAAAAAGATTAAGCTAAACCGTAAGAAACTGACTTTGAAAAAAGGCAAAACTTTTAAATTTAAAGTTACTCTAACACCGATAAATAGTCGTGACAGAATCACTTACGTAACCTCAAACAAAAAAGTTGTCAAAGTCTACAGAAACGGTAGAATCAAAGCCTTGAAAAAAGGAAAGGCTAAGATTACAGTAATTTCAGGTACGAAAAAATTTGTCTGCAAAGTAACAGTAAAATAAAAGACTTTATAATAAAAGCAAATTAAAAAGTCCATTATTTTTGAGACTTTGATGATCTAATGATATATTTAATAAAATATAATTTTTCAATATATCATTACTAAAAAATCCTTTATGATATACAAGGCTTGCAAACCTGTATACATAAAGGATTTTTTGTACCATTACAATCAAATATCTTTTTACCCGAAATCTCTTAGTTACTATTTTGACACTGAATTATATGTTATTTTTTATAATTTTTCCATTACCACAATTTTATTAGAAATATTTTTCTTCTTCGCCTGTTCTATCACTGCAAGTGTTAAATCAAGACCTGTGTAATGTCGGTTTGGATATTTTTCTGATAACAATGAAATCATTGGAGCCGGTCCACATCCTGCATATTTTATATCACCACTCCATTACAGTGGTCCACTTCATGTTGTATAATCTGGGCTGTATAACCACTGAACTTGCCGTGTTTCGGCTCAAAATTTTCATTCAAATAATCCACTTCTATTTCTTTGTATCTTATGCAATTACGAACTCCATCCAATGAAAGACAGCCCTCTTCTGTAGTGTACTCTCCTGATTTTTTAGTAATCACAGGATTAACCATTGCAAACTGAAACGGTCCTGCTGCCACAACAATAATGGATTTATTTACTCCAATCATATTGGCCGCCATGCCTACACAAATTTCTCTGTTTTCTCTTAATGTATCCATTAAATCAGTTACAACCTGTTTGTCCGCTTTTGTAGCAGGCTGCGCCTTTCTCGCAAAAATCTGTTTTCCTTTTACTATTTTCTTTACCATAATCTGTCTCCATCTGATTCTATTAATATATTGATTAGTACATCAAAACACCAAAATTTTGATTACAACCTGATTATTGTACTCATCATTGCAAAATTTGTAAGTTCTTAATCAGATATATTTGACTGTATAAACTCCTCAATAATATCCAAAATTCTTTCTGTAAAAAACTCACTTCCGCCGTGGTCCGCACCTTCAAGCATATATAACTTCACATTTTTATTGTATTTCTTTAATAGCTTGTATACAACGACGCTAATTTTAGGGTTGACTGTGCGATCCTTTGTTCCATGGAACATAAGTATTGGAGGCAATGGTGTGTCCTCATTTATATTACACTCAACTGACATTTTTCTACACAAATCAGGATTATTACGCAAATCAACACCGCCCATTTCCATTCCTTCCGGACTATCCGGCTGATGATGATTCAATGTGCTAGGCATACTATCTTCAAACATTATGCTTAATGCACCATACATTGAAATAATTCCTTTAACATTGGCATCTACTTCAGGATAAATATTTTCATTAGAATCTTCCTTAACAAGCTGTGAAAAAAATGCAGAATGTCCTCCTGAAGAATCCCCTGCAACAAACATTTTTGTTGTATCTGCTTTGTATTCATCGGCATGAATTTTCATAAATCTTATGGCATTTCTTGTATCTATCGCCTGTGCTGGAAAAGTTGCAATGCCTGAATGACGATACTCGACAACTGCTATTACATAACCTTTCTCAGCTAATCTTGAAAGCACACCAAGTTTGGAATTAATATTCTGCTTCAACCATGCTGAACCCTGAACATAAACTATACAAGGATATGTTTCATCACTATCTGTTGTATTTCTTGTTCTGGGAACAATAATTTGCAAATGCAATGTTATTCCATCTACGTTTGCATATTCAACATTAGAAAAAATGTATGCCCCCTTTTCGTCTCCTGTAGTTGGGATTCTTTCCACTCCATCTATTGGCTCATCAAAAGATGGATATTCTTCATATGACCACTCTTTTACTTCCATAAATATAATCCGCCTTTCTGCGAAAGGCACCAATGCGTCATGAAACAAGTTG
>OFLY01000015.1_pt1 | contig 139925 bp, 179 predicted proteins | sample 1541161 | NCBI WGS metagenome assembly OFLY01 (sample SAMN04209247, study PRJEB22552) | human gut metagenome | biome: gut; material: feces | host: Homo sapiens | place: USA: Oklahoma | reverse complement strand
ATAGCTGCGAAAGCAGCGTCAAGCACCGCAGGTGCGAATCATGATATAATGAGCGTTAGCGAGTGGGAGTTATATACGGAGGAAACTGGATATGATGAGAAATAAAGAAGTACTGAATGAAATAAGAAAGCAGAGCCGGACTCTGATCGAAGAAAAACGTGATAAATTTGTCAAACAGAGCCTGCTTTCAGATGAATTCATCGATATGATGCAGAGAAACCGGAAACCGTTTGATCTTTTGATGTCCTATTATCAGTGTGCGATCATGGAGATCGAGACAAAATTTAAGGTGTTAAACGAAGAATATTCTCTGGAATACGATAAAAATCCGATCGAAGGGATTAAAAGCAGAATCAAATCCTACGACAGTCTGTTAAAGAAGATCCGTAGAAAAGATATTCCGATGACACTGGAATCCATTGAGAAAAATATCACAGATATCGCCGGTGTGCGGGTCATCTGTTCCTTCCCGGCTGATATTTATGAAGTGGCAGACAGCTTTTTGCGACAGGATGATATTACGCTGTTAGAGCGCAAAGACTATATCCAGAATCCGAAACCAAGCGGCTACCGAAGTCTCCATCTGATTGTACAGGTTCCCATTTTCCTGCAGGATGAGAAAAAACCGGTGACGGTGGAAGTGCAGTTCCGTACGATCGCGATGGACTTCTGGGCCAGTCTGGAACATAAGATGCGTTATAAAAAGAACATTCCGGCTGAGCAGATGAAGTACTTACAGGACGAACTGTACGACTGTGCCGAACAGAGTGCGGCACTGGATAAACGAATGCAGAGTATCCGTAATCTGATCGCGGAGAACAAAGAAGAAGAGGAAGAAACAAAGGGATTTTTCCTTCCACTCTTTTAAAATTTCCTGCAGCAGATCGGTGAAAAATCTGAAAAAAACGTGAACTTTATGAAAAGCGTGTGAAATTGCTGTCAGCCGGGAAAAATTATGGTAGAATAAGTGTCAGTGAGTGAAAAGAAAGAGGGAATACTATGCCATATTATTTTTATGATGCAACCTATATATTGGTGCTGATCGGTGCGCTGATCAGTATGTTTGCTTCCTGGAATGTGCAGAATACATTCCGGACATACAGCAGAGTCTGGAACAGCAGAAATATTCCGGCGCAGGATATCGCGCAGATGATTCTTCACGATGCCGGAATCTATGATGTAAGGATCGAACGGATCCGTGGTGATCTGACAGATCATTATTCTCCGAATGAAAAAATTCTGCGTCTGTCCGATTCCGTATATGGATCGACTTCTGTAGCGGCGATCGGTGTGGCAGCCCATGAGTGCGGACATGCGATCCAGCATCAGGAGGGATACGCACCGTTAAAACTGCGTTCTTTTTCTGTACCGTTGGCCAATATCGGCTCCCGGCTTTCCTGGCCGATTATCGTACTGGGACTGATCCTGGGATGGTCCGGGTTACTGGAGATCGGTATTCTGTTATTTGTATTTGTGGTAGCTTTCCAGCTGATCACACTTCCGGTGGAAATCGATGCTTCTCACCGTGCCATTCGGATCCTCGAAGCAAAACAGCTCTTTGGCGATCAGGAATTACAGGGTGCGAAAAAAGTCCTGACAGCCGCAGCACTTACTTATGTGGCAGCACTTGCATCGGCGATCCTGCAGCTGGTTCGACTGATCCTGATTTCCAGACGGAATGATGACTGAGAAAAAATGAAAAAAACAGGAAAAGAATAAAACGGAAATATGAAAACAGATACGCCCGTTCAGACAGGCAGGTAACAATGGAAACCTGGAATGTCTGAGCGGGCGTATTTGTTGTTCGTCGAAGTCTGTGAATGTAGAAAATAGCGAAGAGAATTTAAAAGAATATAGTAAATATATCTTGAATTTCGAAAAAAATATATGCATAATAATCAATAAATGGTAATCAAACAATTGACAAAAGAGACAGGTACAGGAGGCAAAATTCGAGTGACGACGGAAGAACTTGTAAAACAGATCTGCAAAGAGCAGGGGATAAGTGTGGCAAAGCTGGCGACTGCATTGGGGCAGTCACGACAGAATTTTTATAAAAAGTTACAACGGGATACGCTGACCGTGCAGGAATGGCAGGAGGCAGCGAAGGTACTGGGAGTGGAATTTGACCAGGGCTTCGTGCTTCCGGATGGAACCAGGATGGGAGTTTCCGAAAAAAGAGAGAAACGCACGGTACTGCCACTGATGGGAAGCGCATTTTTGCCTGGAAAAGCAGAAGAGACGGTGAAACAGTTTGAAGATCCTAAACTTCAGGAAATTGCACGGGGAGAACTGTATTTTTTCAGGGCACAGGCAGAATCCTGCATTCAGAGTGTGGAAAAATACCAGACCAGTGAAGATCCCATACTGCGTCTCTCCGCAGATATGCTTTCTACTTTTGTGAACTTTACCCTCGGGAATGGGAGGGAAGCGCAGATGGCAAGGAAAGATGTGGCACAGATCCTGAGAAAATATATGGAAAAAGAAGAAGATCTGGAAATCATAGCCTCCTGCCTGTTCGCATATTACGTGACCAGTGTTCTGATCCATATCCCGCCGGAAGAGGGAACACCACCACTGGATCGTTACCTTTCGTATCTTCCGGTCGGGCAGCGGCTGTTCGCTATCAGCATACTGGGACATGTGGCTTATCTGAACGGGGAGTATGCGCGGGCACAGGGAATGGTGCAGACTGCGATGGCAATGACAGAGAGGACATATCCAATCTCGATGATCTATCTGAATTGTGTGGCAGCCATGTGTCAGATTAATCAAAAGGATCAGGAGGGAGCCAGAGTATCGGTATCGACCGGCTGGGAGATGGCGAGAAAAGACAGATTCCTGGAACCGTTTATAGAATATCACGGATTGCTGCAGGGGGTACTGGAAGCCAGCATAAGAAAAAGTGAGCCGGAAGTCTATAAGAAACTGGTGGACGGGGTAATCGCTTTCAGCCGCGGCTGGATGAAAATCCATAACCCACAGATGCAAAAAGCAGTGACGGATCTTCTGACACCGCTGGAATATTCCATCGCGATGCTTGCCTGCAGGGACTGGACAAATCAGGAGATAGGAGAACATCTGGGACTTTCGGTGAATACGGTAAAACATTATGTATCCGGGATACTGGAAAAGTTACATATCGACAAAAGAGAGAAAATAAAGGAATTTGTAAATCAATAAGTGAAAAAAAGAAGTGTCTGTTTTTGAAACTATATAGAAAAAACAGGCACTTTTTTTCGATTGAACGGGCATGTTATGGCACTTCTGATTTTGATAAAATATAGAAAATGTGAAACTGTCAGATGCGAAAAGTGTTATCAGATACAAATTAAGCGCGAATATGGCAGTGAGGAAAATGCAAAAAGGAGAGGAAGTGTACATATGAAAAAACGTCTGATCAGTCTGTTACTGAGTGTGGCAGTACTTACGACATCCGTTCCGGTGTCGACATTCGCTGATCCTTCTGCCGGACAGGAGCCGGCGGTCTCATCGGAGGAGAGTCAGGAGAGGGGAATTGACTATAAGAAAAACGGGGGAACTTTTCAGGAGAACTATCAGGCTCCTTCGGAATATCCGGCTGCTGAGCTGCCGGGAGCGGAAGACATCAGAAAACCGGGGTATGAATTCGGTGGATGGTACGACAACCCGGAACTGACAGGGAAAGCGGTTACCGGTCTGGATACGGAAGATTATGAGGGGAATGTAGTTCTGTATGCCAGATGGATCGAACGGTATTATCAGGTGGATATTCCCAGTGAAGTATCTGTGGAGCAGGATTCTTTTACCCTGAAGGCAAAGTCCGGAGGTTTTTATGAGAACGATCAGCTCAGTGTGGCGGTACATTCGGAAAATGACTGGAAGCTGAAGTCTGACAACCATGAGGTGAGCTATGAGCTTCGCGATAAGGATACCAATAAGATCGTGGAAAATGATGCGGTTATCGCCAGCTTAAGTGCGGATACGAAGCAGACCAACAGAACGTTTGCTGCGGAACTGACTCAAAAAGCCAACTATACCGGTGATTACAGTGATCAGTTGAACTTTGATATTTCATTCAGGGAAACCGAATATACGATCCAGTATGTAACGGACGGAGGCATGGTTTACAGGGATAATCCGGATAAGCCCGGGGAAAGTATGGAGATCACCCAGCAGAAACTTCCGGCGGGAACCACGCTGAATGATCTGCCGCTGGCAGTCCGAAAATCCAGTACCTTTGTCGGTTGGTGTTACGACCGGGAATGTACGGATTATGTGGACAGTGAAGACAGACTTCTCGGGGATCTTACGTTATATGCAGCGTATACCGATATGCAGCCGATGGAGTCCGTCACCATGGATACATATGCCCGTGCCTATGATGTGGCAACGGATTTTGCCATCGGCATCACCAATACCGGGGATGTACTGGATAATACAGAGATTCTTGCGGCATGCAAGATTAAAAATGTCAGCGACCCGTCGGAAGAGATCACGCTGGCAGTTACCCGGGGAGAGGACAATACCTGTACCGTCAGCAATCCAAATGGCTGGCAGCCGGGTGCTTCCTACAAACTGACGCTGAAAAATGATCAGCTGTATTTTACCGGATTTGACAAAACGATCCGGGAATATGATTTTACGGTTTACCGGGAAGAGACAAAGAATGTGGAACTGAACCGGGAGATCCGGTATATCCATACACGGGAACTGAGTAACCTGACCGTCAACGGAAAAGCGGCGGATTCCGTTTCTGTGGCAGTCATGACGGTAGGTGTAGACGGAGAGATTCAGGGAGAGGGAAGCGATACGACCGGTTCCTTTACCTATACAAAGGATTCGTTACAGACGGGGGATATCGTCGGTGTCTATTCCGGCGATGTGATCCCGTCCATGGATCTGGCAGCAGGTGACAACAGTGATGTCTCTTACTTTGAGATCACCGGATGCAACGGCAATCAGTACGAATACCGGGGAGCAAAGGCGGAAGATGTTTTATTTACGCCGGATGTATTTCCAATGGAAAAAAGCAAAGATCGGGATGGAGATCCTGACAACCATTCGGTTACCGTGGCAGTCAGTGAACTGACCTTCGGAGATGACGAGATGAGTCAGGCACTGAATCTGGATGAAAGCACCACCGTGGATCCGGGTGATTACCTGGCACTGTATACCGATCTGAACAGCGGAACGCCGGAGTACGGAGAGATCACAAAAGTAGAGCAGAGTGGTACGGATTATATCCTGGCATATCAGACGGTTTCTTTCGAAGAGATGCAGGCGGCTATGGATGTGTATCAGAAGGACCAGGTGGAAGGAGACGATCTGTTAGAAGAAACAGACCGGGAGAACCTGGAAGAACAGATTCAGGTTCAGGCGATGGAGAGTGGATTCGCACAGGATGTGGCAGACCGGATCGGTGCTGCGGCGATCGCTACCGATTCCTTTGAAGAGCTGGAAGCCTCTCTGGAGGAAGAACTTGGTGCGGATGTTTCTGTGGAATATACAGACGAAAATCAGAGTGACGAAACAGAAGAAGAAAATACTCTGATCGGGGATATCGCACCACAGAGTCTGCCGGAAAGTGACAGCCTGATTCCAAAAACTTATGCGAGAAAACCGGGAGGAACGGGAACCGGCAAACCGATCGTGACAGTCAGCCTGGGAACGGTCAGAGCCAATCCCGGTACAACACTGAAACATTTTGACGGAGATGTCAGCGGCGTGCATCTGGCACTGGAGATTCCGGTGCTGGTAAATATCCAGCTGAATGCCAATGCAAATATCCAGATCACTGTAACTTCCACCTTCGAGCAGGAAGTCCGGGTGGATATTAATGTAGACGGAAAAGCGGTCTGGAAAGTATGGAAGATTTTCCCGTATATCGCAGATTATAAGGTGACAGCGTCGCTGGATCTGTATGAGTACACCGGCATTGCTCTGGATGTGAACTTTAAGACCGTGGAGGGCGAGGGCAGTTCCGGAGGTTCCAACAAAGGCTCCAAACTGCGAAAAGGTGTCAATAAGATCGCCGGAGAGCTGAAGAGCATGATGGAAAACGGAGAAGAGTATATCACGGACAAGACGAAATTCTCCGGAAGTTTTGGCGATGAGGAAGAGGGAGAGGAAATCTCCGTTTCCAAGAGCCTGGCACAGCGGTACTCGGAACTTCTGGCAGATGAAGGCGACTGGGTGGAAATCTATAATCGCCTTCTGGTAGATAATCATTTCCGTGTGCTGGCGATTATCGATATTGAAGTGAAACTGGAATTTGTGGTTTATGCCAATATGAACATTTCTATCGGAATGTCCTACTGGTATAAGAACGCAAAACGATACGTATTCTCTCTGAAAGTGATGGATCGGACAGCAACCAGCGATACGATCGATCTGTGTGAAGAGCAGTATGAACTGACTGCCTATGCGATGGGTACGCTGGGACTGAAAGCCGGTGTGCGGCTGACGGTAGCGGTGGGACTTCTTTCCACAAGACTGGCAAGTGTCGGTATCACGGCAGAGGTAGGCGGCTATGCACAGCTGTGGGGCTATCTCTACTACGAACTGAAGTACACCGCATCGAACGGCAGAACGACGAGAGCCATGGGTGCAATGTATCTGGAGCTTGGCATCTATCTGGAGATCAAATTCCTGGCACAGGCGCTGGCGAACTCCTTTACCTATAATCCGACCTTATATGAAAATGAATGGCCGCTGTACACGGTCGGACATCTGGAAAATGTTCTGGACTTTGCCTATACACAGGCGGATGTCAAAGACATCAAGATGAAGCGGGATGTGAAAGCGGTACAGCTGTCGGATGAATATTTCCGGATGCAATATATGGATATGAAAGAAGGACTGAATGATGACGGAAATTACCGGGAGAAAATCTACGATGACAGCACAAAATACTTTAACATCGTCATGACCAATCCGGCATTCTCCTATGACCGGGACACCAATGTGATCTCCGTGGATCCGGGAACAGAACCGGAACAGGACGGCGAGATGATCATTACCTGGAAAAATCAGGAAGGAACCTTCAATACACAGCCACTGACCATAAAGATTCGGTTACACTGGGATAACCTGCGGGATGGCTATTATATTGCCTTTGACAGCCAAGGCGGCTCCTATGTGGATACCATCATGGGCAAATACAATTCCGATATTGAAAAACCGGAAGATCCGGTGAGAACGGGTTACCGGTTTGCGGGATGGTACGAAGATGAAGAACTGACAACACCATATACGATCCCTGCGAAGATGCCGAACAAAGAGCGAATGGTTTATGCAAAATGGGAAGCAGAAGATGTGGGCTATCAGGTTGTTGAATATCTGGAAGGAACCAACGGTGTCTATGAGGCACAGGATCCGATCAGTTACAGCGGACTGACCGACACGGAAGTGACACCGAAACCTGCAGAACACGAAGGATACGAAACACCGAAGGAAAAGACCGAGACGGTACGGGCAGACGGAACAACCGTGGTCAAATATTATTATCCACGGGAAGAGCGCCATCTTACCTTCCTGATGGAAGAAAACGGAGAGACGGTCGCAAGTGATGACTATCGCTATGGAACATTCCTGACGGCTCCGGCAGTGTACCGGCCGGGATATGAATTCCAGGGCTGGTCCCCGGAAGTACCGGAGAGTGTGCCGGCAAGAGATATGACCTATACCGCAACATGGAAAGCTTCCGATGGTATCCCGTACGCAGTGAGGTACTACGTGGAAGAACCGGAAGAAGGCGGCTATACCTTAAGTGAGATCAAAACCATGACCGGAACAACCGGTAAGACGGTCACCGCGCCGGAAGGTGATTACAGTTCCGTGGTCTACCACCGGAAAGGCGAGCTTGCCAGCGGTGAAGTAAAAGCAGACGGAAGTCTGGTGCTGAAGGTTTATTATGATCTGAACACCTATACACTGACGTACGATCCGAAAGGTGGAACGTTAGACGAAACGACCCTGACAGCAAGACCGGGAGAGAGAATCGGCGTTCCGGTACCGGTGAGAGAAGGCTATACCTTTGAAGGATGGTATCTGGATGAAGAGTATCAGCAGTCCTTTGGAGAGACGATGCCGGATCACGATCTTACGGTTTATGCAAAATGGGAACAGCAGACGGTCAATTATACGGTAAGACATTACCAGGAAAAACTCTGGAGCATTACCGGAAATGAAGAGATTCCTTATGGACGGGAATTTAATGCGAAAAACTATGAACTGACAGAGGAAGAATCCTTTGCTGCACATGCAGGAGACAGCGTAACGCCGGAAGTGAAATCGTATACCGGATTCAGCGCACCGGAAAAACAGACGGTGGAAGTTCTTGGTGACGGAAGCCTTGTGGTAAATTATTATTACACAAGAAATACCGGTCTGCTCCTTCTGGAAGTGACTGGAAATCCCGACGGAAAAGAATTTGCCCGGGTTCAGTATGTACCATATGGCACGTCGATCGGCGAGATAGAAGCTGTAGTAAACAAACAGAACGATCGGGCAGGATATACTTTCGAAGGCTGGTATACAGACGGAAACCATCAGAATCCTTTTGACGGTATCATGCCGGCAGTGGATGCGAACACAGAGGAACCGGATGCCTGGAACGATGGTTTTAAAATCTATGGAAAATGGACCCCGGTTCCCAGTGAGTACCGCGTGGAACATTACCAGCAGAATCCATCCGATCCGGAATCCTATACCCTGGTGGAAAAAGAGACAAAGACAGCCCTGACGGATACCGAGGTGACACCGGAAGTGAAATCTTATCCGGGATTCCAGTCTCCACAACCGCAGACCGCAGAGGTGAAGGGCTATGAAGTGACATGCATCCGGTACTACTATGGCAGAAACATCTATCCGGTTACTTATGTGAAAAACAACGGGGAAGTCGATGGGAGAGCAGATGTCATGTATGGAGCAGCTATTTCGGAGGTTCCGAAATACTCCGGACATGCATTTGCCGGCTGGTATGAAGACGCAGCCCTGACGGTTTCCTTTGAAGGAAAAACCATGCCGATGCATGCACTGACCCTGTATGCGAAGTGGGAACCTGGAAAGAAGACCTATCAGGTGGTCCATCAGTTACAGAGTGCAGACGGATCGGATACCTGGGAGACGGCAGAGACAGAAACCTTTACCGGAACAGCCGGAGATTCGGTGGAACCGGAAGTAAAGGCGTATGATGGATTTACCGCACCGGAAAAACAGAGCTGTACGCTGACCGTTTCCGATGATCCGGATACCATCATTTACCGCTACCGGCGTAATTCCTATCAGGTAACCATGGTGACAAATAACGGAGATCCGGCGACCGAAAAGACATATCTTTACGGGACCCGGGTGGAAGAGATGCCGGAACGGGCAGGCTATTCCTTCGACGGCTGGTATCAGGATGCAGGTCTTACGAAAGTATTTGACGGAACAGTTTCGGCCCAAAACAGTACGATTTACGCAAAATGGGAACCGAGAGCAACGTATTACTGGGTAAAATACAGCCTGCAGAACGCAAACGATAACGGCTATACGGTTGCATCCATGGAATCTCTGTTAGGCAGAACCGAGGATGTGATTACACCGGAAGTACGGAAGTTCGAAGGATACGTATCTCCACAGCCACAGACCGGACAGATCGAAGGCGGAAAGGTTCTGGTGATCGAGTATCTGTATGAACGTGAAGTACATACCTTACAGCTGGAAAATAATGACGGAACGGAACCAAAACAGCAGCAGATGAAACAGGGTGCAGCGATTCCGGCACCATCCATGCGGAAAGGTTATACTTTCATGGGCTGGTATACAGACAGCACATTACAGAATGCGTATACCGGAAATATGCCGAATGAAGATATGACGCTGTATGCAAAATGGGAAGCAAATACAAGAACCTACACAGTAAAACATTATCTGCAGAAAGCAGAAGGAGACGGTTACCAGTGGGTGGCAACACAGAACCCGAAGGGAAAGACGGATGAAACGGTGACGCCGCCGGTAAATACAACCTATGGTGACGAATATGAATTACCGGAACCGCAGACCGTACTCATTTCTGCGGAAAAGCAGACAGTGGTAACCTACTATTACAAACGAAAAGTACACAAACTGACCTTTGAACCGGAAAACGGAGAGAAGACACAGACTGTGGAAGGTCGTGTCGGTGCCACACTCAATGTGAAACAGCCGGTTCGAAGAGGATACACCTTCACAGGCTGGACACCGGAACTTCCGGAGAAGATCCCGAATGAGGATGTAACCTATCAGGCACAGTGGAGGAAGAACAGCTATCTGGTGCAGTTTGTGAGTGAGGGAGCTGTACTCAAAGAATATACACTTTCTTATGGGGATGCGATCCCGGCTCAGGAGAAACCGACCAGAGAAGGATATACGTTCGTAAGCTGGGATAAAAACGTACCGGATACCGTATCCGATGAGAATGTGAAAAACGGAAAACTGGTCTTTAAGGCAGTATGGAAAGAAATAGCATATACCATCAGCTATAATCTGGCGAGAGGAAGCCTTCCGACCGGAAAGACCAATCCGACAACATTCACCATCAACAGCAAACCGATGGATCTGGTACAGCCAAAACGGGAAGGCTATACGTTTGAAGGATGGTCAGGAACCGATATCAAAGAAAAAGATACACAGGTTACGGTTACCGCCCGCCCGTTGAAAGACAGAACCTATACGGCAAACTGGAAAGAAAATTCCTATACGATCGTTTTCAATGTAGAAGGTGAAGTAACAAGGGGAGAGATGAAAAATATCCCGCTTCGTTATACACAGGAAACCACGATACCGAAAAACGGATATGTGTGCGGAGGCTATAAGTTTGTCGGATGGAGAACCGGTGGAAAGAAAAGTGAGCAAAAAGTATATCAGCCGGGAGACAAAGTCAGCAGACTTTGTGCGACCAATAATGGAACGGTCAACCTGTACCCGATCTGGGAACCGTGCGAATATACGATTACGTTTGACTATCAGACCGGTAATAAACGGGAGAAAGTAACATGCAAATATAAAGAAACATATACGTTCCCGACCGTAAACAGACTCGGATGGACCTTCGAAGGCTGGAGCCGGTCCGCGGGTTCGACAAATGTGATCAGCTATGCACCGAATGTTAAAACGGCTGTGTTTGAGGATGAAAAGGATCTTACTTTATATGCGGTATACAAACCGATAACTTCAGCTGTTTTTACGGGACAGACGGAACACAAATACTTTATCACGGATGAACATGAACTGACTATCTTTACTTTCTTTATCCAGGGGGACAGAAAGGTCGTAACAACCGATGATTATGGACTTTATCCATCCTGGTATAATTTGTATTTGCCGGATATCTCCATGGATGCAGCACGCCTGTATCAGAAGATGAAGATAAAAGTCAGCTATAAGATTGATGAAGAAGAAAATGGATGGGCAGATCTGAGATTAAGTTATCAGTTACAGGATGGCACATATTATGACAACGTAGAAACGCGGGCAAATGATATTGGAAAATGTGATGGAGAAACGGTATCGCATACATTTGAAATTACCCGTAAAAATGGATTGGATTTAAATTATTTCATGTTGGTATTTGATGCACATGGTAAACACGCAGATGAATACTACATGAGCAATCTGAAAGTAGAAGTGGTTCTGGAATAATGCGTAAGGGGGAAGAAGATTGAAAGACAACAGAAGAAAGATAGGAATCGGAATCGCCGTGTGCGCATGCATCCTGCTACTCGGTGCCGGTCTGTATCTTATGAGAAACAACAAACAGGAAACACAGGAATCCCCGGATTCGGCCTTTGTGCCGGATCTGGATCCTGACGCTTCCACACAGGAGGCAGAGGAGAGTGATCCGCCGGAGGGTATCCGGATCCCCGGATATCCGTCGATCACCATTCCGGCGGACACGAAAGAGGTAACGGTAAATCTGATGAATCCGGAAGGAAATTCGTGTTATTTTACCTTTACACTGGTACTGAAAGATACAGATGAGACGATCTATCAGTCCAAAATGGTAGAACCGGGAAAAGCGATCACACAGATCACACTGTCCAAAGAACTGTCCGCCGGGGAATATCCTGCGATACTGAAGATCAGTACCGCGGCACTCGATGACGGACGGGCGATGAACGGTGCAAATGTGGAAACCGTATTGAAAGTACAGTAAGGGGGGAGAAACATGAAGAAAAAAAGAGCAGTTGCAGGAGGGTTGCTGCTTGTCTTAGGGATCGCACAGAGCGTATCAGCAGGAACCACGACCGTAACGTATCATGTGGATCCGTCCTATATGGTGCTGGTTCCGGCAAACACTACGATTCCATTTAACGAAGAATCGGTAAACTACGGGAAAATCCGTGTCGAAGAAGCACAGATCGAAGAAGGAAAATGCATCCAGGTGGAGCTGATCTCGGACAAAAAACTGAAAAATCAGAGTGGAAAAGAAGGGGAGATCCCCTATGAGATTCTGGCGGACACAACAGCATTTACAAAAGCCCGCTATACCACGGCAGGGGAAGAGACGGTACTTGGTATCACGATCGACAGAGAATCCTGGAAAAAAGCACCGTCAGGCTCCTATGCGGATACGGTTACTTTTCAGATATCCTATGTGGATGCGACAGATTAGAGCAGGAGGATGGACAGATGAAAAAGGCAGCAATTATTCTGATGGGGATTTGCCTGTGCCTCTCCATACCCGTTGCGGCAGAGGCTGCGCAGACAGGTACTTCGTCCGTTACGCAGCAAAGCACCATCAACACGACGGTACCGGATACCCACATGGTCACGATACGATCCGAACATGCACAGGTGAGCTATCAGCATGAGGAGGGTGACGATGACGAGACACAGGAGACGGTGACGTATGCGGTGGAGCGTTTTTCCAGCCCGCAGTTTCTGATTCAGGCGAGAAAGGGATGGAAGATCACTGCAGTGCTGGTAAACGGAGAGGATGTGACGGATCAGCTGAAAGACGGGATGCTGACACTTCCGGAAGTCTATGAAGATCAGTTACTTGTCGTGGAGACGGAAGAGAGCACGGAAGACGGCAAAAAAGATGATAAAAAAGACGATTCTACCGGAGGTGGTGGTCGGGAAGATACAAAACCTACAGATAAAAAGCCGACCGATACAAAAAATAACGGAACTTCCGGCAACAGCAATTCCGGAACGAAAACGAATGTATCAACGGGAAACAGTCAGGGAACAAAGGCGGATCTGACAGGCACGACGAATGGAACGGCAGCGGCAAAGACGGCAGATCTGCAAAAGAATGTAATGTATTTTATGGCGGCAATTGTATCCGGTGCGGTACTTTTGATTCTGGCAGACAACCGGAGAAAAAGAAAACACGGAGAATAGATAAGCAGACAGAAAGAAAAGCGAAAAAGGGCAGATAAACCACAAAATCGGTTTACCTGCCCTTTTTCAGGCGGATCAATTTTGATTATCGCGGCAGCGCCAGGGTCTCATGTAAGTATGAACTTTGCTCGATGCTCGCGTAAATCAGGAATGATTTGCTCCTGCAACGTGTACCACCCGTTTTTCCACCAGACTGACTGCCTGATAAAGAATCATGGCGATGATGCACAGGAGAATGATCGACAGGATCATCCAGTCAAGTTTGAAGATCTGGCTGCTGTAGATAATGAGAAATCCCAGTCCCTGCCTGGCTCCGATGAATTCACCGATGACCACACCAACCAGACAGAGCCCGATATTGACTTTCATAACGCTCAGAAGATAAGGGACCGAAGAGGGCAGTGCCACACGTAGAAGTTCATCTTTCCGTTTTCCACCGAGGGTACGGATGAGCTTCAGAGAATCAGGATCAATTTCCGTAAAGCTGGTATACAGATTCAGGATGGAGCCGAAGATCGCAACGGAGATCCCGGCAAGGATGATCGTCTTATAATTTGCACCGAGCCATACGATCAGCAGAGGAGCCAGTGCCGACTTCGGAAGGCTGTTCAAAACCACAAGGTAAGGCTCCAGGATCGCAGCAAGCCGGGGACAGAGCCAGAGAAGGACGGAGAAAAAGAGACTGAAACCTACGACAAGAAAGAAACTGGCAAGTGTCTCGAACACGGTGATCCCGATATGTGAGAGCAGATGGTTTGTCAGAAGCAAGGTCCGGAAAGCAAGACATACCTGACCGGGGCTTCCGAAGATAAAGGAATCGATGAACCCGAGCCGTGCACTGACCTCCCAGAGTAGCAGAAAAACCAGAAAGACAGCCAGCCGCATCAGGCGGATAAACTGCTGTCTTTTTTTGTGTTTTCGTAAAAAAGACTGTTGTGCAGATGAATCAGGTATCATGATTTAACTCCTTCCAGATCTGTTGAAAATATTGCTTGAATTCGGGGGCATTTCGCATCTGCATGGGAGTGCGGTCGGCAAGGGTGGTGAGAATGGGGAACTCGCACCGGACGCAGGCAGGGGCTTTCGAGAGGATGATGACCCGATCAGACATGCTGATGGCTTCGGAGATATCGTGGGTGACCAAAAGCGCGGTTTTCCCTTCTTTACGCAGGATCTTCCAGATGTCATCACTGACGGAAAGTCTGGTCTGATAATCCAGTGCACTGAAAGGTTCATCGAGAAGCAAAAGTGCGGGTTCCAGGGCAAGGGTGCGGATCAGTGCGGCCCGTTGTCGCATCCCGCCGGAAAGCTGGGAAGGGTGGGAGAAACGGAAGTTCCAGAGCCCATACTCCTGTAAGAGACGGTCAACGTGTGAGAGGGATTCTTTTGTTTTCCTTTTTTGAATTTCAAGACCAAGAAGGACATTTTCATAGATGGTCAGCCATTCGAAAAGATGATCCTTCTGCAGCATATATCCGACAGAGAGAACAGAATGTTCCCGTGGAAGTCCCTGCATGGTGATCTGTCCCTGTTCCGGTATCAGAAGTCCGGCTATCAGATTCAGGACGGTACTTTTTCCGCATCCGCTGGGCCCCACCAGAGAGACAAACTCGCCTTCCTGAACGGAAAAACTGATTTGTGAGAGTGCCTGGATCTCTCCGGAGAGTGTGTGATACGAAAGTCCGACATGGTCAAGTTCCAATAAAGCAGGCATAGAAAAAACCTCCGTGTCCTGGAATTATGTATTCCCACAGTAACAGGCAAAATGCACTAAAAGCAGAAAAAATAAGAGTCAGGGAATACACTATAGTTTATTATATGAAAAAGACAACGAATGGTTATATATTAAGATTTGCTTACGAAAGTGTAAGATTTCCGAAAATCGGTTGTGACGATGGTGAAAACTGTTATAATAAAGTCCTGTAAAGTCCCGAGGAAAGGAAAATAATATGACAATATGGAATAAAATACGGACCGGTCAGTGGATTCCACGGACTTATCTGCTGATGCTGGTGTTTAATCTGCTGTATAATTCGCTGATCTATTATAGTGGTCAGTGGATGGGAACTCATACGAAAGCCTGGAATATCGAAATTTCTTTGGACAATCAGATTCCGGTAATCCCCTGGTTTGTGGGAATCTATTTTTCGTTTTTCCTGTTCTGTGCAGTTAATTTTCTGCTGATGGGTTATTATGGGAAGAAAAAAGCCTGTCTGTTTTTATGTGCAGAGCTTCTGGCCAAGACAGTATGCGGGATCTTTTACCTGTGTTTTCCGACAACGAATCTTCGGCCGGAGATCGTGGGAACGGACTTCTGGAGCCGGATGCTTGTGGAATTGTATCAGATGGATGCAGCAGTGAACCTGTTTCCGTCGATTCACTGTATGGACAGCTGGTTTTGCGTGGTGGTACTTCGGAATATCCGGAAAGTACCGGGCTGGTATATGACGATCACCTGGATCTGGGCTGCGGCAATCTGTGCATCCACGTTATTTACAAAACAGCACGGGATTCTGGATGTGGCAGCAGGGATAGCACTTGCGGAACTCAGCTATATATGTGTGATCCGCTGGAAAAAAACAGAACGGTTCCGTCTGTGGATGGAGAAAAAACGGATATGAAAAATAAGAAAAAAATCATAGGAAACGGTATTTTCCTGTTTCTGGTGCTTGGTCTTACCCTGTATGGTGTCTTTCATGGAGAAGATCTGGGACTGATCTGGGAAAATGTCAAAAAAGCGGATAATCGCTACCTCTTCCCGGCAGTCATCTGTGTGATATTTTTTATCTGGGGAGAGTCGATTATTATACATTATCTGCTGTATACTCTGCAGATCCGGCTGAAAAAGTGGAAGTGTTTTCTGATCTCTTCGGTAGGCTTCTTTTTCAGCTGTATTACACCATCGGCAAGTGGCGGGCAGCCGATGCAGATGGTATATCTGAAAAAAGAAAAGATTCCGATCTCGGTATCCTCCGTAGTACTGATGATCGTAACCATTACCTACAAACTGGTACTGGTGATGCTTGGATTATTTGTACTGTTCTTTCAGCCGCGGATCACAGATACCTATATGCAGAATGTGATGCCGGTGATGTGGCTGGGACTGTGGCTGAATGTATTCTGTGTGACATTTATGCTGCTTCTGACTTTTCATCCGCAGCTGATGCGGCAGATTCTGATAAAAGGACATGAAGTTCTTGTAAAAATGCATATCCTGAAAAAGAAGACCTCCCGTCTGGAAAAACTGGAAGGAGCCATGGTCGAGTATCAGAAGACAGCAGAATATCTGAAAAATCATCCGGGCGTGGTAGGCATCGTGTTTCTGATCACCTGTCTGCAGCGTGTTGCATTGTTTTTTGTAACATATTTTGTTTATCGATCTTTTGGTTTACATCAGTACAGTATGTATGATATTGTAATACTTCAGGGTATGATTTCCGTGGCTGTGGATATGCTTCCGCTGCCCGGAGGTATGGGAATCTCAGAAAAGCTGTTTTCCATGCTGTTTACAGGGATTTTCGGGCAGGTAAAGGTTCTGGCGGGACTGATCCTGAGCCGTGGACTGAGTTATTACACAGAGTTATTGATCAGTGCAGTCATGACTGTAGCTGCGCAGCTGTTTCTTGGTAATGAAAAAGAACACAGAGAAAAGATCGGCGAAAAGCTGAAAACGATACAGGAAAAGGGAAAAGGATACGAAAGAAAGAGGGGGAACTCATGATAAGTTTTATTGGTTATTACAATTACACGGTGATTCTGACGTATATCAGTCTGTTTTGTTCCATTGCGGGGATGTTGTTTACTGTGAACGGGTGGTATAAGATGGCAGTGTTGTGCCTGGCTCTTTCGGGACTGTGTGACATGTTTGACGGAAAAATCGCCAGAAGAAAGACAGACCGTACGGATGATGAAAAATGCTTTGGTATTCAGATCGATTCCCTGTGTGACATGGTCTGCTTTGGGGCATTTCCGATTCTGCTGGCCTACAGCCTTGGTATGAGAGGACCGATTGGTATCGTGATCCTTGCATGGTACGGAATGAATGGTGTGGTTCGTCTCGGCTACTTTAATGTCTGTGAGACAAAACGTCAGGAAGAGACGGAGGAAGTGAGAAAATATTACAGCGGTCTGCCGATCACATCGATCGCTGTCGTGCTGCCGCTGGTGTTTGTGCTGCATACGGTGCTGAGGAACCATTTTGCAGTGGCACTTCATGTGGCTATGTTTGTCGTCGGTACGCTGTTTGTGACGAATATCCGGGTGAAAAAACCCAGGAATTCCACACTGGCAGTCCTGGTCGGCGTTGTTGCCCTGGCAATCTTAAAAATCTTTCATATTTTTTAGTTTTTAATAATGATGATCAAAAGCCGAAATGTATTACGGAGTATTGCAGATGACATACGACAACATTTTGGCTTGTGTTTTATACATGTTTTTTCGAAAAGTCAGGTACAGAATAATTCCGAGAACATATATGTAAAAGGGAGAGAGCATATGAAATACGCAGATCGATACGGAAATCGCTGGGAAGAAACCGGATTCCAGGATCGTTTTCTGGAAAAATTATATAAAAGCGTACCGGGGCGTGCGGTGGTAAAAGTGCTGGTACATCCGTGGGTTTCCAGAATGGGTGGCTGGATATTGAGCCAGAAAGCATCCTGCTGGCTGATCCCGTTATTCTTAAAAGGACATCCGATGGATCAGTCCGGCTGGGTCAAACGAAGATTTACCTCCTATAATGATTTCTTTATGAGAAAGCTGAAATCGGGACAACGTCCGGTGGAAGAAGATACGGCGCGGATCATCAGTCCCTGTGATGCCAAACTTACCGTCTGTCCGATCACGGAGTACGGGATCATGAAGATCAAGCATACGCCGTATACGGTAAAAGAACTGTTAAAGAGTGAAAAACTGGCTCGTGCCTATGAAGGCGGCTATGGATTCGTTTACCGCTTGACAGTGGACGACTATCACAGGTATATTTATACAGAAACCGGAAAAAAATCCGGCAACTATAAGATACCCGGAATCTTCCATACGGTTAACCCGATTGCAAACGATCTGGAGCCGATCTATAAGGAAAATACCAGAGAGTTCTGTCTGATCAGGACAACCGATGCAGGAACCGTCCTGCAGATGGAGGTTGGTGCACTGATGGTGGGGAAAATCGAGAATGATCAGGAAGAAGCGTTTGTACACCGGGGAGAGGAAAAGGGAAGATTTGCATTCGGCGGATCTACGATCGTGGTGCTTTACCAGCGGGGACAGGTTCAGCCGGATCAGGATCTTCTGGACAACAGCCGGGACGGTTACGAAACAAAAGTAACCCAGGGAGAGGCTGTAGGAGATAAGGTGGGAAAATGCAGAAAATAAATTATCAGAAATTAATGGAAAATGAAATCGCACACAACAGGCAGGAGCAGAAAGTTCCTGCCTTGCTTTTACACAGCTGTTGTGCGCCGTGCAGCAGTTATTGTCTGGAGACATTGAGTGAGGACTTTGCGATCACGGTGTTTTATTACAATCCGAATATTTATCCGGAAGAAGAATACTGGAAACGGGTGAGAGAACAGGAGCGGTTTATCGGTCTTCTGCCTGCAAAACATAAAATCTCTTTTCTGGAAGGCAACTATGAAAAAGAACGGTTTTATGAGACGGTAAAAGGCATGGAGAAGATCCCGGAGGGCGGAGAGCGGTGCTTTGCGTGTTATCGTCTGCGGCTGTCGGAGGCGATCAAAGAGGCCGAGAAGGGCGGATTTGACTATGTGACGACCACGCTGACGATCAGTCCGATGAAAAATGCGCAGAAATTAAATGAAATCGGAGAAGAACTGTGCCGGGAAACAAAAGTGGCGTGGCTGCCGTCGGATTTTAAGAAGAAAAACGGGTACAAACGGTCCACCGAACTGTCAAAAGAATACGGGATGTACCGGCAGGATTACTGCGGATGTGTGTTCTCGATGCGGGAGCGTGAAGAGCAAAAAGCCCGGATCGAGCAGGAAATCTTGCAGAATAACGGAATATAAAAAGCGACTTGCGCCGACACAGGATTAATGATAGAATGATTTCAGACTTTACTATGAGAAAGTAAATGGCAGTGAATCCGCTGATTCCCGGATAATTTAAGAGAGGAACAGGAAAGGAAGTCTGCCGGAAAATACAGGGAAGAGAGGAAACAATATGGCACAGTTATGGGGAGGCCGTTTTACAAAAGAAACGGACAAACTTGTATATAATTTTAACGCATCCATCGGATTCGATCAGAAGTTTTTCCATCAGGATGTACAGGGAAGCAAAGCACATGTGACGATGCTTGCAAAACAGGGGATTCTGACAGAAGATGAGAAAAATCAGATCATCGCCGGACTTGCCAGTATCGTGGCGGATGTGGATGCCGGTAAACTGGAGATCACCAGTGAGTACGAAGATATCCACAGTTTTGTGGAGGCCAATCTGATCGACCGAATCGGTGACGCAGGTAAGAAACTGCACACCGGACGAAGCAGAAATGATCAGGTAGCGCTGGATATGAAACTGTATGTCAGAGACGAGATCAAAGAACTGGACGAACTGGTGAAGAAGCTGCTGGTGACACTGAATAAGATCATGGAAGAAAATCTGCATACCTATATGCCGGGATTCACTCATCTGCAGAAAGCACAGCCGATCACACTGGCACATCATATGGGTGCGTATTTTGAGATGTTCCGCAGGGACAGAGGCCGTCTTGCAGACATTTACGAAAGAATGAACTATTGTCCACTGGGAAGCGGAGCGCTTGCAGGAACCACCTATCCGCTGGATCGTGCCTACAGTGCCGAACTGATGGGATTTGCCGGTCCTACGATGAACAGTATGGATTCCGTAGCAGACAGAGATTATGTGATCGAACTGTTATCTGCCATGTCCACGATCATGATGCATCTGAGCCGTTTTTCCGAGGAAATCATCATCTGGAACTCCAACGAGTATCAGTTTGTGGAGATCGATGATGCCTACAGTACCGGAAGCAGTATCATGCCACAGAAGAAAAACCCGGATATCGCCGAGCTGGTAAGAGGAAAGACCGGCCGTGTTTATGGCGCGCTGATGTCGATTCTGACAACCATGAAGGGAATTCCGCTGGCATATAATAAAGACATGCAGGAAGACAAGGAACTGACCTTTGACGCGATTGATACCGTAAAAGGGTGTCTGGCATTGTTTGAAGGTATGGTTTCCACAATGAAGTTCCGTAAAGATGTGATGGAAAACAGTGCAAAACACGGATTTACCAATGCAACGGATGCAGCAGATTATCTGGTAAATCACGGGGTACCGTTCCGTGATGCACATGGCATTGTCGGCCGTCTGGTGCTGTACTGCCTGGACAAAAAAATTCCGCTGGACGAGATGACTCTGGAAGAATACAAAGCGATCAGTCCGGTGTTTGAAGAAGACATTTACGAAGCCATCAGCATAAAAACCTGTGTGGAAAAACGTATGACTATCGGTGCTCCGGGACCGGATGCCATGGCAAAGGTGGTAGAGTGGAATAAAAAATATTTGGAAGAAAAGTAAAAAAGTGTTGATTTTTTCAGAAAACTGGTATAGTATTACCAAGTAAATACAAATGTACGCGAGAGAAATACAAAAAGTTACGGTTGTGCATTGAGTAAGAAGAATGAGGAGTGAAATCACAATGAGCAGCAAATTAAGAGTAGGTATTTTAGGAGCAACAGGAATGGTAGGACAGAGATTCATCTCTCTGCTGGAAAATCATCCGTGGTTTGAAGTAGTAACTGTAGCAGCATCCCCGAGAAGTGCAGGAAAAACATATGAAGAAGCCGTAGGCGGACGCTGGAAAATGGATACTCCGATGCCGGAAGCTGTAAAAAAACTAGTAGTTATGAATGTAAATGAAGTGGAAAAAGTAGCTTCCACCGTTGATTTTGTATTTTCAGCAGTAGATATGTCCAAAGAGGAAATCAAAGCGATCGAGGAAGAATATGCAAAAACTGAAACACCGGTTGTTTCCAATAACAGTGCTCACAGATGGACACCGGATGTACCGATGGTAGTGCCGGAGATCAACCCGGAACACTTTGAGGTTATCGAATCTCAGAAAAAACGTCTGGGAACCACACGCGGATTCATCGCTGTAAAACCAAACTGCTCCATCCAGAGTTATGCACCGGTTCTGACTGCATGGAAAGAATTCGAGCCATACGAAGTAGTTGCTACTACATACCAAGCAATCTCCGGAGCAGGTAAAACCTTCAAAGACTGGCCGGAGATGGTAGAAAACATCATCCCATACATCGGCGGGGAAGAAGAGAAGAGTGAACAGGAACCGCTTCGTATCTGGGGTAAAGTAGAAAACGGTCAGATCGTAAAAGCCAGCGAACCGGTGATCACCTGCCAGTGTATCCGTGTTCCGGTACTGAACGGACATACTGCAGCAGTCTTTGTAAAATTCAGAAAGAATCCTACCAAAGAACAGCTGATCGAAAAACTGGTGAACTTCAAAGGATTCCCACAGGAAGCAGAACTTCCGAGTGCTCCGAAGCAGTTTATCCAGTATCTGGAAGAAGACAACCGTCCACAGGTTAAGATGGATGTCAATTTCGAAAACGGTATGGGAATCAGCGTAGGCCGTCTGAGAGAGGACACTGTATACGACTGGAAATTCGTAGGTCTGTCCCATAATACTGTAAGAGGAGCTGCCGGCGGTGCTGTTCTGTGTGCAGAGACTCTGAAAGCAAAAGGATATATTCAGGCAAAATAAATAAGAATGCAAATAAGAAAAATAAAATCCCGGGTGTGTTGTGTGCCCGGGATTTTTTACTTTACAGGAAATTGCTTTCCTGTAAGATTCTGTGCATCGCGCAGCGTGTTGCTGGGCACGGAGCGAACAGTAACGATTTCAATATAGGAACCAGGCAAGTTCCGGAGTGCACTTGAATTTCCGGAAGAAAAACGGTATACTCTTTGTTGCCCCTGTGAGGTTTTTATATCGCAGGGGCGCTGAAGAGACGAGAAAGGGTCAAATTTATATGAATAAATCCGTATTTATCGCAGAGAAACCAAGCGTAGCCCAGGAATTTGCCAAAGCGTTAAAGGTGAAGACCACGCGGCATGACGGATATCTGGAATCGGAAAATACCATTGTCACCTGGTGCGTGGGTCATCTGGTGACGATGAGTTATCCGGAAGTTTATGATATCAAGTACAAGCGCTGGACTCTGGAAACTCTGCCTTTTCTGCCCGGGGAGTTCAAGTATGAAGTCATCCCATCGGTAAAAAAGCAGTTTGAGATTGTCAAGGGACTGTTAAACCGCCCGGATGTGGACACCATCTATGTCTGTACCGACTCAGGAAGAGAGGGAGAGTATATCTACCGTCTGGTGGCACAGATGGCCGGCGTCAGGGGAAAGAAAGAGAAACGTGTCTGGATCGATTCCCAGACGGAAGAGGAGATCATCCGCGGAATCAAAGAAGCGAAGGATCTGAGTGCTTATGATAATCTGAGTGCATCGGCATATCTGCGGGCGAAAGAAGACTATCTGATGGGTATTAACTTTTCCAGGATCCTGACACTGCGGTATGGAAACAGCGTGTCCAACTATCTGGGAAATAAATATCAGGTGATTTCCGTGGGACGGGTCATGACCTGTGTGCTTGGAATGGTAGTGCGAAGAGAGCGGGAGATCCGTGAATTCGTAAAAACACCGTTTTACCGGGTGCTTGGAAAATTCTTGCTGGAAGGAAGAACCTTCGACGGAGAATGGCGTGCTGTGGAAGGCAGCCGGTATTTTCAGTCACCGGATCTGTATAAGGAAAATGGTTTCAAGGACAGAAACCGGGCGGAAGAACTGAAAGGCATTTTGGAACGGGAGAGTGCAGTCAGTATGACGAATGAACTTTCCGGTTCCAACGGAATGGCACAGCAGACAGCTCCGGTGCATCAGGCGGTACTTGAGAAGATCGAGAAGAAAAAAGAGAAGAAGAACCCACCGCTTTTGTATAACCTGGCAGAATTGCAGAATGACTGTTCACGGATGTTCAAGATCAGTCCGGACGAGACACTGCGGGTGGTGCAGGAACTGTATGAAAAGAAGCTGGTGACATATCCAAGAACGGATGCCCGTGTGCTTTCCACTGCAGTTGCCAAGGAGATCAGCCGAAACCTGAAGGGTTTAACGAGATACCAGATGGCAGCACCGTTTGCACAGGAGATCTTGGAGGCGGGCAGTTTTCAAGGAATCGAAAAGACCAGATATGTCAATGACAAGCAGATCACAGACCATTATGCGATTATTCCTACCGGTCAGGGACTGCAGAATCTTGGCAGACTGCCGCAGATTTCACAGAAAGTGTATCAGGTGATCGTTCGCCGGTTTTTGAGTGTGTTTTATCCGGCGGCGGTGTATCAGAAGGTGAGTCTGGTGTCAGCGGTCGGAAAAGAGAAGCTGTTTTCGAGTTTCAAGGTACTGGTGGAGGAAGGGTATCTGAAGGTGGCCAACGTACCATCCGGAAAGAAAGAAGAGGATGCGAAAAATGCAGAGGAGAAAACGGATGATATCCAGTGTGATGCCGCCTTTCTTGCCTGCCTGCAAAAGCTGAAAAAGGGCGCCATTCTTCCGGTCGATGGATATGAGATCAAAGAGGGAGAAACTTCTCCGCCGAAACGGTACAATTCCGGTACGATGATCCTGGCGATGGAGAATGCCGGACAACTGATCGAGGATGAGGAGCTGCGTGCGCAAATCAAGGGAAGTGGAATCGGAACCAGTGCAACGCGAGCAGAGATTTTAAAGAAACTGGTGAATATCAAGTATATCAGCCTGAATAAGAAAACACAGGTAATTACCCCGACTCAGCTTGGAGAAATGATTTATGAAGTGGTTAACGCTTCGATCCGGGCACTGTTAAATCCGGAGCTTACCGCGAGCTGGGAGAAAGGGCTGAATTATGTAGCCGAGGGAAGTATTACTTCCCGGGAATATATGGATAAACTGGAGCATTTTATCCGGGTGAAAGTGGGTGGAGTGCTGCAGGTAAATTATCAGGCGGCGTTACGAAGCCGATACGACAGTATCGCAGGGAATTATCGAAAAGGAGGAAAATGATCATGAGTATGGAAAGTATTCGAATTGAGAACATGTATGATCTGAATGAGACGATTGCAGCGGAGATTTTTGAAGGGAAGGCATATCCGTGGGAAGTGCTTCCGCTGATTAAAGAATTTATTGTGAAGCTGGGAAATACACTGGATCCGGCAGAGTATGATAAGATCGGGGAAGATATCTGGGTAGCGAAATCTGCTAAGATTGCTCCTACGGTTGCGTTAAATGGTCCGTGTATCATCGGAAAGGATGCCGAGGTGCGTCAGTGTGCATTTATCCGTGGCAGTGCGATCGTCGGTGAGGGTGCTGTGGTTGGTAATTCTACGGAGCTTAAGAATGTGATCTTGTTTAATAAGGTGCAGGTGCCGCATTATAATTATGTGGGGGATTCTGTGCTGGGTTATAAGGCTCATATGGGCGCGGGATCGATCACTTCGAATGTGAAGTCGGATAAGAAGCTGGTGGTTGTGCACGGAGATGGTTTCGATATTGAGACCGGCATGAAGAAGTTTGGGGCTATGCTGGGAGATAATGTTGAGGTTGGCTGTAATTCAGTGCTGAATCCGGGGACGGTGATCGGACGGGAGAGTAATGTGTATCCGCTGTCTTCGGTTAGAGGAGTTGTGCCGGAGAAATCGATCTTTAAAAAGGCTGGAGATATTGTAAAAAAGAGATAGTTTTTCGCAAAGGGACGCACCCGGTGGACGGCTTCTGCCCGGACAACGTGGGCAGGACAACTTTGAGCTAATCACCAACTCCGACTATGTTCACTTGGGTCGGCTGACCCAAGCGAAAGTCTACGTAGGTGCTGGATCTCAAAGCTTGCCCTAACCGCCCACAAAGTGTTGTCCGAACAGAAGCCGTCCGCCGGGTGCTGTTTTTTCAATGCGGGAAGAGAAAGATGTACCGGAGCAATTGTCGTTGGGTGATAATTGCTCCGGTTTTTTTACGCCATTAGTTCAGAAAACAGAAGTGAAGGATCAAACCGTACAGTAAAAGGTGTACCGGGTAGAAGAGGTAGAAAAAATATTTCAGGGAGATGCCACGTTTCCCGTTATAGAGGTTGATCGGGATGAAGGCGAGGCAGGCGGGGGCTTCCCAGAGGAGGCTCATGCAGGAGACCAGAGTGCAGAGAAACTTCTGATCGTGGAACAGGTAGAGTAACAGGATCAGGATGATTCCTTTGTAGTCGTAATCGGTCTGAAGGAGCCAGGCGGTCAGACAGCCGGCGGCGGCGATCAGGATCTTGATGATCCACTGAAGGTTCGGGTCTATTTCTTTGTGGCTTACAGTATCGATGGCCCAGATGGTCAGGAGACCCAGGAATAAAGTGAAGAAGACATTCTGGTAACCCGGGGCAAATGGGGTGTTGAACAGGGCGTAATCAAAGGGAAATTCGGACACCAGGGCAAAGAGGAACAGGCGGGTGGCATATTTCTTTTTGCTGGAGGTGTGGAGGAATCCTTCGATTAATAAGAAGCAGAAGATCGGGAAGCCGATTCTTCCGATGAAGCGCATGACCTGATAAATGTTCCACCAAGGGATCGTCATAGAGATGGGGTGTCCCAGGAAGGTTGGATTTTGCTGCATCAGGATGCCGTAGAGGATGATGCTTGCGGCGAAATGGTCGATGGCCATGGCGATAATGGCGATGATTTTTAAAGTACTGCCGGACAGGCAGCCCTTTTTCAGGGAAAACTGGGTCATAGAAAACCTCCTGTTTTTTGATAATCTGAGTTTTTCGATATTCCTTCTTAATGTTGCCAGATAAAGAAAAACAGCGTCAGAAAAAGCATAATACGCAAATTGTGACGGAGTCCTGCGGAATATTCTGAAAAAAAGTATACCAGTCCTGCAAAAAATGTCAACGAAGGGGAAAAAATTAAAAAAAAAGTAAGTTTGTCTGGACTAACCGCATGGGTGTATGCGAAAATAACTATGATAAGCGGGTGAGTAGGTTCACTTGCTTGAGATACATAAGTCTCGAAAAAAGTATTTCAAGTTTGAAAGGAGTCTTAACATGATTTATTCACAAGAAGTAGAAATGATGTGTCCGGTTTCACAGGGCGTTAATCACGGCGCTGCACCAATCCCGGAAGAAGCAAAATGGGTACAGTCCAAAGAAATTAAAGATATTTCCGGTCTGACACATGGTGTGGGCTGGTGTGCACCACAGCAGGGTGCCTGCAAACTGACACTGAACGTAAAAGATGGTATTATTCAGGAAGCTCTGGTAGAGACAATCGGATGTTCCGGTATGACTCATTCTGCAGCTATGGCATCTGAAATCCTTCCTGGAAGAACTCTTCTGGAGGCTCTGAACACTGACCTGGTATGCGATGCTATCAACACAGCTATGAGAGAACTCTTCCTGCAGATCGTTTATGGTCGTACACAGTCCGCATTCTCAGAAGATGGTCTGCCGATCGGCGCTGGTCTGGAAGATTTGGGTAAAGGTCTGAGATCTCAGGTTGGTACCATGTACGGAACACTGAAAAAAGGTCCTCGTTATCTGGAAATGGCAGAAGGTTATGTTACCGGTATTGCACTGGATGAAGAAGGATGCATCATTGGTTACCAGTTCGTAAGTCTGGGCAAAATGACTGATTTCATCAAACAGGGTGATGATCCTACAACAGCTTGGGAAAAAGCAAAAGGACAGTACGGTCGTGTTGCAGATGCAGCTAAAATCATTGATCCACGTAAAGAATAATTACTGTTCTGCTTACCGTCAATATAATAGGAGGATAAAATAAATGGCTTTATTTGAATCATATGAAAGAAGAATTGATAAAATCAATGCTGTCCTGAACAGCTATGGAATCGCTTCTCTGGAAGAAGCAGAGAAAATCACAAAAGATGCTGGTCTGGACGTATACAATCAGATCAAAGGCATCCAGCCAATCTGTTTTGAGAACGCTTGCTGGGCATACATCACAGGTGCAGCAATCGCAATCAAAAAAGGCTGTACAAAAGCTTCTGAAGCAGCAGCAGCTATCGGCGAAGGTCTGCAGGCTTTCTGTATTCCAGGATCTGTAGCAGATCAGCGTAAAGTAGGTCTGGGACATGGTAACCTGGGTAAGATGCTTCTGGAAGAAGATACAGAATGTTTCGCATTCCTGGCAGGTCATGAGTCTTTCGCAGCAGCTGAAGGTGCTATTGGTATCGCTGAGAAAGCAAACAAAGTACGTCAGAAACCTCTGCGTGTTATCCTGAACGGTCTTGGAAAAGATGCTGCTCAGATCATCGCTCGTATCAACGGATTTACATTTGTTGAAACAGAATATGATTACTATACAGGAGAACTGAAAGAAGTATTCCGTAAAGCATACTCTGAAGGTCCTCGTGCAAAAGTTAACTGCTACGGCGCTAACGACGTTCGCGAAGGTGTAGCTATCATGTGGAAAGAAGATGTTGACGTTTCTATCACAGGTAACTCTACCAACCCGACACGTTTCCAGCATCCGGTAGCTGGTACTTACAAAAAAGAACGTATCGAAGCTGGTAAGAAATACTTCTCCGTAGCTTCCGGTGGTGGTACAGGACGTACTCTGCATCCGGATAACATGGCAGCAGGTCCTGCTTCCTATGGTATGACAGATACTCTGGGACGTATGCATTCCGATGCACAGTTCGCAGGTTCTTCTTCTGTTCCGGCTCACGTAGAAATGATGGGTCTGATCGGTGCAGGTAACAACCCGATGGTTGGTATGACTGTAGCTGTTGCAGTATCCATCGAGGAAGCTCACAAAGCTGGTAAATTCTAAGAAACCCTTATAAAATAGGCGTTCTTAAAAGTGTTCAAACGGGGATAAAAGGTTGAAAATGTGGGCTATTTGACAACTACTTGGCGATTACTTGACAACCCATATTTGACAACTGAAAAAGTAATATATTAGGCAGGGATTTGAGTAATTCATTTCTCTGCCTTTTATTATTGTAATTTTTCTAAGTCACTTCTTAGCCATTCCAAATCTCGAACAGTATAGACAGATTCAGTAATATCTTTTATACTATGTCCCATCATTTCCTTCAATGCATATTCATCGACACCAGCTTTCTTACATCTTGTGGCAAACGTTTTTCGTGGATCATGCGGCTTATGTTCTGGATTTAAGTGTAAAGATTCGATGACTTTGCTGAATCGTGTTGCATATTTATCGTACGTCAGTTTCCAAGTACCAGAGTGAGTTTGCCCCTTATCGTTAAGCAATCGTCCAGTTCCAAGAGCTACTCCTTTATCGTAGTTCCTTTTAACCAGTTCATGAATTTTAGTATGAATAGGGACTATTCGCTGCTTACCGGCTTCTGTTTTCATTCCAGCTTTCATATACCATTCGTCGATATTTATTTCATCTAGCGTGATTGTAGCTAATTCTTGTGGTCGCCAACCCATGTAACATTGAATTAATACCCAGTCAACAAACGGTACACGATCCACATTATCCCATAAAATTTGCATCTCTTCATCAGTAAAAATAATATGTCCTTGAGTATTGTTCTTAATCTCATCTACGATATCACCACTTATACTAAAGGCCCGTGCATAATTTCTGTCAACAATTTCAAATTCAAGAGCGTAATCGAACATTAGGTTAAATAATGACTTCATGCGTGACTTTGTGCGAGCTGTTGGATATATCTTTGTACCCTTTTTATTACCCTTATATTCGATTCTATACCCTTCATCCATGCATCCTTTTAAATGTCGTACACGGACGTCTTTAGCTCGCATATCATAAATAGATGAGCAGTATACCCATGCCGACTTCACAGTTCGAATATAGTTAGCAGTGGTGTTCTTAAAATATTCTTCAGACCATTTCTCATACAAGTCCATAACCGTAATATCATTATCCAAGTCATATGGATTTCTATTATATTCCACCAGAGCTTCATATGCCTCGTTGTACGTATGAAAAGATGATTGTGGTTTTAATGATTTCAAAATGGGTTTTCCTTCACTTGTTTTTCCCACACATATTCGGACTCTATACGGGTTCCTTAGATTTGGCTTATTCATTTTTGTAATACTTCCAAACCCATTAGGCAATCGTATATGCTTTCGTGCCGTTTTCTTTCGTATTGTTTTCTGGCTTTTAAGGGGCATCCCACAGTGCGGACAAGTCAATGCTTTATCACTTACCTGTAATTCACATTCCGGACATTTTACTAACACTTTTATTTTTCCTCCTGTTTTATTAAATTTACTCGTTATCGTATCTGATACATTCTAAAAAGTCAACAAGTTCGTTACTGGAAAATTATGTATTTTTTTCCAATATTTGTTCGTTGAATATGTCCGTGTCTCCATTTATCATCTAATACATATGCCTAAAGGAGAGACATAATAATGGAGACAAAAAGCATAATCTGTAGCACTTGTCATTGTAAAATGAAGCATTATGATACCGTCGAGAGGATTGTTAGAAGGAAGAATCATATTACGGTTCGTATAAGGATAGAACGATGTCGTTGTCCAAAATGCGGAAGTATACATAGACATATACCAGATTACCTATATCCATACAAGCAGTATGAGGCAGATATCATCGATGGAGTGGTAGAAGGACTCATTGATTCATCAACTCTCGGTTTTGAAGACTATCCGAGTGAAATGACAATGAAACGTTGGAAAAGGTCAATACACAAAAAGTAGAACTTGTTTCCACTGAGGTTGTTTTTACTAATCGTGTTAATTGCCATAAAATAGCAGTTGAAAGGAGGACGTGGCGAACAATAACGATTCGCGAAATTTACATTCCCTATTATGAGAGAGAGTGAGATGGTTTAAAGGTAAAACACTATTTTAGAGATATGGGTTCGAATCCCACAATCACTTTCTTTTTCTTTTCGATATTAACTTGTAGGAGGTAAGTGTATGAATAATATCGAATTCGCAGCCGGATCAGTTCCAGTAAGTGTAGCCGCTAAAGTGTATGGAAAAGATGCTACGTGGGTCAGAGCTGGGATTATTGTTGGGTGGCTCCCAATTGGAAAGGCAACAAGAAAAGGTAAACTTATAACCAGTATTGAAGAGATGAATTCAAAGTACGGTCGGATCAATTTCTATATTTCACCAAAATTATTGTGGGAGGATACCGGCTATCTATGGAAAGGAGAGAGAATATATGCCAACGACAATCAAACCAGAAATATCTGAAAGGAGTCCGTACTATATTAATAAGCACAGATCGTATGAATTAGTGCATTTTTGTCGTCAGTATCACGACTGGATTCGTATGTATGAGAGTTTTGTGGATATTGAGGAGCATCCTTTAAAATTGGCAAAAGTTTCTCAGAATTGTGGTTTTATCGGTGATAGTCCTACCGAAAGGATTGCGATGATGAAACAGTACTATGCTGAAAAAATCAAAATGGTTCAAGAAGCAGCTAAAATGACAGACAAGGAATTATCTTCTTATATTCTCAAGGGGGTTACTGAAGGATTGTCATATGAGGTCCTGAGAGCACGAGAAAATATTCCTTGTTGTCAAGAGACGTATTATCTGTTACGTCGAAAATTCTTTTGGTTGTTAAACAAGATGCGAAGCTGATGTTCGCGAAATACACAAAGGCTATAATGGAAAGGAGGTAAACAATTATGAACTACGCTCTGCTATTGGGCGATGTCAAAGAATGTTCTAAAGACAAATTGAAAGAGCTCGTCTTTGAGTTATCACAGAGAGATTATCAATCTATTAAGGAAATGGATATCCCTGATGATACCAAGAAAGAACTCATTGTGATAATGCAAAACAGAACATTCTTTGAGATGCTTTTAGTAAATGCACTGAAGTAGCGTTTGTCTACGATTACGAGAGAGGCTTAGAGGACCAGATAACGCTGGTTTCTCCGAGCTTCTTTTTTTTTTACTTTTATCGATTCAATAGAGTGCCGATAATTGAACCGAACTGGGCAAGTATTGCTTTACGATCATTAATAGCTTCTTCGAGAGACTTATCACCGTATACATCTTTAACACGTTCTACGGTCCATACGTCTCCGAGTTCTTCCATGGTTTCGATAAAAGTATTGATTTCTTCAGTTGTCATATTTGTTTTCTCCTTTCATTATTAGCCTGAATTTGATTATAGCATAAAGTTAGATTAAAAGAAACAGTATTTAGTTGAAGATCTCATCGCACTGTTCGAGGCAGTCCGGGAATTTCCAGGTTCTATTTGAGCAGCGATAGCACGATTGAGCATATACGACACCGTCTTCAACATAACAATGTTCTTTTATGGCTTCCCATATTGGCGACCAGATTCCTCCATATTTATATAAGTAGTCTGGTGTTTTTTCATGACATTCCGGACAAACATATTCGAAGTTTTTGTTCAGAGTCATGATTGCATTGCAATTGCTGCAGATCACATCCCCTCGATGCAAAGCACCAATAACTTCATCAATGTAATCTGCATGTTCGATTTCTTTCTTTTCATCAAAGTATCCCATATGACATATCCTCCTTTGCAATTGTATGGTGTAGTCGGTATTATAACACCGAGTTAATAATTTTGCAATAGGTTTGTAACAAATAAATCTAGGTTGAAAATAACTTTTAATCTAGGATAGAAACCGTAAGCAGGTGTCCAGAATATAGGATATATTGTTACATTGAAAGAGTGTACAAAAGATGATATAATCCCTTCAAAAGAAAGGTGGTTTCTACGAATGAAAGTAATATCTCTTACATGTCCTGGGTGCGGAGCAAATCTCTCGATGGAAGACGGGCGTAAACAATGTTTCTGTCAATATTGCGGTATGAAAATTATGCTGGACGATGAATCCATAACATATCGCACGGTCGATGAAGCAAGAATTAAAGAAGCTGAACTTCAGGCGATGTTAAAACTTAAACAGATGGAAGTCGAAGAACAAAAACGAAATGATCGGAAAGCAGAGGTGAAAACCAAAGTAATATTAACGGCAATCTTGGGGCTTATTGGAGCGTTAACTTTTATTGTCGGGTATAGTAACGAAAGTTTGTCACCGCTAATTGGAATAGGTAGTTTAGCACTCATGGGTACACTATTAATATGGGTATGTGATGATGCTAATAACCATAAAAATCATAGAAAATAGAGGTCCTAGAAATAGGGCTTCTTTTTTATTTGCAGAAAACTATTGTAGGAGGTAATTCAAAATGGAAACAAATCACTATGCTTTATTAGAAACTGCTACAGAAAAATATACCCAGCTTGTGGATTATATTTGTAAACTTCAGAACGGTATCGAGGTAAATCCGGAATCAGTTAATAAATTAGTCCACAGTATTTATAAAGATGAAATATATTTGATCGATCGTTTAAAGAATACTGAGGAGATGCTGCAGAAACAGCAAGAGCCACAACAAAGCATTAAGATATTCGAATTCATGAGCCGATAATTATACGCGAAAATTACATCATCTTTTATAGAAAACAACATAAAAGTAGGAGGTAATAATTATGTATGGAGCGTATGGTTTTGAAGACAAAGAGGAAAGAGAACTGAAAATGAGAATTCACAAATTCGAAGATAAATTACTTCGAAGTAAGAATTATCAGGATCAGGCGGAACTCAGGTCGATAATCATGAAATACAGAATTCAGTTACAAAAACTGGAGTGGAGTAAACAAGAAAGAGGGGTCTATTAATAGGCTCTTCCTTTTGATTCACGATAAATTCCCTTTATAGGGTTTTTATAAATATTTATAGAAAGGAGTGTAGGAGGTATGATTGGCGTTATATCTTTCGCAAGTGGCGTATTTATCGGATGTGTCATTATGTATATTCTGGTAACTCGCGGAGCTGTATATGGTGATTATAATATCACATTCAAAGAGAAAACAGACAATGACAACCAGGAAGGAATGTATAATATCGGAATTAGTTTCCGCGCAAAAGACGCTGTTCCAAGAAGTCGGAAAATTATCCTTTATAGACAGGATTCGCACCGATAACAAAGGCTATTATGAAGACTATTTATAAAGGAGGAACCAGAAATGGAAGAAGAAAGAACAGTTGATGAGATCCTTGAAGAGGAGATCAAAGATGAACTCAAAGAACTGAGATCAATGGAAGTCGGAAGTGAAAATTACAAGGTGGCTGTCGATGGTATCACTAAATTGTACGAGAAACAGATCGAAATCAAAAAGTTCAATGCTGATCAGGAGCAGAAGCAAATAGCGCAAGAAGCTACTGAGAGACAGATTGAACTGGATGAAAAAGATCGAAAGATCAAGAACAAGTTAACAGGTGCCAGTATCGGGGTGCCAGCACTTGTGACCATTAGCGGAACAGCTTTAATGCTCTGGTATGAGATTGGAAAGGATGGCCTAATTTCATCATTGGCTGGGAAAGGAATCATTCAAAGGTTATTCAGAAAATAGTTCAACCGGAAGGGTCTGGGTTTAATACTCGGACTCTTCCTTTTCTTTTCGCGTCGTAAACATGACATTTTATGAAAGGAGAGTGAATGTTATGTATGACATCGAAGAAATGTTTAAAAATACTAATCTGATGTTAAATCGAAGCATGAATCTAATTACAGATTCTATGTCAGATATTGTAAATGATCAGAGGAGTGTGATGACAGAACTTCAGAACACTTACGAACAATTACTGAAACTTAAAAATACCGAAGAGTCAATCTAAGGCTCTTCCTTTTTATTTTCTTGGAGGATATTTTATGCGTTATCATTACGAAAAATCTGGGATATTCACATCCATGTATGGAGAGGTATATGAGTGTGATCATCCTGTTTATAATAGATGTACCTTATTCAAAATTGGAAAACTTGGATTAGCAATTATACAGCAACGATATGATCCGAAAACAAAAAGAACCTGGTGGACGGAAATAGATCCATGGCTGAATGATGATTTATATTTACATCCAAAATTCATGGAGTTTTTCAAAGAACGAGCCGGCAAATGTGTCGATGGACTATATCCGACAGCGACAATTCGTCAGATAATGTGGGCTTTAAAAATAAAACCGATACGGAGGGAGCGATGGGAAACATGCTTTGATAAACGGAATATTTAGGTTCGCGATAAATACACAACGTATTATAGAAACTAAAAACAATTCAATTAAGAATGGGAGAAGAAAATTATGAAGAATATGACATTTAAAGTTTATTTTAATGTAACAGATTTGGGAGCATATGGAGCAATTCCAGGTTTAAAAGATGCTATGCAAAGTGAACTTATTAGAGTTTACAACATATATGCTGATAAAACAAATTCTGGCATAACTGAACAATTGAACGGTGAATTCGACAGACTTTATCCGGATTACTTTAAAAAGAATTCGAATAAAGAATGGTACGAATTAACTGAATACAACCGGTTTATGGCAGAAGGATATCAGAAATTAATAGTTGATGAACTTAATAAATCAAATGCAAGTCAATTACTGGATTTCTACGTAGATCCGGAAGATATTATGTTTAAGGGAATGTTAAAAGTAGATCATAATATCAAAATCGATTTTTATATGAAAGAAGCTTAGTTTACGACTGGGGTCTGGGTTTAATACTCAGACTCTTCTTTTTCCCTCTTCGCGATAAATACATACCCCTTTATGAAAGATTAATTATTATTAGGAGGTAATAGATATGAAGAAATCATTTATAACTTTTTGGAAAGACATGTGGGAATCACAGAAAGAGACGAACAGATTTTTGAAGAAGCACTGGAAAGGATATACAGTGCTTGTAATAGTAGGGTCCGTTATAGGGTGTGTATTGCCATGTGCGATTGTAAAAGTAAACGATTTTATCGAAACTAAGAAAGAAAAATCTGAAGAGGAGGAGTCCTAACGAGGGCTCTTTCTTTTTATTTTCGCGGTACGTACACGGGCTATTATGCAAACAATATATTTATTTTAAGGAGGCAATATTTATGACAGGAGAAGAAAAATTTAACTTAGCCATGGAGATTTTAGAGGATCAGATTGCGCGTAAAAGTAAACTGGAAAAATACTGGCATGATATGATGCATGAACAGGACGATCCATATGATATCGATTTCGATACACGCAGACACAATTGGATCCAGGCAAAAAGTTTACGGTTAGGAGTATCAGAATGTCTTAATATTATCAACCGGAGAATAAAGAAAATTGAAGAGGAGGAAAAAGAGTCCTAAGGGGCTCTTCCTTTTCATTTCTGTTTACATGGTAGGGTCTGTATTGTATAATATCTGTAATAATGTATGGGAGGAAAATACATATGAAAAGGAAAATAGTAGCTGTTTTACTGGCAGTTTCGATGATGAATACCACTCTTATTGGATGCGGAGATAACGCAGTATCGAAAAATGAAGGATTAGATTTATCTGCAGAAGACGATGATTATGACTATGTCGACTGGGACGGAAACGAATTGCTATCACTGTTGCCTGATCCTAATAGTTCGAAAGTTAAGAGTAAACAAGTCGATAGTAATACAGCGAGACTTATCGTTTATGAAGTTAGTAAAAGTGGTTTTAATAAATATATTGAACTTTGCGCTGATAATGGTTTCAGTACAGATTCGAAATCGGTAAGTGATGACACCGGAGCTATGTATAAAGCATCAAACGATACTGGATATTCATTGACTTTAGCATACGACCCTGACGATAAAGCTATGGGAATTAGGATAGATGCTCCAAATAGTTCAGACCAAGAAGAGGTGGATAGTACTCCAACTCCTACAGAAACACCGACGCCAACAGAAGAGACTACACCTGAGCCAACACCTACTGAGGAATCCACTCCAGAACCGACTCCGACAGAAGAGGTTGCTGATGAAGAAACAGATAATGCTGATGATGTCATTAATAATCTGTCAAGATCACAAAAACCGGCATCTGGTGTACGCCAAGAGTTAAAAGACTATTTAGATGCTTATGAGGACTTTGCTAAAGAGTATGCAGAATTCATGAAGAAATATACTAACACTAATACTGTTACTAATTATGACCTAGATCAGGACTACAAGAAGCTAGAAGATAAAGCAAAGAAATTCTCAGATGCCGAATCCAAGTTGTACGATAATTTCGACGATCTGAACAGTGATGAATGGGATTATTTTTACGATAAAATCGGCGATATTTACGACGAGATGTATGACTATTAAATCAGTTCGCGAAAAATACATAATCTCTTATAGAAAAATACAACTAAAAGGAGGTATTAACTATGAGAGATTTTGTAGAAAAATTATACGTGATTATTATAAATTTCTTGGAAGGATCATATTACAAAAGTATGTCTATTGGGGATGTATACAGATGGGTACACGTTTATAGATATGCTATGAATATGATCGACTGGGTGTTTATATCGATTGCAGCTGTAGTGGCATTTGTCATAGTTATAAAATGTATGGAAGAAGAGGAGACTCATTAATTTGGGTCTTCTTTTTTTTTTTCGCGAAAAATACATATTCTCTTATGAAAACAATAATTATATTTATTATAAAGGAGAGAGAATTATGAGTAAAAAATCAATTATTTTAACAGTAGCAGGTATTTGCTGTGGGTTTATTATGGGGATTAACGGATGTACGTTATACGAGAAACTTGCCGATGATAATCATCAGACCTATACTGATATGGAAATAGCAGAATCATTTGCGTATGATAAATACGGAGACGACGAGAGTAAAATCGTGCTTCGTAATTATGATTATGAAACTGATATGTTAGATTTCTATATCTATAGAGACGGTGATATCAAGGCAGCTTCTGGTGTCAACAGAACATATTGGTCTAATAAACTCGCAGACGGATATATCTACGAAAAATAAGGAATTTAGAGTCAGCAATGGCTCTTTCCTTTTTATTTTTTGCCCGCGATTAATACACACCCTTATATGAAAAACGTATAAGGAGGGATATAGAATGTTGAAGAAGGCACTAAAAAGTATCATCAAATTTTTAGTAGTAACAGTTTTGATAGGTGCTTTAATTTGGTGTATATCACGAATATGTCGACTTATCAGGAAATGAAAGAAGTGAGGGCTTAATTAGCTCTCCTCTTTTTCGCGATATTTACAAACCCCTTTATGGAATAATAATTTTATTTAGGAGGTATGTATTATGATAACATTTTTATTATTAACGATCATTGCAATTATTGTTGCGATCATTGCGGCAGTTGCCCTGATTACGGGTGGCGTAGCATTCATCGTGGTATTTGGTGATTTAATAGTATGTGTTGGATTAATCATCTTACTCATGAGATGGTTATTCAAAAAGAACGATAAGAGAGGCTAAAACGCTTCTCTTGTTTTTTTTTAGTTTTTAGAAAGGTGTAATAAGCAGTGATGGACGAAATGAGACTTAAATTATCAACAAAATGGATGAAGGGGATGGTAGCGAAAATACTCGAAAAAGCAATACTCAAAAGTGTTGGATATAGACCACGTATCCATATCGAGGAGATAATGCTTGAAATGAGAGACGGAAAAATAGGGTTTAAAATTAATGCAGGAGGTGAAATAGACGAGAAGGTGCTCGAAAAGGTGAATCGTATCGTAGATAGCAATGATTAGATTCATGAGTAGAAACTAATTGCAAAGGAGGAAAATCTATGGCAAAATGGAGAAAGAAAACGAATGTTCCCTATATTCTCGGAGGATTTGGATGTATCGGTGTTATTGCGACCACAATAATGGCTATACAGTCAACGCCTAAAGCATTAGAACTGCTTGAAGATGCCGAAAAAGAAAAGGGTGAGGATCTTTCAAAATGGGAAATCATCAAGACTACTGGACCGGCATATTTTCCAGTAATAATAACAGGAATAGCAACTGTCGGATGTATCGCCGGTGCTGTTATTTTATCGGAAAGGCAACAGGCATCTCTTATCAGTGCTTATGGACTATTAAATGAGTCATATATGAAATATCAGAGAAAAGTAATTGAAACATACGGCGAAGAAGCACATACTGAAATATTAAAAGCTATCGCCGAAGAAACAAAGCCAGTAAATATTACCGCCGATAATTTCTTTGGGCTTTCCAACCAAGGAATGGCTGAAGACTTTTCTGAACCAAAATTATTCTATGAGGAGTTTAGTGGGAGATATTTCGAAGCTCCGCTAGAACAGGTACTATTAGCGGAATACCATGTTAACAGAAATATGGCATTGGGTGCTCTTATATTGTTAAATGATTTCTATGAATTCCTTGGATTAGAAAGAACGGAATATGGTGGAGAAGTGGGATGGTATGTAAACGATGACTATATTTGGATTGACTTTAATCATCGTAAAGTAGTGATGGATGATGGGCTGGAGTGCTATATCATCGAAGCCGTGTTCCCACCAGATATGGAATGGAAGGAGTATTACGGATAATGGAAATAAATGAAGTGATATTTTTTATTTATATGTATTATTTTCAAACATATTTTAATTTAGCTATGAAATATGTTACCGGCATGTTTGAGGGACGGTTAACACCTGATGAAACCGAGAAGTACATGCATAGTTGGGAAGAGCAGGGATTTTATATACGCACTGGTGAATATGGTTCATTTCTTATATCAAAAATGCCGGAATCATATGCCACTCTTGCTAATTATATGTCGCCAAAATTACAAAGCCTTTAATGAGAAATATTCTTATTAGGAGGTATGTGATATGAAAAGACGCAATATTGATACTATGAGAGAAGTCAGATCTGCAGTATCAGCAAAAGCAACGGAATTAAAACAGAAAATTGATAAGAAAATTAAGAAAGAGTAGGAGTCCCATTAACGGGGCTCTTTCTTTTATATTATCGAAAGGAGATTTGATATGACCGTAGACGAGAGGATTGAAGATTTTGGATTCAAATTAGTAAGTTACAATGATATAACCGGTATATTCACATATGAGAACCATGATAATAATCAGCGAGTATGCCTTCTTGTAACAAAACCATACGGGGCAGAAACTAGTGGGGTACTATACACGGAAACCATTTCGACTCATGAGAATCGAACAATGGCGATCGGTTTGTCCCTTGCAGAATGTCGAGCTTTTCTCGATAAGGCGGACGAAATCAGAAACAGCATGAAATAATTCGCGAAATTTACAACGGCTATAATGAGAAAGTAAGACAGTTTATTGGAAGAACACTTTTTAAGAGATACGGGTTCGAATCCCGCAATTACTTTCTTTTTGTTTTCCAGTAACCAACTTGCTGGAGTATGCCTTATTATTATCGCGATGGGAACAAGGCTTATTATGAGAACTACAAAACAGAAAGGAGATCGAGAGGTATGAGAATTAACAACTTAATCAAAAGTCCTGTATTTAAGAAAGGGATTGGAATTGCTTCGGCAGTGATCGCAGGAGTCATTGCTATGAGTGATACGATCGCTGAACAGAAACGGGACGATGAATTTGAAGAAATGAAAAAACAGATCGCAGAACTTCAGAAAACAGAAGAGTAGTGAACAGAGAGAATTCCGACATGGGGTTCTCTTTTTTATTTGCGAAAAATTATTTAAAGGAGAAAATTCAAAATGAAAAAACTAATTATGCCTGCAGGTGTTAAAAAGATTCAGAAAGTATTAACAAGAAAAAGTCCGGAGATTCTTACTGGTATTGGGATTGCCGGAGTGATCACGACTACTGTGCTGGCAGTAAAAGTTACCCCAAAAGCACTTCAGTTGATTGACGAAGCGGAACGTAAGAAAGCGGTAGCGTGGAATAATGAAAATCCTGACTATGATAACGGTGCGGATAGAATAAAACTTACAAAGACAGAAACTGTTAAAGCTGCATGGAAACCATATATCCCTGTGGTAGTAACCGGTGTATGCTCAGTGGCTTGCATTATAGGGGCAAATTCGGTTCATCTGAAAAGAAATGCAGCACTGGCAACTGCATATCAGTTATCCACGACAGCATTTAATGAGTATAAAGAAAAAGTCGTAGAAACAATCGGAGAGAAGAAGGAGAAGATCGTTCGACAGAATATCGCAAAGGACAAGGTTGAAAAAGACCCGGTAAGTAAGACAGAAGTATTCGTAACTGGTAATGGTACTTCGCTGTTTTATGATGTATTATCCGGAAGATATTTCGAAAGTGACATAAATAAAGTTGAGAAAGCAGTGAATAACCTCAATTGGTCGATGAATAACGGGAATGAGCCTTACATTTCATTAACTCAGTTATATGACGAGTTGGGTCTAAGTCACACCGGCGTGAGTGATAAAATCGGATGGAAAGTCGAAGATGGTAATATTGAATTGGCTGTAAGTGCACAGGTCGCTGACGATGGACGTCCATGTCTGGTTATGGATTTCCTTAAAGCACCAGAGTACGGATACGATAGATATTACTAAAATCTATTCGCGTGAAAAACACATTATATTATGAAAACAAATAAACTTATTATAAAGGAGATAAGATTATGAGCGAAATGAAAGAAGTAGTTGAAACAGCAGAAAACAACGAGGTAATGGGAACTGAAAACGACGACTTTGCATATTATGAGGATGATAACTCAGGAAAGGTTATCGCTTTGGCAGTAGCTGGAGTAGCTGGTGCGGCAGCATTAGGAGTTGCAGCATTCAAGAAACTGAAGGCTAAAGCAGATGCGAAACCAAGAAAGAAGAAACATCTGAAAGTAATATGGGTCGAAGACGAGCCGGATGTCGTTGCCGATGTGGAGGCTATGGAAGTAACTGATGATGAAAAATCTGATGAAACTGAAGAATAAGTAAATATTTGTAAAAAGGGAGTACCTGTAACAAGGTATTCTCTTTTCTTTTTGGAGGAAATGCCTATGGAAGATAGACATATTTATGCGTACGAAGGTCCTGTACATATGTTTGGAAGCTGTGTGAATTCAAAATGGAGCGGAGAAACGACGGCTTCAACAGAGAAAAAAGCGAGATCAAATCTGATTTATCAGTATAAAAGACAGACAAAACGCTCAGCGGATTCAAGAATAACACTCCCGGGTGAATTAAGAAAAATAAGTTAGAGGTGAAGAAATGGCAGAATTTAAAGCATATCCTGGTAACTCGAATAAAGAAAAAGAAGAACAGGCAAAGAGAGAAGAACACAGAGTTCAAAAAGTAGTAGACGGTAAGGTAAAAACCAAAAGAAATGAGGGTCGTAAGCTTGCCAATATTTTTATTTCCGAAGATGCGGGACAGGTTAAATCATATGTGATCATGGATGTTCTGGTGCCTGCGATAAAAAAAGCAATTTCTGATATTGTTACAGATGGTGTTGATATGATTTTATACGGGGAAAAATCCGGTAAAGGCAATAGAGCCGGTGGCGGAACTACACGGGTATCATATCGTAACTATTATGACGATCATAAAGGTGATTCAAGGGATCGATATCGTGATCTACGGGAAAGATTCGATTATGATGATCTGGTATTTGAATCAAGGAGTCAGGCTGAACAGGTACGAGATGAAATGTTTAATATGATTGATCGTTACGGCATGGTAACTGTCGCCGATATGTATGATGCTGCTGGATTAGTGGCTCCATTCACAAGTAATAAATACGGATGGACGAGTCTCCGTACTTCGGAAATTGTTCGGACAAGAAGCGGCGATTATATGATTAAGTTGCCGAAAGCAATGCCAATTGATTAAGGAGGATTTTAAAATGATATATAGTTATGATAACTGCGGACGATTAAAAATGGATGATGCTCGTTCTAAATGTAAGGAGTGTGTAACAACCAATAATCCAACTGATGAACCGTCTTGGTGGATTCCTGATGACAAACCAGATATGGTGAATAATCCGCAGCATTATCAGTCTGAGAACGGTCTGGAAGTTATTGATGTAATTGAGGCATTTACTGCTGAGTTAAAAGGCATCGATGCGGTATGTACGGCAAATGCGATTAAATATATTTGTCGTTGGAATAAGAAGAACGGTATCGAGGATCTCAAGAAAGCAGAGTGGTATCTGCAGCGTCTTATTCAACATAGAGAACTGGAAGAGGCTAAAAGTAAACTTATCGCGAAATAAAGGAGAATAAATCATGAAAAGAAATGAATTATTAAATAAAGTAAGTAGAAAAATGTACAGAATTGGTTTTAAAGTACAGAAGCATAGCCCTGAAATTCTGATGGGAGCTGGTATTGTCGGTGCGGTAACAAGTGCAGTTATGGCTTGTAAAGCTACCCTGAAACTGGATGATGTGTTAGCTGAATCAAAAGAAACCGTAGATAAAATTCATGAAGTTTCCGAGAATCCGGATATGATTGCAGAGGGTAAAGAATACACAGAAGATGATATGAAAAAAGATCTAACAATCGTGTATACAAAAGCTGGATTAAAAGTGGCAAAATTATATGCCCCGGCGATTGTTCTGGGAGGAGTATCTATTGCGGCGATCGTTAGTGGTCATCAGATTCTGAGAAAACGTAATATCGCATTAGCTGCAGCATACACTGCTATCGATAAAGGATTTAAAGAATATCGCGGTAGAGTCATCGATAAATTCGGTGAAGAACTGGATAAAGAGCTGAAGTACGGTATCAAAGCCAAAGAAGTAGAAGAGACTGTTGTCGATGAAAACGGCAAAGAGAAGAAAGTAAAGAAAACCGTCGAAACTGTTGGGCCAAATACGGGATCACCTTATGCAAAATTCTTCGATGAGAGCTGTCGTGGATGGACAAAAGACCCAGAATATAACCTGATGATGGTAAGAGATGTACAGGATTATGCAAATCGTCTTCTTAAAATAAAAGGTCATCTGTTTCTGAATGAAGTGTATGATTTGCTCGGAATCCAGCGTACCACTGCGGGACAGGTTGTCGGTTGGATTTACGATGAAAATAACCCAATTGGTGATAATTATGTTGATTTCGGTATTTACGATCTCCATGACGAATCCAAACGTAATTTTGTAAATGGCTATGAAAGAACTATTCTCTTGGACTTCAACGTAGATGGAGATATCTTAAACATGATTTGAATGACAGGATTATCCAATAGAGCAACCGGTGATATTTTCACAGATATGTATAATAACCCTTGGCTTCATGTTTAGAGGCTGAGGGTTTTACTTTTATGTAGGAGGTATGTATGAAATTAAATTATTTTCAGTTAAGACTTAGGGATGGCGAGATTATGGACTTTAATAAGGAGTGTAATAAAATATCATATTCTGATGACAAAGTATGTATATTTATGAACGCTGCCAATGATTCTATACCACAACGACTTCAAACCTTGGCTATTGTCCCGTATGATCAGATTGGTGTGATCGAGCAAGTAAACGAAGAGGTGTAAAAGGGAATAATATATGCATTACGACACATTTAAAAATATGAATTGGCTACCGAGATGCGATTTGTCAAAACCTTATACAGCAATGACGGTAAGGATTATATTCTCACACGATAAGCAGAAAGATGATGAGGTGGAATTCCATATTTATCTTTGGCGTGCAAAACAACTTGCAGAATTATTCATTATATTCTGTGAAGAAAGTCATTACGAAAATGTAGTAATCACTGATGTAATCATTATTAGAGTTGCAAAATCAATGGATGCATTGATTGAAATGGAGGAAAATTTATAAATGACAGGGAGAGATCTTATTATTTATATTCTGCAGAATCATCTTGAAGATACGGAAATTCTCACAGACAGTAATCATATGTTTTTAACTGTGGAAGAGGCTGCAGTGAAATACGGAACGGGAGTCGCTACAATAAAGGCTATGATTAATCGAAGTATTCTGAAAGGTATGAAAATCGGAGAAACATATCTTATTTTAAATGTAGGCGAGGAGGAATAAATCATGAAAATACATTGGTTTGACTTACTGGTAGGAACTGTTGGCATTGCTGCTGGTTGCTTTGGAATTGGCTATGCTGTTCGGACTAAGCATCAGATGGATGATATTTGTGAAAAAGTGAATAAATCTGTCGACGAAGTATCCAGAAATGTAAAAGTCGATATTTCAGAGACTGTTGTCGATGAAGCTGTAGAAAAAGCAGTAGACCGTGAAGTGAACAGAGCGGTTAATCGTGCAGTGTCATCGATTGTCTCGGCTATGAACATTGAAATAAAGAATGAAGTCAAAACAAAGATTTCCGAAATGTATCCAAGTATCAAAAGTATGACAACTGCGAAAGTCGTGGAAGAAGTTTCTAAAATCAACGTGGCAGAATTAAAAGCGGAAGTTCGAGAACTGGCGAGGGATAAAGCAGCGAGCAAATTAGACGATCAGTTTGATGATATTTTGAATAAATTCAATGGTGATCTGGATAATATCTCGAAGATCTACAGTTCTATTGCTAGTCATTTTAATGGCAATAGTGGATCAGGAAAGGACTTCAAAATCAGTTTAGGATAAGGAGAAATAAGAAATGTATAAAGATATGATGGTCAAAGTATTGATATTTGCGGTAGGCGCTGTAGCAGGTGGTGCGGCGACATTAAAATATACCAAGGATAAATACGAGAAAATCGCAAATGAAGAAATCGCTCAGATGCGTGAGTATTGGAAAAAGAAAGAAGGAGAAACGATAAAAACACGTGGCGTTGTGAAATCCGAGGAAGAGGACGAAGAAGAACTGCCAAATACTCCATATAAAGGATACGATGAAGAAGAGGAGGACGTAGAAGAAATGTATAAACCAGAAGTGGTAGCCCCAGAAGAAACATGGGAAAAAGATTATCCAACAATCACTCTGACATATTATGAGGGAGATCAGACTTTGACGGACGATCAGGATAAGATTATTACGAACGTAGCTGAACTGGTTGGTGAAGATTTCGCAAGTCATTTTGGAGAATACGAGGATGATTCCGTATTTATCAGAAATGATAAGATTGGAGTATATTACGAAATTCTCCGCGATTATGGCAGCTACTCAGATTATATGAGAGAGGAGTAATATGCTGAAAAAAGAGCTTGAATCAGAATATTATGACTGGATTTATATGCTCTTATGTGAAAATCGTTGTGTTGGTAGACATACCTATCATAAACTTTTAGGATATTTGCATTCAATACCGTTTCGATACGTGATGGCGAGGGATGCTGATCGATTAGAAGATGGGTTGAGTTTACGAAGGAGGTTTGCATACTACAACGATTTGGATGAAGAATCAGTGGTTTATACACTCAGAAGGAATCCATGCAGTGTGTTAGAAATGATGGTGGCTTTATGTGTACGATGCGAAGACGTTATGGATGATCCCGCTATCGGTGATCGGACTGCCCAGTGGTTTTGGCAGATGATTGTAACGATGGGTCTGGGATCGATGTCCGACGCAAGATATAATGACGAGGCAGTAGAAGCTGCAGTTGAAGAATTCTTATCCAGGAAATATGAGCCAGATGGACGTGGCGGCTTATTTAAAATACATAAATGCAACGCCGATCTCCGTAGAATTGATATATGGACTCAGATGTTGTGGTATATGGATTCAATTACATAGGAGTAAATATGACAGAAGAACAGGTATATGAAAAATTTAAAGTATATTTTCCATACCTTGAGAGAAATGTTTTTAAGTGGAAGAAGGTTGGGACATATGCGATCGAATTACTACTTACGTGGGAAATAGCTCTTATATTTACCTACGAAAGTGAAGAAATGTGGCGCTTGGAAACTAAAGAGTCCTACATCGTAAATCGAATGAAAGGAGGCTAAAAGATGAGATGCTAGATTTTATGACAGTATCTACAAGTAGGTCTAATAAATCATCCACCGTAGAAGTATTTCCTAAATTCATCATGAAAAAATCTAAAGATCTGATGGTTCGTGGTAAGGATTTTTATGCGATCTGGGACGAAGATAGAAAAATCTGGAGTACTGATGAGGATGACGTTGTTAGACTTGTGGATAACGAGTTAAGAAAATATGTGAACGAAAACGCTGATCATTTGGAAGGTTCTCCTGTAATTAAATTTATGTGGGATGGTGATAGCGGGTCTATCGATAAATTTCACAAATATTGTCAGAAGCAGATGAGAGATAGCTTCACAATGTTGGACGAGGAACTGATATTTTCAAATACAGAATTATGTCGTGAGAATTATGCGAGTAAGCGATTGAGTTATCCGTTAGCTGAGGGCGATTATTCAGCATGGGATAAAATTATCGGCACACTATATTCTGAAGATGAAAGACATAAGATCGAATGGTGTATCGGTTCTATTGTATCGGGAGACTCGAAGAAACTGCAGAAATTCATGGTTTTGTATGGTGCTGCAGGTACGGGTAAATCGACAATCCTGAATGTGGTACAGATGCTATTCGATGGGTATTACTCAACATTTGATGCTAAATCGTTGGGGTCCAGTAATAATCAGTTTGCGTTGGAATCATTTAAATCAAATCCACTTGTAGCAATCCAGCACGATGGCGATTTATCAAGAATTGAAGACAACACTCGATTAAATTCACTTGTTTCACATGAAGAGATGAGCGTAAATGAGAAATTTAAAGGCATCTATAATACGAGATTCAAATGTTTCTTATTTATGGGTACAAACAGACCAGTTAAGATTACGGATGGTAAATCGGGTTTATTGAGACGACTTATAGATGTACATCCAACCGGTAATAAGATTCCTGGAGGTGAGTATAAAAAACTTATTGATCAGATTCCTTTCGAACTCGGAGGTATTGCATGGCATTGTCTTCAAATTTACAAGGAAGACCCAGAGTACTACGATACATATATTCCAAAAACTATGCTGGGTGCGTCGAATGATTTCTATAATTTCGTATGCGACTCATTCAGTGTTTTTAAGAGAGAAAATGGCACTACACTCAAAGCAGCATGGGAAATGTATAAAACCTACTGCGATGAAGCGAAAGTGCCTTTTCCATTTTCTAAGAGAAACTTCAAAGAAGAACTTAAAAACTATTTTTGGGATTATGACGAAAGAATAGAAAAAGAGGATGGAAGTAAATTGCTGAGTTATTACAGTAATTTCCGTCTGGATATTTTCGAAGATGATATGAATGGCGGTAAAGGACAGAAAGAGGAACCGAAGCCTGATGAAAACTGGCTCGAACTGAAAGAACAGGAATCTATATTTGATAGCTTTTATTCCAATTGTTTCGCTCAGTATGCAAGTTCTGCAGAAACGCCAAAAAAAGCGTGGGATGAAGTCACTTCTAAACTATCAGATCTCGACACGTCAAAACTTCACTATGTTCAACTTCCGGATATTCATCATATTGCTATCGATTTTGATATCAAAGATGCGGATGGAAATAAATCTCTTGACTTGAATATGGAAGCTGCTAAGAAATTTCCACCAACATATGCTGAACTCAGTAAAGGTGGACAAGGATTACATCTTCAATATATTTACACAGGAGATCCGAATGAACTTAGCAGGATATTTGACGAAAATATTGAGGTCAAAGTATTCACCGGAAAGAGTTCGCTTAGAAGACGATTAAGTAAATGTAATAATCTTCCGATAGCGAAAATCAGTTCCGGATTACCGTTGAAGGAGGCGAAAAAGATGATAAATTTCGAGGGTATCAAAAATGAAAAATATCTTCGATCGGTCATTAAGAAACACCTGAATAAAGAAATCATGGGAAATACTAAACCAAGTATTGATATGATAAAAAAATGTCTGGATGAGGCTTATGAAAGCGGTCTTGGCTATGATGTGAGTGATATGAAAAATGCCATCGTAGCATTTGCGATGACCAGTAATAATCAGGCGAATACGTGTCTGAAAATTGTTGGTGACATGAAATTTAAAAGTGAGGAAGTTAATGAGACAGTTGCTGGGGATGAGGAGTCAGATGATATTGTGTTTTATGATTGTGAGATATTCCCAAATCTGTTTCTTATCTGCTACAAAAAGGCTGGCGAAGGTAGACCTGTTATTCCACTAATAAATCCTAAACCGTCAGATATTGAAAAACTGCTCAGATTTAAGTTGGCTGACTTCAATGGAAGAAAGTATGATAGGCATATAATATATGCTTGTATGATGGGATATACCGTAGAAGAATTGTATGAATTATCTCAAAAACTTATTAATTCTGCGAAAGGGAGTTCCGGCATATTCTTCTCAGAGGCATATAATCTCGGTTATACAGACGTATATGATTTTGCAGCGAAGAAACAATCTCTTAAAAAATGGGAGATCGAACTGGGCATTGGTCATAAAGAGTTAGGGTTACCATGGGATCAACCTGTTCCAGAAGACTTATGGGAAGAGGTAATTAAATACTGTCAGTGGGACGTCATTGCGACCGAAAAGGTGTTTAATCATTTACAAGGTGATTTTACAGCCCGTAAGATTCTAGCATCGTTAGCAGGTGGGACTGTAAACGATACCACGAACTCTCTTACAACTAAAATTATATTTGGCAAAGAGCGTCATCCTCAGCTGGTCTATACTGATCTTTCAGAAACTTTCCCAGGATATGAATTTATAGAATTTGGAGAAGATAACAAGCCGCATAACATGTATCGAGGGACTGATATGGGATTTGGCGGGTATATTATCTCCAATCCTGGAATGTATGGAAATGTTGCGCTATTAGACATCGCGTCTCTGCATCCGAATTCGGCAATTGCCATGAATTATTTCGGCGAGTATACTCCGCGTTTCAAGGAATTATTGGATGCGCGTATTGCGATAAAACATGGCGACTATGATGTTGCAAGAAAGATGTTGAATGGGAAATTAGCACCATTTCTTGAGGATGAAAGTCAGGCTGATGATTTGGCGCAGGCTCTGAAAATTGCAATAAATTCAGTTTACGGCCTTACCTCAGCCAAATTCGATAATCCATTCAGGGATCCGCGGAATAAAAATAATATCGTTGCTTTGCGTGGGGCTTTATTTATGCGAACTCTTCAGGACGAAGTTGAAAAAAGAGGATTTAAGATTGTTGCGATTAAAACCGATTCAATCAAGATTGCAGATGCAACAAAAGAAATTGTTGACTTCTGTATGGAATTCGCTCGAAGCTATGGATATACATTCGAATTCGAAGCTTTCTATGATAGAATCTGCCAGATCAATGATGCCGATTATGTGGCACGTTATAAAGATGCAGATTTCTGTACAGATAACTTTGAATTTATACCGAAAGATAATAAGAAACACCCTGGACAGTGGACGACTACTGGGAAACAGTTTGCTATTCCGTATGTATTCAAAACACTGTTTAGTAAAGAACCTATTGAATTCATCGATTTATGCGAGACATTCCAGGTTAAAACAGCGTTATATTTGGATATGAACGAAACCTTACCAGACGTAACTGCATATGAAAAAGAGCTGGATAAGCTGGAAAGCAAGTATAAGAAAGGCTTATTATCGGATATAACTTTCGAAGCAGAGGCAACACCGCTTGCTGATAAAGTTGCGGAAGGTCATGATTATCATTTTATTGGAAAGGTCGGTCAGTTCACACCAGTAAAACCAGGCAAAGGTGGCGGTCTGCTTATGCGAAAACAGGGTGAGAAATATTACGCAGCGGCAAATTCGACAGGTTATCGCTGGGTGGAATCAGAAGCCGTGGCAAGTGAATCTAATCGGGATAATATTGATTTGTCATTCTACAGAAATCTTGTAGATAAAATGGTAGATGAAATGAATAAACTCGGTGATTTCGAATGGTTTGTATCAGACGATCCGTATATTCCAGCACCAAAAGAACAGAAGATGGATGATTTCATGAATATTCCGGTAGATGCTCCGGAAGAGATTCCATTCGATGAGGACTTACCATTCGCGTAAGTTACATACCTTATAATGAGAGACAGAGTCTTGGCTATATTTAGTCAGGGCTCTTTTCTTTTAGATATTTTGAGAAAGGAGTAACAACATGACTTAAAAAATTTCATTACACAGAACCGATCATAGTAAAAACATATTTAAAGGAGAATAAGAACAATGGAATTAACATTTGCACCAAAAGGAGTATTACAGATTAACGACGCTAGAATTTGCTTCAGAAACTTCAAAGGAGCTGCAGGAAGATTTAATGCGGAGGGGGTCAGAAGTTTCTCACTGATTATTCCAGATCAGGAAACAGCAGATGCACTGATCAATGATTTGAACAGATATGGAGTAGGCTGGAATGTACACATCAAAGAAGCTAGAGAAGAGGGAGAAGCTCCATTTATTCATCTTCCGGTAAAGGTTCGTTTTAATGAAAAAGGACCTATGGTATATTTGGTATCCGGAGAGTATCGTTCACAGCTTACTGAAGAAACTGTAGGAATGTTAGACGACATCGAGATTCGTAGTGTTGATCTTGATATTCGTCCTTACGACAATGAAATCAATGGTAAACCGTATAGAACTGCATATTTACAGTCAATTTGCATTACACAGGAAATTGACAGATTTGCAGCACGATTTGCAGCGGAAGAATGCCCGGAAGAAGACTAATCAGGAGGACATAATAAAATGCATTTAGAAGGAACAGGAAAACCAGGAATCAACGTAGAAGCATCAGTCGGTGATATTTATAAAGATACCAAAACCGGAGAAAAATATAAATGTACATTTGCATATATGACCAGTGGAAATGAAAAAATCCAGAGAGAGTGGGCCAAAATGGTAAACGGCACTCATGACGAATTTCCCTCACGATGGATTCCAAAACCAGAGAAAACAGAACCGTCTATTAAATCTGCAACAGTAAGTACGCCAGAACTGTCGACGGATCAGGTTATCATGAAAGCTAAACAGGAAAAGCAGGTTCGTGATTATACATCCTATGGTAATAAAAATAAAAATGGAGGTAAACGATGATTGCATACATTTGTCTGATGTGGATCGGAAAAATACTTAATGCCCCATGGTGGTATTTCGTCGCACTGTTCATCGGAATACTTATTAAAGTGTTAGATTTTGGATACAGTGTAGGCAAACAGAACAAATAATAAGACAAGGGCTCCGATTTTGGGGCTCTTTCTTTTTAATGTGTATCCAATAAATAAGGAGGATTAATATATGAAGTTTTCTAAGTATAATACGATAATTAATAAGTCTGGCATGATCGATTTATTAAAGGAAGTTTCATATGATTATGACACTGTAGATGAATATTGCACAACATCTTATATGGTTCATAAGATAGCAACGGAAATACTGCATATGGATTTATATTCAGAAGAGTATCTATATTTATTCTGTTTTAATACAAAAATGAGACTTCAATCCATATTCGAGGTGTCACATGGCACTTGTGATACCAGTTTGGCTAGAGGTCGCGAAATTTTTCAAAAGGCATTGTTGGCAAATGCTGTAAATATTATTCTCGTGCATAATCACCCTAGCGGAGATCCACATCCAAGTGAGTGCGATATAGCTTTAACTAAGGATATAATGAATATCGGAAAAATTATCGGAATCGAATTAAAGGATCATATCATTATAGGAAGTGACTCGTATATTAGCCTTTACAAAAATGGATATATTGACAAGGGGGTCAAAGTATGAGGAACAATATAAAAGGATTACTTAACTGCCTTTCTATGATATTTGCTCCATTTGCTCTGGGATTTATCTATATCACCTATTTGCTATTTCCGGAAAAATACGAGAAGAAAAGAGGTGATACAAATGAATTATCATAATATTACGAAAGATGATATGAAAAATGGCGACGGATTAAGAGTTGTTCTATGGGTAGCAGGCTGCGATCATCATTGCAAAAACTGTCAAAATCCTATCACATGGGATCCGAACGATGGATTATTTTTCGATACTATTGCAGTTCTGGAAATACTCAGTCAACTCGAAAAAGATTATATCGAAGGAATAACATTTTCCGGTGGAGATCCACTATATTTGGCAAATAGAAGTGAAATAACACTCTTCTGTCGAGCAATAAAAGAGGGTTATCCAGATAAAACCATTTGGATGTATACTGGATATTTATACGAAGATATATCTGATTTACCGGTTATGAGATATATCGACGTACTTGTGGATGGACCATTTGTGGAACAGTTAAAAGATAACAATCTCAAGTGGAGAGGTAGTTCAAATCAGAGAGTAATTAATGTTACGGAATCTCGAAAAACCGGCAATATAGTTCTCTGGTGTGATTGATATTTAGAAAGGCAATATAATGGGAAGAGCTGAAAGAAGACGGATGGAACGATCGGATCGTATTGAAAATCGAAAAGGAAAACTCTTGATGAGTAAAAGCGATCTGAAAGATATACGTGCCGAAATATCTGAAAATAATGTTCAGGTATTAATGACGTGTTTCGCGCTAGCGAACCATCGATTATACGGTCATGGGCAGAAAAGGACTTTGAGAACGCTGACTGAGGTGGATCGAATGATGGGCGAAATTCTCGATGGGACGAAAACGATGGACGACTTCACAAGGGAACTGCGTGAGGAGTGCGAAATAGAAGTTAAGTTTTAATTCGCGGTACAAACATAGGGTATTATGAAAACTATATTTATGTTTTATGAAAGGAGAAAAATCATGGATATTAAAAAAGGAGACAAAACAATCTTTATCCCAGCATTAATCTTTGTTGCCGGGGCAGTAGTATTGGGAGACGTCACAAAGACAATTTGTGAGACAATCCAGAAAACACATAAGTAACATTTTCATTAAGGGGAGGCTCAATTAACTGAGTCTTCTCTTTTTATTTTACGATTGGAGGAATCTATTGAGTGTAAAGACAGATTTTTTATATCCTCATCAATCACAGGCAATTGAAAGAATGTTCAGTGGATGCATATTGAACGGCGGAACGGGCAGTGGTAAAAGTCGAACATCCTTATATTATTATTTTTATAAGAACGGTGGATCTATTAATGGTAAAAAGTACACACCTATGAGAAAGAATCCACCTGATTTATACATCATTACCACAGCTAAAAAGAAACACGATCTGGAGTGGGAAGAAGAGCTTATATCATTCCATTTATATTTCAATGCCGATACACATAAAACTGATCTTTATGGGAATAAGGTGATCATCGACAGCTGGCAATGTATTAAAAAATATACGGATGTATGGAATGCGTTCTTTATATTTGACGAGGATAAGCTAACAGGAAAAGGAGCATGGACTAAAGCGTTTTTAAAAATAGCCAAAAAGAATGAGTGGATCGTCTTATCAGCATCACCTGGGGATACGTGGCAAGATTATGAAACTATATTTGTGGCAAATGGGTTCTTTAAAAACCGTACAGAATTCCGACAGCAGCATTTGATATATTCTCGATTCACTAAGTATCCAAGTGTGACCGGATATATGAATGAGAGACGTTTGGTGCGATTACGAGATCGGATACTTATCGATATGGACTTTCAACGACATACGGTGCCTCATCACGAGGATATTTACTGTAGCTTCGATATCCATAAATATAAAGAAGCGGTAAGATCACGATTTGATCCATATAAAGATGAACCAATGAAACAAGCTGCAGATCTATGTCTAGTGTTACGTCATATTGTGAATGAAGACGAATCTAGGCAGGTGAGAGTTCTCGAATTATTTGAGATGCATCCGCGTATGATTATATTTTACACTTTCGATTATGAGCGGGATATTCTAATTAACTTAGCTTACGGCGATGATGTTGAAATAGCAGAATATTCTGGACACGCCCACGAATCTATACCGGATGCTGAAAAATGGGTATATTTGGTTCAATATACAGCAGGGGCCGAGGGATTCAACTGTGTAAAGACGAACTGTATTGTATTTTATTCGCAAACGTATAGTTATAAGACTTTACTGCAGGCGTGTGGACGGATCGATAGATTAAATACACCGTACAGGGATTTATATTACTATCATTTAAAATCTCGATCTGGAATTGATTTAGCTATATCGAAGGCTTTGTCGCAGAAGAAGAAATTCAACGAGCGTAAATTCGCTGGTTGGGATAAGTAAGGGGGTGCAATGAAGTGGGAACAACAATAACAGTAATAGCGTTTTTAGCACTGATCGGATGGATCGCGTTTACGATGTAGGAGGTGTGATATGGATGATATTTGGGTTGTATACAATCATGTAAGCAGAAAAATATATGCACTTGTTCATGAAAATGGGCTACAAAATGTTAACACAGGAGACAATCCTGATATACGAATTACAAAATTCGGAAGTTTTGGTGCCGAAACAATAAAAACCGGAGAAGATGGAAACCTATATTTAATGGACAGAATATTATTTGTCAGCAGACAACCACAATAAAGGAGGTATGCATGAATTTACCAATAGTTATATTTTGGATTGTAGTATATTTAGCTATCGGTGTAATAAACGATGCTGTATTGAAATTTGACGATGAGGAATCTTCATTCTTCATCATGCTTACATGGCCTATATCAGTTATCTGTTTGTTGATCGGAGTTATAGCAGGTATATATTATAAATTTTTACGAAGAACTAAGAAAAAGCATTAAGCAGGTGGCTGATATCTCATGTATATTTATAAAGTAAAATCGCGTGAAAAACACAGCCCTTTATGAGAAACATATTATTATTTTTTTACAGGAGGTATAGATATGAGAGAAGCTTTTGTGAAAGGTGTAGGTTTTACATTAGGTATTTTTGTTGGAATGACAATTGTGAATATGATAGTCGGTCCGATTAATGTGACCTCAGAAAGCAAAGACAAAGAAGAGTCTCAGTAATGGGGCTCTTTTATTTTTACCAGAAAGGAGATTACAAATGTACGGATATGAAATTTGGTATGATTATTGCTGCGTTGGTAGTGATGATGGATTTGACACCGAAGAAGAGGCTGTAGAAGAAGCACACGCAGCGATCACGGAAAAGCTGAAAGATTGGGAGTCCGACGGAGCCGAGGTCGACTGGGATAAAGATCCTGATTATTTCGAAATACGGATAGAAGGAGGGGTGGAAAATGGATGAAAGTACTTATAAGGAAGTATTTTACGATAAATATTGTCCGAAATGTTCTTATGAAGACAAGAACGAAACAGAAGATCCATGTTTTGAATGCCTTGATACACCGGTTAATCTGCATTCACATAAACCTGTAAACTACGAAGAAAGAAAGTGACTATGGTATGAAAAAGATATTTTGTGAATTTAAAGAAATGTGTAAAAACGTCATGGCAACATTTGCCCCATCATATTGCTATGATCATATGGAATCAGATGGTAATGCCGGTTTCGGAACCTGTTACGGAGATGGAACCGGTGATTTTGGCGCTTGTAGCGGATGCCCATATTATATTTCAAACAAGTAGGAGGTATATATGACAAATTATTATGCCATTTTAATAAGGATCAATTCAAAGCCATGGGAGTTGAGATGTACTTTACCTAATGACTGTAAGTTAATGAATGTACAGATTTATTTTTCACATGACGATATTTATGAAGATGCGACTGAATTCTCTATTGAGGCATGGTCGGGTATCCAACTGGCGAGGTTATTCACAGATTTTTGTAATGAGAACAATTTTAAAAACGTTCATATCGATACCGTGTACGTAACGCAAGCTGTTGAAACATGGGAGGAGCTTGTATGATTCGAATAATCGATGGATTAAAATATGACACTGATAAGATGGAACTCATAGCAAAATACACATATGGATCGTTTTCTATATGTTTTGGAATATGCAACAAGACATGTGAAATTTATAAAAGCAAAAAAGGAAGATATTTGCAGATAGAGAATGGAATCTGGTCACCAATTTCGGAGGATTGTGTGAAGAGAAAACTGATGTCTCATAATGCAACGGCGTATGAAAAAATATTCGGAGAGGTGGAAGAAGCGTAGATGTTAACAAAAGCAGATCGATATATGAAAAAGGTGATCGAAGATATTATGGATTACGGTTATAAAGACATTAATCCAAGACCTAAGTATGCGGACGGTACTCCAGCGCATACATATTCAATTAATCACGTGGTGAGATCTTATGATATTTCAAAAGGAGAAATTCCAATATGTACTTTAAGACCGATTGCTTGGAAAACAGGTATAAAAGAACTTCTAACCATATATCAGAAACCAACAAACGTTATTTCAGAAATGGAGAAAGAAGGAGTTACCTGGTGGGGCGACTGGGATATTGGAGATGGGACAATAGGTCAGCGATACGGAGCTACCGTAAAGAGGTATGATTTGATCAATAAACTTATCAAAGATATTGAGGAGGATCCGTATGGGCGTAGAAAAGTGATGTCATTATGGCAGGAAACTGACTTGAGAGAAACCACAGGTCTTGCTCCATGCGCATTTTTGACTATGTGGAATGTACGAGGATTTTATCTTGACATGTGTCTTATTCAGAGAAGTGGAGATCTTTTAACTGCTTCGGGTCCAGGTTGTGTTAACGAAATTCAGTACACGGCACTTCTCATGATGATTGCTCGTCATTGTGGATATTATCCTGGGGTATTCACCCATTTTGTAGCAAACGAACAGATTTATGATCGACATATTCTTCAGGCGAATGAGATGTTGAAACGATATCGTAAAGGTCATAGCGATGAAATTTGTGAGCCATCCGGTAAAAGAATCGGACTTAGTTTAAATCATGAAAAAACTGATTTTTATGATATTTCAGTTGATGATTTTTGGATGACTAATTATGAACCGATGAAACCGCAGCTCAAGTTAGATCTTGGAATCTAAAGGATATATGAAAGAGAAGGAGGATTTTATATGTTATTAAGATATGACGAAGTTAAAGAGCATCTGCAGACCAGGCTTTGCGATCCTAAGAGAAACACTGAACTTTTGAAAAATCTAGTTACAACCGACTATGGTATTTACACGGCATATTACGCAATTCTCCTCGATGAAGATTCGTCCGAAAGTGCGACGACCAGTGTTTTAATCAGTAAAGATCTGTTGAGATATCTTGGTGTCACAAAAGAGCAGCTTATTTTAGATGCTCAGAAAGCCGATTTATGCAGAGGAGTATATGTATTTCGTATTCTTGAAGCTACTATTCGAAATCCAATGAAATACGATGAAAGTATTAACTTAATCGGAACTCATATTGATATTTCAAAAGATTCTATTTCGGCACTGGTATTAACTAATAAAACAATTAATTATGGAGCATCTTTAAGTATACAACCACCGGTTCGCTACATGATAGGTGAAATATTTGGATGTGACTTTTATCTTATTCCATCATCGATACATGATAATATCATCATGCCAGATAATGGGGTAATCGAAGGTCAGGATTTATTAGAGATTGTTCATTCAGTCAATATTAATCCAGAAGCTATCAGTCCAGAAGATGTACTTTCAGATGATATTTTATGGTGCAGTAGAGACGGTGATAAAGTAATACATATAAAACATAAAGAGGAGGAATGATTGATATTTCGAGCTCGAGTGTTTGTTATAAATGTAACGATCGTTATGTTGGCTGTCATGGCAAATGTGATAGATATTTACAAGAAGTGGCAGTAAATAATGAAGAAAAGAAAAAACTGCGAGAAAAGAAGGCTGTTGATAACTATATTTCAATATATGCTGTAAAAACTCGTGAAAAATGTCTTAGAAAATATGGACGTACCTATGTGAAAGTGAGGTAACAACTTGTGTTATTTAATAGATGGCGTAAATTCCCTAATCGAAAACCAAAAATTTCAGGATGGTATCAATGCACTTGTCAGCACGCTGGCGGAACTGACGTACCGGCTGTTATGGATCTTTTTTATGATAAGATACATGATACGTGGATTGATTATCGTAGGCAGCATGTATTTAACGGATACAAAGTATACGAAGCCTGTAAACCACCAATAGACGACTTTCGAAAATACTCTGACGGGGAATGCGAACGTATCGATATTCTCGCGTGGAAGAATTTACCGAAATGCTATGGGAAGAAAAAAGGGAAATAATATGGGATTTTGGATATTTTTATTAGGGGCGGCTGGGTTCTCACTGGTCGCTCTTTTTATTGTCTGGGTTGGATATAAAGTATATTTAAGCATCAGACGAGCAGAAGACAAATATGAAAACGAAAAGAAAAATGGAGGAAAATAAGCATGAGTATGAATAAAAAAGTAATCGGAGTAGCAGTTATTGGGGCAGCATTAGTTGGTGGTGTATTCACCGTATCTCAGGCAAAATATATTGATCAAGGTGAAGTTGGGGTTGTATGGACCGCAAAAGATGGTGTCGAAGATGAGACATGGGGAACCGGTTTACATTTTAAAGCACCTCTGGAACGAGTTAAGAAATATCAGATCTCCCAGCAGCAACTGGTACTGAGTAACAATCCCGAAGACTATGGTGATAAAAAACATGCGGACTGGCATATCGATGCTCCAGCTAATGGCGGTATGGTAAAAATGAACATGACTGTGAATTATAACTTCATACCGGACCGTGTTACTGACTTATATACAAAATTCAACGGTATGGACGGCGATGAGATCGTGGACAGTCGGGTTCAGAACTCTATTATCGCCTATGTAAAAGAAGTAACGCCGCAGTTCAGTGTCATGGATATTTACAGCACGAAGAGATCAGAAGTAAGCAAAGCGATTACTGATTATTTAAATTCGAAACTGAATGATGAGTATGGGATTAATGTTTCTTCTGCGCTGATCATTGATGTGCAGTTGGACGATACTTTAACAGAAAAGATCAAAGCAAAAGAACAGGCTAAGCAGGACGCGGAAAAGGCAGAACTGGATAAGCAAACAGCTCAGGCTCAGGGAGAAGCAGATAAAGCAAAAGCTGAAGCCGATGCAGCCGTAAAGAAAATCAATGCAGAGGCTAAGGCGGAACAGACGAGGATTTCTGCAGAAGCTGAAGCGGATGCTAACCGGGTTCTGAATGACTCTATCACTGATAATCTGATTCGGATGAAAGAAGCAGAAGCAAGACTGAAACACGGATGGGTAACAGTGAATGGAGCAAATACAGTTGTTACTGAAGATGGAGGCGAAAATAAATAATGAATGAGTATGACGAAGTTGTATTAATGGGTAGATGCAAACGACTGAGAGATTCTATATTAGCGCTGTATAATAACGATAGTGGCGCCGCGTATGCTGCTATGATTGATATGGATATTTTAACGCAAAACGATTTAAAAATATTGTTTAATGGTAATGATTCGTATTTCCAAAATGCTGTGAAACCACCGTTAGGAATCACTCCTAGAAAGGTAATAGATGCGGAGCGTTTGAAAGAAATCGCTGCTGGGATTGAGAGATTTATCGAGGCTGGCGAAAATATTCCAGTTGCTTGGATGGAAGAACTGTGTGAAATTACTAACAGGATGAAGCAGAAATCATTAAAATGTGAAGAGGCAAAAAGAGCATTGAATGCCATATATGGAGTCAAATCAGTACGGAACTACGAATCTCACATTGGAAATAAAGGGGTAAAAGGAAATGAGTAAAGAGTACGATTTATATTTAGAAGAACATAAAAGAAATGTCGGTAATGGGTTCAGTTGGATCAGAATCAATCTTCCAGAGATTATTTCTGATGAAATTACGGAAGCCTATAACCATATGGGTGTTGATTTGGAGCAACAGATCATATTCGCTCATGATGCTTCAAAAACGGATAAGGATGAGTATGACGCTTATGATGCATATTTCTATGGCGGAAACAGATCCTACGAAGTTATGCAACGGTTCAATTTTGCCTGGTTGATACATATTCATAAAAACCCTCATCATTGGCAGCACTGGGTGTTGATCACAGATAATCCAGAGGATGGTGGCGAAGTTATTCTCGAAATGCCTTACAATTATATTATTGAGATGATCTGCGACTGGTGGTCATTCAGTTGGAAGACTGGAAATCTGTATGAAATCTTTGAATGGTATAGCGAGCATAAGGACTGGATCAAATTGCACGATAATACAAGAAAAATCGTGGAGCAGATTCTGGGAGCTATTCACGCTAAGCTGGATGAGAAAAAGAAAGAATGGGAGGAATGATATTTATGGAATCAACAGAATCACAGTTCACGACAGAAGTAAAACAGCTGCTTTCTGGAGTTATTACCGATCCGGATATTGTAAATTATCTGGCGTATAAACTCGCAGAACTCCACGAAATGAGTAGTGAGGAAAAATCCGCGTAAGAAACATCGTCCTTTATAGAGAAATAAAGGAGGATACGATAATGAAAAGAGATTTATTGAAACAGAGGTTAGCACTTATTGGATTTATTATATTTGCGACAATCGTGGGGAAATACCTGCAGGATTGGACGTTTAGTGTGATGATTTATCTGGTAGCTATACCATTGCTGTTTGTGAAAGAATCAGTATTGTGGAATTAATTTTCTAAAAGAGAGTACTTGTGATATTTACAGGTACTCTCTTATTTTTTATTCGGAGGTGAGGCTACTATGACACGTGGAGATCTTATTAGAAGTTTGGATAATAACACACTTGCTGAATTTTTGGATCAAAAGCCATTCTGTCATCCTAATTCTGACTGTGGAGAAATGTATGATGAATGTGCTGCATGTATTAAAGATTATTTGAGCAAAGATGTTTCCGCAGAAGAGTTATTGGAACTTTTGGAAAGGCAGGTATAATGTATGAAATTAAAAAGATTATTTAAGAAAAGAAAATGGGAACTGGTATTTCATTTCGGCAACAACGATCGTGGACATATCGTTAGCTGTTACGGCAATTTCTTCAGATTTCAATGGATGGTAATACGAACGCTGTTGAAGGGAAGGAGAAACTAACCGTGAAGAAAATTCCAACATTATTTGAAAGGGTATATGAGAATCACAGAATCGTAGATATCAAACCAAATATTACACCGGGATGTGAAGAGGCATTTTTGCATGGCGCAGCTACTATAAAAATTGACGGTAGCTGTTGTGCAATTATCAATGGCGAATTCTATAAACGTTATAACAATAAAAAAGGAAAGAAACCGCCAGTGGGGGCTATTCCGTGTTGTGATCCAGATCCAATAACAGGCCACCATCCTCATTGGGTTAAGGTAGATCCTAATGACCCTGCTGATAAATGGTTCTGGAGAGCTTATTTAATCATGAAAGAAATAGACGGTTATACAGAGGATGGTACTTACGAAGCTGTGGGTAAGCATTTTAACGGAAATCCATACAATGTATCAAACGATAGATTAGAGAGGCACGGGATACGCGAGATATTTGTCAGGAGGAATTTTGAATCTATTAAGAAGTATTTGAAAGAAAATGATATCGAAGGTATTGTCTTCTGGCTTGACGGAGAACCGGTTTGTAAGATTAAACGGTCTGATTTTGGTTTTGAGTGGCCGGTGAAAGTTGAATAATATGTTATCAATATCAGAAGCAAATAAAAGTGGAGGATTTTAATATGTTAAGTTGTGTCAAATGGAATAAATACGAACGCTGGTGAAAGGATTTAAGAAAAAGTAAATCGCGACCATAACATAGCCTTTAATGAAAAATATTGATATTTCTAAATTTGAAAGGAGAAAACTATGTCAATTAAAGAAAAAGTAGTAAAAGTAAAAGAGTATATAAAGGAGAACAAAACAGAAATCGCTATCTCGGTTGTAGGGGGTGTATGTTAGCAGCTGGCGTTGTGATCGGATGGAAAGGTTGCTTGAAATCACTTGGACTGAAGGAGGGCATGAATGTGATTACCAATAAAGATATTAATAAATGGTTTGATCATGTTAATGCTACTTATCCAGGTCCAGGAATGATGTCAGTAGCTTATCGAACATTTGAAAAACCGGTTAATGTAAATGATCTCGGAAAGCTAGGGAAAGAATTTAAAGAACTGGGTGCTCTGGATACTGATGGGTTTACACATTTCTTGGCAATAGGCGGAGCAATGGAGAAATAAATGATATTTATCAAGAGGGAATCTTAGGTCAGAAATGGCTTGGGATTCTCTTTTCTTTTATATGGACTTTTTATTTTGGGTATCGCGACAAATACACGTGCTTTAATGAGAAAAGGAAGTACCTAAACAGATTGAGATAGTTTCTTGATGTGGGCGACGACCAACCGGATCACGTTAAGTTTTATGGTTAGCATCAAAAGAAAACCATAAACACTAGAAATAGTGCGTGTACCCGGGAATGCAAAGGACAAGCGATATCAAGAACCTTTTCTTTCATTTTAGCGTGGAAAACATTTTAAAAATATAATCGCGTAATATACATATTCTATTATGAAAGGATGGTGATTATAATGTTTAGAGAAATTAGAAGATCGGAGCGTATCACTGAGGAGGATAGAAAAAGACTTGAGGAAGAAGATAGAAGAAACCGAGAGTTCTTGAAAATCAAACCTGAGACTGATATGACCATCGAAGATTGCAATACATTTTGGAATACTATATTTCAGGGAGAGGAGTCCTAATTAAGGGCCCTTTTCTTTTACTTTTATTGGATATACAGAAAAGGAGGATATTTTGAAGAAAGGAAGACCAGCTCTCGAAAATCCGAGAAAAGAAGGCTATAGATTACGGATGAATTCGGAAGAGAGCAAGAAACTTATTGATATTTGCAAATCTACAGGGATGACAAAGGCAGATGCTCTGAAGACAGCAATAGAGGATTTATATTTAAAAGAATGCGGAGGTAAAAGATGAATCTGAGACAGAAAAATAAAAAGTTAAAACAAGAGTTAGAACACTATAAGAAACTAATAGTCAGACCTACCGTATTGCGGACGGTATCGGACATGTACACCATTAGGACTTTTGCTGTTCGTAAAGAATTTACAGAGGAACAGCTTAACTTTTTTGATGCTGATGATATTGTGCAGATTCTTATGGACGAGATAGAACCAGCAATCGTTAGAAACCTGCGTATCAGGACGAGCGAGAGTAGAACTTATTACGGAGATACGTTATTTACGGGTGAAATTACACTCGCTATACCTAAAGAATAACATAGGAGGTTTATATGATAGAAAAACTTATATTGGGAGATCGACAGTCCGGGAAGACGACAGAATTAATAAAAGAATCGGCTAGAACTGGGGCATATATTGTGGTTTCTTGTAGGAAAGAGGCTCACAACGTATTCGGATCAGCTAAGGAACTGGGACTAAATATACCATTTCCGCTCACTGTTGCTGAAGTGATATATGAATCCCCATCAAGTTATATTTTTCAAAAGGGTATCTTAATAGATAATTTGGAAAGAATCCTATGTCGTTTATTTAATTACATTACGATCAACGCAGCAACGGTTGACTGTACTGCTTTGGACGTAGGAGTTATGGATAATTTCGGTAGTAGAATGATTCAGGATTTATCAGAATTACGGATTAATACACCGGATGACATGGATATTTCAGAAGGAGAAGAGAATCGTGAATGAAATAATGATGAAGCCCGTATGTACTAACTGTGGTCATATTTTTAAAAAAGTTGTACAGGAGAATGAAAGATTGGATATGGTTGATGACGGGCGAACATATCCCAGGAGAGTAGCATATGGGCTTTATCCTCAATATTGCCCAGAATGCGGTATGACTATAAAAAATATTGTTTATCAGAAACCTGTTAATCGTGATGATTCGACTATTTATTATGATGAGCCAGAGCAAGAATATACTTTGAAAGATAGAGCAAAACCCGAAATGCATGAACCTGGAACACATATATTCGTGGTGTATGGTGATACTTATTTCGAGGGATATGGGTCTTATATTAATTTATTCGGAGTGTTTGAAGATGAACAGACAGCAATGAAAGCAAAGGAAGATATGGAAGAGAAATATTATAAGGATTCTCTTAAAAGTGACTCGTTGAATGGCGATGTCGAAAGATCGGATGTAAAATTTAAGATTCAAGAAGTCCCTATAAATCAAATGTTTGATATTTACTTAGGAGGGTATGCCGAATAATGAAGAAAAACATAAGGAGATTGAAGAGTCTGTAATCTTAAAAGGTTATGGGCTCTTTTCTTTTTGGGGTTTTGGATACTCTATTATAATAGGAAAGGAATTGTTAAATAATGATTGGACAGTTAAAGATGGAACCATATGATATTTCAAAGTTGGAAAATATACCAAGGAGAAAAACCGGAAAGTACACAGTGAAAAACGACTGCATTGGCTTTATCGAGAAATTTGTAGAAAGCGACTACGATTGTTGTAAAGTTTTCACCGGGTCAGACGATCGTAAAGCTCATATTGAATGTACTATTTTACGTAGATCGATTAGTTCACTCGGAGCTAATGTAAGAGTTGTGTTGCGCGGGAATAATGTATTTTTGGTAAGAAAAAATGTTTGGGATGAACAGGTAAAGAAAAGGAGGATGGAATATGAATATTAAGTTATTTACTCATACCGATCTTGATGGGGTAGGATGCGCTATTTTGGCATATTTAGCATTTGGAAAAGAAAATGTGGCCGTGGAATACTGCAACTATGACGATATTGATCTAAAAGTTTCACAGTTTTTTATCAAAAGCAATCCTGGAGAATATGATAAGGTGTTTATCACTGATATTTCGATTAATGAGAATTTAGCAGTTGCAATAGATCGGTATGCAAAATCTGGGCTATGGCAGTTATTTGATCATCATCAGACGGCTTTGGAACTTAATAAGTATGATTGGTGTAACGTACTGATCAAAGCTCCCGATGGACCTGGATTAAAGACCTGCGGAACTGAGTTATTTGGGGTATATTTACTCAGCAGTGAGGGATTAGTCAATCGTTATAATTGGACCACTATAAATAATATATTACAGTTCATTGCTATTGTGCGAGATTACGATACTTGGAGATGGACTACTATGGGTAGAGATGGAATAGTCTCAAAATACGTGAATGATCTTCTTGATATTTACGGAAGAGAACAGTTTATAGATGTAATGTTTGCAAGAATTAGGATGTATACTGATGCTGATTTTCCATCAATTACACCGGATGAATTTTTATTGTTGGAGCAAAGAAAAGAAGAGATCGACCGTTATGTGATACAAAAGAAGGAACAGCTAATTCGTGCAAGGGATATTTACGGTCATTTATACGGTTATGTATTTGCGGAGAGATTCTTCAGTGAACTTGGCAATAGACTGTGCCAGATGAATCCGGGGCTAGAATATATAGTAATGATTGATATTTGTAACGGTAAGGTTTCATATCGAACTACTCGGGATGATTTGAATCTTGGAACCGAGATTGCTCATTCGTATGGCGGAGGTGGACATGCCAAGGCTGCGGGTAGCACTTTTGATCGTGAATATATTTCGGATTTGGTCGTTAAGAAATTATTTGAAACTGATGAGATGAAAGGGGCTGAGTAGATGAGTATCAAATGGTTCTTATATAAAATCGCTTTGAAATATATTGGCTGGTGTAATGGAAGGCAACCGGTTATTATGTATGGTCATCTTAAAAATATGGATCGTCTAACATACCGCAACTGTGACAAAGCCTATTTATCCTATGGAGCTGACTCAGAATGGAGTAAATTTAAAAATTATGAAGTCTTAGATAATGCCATTCAGAGACTGGCGGAATATGAGGATGTGGGAGAAATGGAAAGTGTTGACCCATTAATGTCTTTAAGAAAAATATGTGACATTATTGATATGCCTTGGGCTTTAAACGGCGGGAAGGAGTTCACAGTCACAGTTGGAGTAACTCCTGGTTTAGATAAACAATATGTATTATGCAACGGTTACCGTTATGATACGCGGGTAGGTATGTTTATATTAATCCGGAATTTGGCAGTACGGTTCGATAATGACTGTGTATATAAAAACGAGGAGTATATTCTATCAGATAGTGACCTCGAAACCATGATCAGTATGTTGCGGTATGCAAATATATTCAATAAGGCTGGGTTGAAAAATATTATTTCAGCAGATCATATTCAACCGGTACTTAATAAAAATAAAGAGGAAATAGTGTGAGGTAAAATTATGGACTTAGGGGCTTTTCAAAATATAGAAGCGCTTGACGGATTAGCAAAGGACAACGGGATTGATATTCCGCGGTGCAGAGGCTACCGACTGATGAAAGATGAAGCGGTCATCACTCAGGCAGAGATCGATAAACTAAAAAGAATCAACGCGATTTACATTACCGAGTTGTTGATTGATTCTGATCCGTTCTGGTGTGGTTCGGATGAATACGCGGATATTTGTGTTAGGGTCGGTGCATATCATCGGCATGGAAAAGGATATTTTCTTATTCCAAATAAAGATAAAAAAGGTATGGGAGAGTATTCTGGCATTCGTTGGGACAGGATCCATGGCTGGAAAAGGAGAATCTTAAAATTCAAGATCAAACAGGATAATCATAAGATTCAGAAACAGTTTGATACCTGGAATAAATATGCCGGTAGAAAGGACGTACTTTATATTTATTCCAGGATGGGCGGGTATAATTGGGAGTCATATCAGAAAAAGAAAGAATTGATGAATCAACCATGGTTCCTGGATCGTGTTGATGATAGTATCGATTCAACATACTGTGACTTCTATGCAAAGATTAACATTTTAAAAGATGAAGGAGAAAACAATGTCAACACAAATAATTGAGGTTTTAAACGATATTTGCGAGAAATTCGGAATTGCTGTGGATTGGACCAGTAAAAATATTCAGCCATATCTGAAAGAACTCTTGACGAAGTGTATTAATTACAAACTCGCTACTGATATCGTATGGTTGGTGGTCGGAATTATACTGTTTATTATCGGAGGGGTCTTGTTGAGATTCGCATTTAATAACAATCATAAGTATCATGAGATAAAGGATTATTATGAGAGAATGTGTAGTAACTTAGATGAAACAGCCGCTACTCAAATTATAATCGGAGGTATTTGTCTCAGTATCGCAGTGGTTTTAATTCTATATTTCACTATCAACCTGCTAGCATGTCTTACATTCCCGGAGAAGATTATTTTAGATATGGTTCGATCGTATTTGGGTAACGTGTAGTACTCACGACACAAGTCTTTATCCTGAGTATGTGTTTTATAAGCGGCTAGATAAGCAGGAGCGGAAGAAAATAAAAACAAAGGAGGATATTTATATGAGCGAAGTAAAATGTATCGAAATACCAAAAAGTGTGGGGTATGTGAATTTAATATTTGCCCCAGATGATCCATGTCGAAAAGTACTTCGATTCAATGTCAGTATTATAAAAAATTCGGATTTTTGGGGAGTAATCATAACAGACCCTAATAAGGTGAGCACGATTAAAACTGGTGATTCGCATAGGATTTCTGACATTGAATTTGAAGTTGATGGCGAAACATTCACAATGACAGTCATTGAGGAACCGGAAATATATATCATCATTTGGGTTAAAAAGTAATGTCTTACAGAGGGGTCATGGCAAGCCCCTTTGTTTTCTTTATGGTAAAGGGTCATTGAGAAATCAGTGGCTCTTTCTTTTATATTTATTGAAGGTGATTGATCAATGGGAATATTATATGCAGATAACGAAATTATTGAAATAGCAACTCCGAACGAGATCAGAGAAATGTATGGATTGAATCCTATTGATATTCGTAAAAATATACATCCTCGGAAAACTAATTGTCCGAATTGTGGAGCGGTAATCGGTATAGATGGGAAATGCGAATATTGTGGGACTATTGTCGGAATAAAGGAGGACTGGACATATGACAAACACTGAAGCAATGTATATCCTTACAAAGTTAATGGATAATGTTCCTCATTCAAGAGGCGACGGAAAATCGTTAACGAAATTACATATAATTGTAGCATTAGCAATGGGTATTGACGCGTTGAGCGAACAAGAGAAAAACGATAAAAGGAGGAATTAGATGACTGCCTATATTATGGTTACGAGTATTGTCATGGGATTAATCATACTTATCAATGTGCTATTGGCATACGCTCATGCACAGAAAGATGAGGTTTGTTATGTGATAATTAATTGCACAATAATGTTGATGAGTATGATGCAACTTATTAGATAGGAGGATTGATATTTTGAAAATGTTAAACACAACATTAAGATTATTATGCTTTTTTGGTATAAGTGTCGTGCTGAGCGTATCTGGGTTAGGATGTCTTACTTGGCAATGGTGGGTAATAATGCTACTTACGTTATTGTACACCGTACTGTTGGCTGTTTATTGATATTTGAGTGGAGGATTAAAGATGGATGAAATGGTTAGAGTTAATTTTACTGAAGATAAAAAGGCAGCTTTTATAGGAGATAAACAGTACATATCGTTTGAACGCCTGGCTGAAATAAAGAAGGATCAGGCTAAAGAAATGAAGCTTTTAAACCGTCAGGTATCTAAATTATTATCTGAAAACGCTGCATATAAAGTATTGCTTAAAGAACAGCTTGAAAAGGAGGATTGATATTTTATGGTTATATTAAAGGATTTTTTACAGGTTGCGATTGACCCAGTAGTAATCGAAGAAAAGGGTAGATATATCACTGAAATCAATCCGGAGTATTTGAAAACTGATATTTTATCCAAAAAGTTACTTAACAGTAAAATTCGTATGGTAGGCGCTATTATGAGTGACGGAAAATTACACGTTGTATTGGAAGGAGACATCAAAGATGAGTAAAGTAAAAGAAACAACTATCGGGCAGATCAGTGTTGAGGTAAAGGCAGGCCTTAGTGTGGACGAGAAGACAGCACGTATATGTATGGATTTATTGTCTATATATTTTAAAAACGGTGGGTGTAAAGGAGTAGCAATGGCATTTAGAGATGATCCTTATGATTCCGTTGGAGTGCAGCCATTAACTACAGAAGAAGCAGTTGATATTGCTATGATGGCGCCTTTCCGTTGTAATAAAGGGGAGAAGGCTGAAAACGAAGAGGAGGAATAACTTATGGATGTTGCTAAGATTATTGAACCATTCTGTAACTTTTCATTGACGTATTGGCAGAAAGAGTATGCTCAAAAACTTTTTGATGCTGAAATGGAGGGAAATCATCTTGTATATTGTATTCCGCCACGTGGCACTTCAAGACATACTACCGAGGTCATACACGCCTTGGTTATTCTAGCTATAGCGTTGCAGGAAGGTTCAATAAATTTTGATGGTGGTGGTAACATACGATGATATTTTGGATAGTTTTCGCGGTTCTTATATATCTGGTAATCGGTTACTGTATTGACATGGATCTACGTGACGGGTATGATACTCCGCATTTATCATTTATATTCTTGTGGTTATTCGTGCCAATAATATGTGCTGGAATTGGGGTTATAATAGTCATCTCAGACATTATTGATCGGGTGATTATTAAATTGAAAGGAGATTGATATTTTGGTACACATTTTGTGGCTAACGGGAAACCACCCATTGGAATTCCGTGGGAAACATCTTAAAAATATATTCGCTAAATTTACAGTTCCTATTATAGAAAGGAGAGTGATATTTTATGAACATTTTAAAAAGAGCAAAGAACAATTTAGTCTATGCCTATCACCGAAAGCGTCGAGATTTTGCAGTATATATGATGAGAAAGATCGACAAATCTACCGATGATAGATGGGAAAAATGGTATAGAGTAAATCTTGAAAGTCTCAGAAAATGTCATGAAGCAAAACTATATAATAAACAGATTGAGTCCTAATAAGGGCTCTTTCTTTTGTATTTTTGAAAGGAGATTGCGAATGAAATTATATTTAATTCATGGTAATGCGCATTATGAAAGTTACGGACATATGGAGCATACTTTCGGCATTTACACTGACAAAGATAAAGCCGAAGCTGCGAAGAAAGTTGTTACCAAACAGCTTTATGAGAAAGAGAAAGATAATGAATGGTCGTATGTAGACGATATTTCAGATATTAAAGTGAGTGTTGTTGAAATTGAATCTGACATGGCTGTGGATATTGAATTAGGAGGATATTGTGAATGATTAAATTATTCAAAAATGTTGATGAAAAATTAGCAGATATCGGTTTTAAAAAGATAGAAGAAAACAAGCATTTATGCGAGTACGACAGAGAAAACAATGAATTCGGATATATTCAGAAAGTTGTTATTTCCTATAAGGAATCTGGACAGCATATTTTACAATCCTATGACCCTAAATTATTCGATGAAGAAGGAATAGGTAATACTTGCGTCGGTTTGACTGGATATGAAATGAAACTATTTCTTAAAAAAATGAAAAAGATGGGATTGTATTCAAAAGGAGAAAATAGATGATCAAATTAGAAAATGTAGTTCTGGCGAGTCCAGAGCAAATGGAGTTTATTATTCAGGGAATGAGAAATCCGATGAATTCATGGGAGAAGAGTGATAGTGAATGCGTAACCGCTGGATACGATATTGTAGGATTCGATCTTGGCGAAAACGATCACTCACTCATGCAGCGATTAGCAAAAGCTGGTACAGATCATAGAAAATTTATGAGAATGATGCCGGTGTATGTGAGGATTACGGCGCCGTTGTATTGGTGGGAAGAATTTGATACTAAATTCCCTTTGTACAAAGTTGGTACGGTTGCGAAGAAAGAATTTACGCTGGGGGATTTTTCGACGGAACATCTCAGTACTGTATCCTTGAATTATTTGGGGAGCATTATCGAGCATTTAAATTTTGTAAGGGATGTCTACAACAAAGATAAATCAAATAAAGGAGCTTGGTGGCAGCTTATTCAGCTTCTTCCGAGCAGTTATAACCAGACTCGTAATGTTATGCTGAATTATGAGGTACTGGCGAATATTTACAGACAGCAGAAGAATTATATACTTGATGAATGGAGAGAAGTTTGTAAATGGATCGAAACTCTGCCATATTCTGAGCTGATTACTGGGGAGGATTCGAAATGATGAGTGAGGACAAAGTATCAGTAAAAGAAGCTCTTGAGAAAGACTTTGGCGATCCATTTAAACCATGCGATGTTAATGAAGCCAATCAAACTGTTATTGAAAATGGTCAGGCTATAATAAGAGGATTAAGAGCTGGTGTTGGAGTGATTGATCCTAAAATTGTAGAATCCATCAGTCAGATTTGTTATGCTTTATTGAAAAGTGGCAATAAGCTTACAGATGAGGAACAAAAGATATTTGATAACTATAGTAAAACCGGGCAGCTTGAGATGATGTCCGATGATAATATCGATGATTGGGAGGATACGAAATGAAGAAAAAACTCAGACTTATTATACTCACAGTTCTGTGTCTCTGCCTTATTAGTGGAGTTACAGGCTGTGCAGTGCTGGATGACACTATCAATGAGATCGAAGGAAATCTTGTCGGTAATGGCTACACTATCCGTACTTACGATAACTATGGCTCAAAAGTTATGACCACCACTGGAGATAAAATCAATGTTCAGGGTAATCCGGTTAAGACGACTTCTTATAGTAGCGACGGATCAGTTGTTACGGGATACGAGATGTCATCCGTAATCACCATTAATATTGATGGTAAAGAAATTCAGAGTTGTGGTGATACATGTATATTTGAGCAGGATGGTCTGCAGCCTGACGTAGACTTTGTACAGACTGATATTTACAGTCAGTCAACCGGTAAGCTTTCCGATAATACATATGTAGCAGGTATCATGAATGAATATAGGAATTATTTTGGTAAGTCACGTGTTGTGGTAATTAAATCTCAGTTAGGACAGCCTATCGTAGCGTATTCAGGCGATGAGGTATTTTGGAAAATTCCTAAAGACTTGCCTAAAATGACGAAATTGATGATCGATGGTAAAGCTCTTTATATTCACAGAGCTAACTTTCAGATTATTGATACAGCTTTGTTGGATTAGAATGAGTTCGCGAGAAGCGGATTAGATGGTCATTAAATTGAAAGGAGATTGATGTTTTGGAGTTATTATTATTTAGCATTATTCTAATCGTATATTTAGCAGTCGGTTTCATCGTATCCGGTGATCCAGACTTGATGATTGTATTTTTATGGCCGGTATTTCTGATTGCGGAAATTTTATTTGCAGTACCGTCGTTGTGTTATAAATTTGGGTGCTGGCTCTATCAGTTTGGATGTCAACTAGCTGAAAAATTTGAGACATGGAGGAATAAAACTAATGACAAAAAATGAGATAATGAATATTTGCCACCGAGGAGTGAGTGTTGAAACTGATGAGTGGGTGTATGGATATTTTGTAAATGCAATAAAGGAATTTACAAAAGACGAGCGCGTTCCTCAGATTATTACATATCAGGCTATATTATCGCCGCCGAATGTATTCCATAAAGCTGGTATCGTGGAAGTTAAACAGGAGACAGTTGGCAGGTATACTGGGATGACGGATAGGTATGGTTCAATGATATTTGAATGGGATCTTATCCAAATAGATGGTTGCACCTATGGACAATTACTTGAGGTTCGATTTATGGATGGGCTGTTTGTAGGATATATTGAAGGCCAGACACCTTTATGGCTCCCGTTATTTGCTAAGCATATTCGTGTAGTAGATAACCTATGGCATATTAAAGAGAATAGTATGCTGCAATCAATTGAGTCCGACGAGGATGCAGAGGATTTATGTTGGGAGTGGGATTAATATGAAGAAAGCATTTTTGAGGTTATCAGTGATTTTCGTTCTGTTACTGACTTTATCGGGTTGCGGTAGTGAATCGGAAGATTTATCAATTATCAGGAATGGCTATATTACCGGAATTGACCTTATGAACATTGACGGGTGTTTATATTATGATACTAAAACTAATATTGTATATATTTGGAACGGATTTTTCGATTGTTATACAACAGCTACGACTCCATCACCATACTATGCGAGTAATGGACTTCCATATAAATATGATCCTGATACGAAGCAGTTAAAAGAGATCGGGAACGGGGATTGATATTCTATAGCCGCGAGTACTACATTGGCTTTAATGAAACAGAATTTATAATTTATGGAGGTATGTTAAATGATAACGGTAATTAATAGGAATATTGACAATGAAAATGAAACTATTACAGTGACTGTACCGAAGACCTATGATGCAAAATACGATAAGGAATGTGTATGTTGGAGTAGCTGTGATCAATACAATAGGTCGGTTATCAATAACTTGATTCAATATTTTAATAGTAAGCTAGATATTGGAATACATGTTATGATGAACGATGTATTAGAAGCGCTCGGTATACCACGTAGAAGCGAAGGATGTTTGGTAGGATGGAGACCTGGTAGTAGGATTCATATTCAAATCGAGGAAATAGACGAAAATGGAGGTTATCTGTTGAAAATTATAACAGACGGAATTATTATAGATGATTTCTGATTCAAGAGGAGTCTCGGCTTAGCAGCTGGGGCTCTTTCTTTTATATTTTTGAAAGGAGATTTGAGGTATGAGATGTGAGAATGGTACAAGATTTTATATAGATGATTTTGTGGAGGATCTGAATTACCGTAAAATTATTTTGAGCTTTGGTGACGTGGATCCGGAGAAATTGAAGAGTAAGTTGAAAAATGATAACACTGGCGATATGTATTGTTTCGATACTCATTGTTCGCACGATAAGTTATTTTACATTGAAGAAAGTTATTTGCAGCCTGCATTTGTACCAGAGGATATTCATTACCTTGTCGTAAGTGAGGGGTATTCTATTGTGGCACTGCATTATGACGAGAAAGGCGATCAGTGGTATTTTGATATGGATGTGTTTGTGAATACGTATATAGAATCGTAGGAGGGATATGGTATGATCTTAGAAGGAAGAATATTGATATTTAATACACGAGATAATGACGGTTATGTATTTACGGAAGAAACTAAATTGAGTCACCCGGAAAAGATACCGGTAGCATGGAATTTTGAATTCAACAATCCCAGCTTAATTGTTGGTACTGCAGAGGTGCGTGTTTCTGGTGGCTGTCTGGTAGCTACTATCACAACTACTAATCCGATGTTTGAACAAATCATGAGTGATCGGGAATATGCTTGGTGCGGCGGATATTTTACTCACTGTAAAGAACATCAATCATTTTTTGGAGATTCAATCATCGATGAGGCTGTGTTATGGGGTATTGGGGTATCCGCAGAAGACATCGACTTTAAAATGTCTTGTCTGACGGTTAAAGAAGAGTGATATTTCCATACTCCGGATTGTTAATACGCATATTCTATGATACAATGCCATTATAGAAAAAGGGAGGTTTGTGATATGAAATTGAAGAAATTAATGTTAACTGGGGTGCTTGCGTGCGGATTGATATTTGCCGGATGTGGTGGAGATAGTGGTAATAGCGAAAAAGAGGAAGCTGTTAATTCAGATGTTCAGGAAGCATGGAATGATATTTATGGGGATAGTGCCGAAGAGGATAAGTCTGAGGATGATGCCACTTCGGAAGATGCTGAAGATGAGAAAAGTGACGACAAGAATGAAGCTGTTACGGATGTGTCTTTGCCAGATGAAGTAGACGACAGTTGGTATATAGATAATGGTAATGCTATTACCGAAGGTATATTTACGGTTGGGAAAGATGTAAAAGCCGGGTCATATACTATTACAAATCCAGATGAAGATGACTGGTTGTATGTATATGTTTTTGAAACGTTGGATGACTATCTTGGTTATTACAGAACAGATCCTAAAAGTACGGCAGGGGAGGAGTATGACGCGCTCACTGCAAATTCATATTACGAAACCATTTTGTATCCAGGAGATGAGTGTACTGTAAATATGTCGGATGGTAATGTGCTGAAAGTATTTGGTTCAATAGGTACAATGATCAATGACGAAGGGGTTGATGATATTTTTACAGCAGGGGAGTGTAAGGAATTAAAACCTGGTGTATATTCATCAGCACAAATTGAGCCGGGAACGTATGCGGTAATGTATCCAACGGAGCCGGAGGAGATGTTGAGTGACATTGTATTGTTTGAGAATGATGGACTATATAAGGCATTCAAAACCACGAAAACAGTTACAGTTGGGGATAAAAATAGTGCGATAATGAAAAATGGATTATATGATGTTGAGGTTAGAGATGATGAACCATGTTTTCTTAATCTGACTAATGATTCAATATTATATGTTGATTTTAGAGGATGTTATATTCAAAAGGTAACAATGAATTGGAGTCAAAAGTAAGAGGTGATAATATGAAATTAAGAAATCTGATAATAACTGGTATATTAATGGCAACTATGATATTTGCCGGATGTGGTGGAAAGTCAGAAACAGCCAAGGAGAAGAGTCCTGAGATACAGGCTGCATGGAATGATATTTTGGGAGAAGAGTCAGATGAAGATGACGATGATACTGCTGACAATGAAGAGAATTCAGAGAATGTAGACGAGTCAACAGATGATATTTCTGAGGATGAAGAGGATACTGAAGAGGAGAAAGAAGGTAGTGGTAAACCGGATACGAGTTGGTATGAAAACAATGGAGATGTCATAACAACCGGGATATTTACAGTTGGGACAGATATAGAGGCAGGATCTTATACGCTGACTAATATTGATCCTGAAGATGGATTTGATGTGGCCGTATTTGAAAATATGGAAAAATATTTAGCATATTATCGAACTGATCCGCGTGATACTGTCGGAGAAGAGAATGACGCTATTAATTCCAATTCATATTACACAACTTATTTATACACAGATGAAAATGCCACACTTAATCTTGAAGATGGGAATATTCTTAAATTAGAAGGTAAAACTGCTAGATTAGTGAATAATGACGAAACTAATGCTAAATTTGATTTAGGTGAATCCAAAACACTAAAGCAAGGCGTATATTCATCATCTCAATTAGAACCAGGTACGTATATTGTATCTAGTTTAAATAAGACTGATGAGGATAGAACACTTATTTTGCTTTTTGAAAATAATGATTCATATAAGGCGTTCAACTCTGAGGAAAAATTTACAGTTGGTGAATTTATCAGTGCTGCATATAAAAACGCACTTGTTGATTTAGGTGCACTTAAAGACGAGTCGTCTATGATAAATATGACAGAAGATTCGATCTTATATGTCGAATACGATGATTGTTATATTCAAAAGGTAACTATGAATTGGAGTAAGTAAATATTGTAATTAGAAGAGAGCTCTGGGAGAGAATCCTGGGGCTCTTTTTACGTAGAAAGGAGATTGATATTTTATGATTAACGCTATGGAAGCAAGATGAAAAACTGCATTAAGAGGTGCTTATAAAGAATACATGGATATGATCGAAAGTAGAATAAATGAAAGTATCGAGGCTGAGCTATATTATGTAGTGGTTGATTTTGATGATCCCGATAAAGAATTAATTCAGATGTTAACCGAGGAACTCACGGAACTTGGATATACACTCGAATGCATACCACCCGATCCATTACCAACGTCTTCGTATGATTTACTTTTTCATATGACGATTAATTGGGAATGAATGGGAGATTGATATTTTATGGGTGAGGAAGAATTTAAAAACGAATTCGCAGAAAAGCTTTTCGAGCATTGAATGACATTTTATGATTTTTACATGTTAATGCGTGAGTGGTACAGACTGACTAAAACCGCTCGGGGATGTCATATGGTGGATTCGCAGATAGCTTGTGAGTTGAAAAATATGACACCGGAAGAGGTATTCAAGGCTCGTTGCCAGATACCTCTTGAGAAGTTGGAGGATTGATATTTTGGAGAATCAGAAGAGGAAACGTGGGAGACCTGGAAAGGATGGAGCGAAACATCGTGAAATTAAGATAAGAGTTGACGATGACTTTCGTGATGAGTTGAAAGAATTATGTGCGATCGAAGGGGTGTCAATGACCGAATATATTATCAGAAGTGTAAGACAATGTGGTAATTTGACACGATTCAAAAAGCAAGAAGAGGAAGAAAATTTGCCAGATTTTGGTGAATACGACTTCTATGATGATGAAAATGAAGATTTTGATGAGTAGTCCGGCATGAATTATTGTGGGAACAAAAAATCGAAATTGGGTATTTATTGTGGGAACAATAATTCAAAAATCGTATTTATTGTGGGAACAATAATTCGTGGAATTGCTAAAAACCTATTTATTGTGGGAACAATAATTCGTGGAAATTGGTGAAAAATGGCTAAAAATCGAGGTAAGTGTAACCTTTTTCGAAATAAGTATGTTTTTTTTATTTAATCTAATGCGAGGGAGTAAAAAAGGACATATATGTCTATTTTTTATATATTAATATAAATATAGCAAAAATTTTGAGAAAACACGAAAAAAGGTTACACCTCCGGTATTTTATGCAGAAAAAGAGGTAAACATGGGAGAATACAGAGTTGACGATAATTATCGTGAGTTTAAGCGGTTATTTCGATATTTTAAAGAGGACTATCCGGAACTATGGGAGAGAGGAACGACATTTGAACCGTATGCGTATCAGGAGATATTAATCAGAATACCGACAAAAGGAAAACTCATATATAACTCGGTAGGAGTGGACAGCGGAAAGATACGATGGATCGAGAAATATGAAAAGAAAGAAGAAGTTGATCGTTGGGATATGTATCAAAGATTTTTATCGGAAATTGCATATTATCAAGATATGGTAGGTATAACACAAGTCGATATTTCCAGAATCACTGGTATATCAAGAAAATCTATTAATAAATATTTATCCGGTGTCGTATGTCCGAAAGTAAGTACAATGCGACTGATGGCTGAGAAACTGGGAATTGATATTTGAAAGGAGATAGCATGATGACAAATGAAGAAATGCTGCTAGAGGATTTTGAAAAGAGATGCCCATGGATGTATAAGAAACTAGACGGATACTATTACGATGAAAATAGATGGCATGAAATAAGACTATATTTGAATGATGGTTCTAAGTACATTTACAATAATCTCGATAAGTTTCCGCATCCTATTGTCGAATTTAAGTCAATCACAGAACTTAACAATATTCAGTTCCTAAAAGGGTTCTCTGACAAAGTGCATGGTCAACTTCAAAAAAATAGAATGATACAGTATGAACTTGCGAAAGCAGCTGGTATTTCGGAGAGAACACTTAGCCGATATTTTACATACAGATCCATGCCATCCATTGATACAGTTTATCGAATTGCTGAGGCACTGAACTGCACGGTTGATGACCTTATGCCAAAAGACTATATCAGAACAGATTGATATTTTCGAACGAAGAGTTCTTGACATAAAATTCTGGGGCTCTTTTTTATTCGCGAAAAAAACATAGCCTTTTATAGAGAGAAAGAGAGGAATCTAACTTCCCCTCTTCTTTTTGCTTAAAACTATATTTTGGAGGTATATGGAATGGAAGAAACATGGCAGAAAACTGACGGAAACTATGAGGTCAGTAATTTTGGGAAAGTACGAAATTCTAAAACTGGAAAAATGCTTACCAGTGGTCGAGAAGCTGATGGAACCAGAGTTGTATATTTATGGGTCGACGGTAAGAGACAAAAGAGGAGACTGAAAAGATTGGTGGCCGAATCATTCTCTGTCAAAGATATATCAGATGCATATGTACAAACGATAAATGGCGATGAAGAGGATGTCTGTTCGGATAATCTGGAATTGCGATCAAAATATAATGGAAAGAAAATTAAAGTTGTCGAAACCGGACGAGTCTACAACTCTATTGATGAATGCAGCAATATTCTCGGAATCAGCAGATCAACAATAAGCAGGTGTGTTAACTACCCGTTTTACAGTAATCGATTGAACTATCACTTTGAGTACGTTGATTGATATTATCGCATAGTAATCGTAAAACCGTCACCGTCCCCGTGCGTTTTAAAAACATAGGCTTTTATGAGGAGAAAGGGCAAAATTTCAGCTCTTTCTATTTTTGTGCGTGGATTTATACAAAACCGTCACCGTCCCCGTGCGTTTTAAAAACATGCCCTTTTATGAAGAGAATAGTCGTTTTGACTGTTCTTTTATATTTTGGACCTTTAGCTCAGTTGGTTAGAGCATCCGGCTCATAACCGGGCGGCCCTGGGTTCGAGTCCCTGAAGGTCCATGTTTTTGAAAAGGAGATATATGTATGTTAGAAAATGAATATCAGAGTAGGCTCATTCGGAGAATCAAGCATATGCTTCCGGGATCCATGATTCTAAAAAATGATAGTGGATATTTGCAGGGAATTCCTGATTTAACCGTTTTCTATAAAAGCAGGTGGGCGACATTAGAAGTTAAGGTAAGTGCTAACGCTAAGCACCAACCGAACCAAGATTATTATGTGGAAAGAATGAATAAGATGTCATATTCGTCTTTCATCTATCCGGAGATCGAAGATGAAATATTAGACGAGTTGATTATATTTTTAACGAAATAGATGTAGGAGGAATTATTCATGATTTTCGAGCAACACAATAACCTGAGAGGGAAACATGCATTTTTATCGCCGAGTCAGCCACAATGGCTGAAATATTCGAAAGAACAATTACGTCAGAAACGTATAAGTTCTTACTCTCAGCCAATGGGAACATCACTCCATGCGTTAGCAGAGACGCTGATAGCAAATGGTTTAAAACTGAAGAAAGGCGATAAACTTACAGTTTTATCTCATCTATTAACTGATGGAATTCCACGAGAAGTTATCGATATGGATCGGATTTACAATAACCTCATGACGTATGTAAATGATGCAATCGGTTTCAGACTTACACCGGAACAGGTCTTATATTATTCGGACGCATGTTTTGGAACAGCTGATGCCATATCGTTTAAAAACAACTTACTGAGGATCCATGATTATAAATCTGGTGTGTTACCAGCGAAAATGGAACAATTAATGGTATATGCTGCGTTATTTTGTCTGGAATATAAAGTGAAACCAGGAGAAATCAATATGGAGCTTCGCATTTATCAAAGTGACGAAATAATCATTTGTAATCCAACTGCAGAAGATATTTTGCCAATTATGGATGTTATTATTCGAGATTGTAAATATGTTGAAGAATATTCAGAGGAGGAATAAATCATGCATTTTACAGAGAAACCTCCGTTAGAGGAATTAGCAGCTGAAATATTGCATAAAAGCGATGATACGCTGGCTGATGATATACTCTCATATTACGGAACAGTTGATCAGATTCGTGATGATGATATTTTACACTATGGAACAAAAAGACATAGCGGACGATATCCTTATGGATCTGGGGAGAACCCATATCAGCACAGTGGTGATTTCTTAGCAGATATCGCACAGATGAAGAAATCAGGATTCACGTATACCGATGAAGGCGGTAAAACATGGACTGGTGATAATGCTATCGCTAAATCCATGGGTTTGAACTCTACAGAATATAGAAGACAGGTTTCATGGGCGAACTACGAGCGAAGATTGGATCAGGTTCAGAAGGCAAAGTCTTTACAAGCAGACGGTCTTGGAGCCACAGCTATCGGAAAAGAAATGGGAATTAATGAGTCTACAGTAAGGTCATTATTGAATCCTAAATCTGAAGATCGTATGACACAGGCTATGTCAACTGTTGAGCTTCTTAGAGACCAGATTAAGAAAAAAGGAATGATCGATGTTACCGCAGGTGTTGAGACTTCTCTAGGTATTTCTAAAGAGCGTTTGAATTTGGCTCTCGATTATTTGGAGAAAGCCGAAGGATGCCCAATATATACTGGTGGTATTCCGCAGATCAATAACCCTGGTCAGCAGACTATTCAGAAAGTTATTTGTAAGCCTGGAACTGAACATAAAGAAATATACAACTACGATAAAGTTCACACCATCGATGAGTACGTATCTGATAATCAAGGGGACACATATCATAAGAAATTTACATATCCTGCGAGTATGGATTCTAAAAGACTTATGATTCGATATGATGAAGATGGTGGTACAAAGAAAGACGGTATCATCGAACTCCGAAGAGGGTGTCAGGACTTATCTCTCGGCGACTCACGATATTCACAGGTTCGTATATTGGTGGACGGAACTCATTATCTGAAAGGTATGGCTGTATATTCTGACAACATGCCAGATGGTGTAGATGTTATTTTTAACACTAACAAAAAGAAAGGGACTCCAGCCCTTGGTGATAAAGTTAGCGGAACAGTTCTGAAACCGATAAAGAAAGACGATCCTGATAATCCATTTGGTTCGGCAATCAAAGATGCAAAAGATGGAGGACAATATTGGTATACGGATCCGAAGACTGGAAAAGAAAAACTCGGACTTATAAATAAACGAGCTGACGAAGGAGACTGGAACGAATGGTCGAATGCCTTACCATCGCAGTTCTTAGGTAAACAGTCATTGACTCTTGCTAAGAAACAGTTGGATCTTGCACGTAAAGACAAGCTGGCAGAGTTCGATGAATATATGTCCATTACAAATCCGACTATCAAGAAACATATGTTGGAGAAGTTTGCCGATGGATGTGACTCAGCAGCTGTACATTTGAAAGCCGCAGCACTTCCTGGGCAGAGATACCATGTAATTATACCTGTCAATACCCTGAAAGATACAGAGGTATATGCGCCGAATTATGAAACCGGAACCAAGCTTGCCCTGATTCGTTATCCGCATGGTGGAACATTCGAGATACCGATTCTTACGGTAAACAATAAACACAAACCTGCAAGGGATCTGTTGGGAACAGACGTCTCCGATGCTATCGGTATTAATCATAAGATTGCTGAGCAGCTGTCTGGAGCAGACTTTGATGGCGATACTGTAATGTGTATCCCAACTCACGATGCTGGCGGAAAGGTAAAGATTAAAAACAAGCAGCCGCTTGCTCAGCTTAAAGATTTCGATCCTAAGCTCGCGTATGGTGGAACAGCAAAGAAAGGCGAGGACGGCGAGATTCGTTATTATCGTAACGGACAAGAGTATCCTATCATGAAGAACACACAGACTCAGATGGGAATCATATCAAACCTGATTACTGATATGACTCTTGGAGGAGCTACTGAACCTGAGCTGGCACGAGCCGTTAAACACAGCATGGTTGTAATTGACGCTGAGAAGCATAAGCTCGATTATAAAGCGAGTGAAGTCGAGAATAACATCGCTGCACTGAAGAAGAAATACCAGATTAGTATTGATCCTAAGACAGGTGAAGAGAAACTGGGTGGAGCTTCCACCATATTGTCTCGAGCAAAAGGAGAAACATCTGTAGATAAACGTCAGGGATCTTATAAGATTAATATCCCGGGAACCAAGGACTATGACCCCACCCGACCGGAGGGAGCTAAGATATGGAAGACTGCAGACGAACTATGGTATCCCGACAAGAAGTATGATGCAAAGACAGGAATTGTGACTGTTCGTACAGCAGATGGTAAAAAGGTATCTTATAATGTTAAGGATAAAGCAGAATATGATAAGTATAATCCGATACAGAAGATCGACCCAGATACTGGGGAGGTTACATTCACAAATGCGAATGGTACCCTGACATACAAAGCTAAGAAGCGTACCCAGGAAAGTACAAAGATGGAGGAGACCGATGATGCGTATACTTTAGTATCTAAAGGTCGTCATCCAATGGAATTAGTGTATGCTGAATACGCTAACGACATGAAACATTTAGCGAATCAGGCGCGTATGGCAATGGTGAATACGGGAAAGATACAGTATTCTGCAACTGCTAAAAAAGAATACCAAAACGAAGTAAAATCCCTTCTCGATAAATTGGATAACTCCGATTTAAACAGAATAAAAGAAAGATCTGCACAAAGAAAAGCAAATGTTGAACTTCAACAGAAGATGAAAGAGTATTACGAAGAGAATGGAGAGAAACTGAAAGGCGAAGCTCTTAAAAAGATTGGTCAGCAGGCTTTGTCCAAAGCAAGGGAAGAAGTTGGATCTATTTCCAGAAGAGAAAGAAACGTGGAAATTACAGATCGTGAATGGGAAGCAATTCAAGCAGGAGCAATAAGCGAGAACAAACTGAAAAGCATTCTCAATAACGCTGACATTGATAAGCTTCGAGAAAGGGCAACACCTCGTTCTTATAACTCTTTATCGACGGCACAGATCGGAAGAGCTAAAGCGATGGCTTCTTCAAACTATACTCTTGAAGAGATAGCTTCCAAACTTGGTGTGTCACCATCAACAATCAGTAAAGCATTGAAAGGAGTAAAGTAAATCGATGACAGAAACAAAAGTAACATTGACAACGATCGATAATCCTTTCGATCCGATTGACAATTATGATGAATGGTTACACTACGATGAAGAGAAAGGGTATTACACAAACGCTTATCTTGCTCGAATCGCTCAAATCGAAGCAGGAATGACTCAAAAGCAGGAAGATGAAGAGATTGAACGAGCGATTGATGAAATCGTTTCAGTAAATCCTTTGGGAATCTATAAAAAGGTGAAGAGGGATATCCCATTCATCTATTAGAGGCCCGGGGGGTCGCCAAAATTACACCCCCTCCTGCATCGCGCGCCTCTTTATTTTTTCTCCGGCGGGATATTTGGTGAAACCAATTTGCATTGATATTTTAGCTGGAACAATGGAGTAACATATTATAAACAGATTTTTGACATATATGGCGGTTTGGTCTTTGAATTAATTCAGACTGGATCGCCATATTTTTGAATTTATATGACACTTAGTAAAGCTCACAGGGAATATACAGAAACCTTATTTCAGATACTTCGTTCATATTTTGTAGACATACCTCCTACAAATATTTATGCTCACCTCTGCATTTGATCTCCTTTCAGTAGAGATTGATGGAGCATTTTACAAATCATGATTTTCAGCCTTTCGCCCTGTGAGCCTTACTAAATGTCATATAAAACTATTGCAAAACTATGACAGAACAAACTAACAGGAGGCGATAACAATGGCTAAGGTTACAACAACTACTTCTAAACAGCGGAAGAAGTTGCGTCCAGCTCTATCACCAGAAGCTAGAGAGAATCAGATGATAGCACTTGCAGTAGATCTGGCTGAACAGCAGTTGATTGACGGCACCGCCTCAGCACAGGTGATTACACATTTTTTAAAACTTGGCACTACGAAAGCTGAGTTAGAAAAAGAAAAGATTCGAAAAGAAACAGAACTTCTCGGAGCGAAAATTCAGATGGCAGACAGTATTGAGGAACAGAAGAAGCTTGCCGAAGATGCTATTAAAGCTATGCGAAATTATAGTGGGACAGGTGAAGACGATGAGTATGAATCTTAGGTCATATTCTGAACTGATAACACTGCCGACATTTATAGAACGGTTTAATTATTTGCAATGTAAGGAGCTTATCGGATATGAAACATTTGGACACGATCGTTATCTGAACCAAAGCTTATATCGAAGCAGTGAATGGAGACGATTCAGGAGAGATATTATCATACGCGATAATGGATGTGATCTCGGATGCGACGGGTACGAACTATATTCGAGAATTATCATTCATCATATAAATCCCCTTACTGTGGAAGATATATTAAATCGTAGCAGCAAAGTTTTTGACCCAGAAAACGTTATTTGTACATGTCTGAATACACATCAAGCTATTCATTTCGGAGATGAAACAATTCTCAATTTAGGACCAATTGAAAGAAAGAAAAATGATACATGTCCATGGAGGCATGATTAGAGGAGGCAACTATGGAAGACAGCATATTAACCTCGGTAAAAAAGATGCTCGGCATAGCGGAAGATTATACGGAGTTTGATCTCGACATCATTACCCATATAAATTCTGTTTTCATGATTCTGGCTCAGATAGGAATCGGTCCGGCTGACGGATTTATGATCCAGGATAAAACAACGGCATGGAGAGATTACATCCCATCTGGTAAAAATCTTGAATCAGTCAGATCATATATGGCTTTAAAAGTACGTCTCATTTTTGACCCACCGCTTAGCTCATCAGTAGCCGAAGCAATGAAACAGAATATTACCGAGTTAGAGTTCAGACTTAATTTCCAGGCCGAATTAAATAACGGAAAGGAGGTAAGTCAAAATGATTAATGAACAGGAACTTTACCATTACGGTGTCATGGGGATGAAATGGGGACGGCGACGATATCAGAACAGAGACGGATCTTTAACCAACGCTGGTAAGCGGCATTACGAAAAAGATATGAATAAACTGAAAGCCGAGAAGAAAAAACTTCGGAATGAAGAACGTACAAAAAAGAAAATTCAGAAACTTAAAGCTCTTGAATCAGAAGTTGATACTCTGAAGAAGAAATCTAAACAGCCTGAAAAAGAAGAGACCCCTGCGGAAACACCGGAGCAGAAAAGAGCTAGGCTGCTTAATAGCACAGATGCGAAAGAACTGTATAAAAATAAGGATCTACTTACTACAGCTGAACTGAATGATCGTATTAATCGTATCGATACAGAAGCGCGTCTCAAAAGTAAAATATCGGTCGAACAGCAGAAGAGTGGTATGGATTACGTTAACGATAAAGTGCAGAAAACTACAAATGCAGTCAATAAGGCGGTTAATCTTTTCAAAACTGTTGACAGTGCATATAGCTCTGTTGCAAATTCAGCCATTGGTAAAAGATTAGCAAAAGAACTCGGTATTGAGCAGAAAAAGAAAGACTTCAATCTCGATAAGTTCTGGGCAACTCGAAACGGCAAGTCAACACAAGAATTGCTAGATGCCAATAAAAGACTTCTTGCAGAAGAATCCATACGAAAGATTAAAGAGAGTCGCGATGAAACCGAACGAAAAAATCGCGAATCAGAATCCAATTTGGAGAATGCTCAGAAGCAAGTGAACGACTATTTCGAAAAGTGGCAGAATCAGGGATACAATTCGTCTGGCAGTTACAGTAAAAAGGGATCAGATATTAACGATAGTCGTACATATACCAGAACAAAAAATCCAGCAGATACACCATTATTGGAGTATGTAGAAAAATATACGTCAACTTATAAAGACGTCTATGGAGAAGGAAAGAGTAAGTTCGCCGGATGGGATAAACCGTATAACAGCAATACCGATTCTGGAGAAAATTACGTAAATACTCTCCTACTGGAAGATAAGAGATACAGGAAATGAGGATAATCAATGAGTGAAATGATTAAAAAAAAAAAAGATGACGTACTTTGTCATTATGGTGTTCCTGGAATGAGGTGGGGAGTCAGACGGTATCAAAATAAAGACGGAACATTAACCGAAAAAGGACGCATTAAATATAAAGAAATAATTAGTTCACAGAATATAAAGAAGCAGGATTTAGAAGCAAAAGAGAGCGATAAAAAACACCTTCAAAAAACACCGAGTATAGTTACAAATGTATCCAAAGGAACCGATATAATCAAAAAAGGCACACAGATATATAGAATTGGTAATTCTGGAGAGTCGATAGATCGTAAGCGAAAATATGTTTCAATAACAGATTACGATAGAGGCACTTATTCCGGTTCATGGGAATATTTACCATTGGATATGAATAAAAATGTGAGCGAATATACATATTCCGCTAAAAAGAAATTGACCGTAGCAAACGGAAAAAATGTCGCTGATTATATAGTTAAAAAATATGGCGACAAATCGATGAAAGAATGTGTTCAGGATCTGGAAAAGTCGCATATGGGGAAATATCCGTATTACTTACCACCGAAAGAAGCCAAAAAATATAAATGGGCTATAGATTACAACAAAAGTATGCGTGAGAAAGGTCATAAGTTTATTAAAGAACAGATGAAAAAGCACTCTGACGAAATTGTGGAACATTATATTAAAAAAAAATATGACGCCATTGTCGATCCTGAAGATTATCTTAGTCTGTACGCCGAATATCCTGTGATAATACTAAACCCTTCAAAAAGTTTAAAAATGAAAAAGGAAAACAAATTTTTCGAAGCGTCATAGCGCGAAGTAATATATAAGATTATATTTGCAATTGTAATAAAAATCTTATATTGATATGAATCAATAAAAGGATAAATAATTGAATTATGGCATTATCTAATACGGCCACCCCGAAATACTACGGTCGTTTTAGAGACGCCGTAATGCGTGGAGAGATACCTGTGAACCGGGAAATCTCCATGGAAATGAATAGAATAGATGCATTAATAGAAAACCCTGGCGTGTTTTACGATGATAAAGCAGTCGAGGGTTTTATTAATTATTGCGAAAGTGAGCTTACTCTGACGAATGGAGAAGACTTACATCTATTAGATTCGTTTAAGGTTTGGGCTGAAGAAATTTTTGGGTGGTATTATTTCGAAGAGCAAAGTGTCTACAGCCCGAAAGAAAAACGGTATGTCCGCAAATCGATAAAGAAAAGGCTTGTTACAAAGCAGTATTTGATTGTAGCCAGAGGTGCTGCAAAATCGATGTATGCTTCGTGTATTCAAAGTTATTTCTTAAATGTTGATACTTCAACAACACATCAGGTTACAACAGCACCGACGATGCGACAATCTGAGGAAGTTATTGCACCGATACGAACTTCAATCACCAGGGCAAGAGGACCACTGTTTAAATTTCTGACAGATGGATCGTTACAGAATACCACTGGTTCGAAGGCGACAAGACAAAAATTAGCCAGTACTAAAAAAGGTGTTGAGAATTTCATTACTGGATCGCTATTAGAAATTCGTCCGATGAGTATCGATAAACTTCAGGGTTTGAATAGTAGGATTAATACAGTGGATGAATGGCTCTCTGGCGATGTTCGTGAAGATGTTATCGGTGCTTTGGAACAGGGCGCTTCAAAGAACGATGATTATTTGATATTAGCAATCAGTTCTGAGGGTACTGTTCGAAATGGTAGTGGCGATACTATCAAAATGGAATTATCAAAGATTCTCAAGGGTGAATACATTAACCCGCGGGTATCAATCTGGTGGTACAAACTAGATTCTGTCGATGAAGTTGCAAATCCAGAAATGTGGATTAAAGCAAATCCGAATATAGGACTAACAGTTAAATGGGATGTATATCAGCAGGATGTAGATAGGGCTGAACATGCCCCCGCAGTAAGAAACGATATTCTTGCAAAAAGATTTGGAATACCAATGGAAGGTTACACCTACTACTTTACGTATGAAGAGACAAAACCTCATCGAAAAAGAGAGTTCTGGAGTTTGCCTTGTGCATTGGGAGCCGATCTTTCTCAAGGAGACGATTTCTGTGCATTTACATTCTTATTTCCGCTTACAAACGGGACATTTGGTATCAAAACCATTAACTACATTTCTTCCCTTACTCTTCAGAAGTTACCTGCAGCTATGCGGGAAAAATATAACGATTTCATGAAAGAGGGAAGCCTGATAGTTCTCGAAGGGGCAATTCTGGATATGATGGAAGTTTATGAAGATTTGGACAAGCATATCATCAATTGCAATTACGATGTCCGTTGTTTCGGATACGATCCGTATGGAGCAAAAGCTTTCGTAGAACGTTGGGAACTTGAGAATGGTCCGTTCGGAATCGAAAAAGTTATACAGGGAGCAAGGACTGAATCAATACCTCTTGGGGAACTGAAGAAGCTTTCCGAAGAACGTATGTTGTTGTTTGATGAAGATATCATGTCTTTTGCTATGGGTAACTGTATCACCCTGGAAGATTCAAACGGTAACCGGAAATTATATAAGCGAAAAAGAGAACATAAGATCGACTGTGTAGCAGCTATGATGGATGCTTTTGTCGCTTATAAGGAAAACAAAGAAGCATTCGATTAGAAAGGAGATATAAATATGATGGAGTTAAAAGATACTGTTGAAATGATGAATAGTTCTGATTATAAAGAACGATTTAAAGCTGAGTATTATCAGACAAGAATCAGATATGAGAAGTTACATTCGATGCTGATCAAAAATGAGGCTGGAGTTTTGGAGTTTAAACCTACTTGTCCAGTGTCTAAGTTGATGGAACAGAAACGGTATATGGGCGAATACCTTAGAATGCTCGAAATACGGGCAGCTATCGAAGGTATTGATTTGTAGGAAGTAATGTGTATGAGCGATGTAATAATACATAGATCCCATAAGTATGAAAGTAAATACTGGAAAAACGGAAGATGGCATTATATTTATGGACTTCAAGATCTATACCGACGGGAAGGATATAAGCGAACCAATCATGGTGATAACATGAATCAGGAATACTCCAGAGATACGAATAAGATATTTTCAAAAACGGATAGAATAACGTTTAATGGTGACCAGAAAGTTACACTTCATGATAGAGGTAAACTTGAACGGGCCACTGACTCCGCAAAAAGAAATTTGCGTTATAAAACAGCTCCTATACAAGGAAAAGTTCGACAGACGAAAAAAGCCGCTGGTAACGTGATGGATAAAATATCAAAGCAGGCGAATAAGTCGACAGGAGCGATGAAGAAAAGCGTATATCGAGGTATGAAAAAAGTAGATAACTTCCTTGCCAAACATGTAGAAGTATCTACAAAAATTACATACACAGATAAATCAGGAAAAACACGTACACGATATTCTAACGGGAGGACGGTGACATTTAAATGAATGAATATTACATAAGTAGAGAAAACGAGTCCAAAGAAGATATTGAACACTATGGTGTGTTGGGAATGAAATGGGGTGCCAGACATGATACCGCTAAAGCATATTCCCAAGCCAGTGCTAAAAAGACACGACTGGAAAATAAAGTCGCGAAAACAAGAAATGAATATTTGAAGAAATCTGCAAAAGCAAATAGTGGTGTTTCAGTCAAATATCGGAAGAAAAAAGCCAAAGCTGATAAATTACAGTTCAAAGCCGATAAAAAGAAATACGGTTTCTTTAGCAATGCTAATAAAGCTGCCGAACTGCAGGCAAAAGCAGATCGCGCTTTATATAAAGCTAATAAATATAAGTATAACTACGAGAAGAGAAAAGCTACAGAATCAAAAGCTAGTGGTAAATATGCCAGAGCACAAAGAAAAGCAGAACGTTGGGTTAGAGCAATGGATCGCACTTTTGCTAATTATGATGTGTCTAAGCTTACCTCACAGCAGACTAGCAAAGGTGAAGCAGTAGCTAAGAAAATGGTTGCAGCAGCGGCATAACAGGAGAAAATCAAAATGGAACTTAATTTTATGACCAGGTTGAAACACTCCTGGAACGCCTTTATGAATCGAGATCCGACATATAACTCATTCCGTGATATTGGTATGAGTAGTTCATTCAGACCGGATCGACCGAGACTTACAAGAGGCAATGAACGGACTATCATTACAGCCATTTACAATAGAATAGCGACTGATGTGTCCGGAATTAACATCAATCACTGTAGAGTGGATGGAAACGGAAGATTCGTAGAAAACATCAACTCATCATTAAATAATTGTTTGACACTTGAGGCGAATACCGATCAAACAGGTCGAGCATTTATTCAAGATGTTGTTATTTCAATGCTGGATGAAGGCTATGTTGCAATAGTTCCTGTGGATACAACAATTGATCCAGCTCTTTCTGGATCTTACGAAATCGACTCTATGCGAACCGGAAAAATACTCGAATGGTATCCACAGCATGTGAAAGTTCGAGTTTACAATGAGAAAACAGGACAAAGAGAAGATATTATTCTTCCGAAAGCTTCAGTTGCAATCATCGAAAATCCGTTCTATGCGGTTTTTAATGAACAAAACTCAACAATGCAGCGACTTATCAGGAAACTTAATATTCTCGATATTGTGGACGAACAGAGTAGTGCTGGGAAATTGGATTTGATTATTCAGTTACCATATGTAACCAGATCAGATACAAGACGACAAGAAGCTCAGCGCCGTAGAAAAGAAATGGAAGATCAGCTTATGAATTCCAAGTACGGTGTGGCGTATGCGGATAGTTCCGAAAAGATTATTCAGCTGAATAGATCTCTGGATAATAACCTTATGAAACAGATCGAATATTTGACCAATATGCTATATAGTCAGCTCGGTATTACTCAGGCAATCCTAGACGGATCTGCGAACGAACAGGAATTGCTGAATTATAACAACCGACTGATTGAGCCGATTGTATCCGCTATAGTCGATGAAATGAAAAGGAAGTTCTTAACGAAAACGGCACGTTCACAACTCCAAACGATCAAGTTCTTTCGGGATCCGTTTAAACTGGTTCCAATTAACAATATTGCAGACATCGCCGATAAGTTTACTCGTAACGAGATTCTTACATCAAATGAAATCCGACAGATCATCGGTATGAAACCGTCTAATGATCCGAAAGCAGATCGGCTAATTAACAGTAATCTCAATCAGCCGGAGGATGCCATGAACCAACCAGTCGATGGCGAAAAAATGGAAGAAAATCCGGAGAACTATGATCAGCCAGAAGAGCAACAGGAAAACACTTCTCAAGATGAAGACGTATCCATCATGGATATGCCGATATCACAATTACCCAATTATTTTTAACAACTGAATAATGGAGGCAAATCAAAATGGCAAAAAAATTTGACATCAGTGGTTGGGCTACCAAAGCGGACATGCTCTGTTCAGATGGCGTCATTATTAAAAAAGATGCCTTTAAAGACTGCGATGGAGTAACTGTACCACTGGTATGGAATCATCAGCATAATAGCCCGAACGAAGTCCTCGGTCATGCCTTACTTGAAAATCGCGACGACGGTGTATATGCATACTGCACATTTAATGATACGAAATCTGGACAGACAGCAAAATTACTTGTTCAGAGCGGAGATGTAAACCGTTTTTCGATTTATGCGAATAAGATCAAACGTAGGGGATCCGATGTAATTCACGGTATTATTCGTGAATTAAGTCTGGTTTTAGCTGGTGCTAATCCAGGTGCCGTAATTGATACGGTTATGATGCATGGCGAAGACTCTTATGAAGAGGGATATATTAGCTCAGGCGAATATATAGAAAACGTGGGAAATTTATTCCACTCAGATGACACTGCTACGAAAGGAGATAAAGAAATGGCAGCTAATACTAAGAAACAGGGTAATCGGTCAGAAGATGAAACGATTAAAGACGTTTTTGATACATTATCCGATAAACAGAAGCAGGCTGTATACGCCATGATCGGTCAGATTCTGGAAGAGAATGGAATCGATCCAGATGACGATGATGACGAAAATGTAAAACATTCCGAGGATGATCCAGAAGAAGGTGGAAAATCTGGTAAAGAAAAAACAATCGGCGATGTATTTAACAGTATGACCGATGAACAGAAAAATGTTGTTTATGCTATGATCGGACAGGCTCTGGAAGATGCCGGAGTAGATGACGATGAAGACGAAGAAGATGAAGGAGGAAACAACAACATGAAACACAATGTATTTGATAACAGCGATTACATGGCAGGTGATGCAGACGACAGAGAAGTTCTGTCTCAGTCCGAATTTAAGGAGATCATGGGTGAAGCTCGTAGAAATGGTTCTCTGAAAGATGCATTCCTTCAGCATGGAATCACTAATGTTGATTATCTGTTCCCAGACGCACAGACAGTCAACAACGAACCTGGATTCATCAAAAGAAATGATGACTGGGTTGCTAAAGTAATGAATAAAGTACATCATACACCGTTCAGCCGGATTAAATCTGTATTCGCTAATATTACAGCAGATGAAGCTCGTGCGAAGGGATACGTTAAAGGTAAAAAGAAAGTTGATGAAGTGTTCCCACTGTTAAAACGAGTTACCACTCCTGTTACTGTTTATAAGAAACAGACCCTGGATCGTGACGACGTTATCGATATCGTAGACATGGATGTTGTAGCTTGGCTGAAGAAAGAAATGAGAATGATGCTGGACGAGGAGCTGGCTCGCGCAATCCTTGTTGGTGATGGCAGAAATCAGTCCTCTTCTGACAAAATCAATGAGCAGAACATCCGCCCGATTTGGACAGACGATGACGTGTATACTGTTAAAGCTGCTGTTCCGATCACCAAAGAAACAACTGGTCCGGAAAAGGCTAAAGCATTCATCAAAGTTGCAATTAGATCCAGAAAAGAATACAAAGGTTCTGGAAATCCGGACATGTATATTGATGAGGATATTCTGACAGAATGTTTACTGCTGGAAGATAACAATGGTCGTGTTATTTACGACACCGTTGAAAAACTGGCCACAGCACTGCGTGTTCAGGAAATTATCCCTGTTCCGGTTATGGAAAATATGAAACGTGAAAAAGGTGCTAATACCCATATCCTGGGTGGTATCTATGTAAACCTGAATGATTACAATGTCGGTGCTGACAAAGGTGGAGCAGTTAATATGTTCGATGACTTTGATATCGATTATAACCAGCAGAAATATCTGATCGAAACAAGATGCTCTGGTGCAATGGTTACACCGTATGGTGCCGTAGCGATCGAGTTCGTAGGAACAACTGCAGATCTGGCTCAGGAAGCAGCGTAATTTCTATCTGATCAATTATAAAACTAAACAGGCATAATTGCGAGTCCAACTTCAAATCGGAGTGAGGACTTATTTTTATGCCTAAAAATCAAAATGGAGTGAAGAACAATGAACAAATGGTGTGGGAAAATCGGATTTGTAACGTCTGATGAAATCGAACCAGGAATGTGGGTTGATGAGGGTATTGTCGAAAGGAAATATTTCGGCGATGTTTCCAGTAATCGATGGAAACGCCAAACCACTAGCGAAAAACTTTCAGATGACATTAATATGTCAAACCAGATAAGTATCGTAGCTGATCCATACGCCAGAGATCATTGCTCGAATATGGCGTATATCGAATTTATGAACGAAAAGTGGAAGATTACTGATATAGAAGTGCAATACCCAAGACTAATCTTGAGTATCGGAGGTGTGTATAATGCGTAGCCGTTTGGAATTACAAACAAAATTGGAAGAAATCTCAGGCACCAAACATGTCTACTTTGCGCCACCTGCGTCGCTAAAAATGGAATATCCGGCAATCAGATATGCACGAGGAAAAATAGATACGAGATACGCGGACAATAAGAAATATATCAGTAAGACTCGTTATGTTGTGACAGTTATTAGTAGAAGACCGATGGATCCATTAGTCGACAAGATTATGGAACTTCCATACTGTGCCCACGATAGGGATTATGAGATTGATAACTTATATCATGTTTCGATGACTTTGTATTTCTAAAGTTAAAAGTTGGTTGGGAATCACATATGAAATGGGACGAGCTGAAAAAGCGGGTGTGATAAAAATAATTTAAAAGGGAGGAAACTATAATGCCAAGACTCGAATGGGATAAAGTTGGAGAAAGACTTTATGAAACTGGTGTAGATCAGGGTGTTTTGTATGTTCAGGATGAAACCGGCGCGTATCCGGAAGGCGTAGCATGGAGTGGACTTAGATCTGTTTCTGAGAGTCCATCTGGAGCAGAACCATCGCCACTGTATGCAGATAATATCAAATATCTGAACCTGTTATCCAATGAGGAATTCGCAGCAACTATCGGAGCGTATTACTCTCCGGAAGAATTCGATGCCTGCGACGGAACTGCTACTCTTACTAAAGGTGTGACAGTCGGACAGCAGAAACGTAAGACTTTTGGTCTGTGTTATAGAACCAAAATTGGTAATGATATCGATGGCGATGATCACGGATACAAAATCAAAATTATTTACGGTGCTCTGGCAAAACCGTCTCAGAAAGAGTATCAGACAGTTAACAATGATCCAAGTGCTATCGAACTGTCCTGGGAAGTAAGTACCACTCCGGTTAAAGTGACTGGTATGAAACCTACGGCTACTCTGGAAATCGATTCCACAAAGATCGAACCTGCAAAACTGAAAGCACTGGAAGATGTTCTGTATGGAACAGGTGAGAATAAAGCAAGACTGCCACTTCCAGATGAAATCAAAACTCTGGTAGGAGTAGCAGCGTAAGATTTACCGAAGACCCCATCTTAAAAAGCGGTGGGGTCTTTTATTTTACATTTTGTCAAAGTTGAAAGGAGATAAACTATGTTAAAAAAACAGATTAAATATACAGATTACAATGGAACAGAGCGTGATGAAAACTTTTGGTTTAACTTATCAAAAGCTGAACTGATGGATATGGATCTTATGACACCTGGTGGATTCAACGGCATGGTGATGAAAATCATCGCAGCTCAGGACACACCGTCTCTTGTTACACTCTTTAAAGATATCATTTTCAAAGCATATGGTGAAAAGAGTGCTGACGGAAAACGGTTTATTAAATCCAAAGAATTGTCGACAGCGTTCTCCCAGACAGAGGCATATTCAAATCTGTATATGGAGCTGGTTACAAATACGGAAGCTGCGATCGAATTCATCAACGGAATCGTTCCTAAAGACCTGGCTGAAGAAGCAGCAAAACAGCAGGCGACAGAATCGGCAGCACTTCCAGTAGCCTAAATTAAGTACGAAAAAGTAGGGTGGTGAAAAAATGCTTCCTATTATAATACCTGCCAGAGAAGCAACTGAACTGTGGGATGAACAGAATGAAACATTTATCCCAGTTCCGGCAATGAAGGAACAGAAATTACAATTAGAGCATTCTCTCATCGCTCTTTCAAAATGGGAATCCAAATGGTGCAAACCGTTCTTTGATAGCAAGGAACTAACACCAGAGGAGACTATAGATTACATAAAATGTATGACGATTAACAGCAATGTTGATCAGAGAGCCTACAAATATATTGATCAGTCAACAATGAAAAAAATAATGAATTATGTATATGCTCCGATGACAGCATCCTCAGTACCAGATGAAAAAGGTAAAAATACTGGAGAACGGATCACATCGGAGCTTATTTATTATTGGATGGTCGCTTGTGGCATTCCGTTCGAATGTGAAAAATGGCATTTGAACAGATTGATCATGCTCATAAGAATTTGCAATTTTAAGAATCGAGATCCGAAGAAAATGAGTGCAAACGAATTACGTAGCAAATATGCAAGTATAAATGCGGCTCGACGTAAAAAGTACGGTAAGCATTAGGAGAGCAGAATGATTTCATTTAGACAAAAGGGCGATTTTTCAAAAGCCACTAGATGGTTCGAGAATCTGAAGCAAGTTGCACATCTCAGTATTCTCGATAAGTACGGAAAAGAGGGGGTGGCTGCCCTTGCGTCTGCTACTCCTAAAGACAGCGGTTTAACTGCAAATTCGTGGGGTTATACAATCGAACGTTCATCTGGGTCTGCAAAGATAATATTTGAAAATTCGAATGTGAACAAAGGTGTTAATATCGCCATCATATTACAATACGGGCATGGTACCGGTACCGGAGGCTGGGTCGAAGGAAGAGATTATATCAATCCTGCGATTCAGCCTATTTTTGACAGAATAGCAGAAGAGGCATGGGAGGAGGTCACTAAGGTATGAGTAAAACAGTTGATAATAGAGTCTTGGAGATGCGGTTTGATAACCAGCAGTTCGAAAAAGGCGTGGCGCAGAGTATGTCCACACTGGATAAGCTCAAACAGAAACTGAACTTTACCGGAGCCTCCAAAGGTTTGGAAAGTATTAACGCCGCAAGTAAGGGTATTAATTTCAATGGAATAACGTCAGGTGTTGATGCTTTACGTGTTAAATTTTCAGCATTGCAAGTAGCCGGAGTGACTGCGATGCAGAATATAACTAACTCCGTCATGAATACAGGCAAACACATGATGAGTGCCATAACGACAGATCCTATTCGAGATGGATTTAGGGAATATGAAACACAGATTAATGCAGTTCAGACTATTCTGGCAAACACCCAAAAAGAAGGCACAAATGTTGAGATAGTAAATAAAGCGTTGGATGAATTGAATACATACGCCGATAAAACTATTTATAACTTTACGGAGATGACTCGTAACATCGGTACTTTTACAGCCGCAGGTGTAAAACTAGGAACTTCAGTAAACGCTATCCAGGGTATCGCCAACTTAGCAGCCGTATCAGGATCCAACTCTCAGCAGGCTTCTGTGGCTATGTATCAGTTATCCCAGGCATTTGCAGCTGGAACAGTCAAATTGATGGACTGGAACTCCGTTGTAAATGCAGGAATGGGTGGACAGGTATTTCAGGATGCGTTAACAGAAACTTCTGAAAAATTACACACCGGCGCAAAAGCTGCAATAGAAGCAGAAGGATCATTTAGAGAATCTTTACATACCGGGTGGCTTACATCAGAAGTCCTTACAGAAACCCTGAAAAAGTTCACAACATCTGGCGCAACAGAATATGTTGCCGAATATACTGATCTGTCAAAAGATGCCGTGGAATCGATACTCGAGGAAACGGACGCTTGGGGAAAAGATAAAGACGCTATTGATAAGGCATCAAAAGCCCTTACGGAGAAGTCTGGTAAAAGTGAAGAAGAAATTAAAAACATTCTTCAGTTCGCAAAAACTGCACAGGATGCTGCTACAAAAGTAAAAACATTCACACAGCTTATTGATACATTGAAGGAAGCTCTTGGTTCTGGTTGGACACAGACATGGAGATTGATTATTGGCGATTTCGAAGACGCAAAAGAATTATGGACAAACGTCAGCGATTTCTTCAGCGATATTATCAATAAGTCTGCCGAGACGAGAAATAAGATTGTAGAAAAAGCACTTGGCAGTCCGTTTGCGAAGCTTGTGGAAAAGATCAATTCTGTTACTACAGCTACAGAGACGGTTACGGAAGCGACGAAAAATTTTGATGAAATTGTTACACAGGTAATTCGTGGAAATTTCGGAAATGGGCAAAAGCGTTATGACTCATTAACAAAAGCCGGATATGATTGGGCTTATATCCAGAATAAAGTAAATGAAAGACTTGGGGATAGCACTCGTCATGCTACTGATTTTAAAGAATCTACGGATAAGTTAAATAAATCCCAGGCTGAAACGGTAGAGACATTACTCAAAATGTCCGATGCAAAACTTAAAGATAAGGGATTTACAGATCAGGAAATAAAAGCTTTTCGTGAACTCGAGGAACAATCGAAAAAAACTGGAGTTTCGATAGAAGAAATATTCAAAGATTCGGAAAAATTAAGTGGTCGTAATTTGGCTATCGACTCTTTCAAAAATGCAGCAAAGGGAATCGTCACCATTTGCACATCTATAAAAGATGCTTGGAAAACTGCATTTTGGGGTGACTCAACAGAAGACGAAATAATAGAAACAAAAGCACAGGCTATATACAGCGCTATCGGCGCAATGCATAAGTTTTCACAATCATTAGTTGTAAGCAAAGAGACAGCTGATAATGTAAAGAGAACTTTTGCTGGATTATTTTCAATTCTTGATATGGTAACCACATTGACTGGTGGCGGTTTGAAATTAGGCTTTAAGATTTTATCATCAGTACTAAGTCAATTACATCTCAATATTTTTGAAGTCACTGCAATCATAGGTGATGCTCTCGTAAAAATTCATGATGTGATACTCAACAACGGCATAATAGCGACGTCAGCGAAAGCAATAATCAGTGTGGTTCAAACGGTGATAAGTACCGTTAAATCACTTTATAACACCTTTTCCAATATGCCAGTGATTCAGCAGGCGATAGAAAAAATCACAGAAGCATTTAACAGACTATCTAATATTGACCTTAGCTCTGTTGGTAAAAGGATAATGGCTGGCATTACCGGAATACTAGGTAAATTCGGTTTTGAGAGTGTTGGAACTAATATCACCAGTGGAATTCAAAATGGGTTAATTTCCGGAGCAGGTAGTGTCATTTCTACGATGATGGAAATAGCTACCTCTATTATTAACGCTATATGTGATATTCTTCAAATTCATTCCCCATCTCGTAAGATGCAAGAAATCGGTAAGTTTGCGATGGAAGGCCTTTGTAACGGTATTAAAGACGGAAGTTCAAAAATATGGACGGTACTATCTGATATAGGAAGTAAGATTCTCGAATGGGCTAGCAGCATTGACTGGAGTAAAGTATTCGCATTTGGTGTTGCTGTTGGAATTATCGTTATCACGAAACAGCTCGCAGATGCAGTTACAAACTTCTCGAAAGCTTTTGCCGGATTTGGAAACGTGATGAACGCTGTTGCTAACGTGATAAATGGCTTTGATGGTGTTCTTGATGGAATAAAAGCTGAATATAAATCCAAAGCACTAAAAAATCTGGCGATATCGATTGGCATTTTAACTGCTTGTATTGTTGCCATTGCTCAACTTCCAATCGGAAAAGCATGGAACGCTGTGGCGATAATAACTGTTTTATCCGGTTTGCTCATAGGCTTATCTTTTGCTGTAAGTAAAATGTCGGACGCATCTATATCAATAGGCAAAAAGGGTGCGAATATCGAAGGCTTAAAAACGGGTCTTATCCAGATAGGCGTAGCTCTTATAGCCTTAGCTGCAATTGTAAAATTGATTGGATCAATGAGTTTGGAACAGGCCGTACAGGGATTTGCAGGCCTTACAATTTTGATGGCTGAATTACTCATATTTCTTAAAATCATGGGAAAAGTCGGCGAAAGTAAAGGGTTTGAAAATACTGATGGAATGACCACTATGATGGTTAAACTGGCAGTAGCGCTTGGTCTGATGGCAGTCGTTGTGAAACTGATTTCGACGTTATCAGCCGAACAGATGCTACAGGGAGCCGCTTTCGCACTTGCGTTTACATCGTTTGCAGTCTTGATGGGTGTTGCAGCAAGAATAGCGGGACCGTTTGCTAAAACGTTTGGGACCATGGTTAAAAGACTTACCGTTTCAATGGCGTTAATGGTTGGTGTATGTAAACTCGTCGATTTATTATCAGTAGAAGAGATGTTGAAAGGAGCCGCTTTTGTTACAGCGTTTGTAGTGTTTATTGTGCTGCTTGCTAAAGTAACTAAGTTTGCTGGATCTAATACGGATAAACTTGGTTTAATGCTTTTATCTATATCATTCTCAATGACATTAATGATAGGTATATGTAAACTCGCCGGAATGCTGTCAGAAGATGAGATGAAAAAAGGAGCCGCCTTTGCTGCAGCATTTATTATATTCGTCGCTGCTCTGAAGAAAGTAACAACTATATCAAACACGGAGCAGACTGCGAAATTAACAGCCACCATTTTAGCAATGACTATTGCAATCGCCGGTTTAGCAGCTATATCCATCGCTTTGAGTTTGGTGGATATTCCGAGTTTAGCAAAAGGCATTGTTGCTGTTGGATTACTTGGAGCTATATTGGCAGGAATGATCCAAGCTACAAAAGGCGCGAACGATGTAAAAGGATCCATTATTGCTATGGCAGTGGCTATAGGCGTTATGACAGTGTCTGTAGTAGCATTATCGTTTATCGATCCATCTAGACTCGCTGGAGCTACAGCAGCACTCGGTATCCTGATGGGTATGTTTGCTTACATCGAGAAATCGGCACCACTGATTAAGAGTTCCAAATCCACGATTATTATAATGGTCGCTGTGATGGGAATGCTTGCTGGAATTTTGTTGGCGATGTCTATGCTAAATGTCAAAAGTGCACTTCAAAATGGAGCGGGACTTGGCATACTTATGATGTCTCTTGGTGCAAGTATGAAATTGATGAGCGGGGTTGGCAAAATAGGAGAGGGTGTTATCTCGGCATTGGGCGCCATGACTTTAGTAATAGCTGGTTTGGCTGTAATACTTGGAATCATGAGCTACTTCAATGTAGAGGCGTCTCTAACCAATGTTGCTGCATTGAGTATATTGATGCTCACCTTGGCTGCAACCATGAGGGTTATCGATGGTGTTGGTGAGATAAGCAAAAGTACTTTGATAACACTTGGTGTTTTAACAGGTGTTGTCTTAGCATTAGCGCTTATTCTTGGACTTATGGATCATTTTAATGTGAAAGGTTCGATCGAAACAGCAGCCTCATTATCGTTACTTGTTATATCATTGTCAGCTGCTTGTGTCTTGATGGCTACCGCTGGCGGAATAGCAGCTAAAGCAAAAGCCAATTTATCTATCATGCTGCAAGTTATGGCAGCTGTTGGTGTTCTGGTAGGAGTGCTATGTGGATTATCATATATACCGGGATTTAATTCGTTTTTAACACACGGTATGCCGACATTAAAACTATTTGGAGCTGCCATTGGTGAATTACTCGGTGGAATTCTTTATGGTGTCGGAGATGCTGCATTAAGTTTGTTACCAAAACTTGGTCAAGCTTTATCAGCATTTGGACGATATGTATCCCCTTTCTGTAAAATGGCATCATCGATAGATTCTGATGTAGCAAAAGGGGTAGGCTTCTTATCTTTAGCTATACTTGAATTGACAGCAGCAAATCTGATTGCCGGAATTGGACAGTTCATGTCTTTTGGTTCAAGTTTTTCTAAACTCGGAACTCAATTAAGCGAATTCGGAGATGGTGTGACACCATTCTTGAAAACCTTGAACACCATAAAACCAGAGTCGGTGCAATCGGCTAATAATTTGGCTGATATGATTCTGACACTGACAAAAGCAGATTTCCTCTCAGGCATTGGCGAACTTATTGGTTTCGGAACCACTGATTTCTCTAAATTTGGAGAGTCCTGTAAAGCATTTGCAGAATCTGTAAAAGGCATGTCTTCGGTTCTTACTGGCAAAAATGGAGAAGTATTGGTTAATGACTCTGCCATAAATTCTCTGTGTAAAGCTGGGGAAGCACTGAGTAAGCTGAATAAATCTATCCCGGAACAAGGAGGATTAAAACAAGATCTCGTTGGAACGCAGGAATTGAGTGTTTTTGGAGAATCTTGTAAAGCATTTGGCAAATCAATTAAAGAATTATCAAGTGTCCTGACTGGAGAAGATGGGATCATATTAATCAACGATGCTGCTATAGAATCGTTATGTAAAGCTGGAAATGCTCTTGCGAAATTAAATGAAGCTATTCCACAGCAGGGGGGATTAAAACAGGATCTCGTTGGAACGCAGGAGTTAAATGTTTTTGGAGAATCTTGTAAGGCTTTCGCTAACGCGATGAGAACCCTATCTAGCTCTATATCAACGGCTGATGGTGAAACTCTTATAAATGAAAACGCAGTAAACTCGCTTGTAAATGCTGGTGATATGCTGAATCGCCTTCAGGAGACACTTGAGAAGACCGGTGGGTTTCTAAACCTATTTAAAGGAGAATCCGACCTTTCAGACTTCGGTACTAAAATCAGTGGGTTCGCCTCTGGTTTATCAGACTTCGCTTCAAAGACAGAAAACATTGATACCGGCTCCTTAACGACCGTTATAGAAGCGGTAAATAAACTTGTCACAATAGCTGATCTCATTAACGGAACTAACTTCAGTAACGTGAATAATTTCGCTCAGGTCAGTCAGGTTGGAACGGCCATGAGTGCATATTATGATGAGGTGGCAGGTGTTGACGCTGGAGTAATCACTAAAACAGTTAACTCAGCCATAAAACTGAGAGATCTCATAGTTAACTTATCAGGACTCGATACGAGTGGAATAGCTAATTTCAAAGTTGAAGGCCTTGGTCAAGCTATGCAATCATATGCCAACGCGGTAGCTGGAATGGATACCACGACTGTCGGCAATTCGATAGTGAATATTCGTTCGCTGATGAATCTTATTAACGATATGTCTGGAATGGATAGCAGCGGAGTTGACTCATTTAAGTCTGCTGTAACGAACCTGAATGGATTGGATCTATCCGGTGTGGCAAAATCATTTACCAGTTCAGCATCGCAGTTTAATGCAATTGGTACAAAATTCACGCAGAATATCGGACAAGGATTAAAATCTGGGCAGTCGCAGCTTATTGCTACAGGCACAGTAGTGGTTACCGCTCTTGCAAACACGATGCGAAGCAGAAGCTCAATGTTCCATGCTATAGGTGTTACTCTTATGAATAAATTTGTAGCTGGTATGAGAAGTCAGAATAGTAGTATTGCATCCTCAGCTACTGGAGCATTAAATCTTGCAGCAAGCAGACTCCGTAGCTATTATGGTATATTCCGTGGTGCAGGTGGATATGTTGCGAGCGGTTTTGCTGCAGGTATCAGATCTGGTATTCAGGCGGCGGCAAATGCGGCGGCTCAGATGGCATCAGCGGCATCCACAGCAGCCAGAAAGAATCTCAAGGTAGCTTCACCATCGAAAGTCTTCAAAAAGATTGGTGGATATGTTTCTCAGGGATTTGCAATCGGTATTAGCAACTACGCTTCCATGGTCCAGAGATCTGTAGGTAAAATGACTAATACTGCGGTGGATACCTCAAACAAAGCCATGACGAGAATTCTGGAAGCGGTCAATGGAAGCGTTGATTCTCAACCATCTATCCGACCGGTAGTGGATTTAAGTGAAGCTAAGACTGGAATCCATGCTTTGAACGCTATGCTTAACACAGCTGATCAGAGTATCGGTGTAAGGGCTGATCTGAGTGGCATTTCATACAATATGAACACAAGAAATCAAAATGGATCTAACAGTGACATTGTGAATGCCATCAACAAGCTGAGAAGTGATTTGGGCAACATGGAAAGAAACAGCTACACGATCAATGGTATCACATATGATGATGGAAGTAATATTGCTGGTGCTATAACCCAGATTGTGCAGGCGGCAAGAATAGGAGGTCGAGCATAATGGCTACATATACAGTTAAAAGAGGCGACTGTCTCTGGAATATTGCCAAACGTTATCTTGGCAGTGGAACTAGATGGACAGAATTAGCTGATATTAACGGCATATCTCGAGGAAATCCAACAATCTACGTTGGACAGGTTATTAAGCTTGATACGGGTGGGACAGCAGCTCCTGCCCGAGCTACTCCTCAGCCTGTCGTACAGTCGAGACCTACGATTCAATATTTTGGTCTGCAGGCGGGATCTGATAAAACCGTTTTTGCCACATGGTATTGGGAACGAGCAAATACGGATCATTACGAAACATGGTGGGAATATGACACTGGAAACGGTGTATGGTTTGTGGCGAGCACGGGAACAGTTCAAAGTAATATTAAGCAGGCTACCTATACTGCCCCGTCTAATGCGGTCGGTGTGCAGTTTTGGGTAAAACCTGTAGCTCAGACACATGACGTAAATGGTTCCGAAGTAAGTTACTGGAACGGTGAATGGTCTACAGCTAAACAGTATTATTTCAGTGCGAATCCCCCAGCAACTCCTACAAATGTATCAATTGAGATTGATAAGTATAGACTTACGGCAAAGGCTCAGTATACAAGTACAGTTTCAGCGGCTGGTGGTATTCAGTTCCAGATCATTAAAGACAATGAAGTGATTTTCAACACCGGAAACGCAGCACTCAAGACAACAATTGCTTCCTATTCCTGCAATGTAACAGCGGGTGGAGAGTATAAAGTCAGATGCCGTGCTTACCGTGGAAACCTTTACAGTGACTGGACTGAATATTCGAGCAGCGTCGCAACAATACCTCCGGCACCGACTGGAATCACGACGATTCGGGCAGCATCCGAAACCTCTGTATATTTGGAATGGCCTGCTTGTAAAACGGCTAAAACCTACGAGATCGAGTATGCTACGAAACTGGAATATTTTGATGGATCGGACAAGACCCAGACAGTAACTGGCATTGAGTATACCCATTATCAGAAAACAGGCATGGATTCTGGTGAAGAATATTTCTTCCGCGTTCGTGCGGCAAACGATAAAGGTACATCCGCCTGGACTGCGATCAAGTCAATCATTATCGGTAAGAAACCTGCAGCACCTACTACATGGTCTTCAACTACGACTGCGATTGTTGGAGAACCACTGAATCTCTACTGGGTGCATAATTCCCAGGATGGATCAAGTGAGACCTATGCTGAGATTGAGTTATATATTGACGGAACCAAAAAGTCAATAAGTGTGAAGAAAAGCACTGATGAAGAAGAAAAAGACAAGACAAGTGTATATGCGATTGATACTTCTAAATACGCTGAAGGAGTAAAGATTCAATGGCGTGTACGAACTTCAGGTATTACGAAAGAGTTTGGTGACTGGTCTGTACAGAGAACGATCGATGTATATGCTCCACCAACTCTTACGTTTTCAATTGTTGACGTCAACGGAAATCCGATCGATACCCTTACTTCATTTCCCTTTTACGCAAAAGGTTTAACAGGACCTAATACACAGAAACCAATCGGATATTATCTAACAGTCATTGCGAATGCGGGCTATGAGACAACTGACGGAACTGGTACAAATCGAACAATATCAAAAGGAGAGCAGATTTATTCAAAATACTTTGATACTTCTGATCCTTTGACTGTTGAATTATCAGCTGGAAACATCGATCTGGAAAACAATGTAGAATACACAATAAAATGCATCGCGTCGATGAACTCTGGATTAACCGTGGAGGCCTCGACAGTATTCAATGTGGCATGGTCTGACGATAAATGTGAACCGACCGCAGAAATCGGTTTGAATAAAGAAACACTTGTCGCTTATATTCGCCCGTACTGTGATTATTATCCGTATGTGTATTATAAAGTAAATTACGACGGAACAAATTATGTCCCTACTGACGAACAGATTGATGCATCCGACGGATTATCCATCGATGGTGTGCTTACTACGACCGGTGAAATTGTATATTCTGGAAAATCAACATCCGGTAATCAGGTGTTTTTTTGTGCCCGGATATCGGAAGTAGGAGTGCCATTACCGAATGTGACTTTATCTGTATATCGAAGAGAATTTGATGGCTCACTGGTGGAGTTGGCGACAGGAATCGAAAACGGTGAGAATACGTATATCACCGATCCGCACCCAGCATTAGACTTTGCACGATATCGAGTAGTTGCAGTCATGAAATCTACCGGTGCAGTCAGCTACTTCGATGTTCCAGGATATCCGGTGGAAGAGAAAGCTGTTGTTATTCAGTGGGAAGAAGATTGGCAGGAATTTGATACAAAGGAAGATAAGCAGCTCAGTAAACAACCATGGTCTGGATCGTTCCTGAAGCTTCCATATAATGTGGACGTGTCGGACAGTCATAGCTCAGATGTATCTCTTGTGAAATACATTGGAAGAAAGCGACCTGTCAGTTATTATGGCACGCAACTTGGAGAGACATCCAGCTGGAAAGTCGAGATAGCAAGGGAAGATGTTGATACTCTATACGCGTTAAGAAGACTCTCTGTGTATATGGGTGATGTTTATGTGAGAGAACCATCGGGAAGTGGCTATTGGGCGAATATATCAGTATCATTCAGTCAGACACACTGCGAGGTCACAATACCTGTAGATTTAAACATAACCAGGGTTGAAGGAGGTAAATAATATGCCGAATTGGTTTGAGTCTATGCGACAGACTTACGAATATTATATTGTCGATCCTGGAACGTGGATGGATACGAAATTGCTTACGAATGTGAAATCGTGCAGCATAACCAGAGACCTATCCACAGAAACACTCGGATCAGCAACTATCGATATTGAAGAAGCTATCGGTGAATGTTACATCCGAGTGTATCTTGTCACAATTCAAAATGGAATCACTGAAAAGACACCATTGGGAACTTTTCTGGTGCAGACACCAACTACCAGTTTTGATGGTAAAGCTTCCAGTGTTTCTATGGATGCATATACCCCTTTGATCGAGCTTAAAGAGAATAAGCCGCCATTGGGGTATTTTTTATTGAAAGACGATAACGTCATGGGTAACGCTTACCGGTTAACTCGTGAACATGCGAGAGCGCCGGTAGCTAATACCGAAAATGAAAAGACTTTATATAGTGACTTTGTAGCCCAGACGGATGATACATGGCTTTCGTATATTACCGATTTATTAGCGAATGCCAAATATCAGTTTTCTTTGGACGAAATGGGAAGAATCTTATTTATGCCGAAGCAAGAAATATCTTCACTGCAGCCGGTGGTTGATTTCGATGACGGAAACAGTTCGATTCTCTATCCGGAAATAAGCTTAAATAGAGATTTATACGGAATCTCGAATGTTGTTGAAGTCATATATTCAAAAAATAACGAACACTATTATGCCAGAGTGGTAAACGATGATGCTAACAGCCTTACATCAACGATCGCCAGAGGACGAGAAATAGTGTATCGAGTATCTGATCCGGACCTTATCGGTAATCCAACAAATAATCAGATACAGGAATATGCAGAACAGACACTAAAAACTCAGTCTTCTTTGGAGTGCACGGTTTCCTATACACATGGGTATTATCCAGTACGAATAGGGGATTGTGTTCGACTGAATTACAAGAAGGCTGGCATGACTGATATAAAAGCAAAAATAATAAGTCAGACAATCAAATGTGAGCCGGGTTGTCCTGTGACTGAAAAGGCTACATTTACAACTAAACTATGGAGGTGATAGTTCATGGCTTTATCAAGTGAGTTGATTGATCAGCTTGTAAAGGTCACTCAAAACACAGAACCACGGGATAAGGATAATACAGCTTACGGTACCGTTGTCATTATGGGTAGCAAAAAATACGTGAAAATCGATGGATCTGATTTAATGACTCCGGTTTCATCCACTGTTGCTGTCGAAAATGGCGATAGAGTAATTGTAACGATTAAGAGTCATTCAGCGACAGTTACCGGTAATACATCATCTCCGGCAGCCAGTGATAAGAAAGTAACTGAGCTGGGAACAAAGATTTCCGATTTCGAGATAGTGATTGCTGACAAAGTAAGTGCGAAAGAACTGGATGTGCAGATAGGTCGAATCGATGATCTGACGGCTGATAATGCTACGATCAAAGAATCGTTAACAGCAAATAAAGCAAAGATTGATGATTTAACCGCGAAGAATGCTGAAATCACCGGTACGCTGGAAGCAAATAAAGCAAAGATTGATGACCTTGATGCTAAGAAATTAGATGCCGAAGTAGCTGATATTAAATATGCAAGTGTTGATAGATTAGACGCCACTGATGCTAATCTGAGAAACCTTAAATCCGATTATGCCCAGTTTGAGAAAACTACAACCGGTGAACTGGAAGCAACAAATGCGAAGATCGACGGTCTGGATACCAAATATGCAAATGTTGATTTCTCAAATATCGGCAAAGCAGCAATCGAACAATTTTATGCCACCTCCGGTATTATCAAAGATCTTGTTGTCGGTGATCAGACAATTACGGGTGAATTGGTCGGTATTACAATTACTGGTGATCTGATTAAAGGTAACACAATCGTTGCTGATAAATTAGTCATTAAAGGCTCTGACGGTCTGTATTATAAGTTGAATACAGACGGAGTAACAACAGAAAAAGAACAAACGGAATACAATAGCTTGAATGGTCAAATAATTCAGGCGAAATCTATTACAGCCACCAAGATAGATGTCAAAGACTTAGTTGCTTTTGGCGCTACAATTGGTGGCTTTAACATTGGACAAGATTCTATATTTTCAGGTGTGAAAGAAACAGTTGATAACAAAAGCCGTGGTATTTACATGGATAAAAACGGTCAGATTGCTATCGGTGACGTGAATAACTACATCAAATATTTCAAGGACACTGACGGAAGATATAGATTAAAGATTTCAGCAGCCAGCCTTGAGTTTAATGCTTCTGGTGATAGTGGAGAAGAATCAAAGGACTTAGAAACTGTCATTAAAGATATTAACGATAAGGTCGACGGAATTGCTAAAACGAATAAAGGAATAGGTAGTATTACAAATTACTATCTGGCTACATCCGAGTCAAGTGGTGTTACTACAAAGACTGCAGGATGGACTACGAAAATTCAAAATGTCTCTTCAAGTAAGAAATATTTATGGAATTATGAAGTTACAAAATATACCGACGACACGATAGCGAATACAACTGAACCGTGTATTATTGGTATGTATAGTGCGGTTGGAGCCACTGGTAATGGTATTCAGAAGATTACTGAATATTATGCATTGTCGGCTTTGAAAGATTCCGTACCTACTGTATGGAGTGAGAATGTTCCGAATCTTACTGCTACGAATAAGTATATGTGGAATTATGAAGAGATTCTGTATACGAATGGCGGAACTGAACTGACAAAGAAACGGATTATCGGTGTATATGGTGACACTGGTAAAGATGGTGCTAAGGGTGAAGACGGATATTCTCCGACAGCAACAGTCTCTAAAAATGGTGATACTACGACTATTACAATCGTGGATAAAACCGGTACCCATACCCAGACAGTAAAAGATGGTATGAACGGAACGCCCGGTAAAGATGGTACAAACGGAAAAACTACATATTTTCATGTGAAGTACTCGAACGATGGTGGTAAGACTTTCACATTAAACAGTGGTGAGACAGTTGGAAGTTATATCGGAACATGTACCAATTATACAGAAGCAGATCCTACAACAGTTGGCTCTTATGTATGGGCTAAGATCAAAGGCGAAAAAGGTGATACCGGTAATAACGGTAAAAGTATCGGCTCGGTCATTAATTATTACTTAGCTACATCGGCATCGAGTGGTGTGACAACTTCTACATCCGGATGGACTACAACAGTGCAGAACGTAACACTGGAGAAGAAATATCTCTGGAATTATGAAGTTGTTAAGTATTCCGACGGAACCGTAGCAAGCACCACATCTCCTTGTATTATCGGAACTTACGGTGACACCGGTAAGACCGGAGCGACAGGAAAAAACGCACTTCAGGTTCTGAAACAGTGGAATGGAACTTACACGACAATCGGTCAAGAAGTAAATTGCCCAACCGATCGATTTAACCGTATACCAGTTACCGGCGACATGTTTACAAATGTAGATGCATCTTCGAATCTCGGAACATGGAAGATTACTAAGGTAGCTGATGGACAGGCGTATTTCAAAATGGTTTCCTATGTTAGTGCTAAGGGAGCTACTGGTGCCACTGGAAATGGTATTAAAAGCATCAAAGAACATTACGCCGTATCAACTTCGAATACAGTGACCCCGACTTCCTGGCTCGACGATGTACCGGTAACAAATCCTGTAAATAAGTATCTGTGGAATTATGAAACTATCACATATACGAATGGCACATCTGTCGATAGTAAAAAGAGAGTTATAGGTGTATATGGCGACACTGGTAAAGATGGTGCTAAGGGTGAAGACGGAGACGACTTTAGATGGAATTTGGTTAAAGGAACAAATGTCGCATCTACTGCTGGATGGTCTGTGAACGGATGGGCTGGTTCTTTTGATACACTTTCTAAAGATGAACGAACATATAAATTTGTAGCAAGTGAAGGATGGTGTGTTGCGCGATATGTTAACTTAAAAGAATATGTTGGACAAAATGTAACTATAAGCTTTTATGCCAAGAATGTGTCGGCAGAGACTACAGCTACTGAAGCATATAGATTGTTTATAACAAACGCGACAGGTGCAAATCCCTATGTCACAGGGTATTTATCAAACGATAATCCGGTGCAGGATTCGTGGATATATTGCTCTTATACTTGTAAGTTGAACTCAGATGGGCAATTAGGAATAGGATCCTTTTGCACACCAGAAGGTAAGGGCCTCAAATCAACATGGCTGATAAAAGATTTAAAAATCGAACTCGGCTCATCTGCAACCCCCTGGTCACCACATCCTGATGATTTAGTGGGAGCAGACGGCAAAGGAATCAAATCCACAGTAGTCACTTACCAGGCGTCTACAAGCGGTACAGTAATTCCAACCGGAACATGGCAGACAAGTATTCCGACAGTATCAGCTGGTCAGTATTTGTGGACTCGAACAGTTATCACGTACACAGACGATTCTAAGTCCACCTCGTACAGTGTTGGTCGAATGGGAACAAATGGCACAAATGGATCAGCTGGTAGAGGAATTAAATCCACAGCTATTACTTATCAGGCTGGATCATCTGGAACGACAGCACCGACTGGAACATGGCAGACAACCGTACCGGCTACGAGTGCATCATCCCCATATTTATGGACAAGGACAATCATCACCTACACGGATGATACGACGAGTACATCTTATGCGGTGGGAAGTACTTTAGAGGGTGTATCTGTTGGTGGTAGGAATTTGGCAAGAAAGACATCGAATGGATATTGTGCTGCTTTTAATTCGTTCTATGGCGGTGACAACATTTGTCCTAATTTAGCGAGAGTTTATACTGCTGGTCTAACTGTCGGCGATAAAGTAACGGTTAGGCTTGTGTATAAATATACTAACATAGTCGCGGTTACCGGTAAAACAGCAGCTGCTTGGCTTCAAGGAGCTGGCAATATTACCGAATGGAAATCTGGAACATTTGTAAGTAATCAACGTATTGCTTTATCTGGCAGTGGTGAAAAAGTAATAAAATATTCGTTTGCGATAACTTCTGACATGATAAAAAATCAATGCTGGATCGTAAATATTCGACATGATGGAGTTCAAAGTGGATCAGTACAATGGAAAGAATTCAAAGTCGAAAAAGGCAACATCGCTACTGACTGGACACCTGCTCCGGAAGATGGCATTGCTTCTGTGGATGTTGAATATTATCTTTCTACCTCAGCTACAGCTCTGTCTGGTGGATCGTGGTCTACCACGGCACCTACGTGGATCAATGGTAAATATATGTGGAGCCGAACAGTAACCACTGATGGCGCGGGTAATAAAACGTACTCCCCAAATCAAAATGGAGTCTGTATTGCCGGAGCTAAGGGAGAGACTGGAAATGATGGTAAAAATGCACTCCAACCCAAACGAAACTGGATCGGAACATTTACCACTATTGGCGAAACTGCGAATGTGAGTACTTCAAGCTTCAACAGAACTCCTGTAGTTGGAGATGTATTTACGAATCTTGACGGCTCATCTAACACAGGTACCTGGGAAATCACAAAGATTGAAAATGGCAATGCATTCTTCAAACTTCTTTCCTATGTGAGTAGCAAAGGAGAAACAGGTGCCACAGGAGCTACCGGAGTTGCGGGTAAAGGTGTGACTTCAATCGTTGAACAGTACTACAAATCCACCTCAGCAACAGCTCTTTCCGGAGGATCATGGGCTACCACGTATCCTGGATGGGAAAGCGGTAAATATATTTGGACGAGATCGGTTATCACGTATACAGATAAAACGACTACAACCACTACAGCTGTTTGTGTAACAGGTACTAAGGGATCAGCTGGAAATGACGGTAAGACTTCTTATGTCCATATGGCATATGCGAATATCACATATATATGTGCAGAAAATAGTTCCTTCACTCTTACAAGTGCGACATTATGTCGATATGGAAAAAATGGCAAATGGGTATATAAGACTCTTGAAGCTGGTACATATACTGCTAATACGACACTGTTCGGTAGTGATCCGGCCAGTGGTGTAGTTAAAGAAGTTAATAAAATTACCGGTTTCTCTATCACAGACAGTAGTGGAAGAGCCTACATGGGTCAATATACAGATTTTGAGCAAGCTGGAAGCAATGATATATCTAAATATGTTTGGACAAAGGTACAAGGCGCCAAAGGGGATACTGGCAATAAAGGTGAAACAGGAGCTACCGGTCCACAAGGCCCAACAGGACCTCAAGGACCCAAAGGTGAGTCTGATATCAAATGCTATCCGCTTACCGGTGGACATAATCAGTTCGTATGGTCAAAACTTGGGACTCTTACATCAGCTGGCGATGATAGTAATTTTATCATCAATATCTATACAGGAAATGGATTTAATGGAGCTGCTAATCAAAATTCTCAAGCTGAAATCGTTATTAAAGACGGCTGGCAGTCATCCGCGTCAACTACATCAGCATTTGGTGTCAGTGTTACTCGACAAAATTGTGACAATTTGAAAGTTCAGGTTAGAGCCACAGCAAGCAATAAATGTGATGTGTGGATTTACCTCCCTTGGTCTTATAGCAATGGAACATATACTATTTCTGGGAAATATACTTCTTGGAGCTTATCAAATACAACCCAGACAGCAGAGCCAACAACAGGCACATTACAAGATCTTTCCTATCGAATGAATCCTGAGAATGCAGCCAAAACAGCCACCAATTTCATGGAATTTACTTCCGGGACTGGTCTGCAGATCGGTGATAAGACAAATGGCTCATGGAAAGGTTTCCGATCCCGTATCACTAGCACTGCATTTGAAATCTTGAACGAAGCAGGAGCAGCCGTAGCCAGTTATGGACGAAAACTGATTCAGCTCGGTAAAGACACAACAGATGCTGTTATTGAGTTGTGTGGTGGGAAGGGTATCATTAAATACGAAAACGTATGGTTATACGGAGGCGAAGATGACACATTAACGATAAGTGCTGAAAATATGGCAATATTAGCAGATAAAAATATTGTTATTAGGGCAAAGAGAGTAACTGCTGATAATATTCGTATCACTAATCAGTTATTTATGAGTGATACAAATATCCATCTAACCATGTATGAAATGAATGCTGATTTACCTGATGAGGCAGATGATTGTATAGCGGGTATTGATATTGACAAAAAATACGGTATCAATTTAGAAACTCTCGGTGTAACGGACAGAGCTTTAACCGGAGTCAGTATAAACGGACGATCGTTATTAGATCATATATATCCAGTCGGATCAATCTATATGTCCACAAGCGCAACAAATCCAACAAACTTCTTCGGAGGAACCTGGGTTGCTTGGGGTGCTGGTAGAGTTCCGGTTGGTTTCAATGGTGGCGATGGTAACTTCAATTCGTCCGAAAAGACCGGTGGTTCGAAGACTATTAATATAGAGCATAATCATGGACTTTCGAATGCCAGAGCTGCCGTAGGTCGTGCTGATTCGTCTCTGGCGACAATGTCGTATACTTCTGGTGGTAATCCTCATAATGTATATTTTGACCGAGAATTTTCATATTATGGAGGAATTTCAGGTGGATCCAAACACGCTACAGATACGTCGTTAATATATGGTAACACCAATAATGGCGGCTCTACAGCAGCATCTGTACTGCAACCATACATCACATGTTATATGTGGAAACGAACAGCTTAAAGGTAACTATTAAATTCAAATAATCAAAATTTTAAGGAGGAATTCAAAATGGCTTCAATCAGAAAAGAATTCAGAAAAAACACACAGTTCTCAGCAAACATCTTTGTAGATAATGTGTCCGTAGTATCTCTGGATGCATCATTTAGTCTGGATGATCCGCAGGTACCTGTTATCAATCGCTATATTTCTGATGGCAGACTATACCGTGCAAACAAACAGGAGATCGACTCTCAGGTGGATGAGTTCGAAAATACCGTATGGGGTGCATATGACAAGATGATGGCTGAGCAGGCAGAATCATCTAAAGCAGCGTAAGGAGGTTTAAGATATGGAAATGGATTTCACAGCATTACTCACAAGTCACTTTCTGGCAGTTGTAGTTCTGGCGTGTCTGGTGGTAGGATATATCATCAAACATGCCAGTTTTTGTAAGAGAATCAATAACGATGATATTCCAGTAATTCTGGCTGTTCTCGGTCTGATTCTCAATCTGGCAGTATCTGGGTTATCGATCGAATCTGCAGTGTACGGTGCATTTATGGGTTTGGCTTCCACCGGACTGCATCAGGGATTTAAAAGATTTATCGAAGGTGATACAACAAAAGGAGCTAAATGATGAATTTTACTATAACAACGGATCAGATCATTTGGTTCTGCAGCTTCATCGGTGGCTTGTGGGCATTATGGAAAATTGTGAAAGAAGCAAAAAAACCGAATGACGATCTAAAAAAGAAAGTCGAAAAGCACGATCATCTTCTGGATACGGATAACAAGCGTCTAAACAAATTTGATGAATCAAATCAGATGATACTTAAATCTATGCTGGTTATGATTAATCACGAAATAACTGGTAATGGAATCGAAAAGATGAGAGAAACCAGAGACGAACTGCAGGATTACCTTATACATAAGTGATTCGCGTCACAAACATCCTCCTTTATGAGTAACATGAAAACATATTATTTATGAAGGAGGATTTATTTATGAGTACAAGAGAATTAAGAGAATTAAGAAATGCCGCATTTGTGATTGGGTTCGGATTTACTATGGGTAAATTTACGGCTAACATCGCAGCGAAATGCATAAGTAAGGCATATGATGCTGTGACGAAAAAAGTCATCAAATTTACTGCCAATAACGGTAGTAAACGAATGCAAGAGCTTTGTGACGAATATGGTATTGACTATAATAATCGGAGTAAAAATACAACCGACAAAGTAATTATCGGTTTTCATGCATAACTCAGAAAGAGGGCTTTGGTCTACGGACTTAGGCTCTTCTTTTTTATGATAGGAGGAAATTCAAAATGGAAAAGAAATACCTCGATATACTGACTAACATCATAGGTGCGGTAGAAACCGGCGGACAAATATACGGAAAAAGAAGATATAACGCCTATGTCGGACCGAGCAATAATACATCGAAAGAGCTGACGTGTACGCTAGGCTGGGCTGGAAATTACGGCGAACGTGCACGAAGGCTTTGTAAAATGATATTTGATCGGGACCCAGTGGCGTTCAGGAAAGCGGATAATGCCGGAATTGAGAAGAAATTATCAGTTAACTGGGAAACTACAAAATGGCATCCGACTACAGTACAGCAGAAAGCCCTGATCGATATTATCACGACAGCTACCGGTAAGAAATGTCAGGATGAGTTATTCCAGGAATTGATGCTGACATATATTTCGAAAGCTGAAGAATACGGAGTAAAAGATATTCCGTCGCAAATGATGTGGTGTGAGATTGAACATCTTGGTGGCGTTAATCCGGTCAAGAGGATATTCGGACGAGCCAAGAAACCGTACACACCGGATACTATATTTGCTTCATTAGTCCTGGATCAAAAAGATGTAAAGAGTAATACCCAAGTTGGCGATAAGATTTTTGAATCGAGACACAGATGCTGCGTTAAATGGATCAAACAGTATGTCACAAATACTGAAGAAAAGAAAGAGGGAAAAGCTATGGGAGTAATTGTTACATTGGCTGGTCACGGATCTGGAAGACCATCTAAAAAAGATATGAATACATACTGCAAAGGTAGACAGTCAAAAGGTCGAGGGCTGGTGGAAGTTCTGAGGTTGCCACTTACCGATGCGCAGAGAAAGAAAATGCATGATTATTATAAAGAGATTCTTGGGAGAAACTACTACAACCAGAATCTGAGAGCGTATTGCTATAAGGCGTATAAAGATGGTAAGTATTATTCTGACTGTAGTAGTTCTATCGGACTTACAGCTCAGAAAGCAGGAGTATCTGGTGTAGGTCTGTTTAATACTGCGGAAATGCATGAGCATTGGCCTAAAGTCAAAAATGTAGTCATCGTGAACGGTATTATCCAGAATCCGGAGGTTCTTAAAGTTGGTGATGCTTTAATGTTTAAAGGCAGTGATCCAACTCGACCACTGGGGATCGGACATACTGAAATGGTATACGAAATCCACAAGACAGATACTGGGTCAAACGGCGCTACACCAGCCACCCCGAGCAAACCGACGACTACCGCGAATAACGATAGTAATGTGAAAAAGGGTCAGAAATGGCTTAATAAAAACTATGGTGAAACTATTAAAAAGTACTGTGGTGCTGAATTAGAAGAGGACGGATCTTACGGTACAAAATCAAGAGCAGCTGCAGTATGTGTTTGGAAAGATTTATGTAATCGAAAACATGGCGCAAAGTTAGATCCAAGTAATAGTAACTTCCTTGAAAGCTGTAAGAAAACTGCTAAAAAAGTTACGATTAAAAAAGGTGCTTCCGGTACTCTCGTATATTTGATAGAACTTCTATTATCGGCAAAAGGATTCTATTTCAGTGCTATGGATGCCGAGTTTGGATCAGGTCTTGAATCTTCGGTTAAATCTTTCCAGAAAGAGAGAGATCTTACGGCTGATGGTATAGTCGGAGCAAATACCTGGTTCGCATTGTTTAACTAAAAAGAAAAGAGAACTGACTTTCCCTCAGCCAATTCTCTTCTTCATAAAATAAAGATTATATATCACGTTCTTATATTAACATGATATCACCAGCATAGCAATAAGTACCACTCGACGCTCATCGACAAATAGAAATTCAAAATGGTATTTCAAAGTATTATATAGTGATACATTAGAGTCCATTTGATATTTATTTGTCAACTAGCACTTCTAAAACACTTTAAAATAAGGGTTTACAGCTTCCATCGAGGAAGCTCACAAAGCTGGTAAATTCTAAGATAAAAAATTAAAAATTTTGTGTCCAAACGTAAAAAAAGCTACAGGTTTCGCGCCTGTGGCTTTTTTAAAATGCTGAAAGTTTTCGGTATTCTGCCGGTGAGCAGTTATAATATTTTCGAAACGTTTTTGCAAAATAGCTGGGATTTTCAAAACCCGTGCGAAGACCGACTTCCAGAACAGAGAGAGAACTGTGCCGCAGGAGATCAGCCGCCTGAAGGGTACGGTAATAGTTAATATAGGTCATCGGGGTCATCTGAAACTGCTTCTTGAAAAAACGGCAGAAGTACTGTGGATTCATATCCAGGGAAGAAGCCAGGTCCTCCAGATAGATTTTTCTGTCGTAATGTTCCTGAATATAGCGGAGAATCTGCTTGTATTGATTTTCTCGTGTCTGTAAGGAACGGTTTGCGGGTGAAGGCTGCAACAGATTTTCCGAAAACAAAATGACCAGAATATGGTAAAGATTATTTTTTAAAAGTAACTGCCAGCCGGAAGGCCTGGTATCATAAAGAACCAAAAGTTCCTGAAAAATGCTACGAACAGATGATATACAAGACAGATTTTTTGGCAAAAAAGAAGGAAGCAGCAGCTGGCGGGAGAGGAGAGGTTCTATATAAGAAATCTGGCAATGATCCGGATAGGAAAAAGCAAGCATATTCGGCAAAAACACCAGGGCATGATGAATCGAAGATGTGTTGCCGATGCTTCGCAGCTGATGTAGTTCATAACTGTTGATCATCACAAAGTCCTGCTTCTGAAGAATTTTTCGCTGCGTGCCAAGGGTCAGTTCAAGAGAACCTTTTTCTACCCATATCCATTCCATCTCTTTGTGCCAGTGAAAAGGGACCTGCAGTCCGCCGTGCTCGTAAATTTGATGATAAATATGAAAGGGTTCCAGTTCGGTGCCGTGGATGGTGTAGTCTTTCATTCCATAAGGTACTTTTGTTTTCATTGTATGATCTCCTGAAAAGTCAAAATAATTATAGTAAAATATAAAATTGAGTTAGAATATATGATATAAAATCATTATAATGGTATTGAAAAGAAAAAGAAAGCATGAATTATGCATTACAAAAAATTAGTCAAGAGACACAAGACACAGGAGAAACAGAAGATGGAGAAAAAATGGTGGCATCATTTAACAGCGTATCAGATTTATACAAGAAGTTTTTGTGACAGTAACGGAGACGGTATTGGAGATTTTCAGGGAATTATCAGTAAGCTGGATTATCTTCAGGAACTGGGGATAGGAGCAATTTGGATTTCCCCGTTCAATGATTCCCCCAATTATGACAATGGATATGACATCAGTGATTATTATGCAATTCTGAAAGATTTTGGAACGATGGCAGATCTGGAAGAAATGATCCAGGAGTGTGAAAAGAGAGATATCATTGTTATGATGGATCTGGTTTTGAATCATTGTTCCCATGAGCATCCCTGGTTTCTGGGAGCATGCAAAGACCGCAATGGAAAGTATCATGATTATTATATCTGGGAAGAAGGGACGGAGGATCAGCCACCGGAAGGATCAGCTGCTTTCTTTGGCGGAAATGTGTGGGAGTGGGTTCCTCAGGTGAAAGAATATTACTATCATACCTTCAGCATACAGCAGCCGGATCTGAACTGGAAAAACGAAAACATGCGGCAGGAACTGTATGCCATGATTCGTTTCTGGATGGACAAAGGAATCCGGGGATTCCGACTGGATGCGATTGATAATATTGTAAAAGATGGTCATGGTGGAAATGACCAGCAGTCTCCACAGATTCATACATATCTGCAGGAAATGACAAAAAATACGTTTGGTTTGCGGAATGATGTTTTGACAGTGGGAGAAACCGGTGGAACAACATTAGAGATGGCCAAAGAATATTCCAATCCGGAGCGAAAAGAACTGGACATGGTATTTCAGTTTAAACTTATGGACATCGATGGAGTTCGAAGCGGTAACTGGGAACCGAAAGCGTATACACTACCACAATTAAAAACTATTATGGCAAGCTGGCAGACAGGTCTGGATGAGATTGGATGGAACAGTTTATTCTGGGGAAATCATGATTATCCAAGAGCAATTTCAAGATTTGGAAATGATACACCAGAATATCGGGAACAAAGCGGTAAAATGCTTGCGACTCTCTTATATGGTATGAAAGGAACTCCATATCTTTATCAGGGGGACGAGATTGGAATGACAAATGTGGTAAATACCAAAATCTCCCAGTATCAGGATATAGAGTCTGCAAACTTTGCCAAAGAAAAACAGGAACTTGGATGGAGTGAGGAGAAAATTATGAGCTATCTGCTGAGAAACAGCAGAGATAATGCCAGAACACCGATGCAGTGGAATCATCAGGAACATGCGGGATTTACGACAGGAACGCCATGGTTATCTGTCAATGGGAATTACAAAGAAATCAATGTGGAAAACAGCAGGAAAAATCCGGATTCTCTGTTTTCTTACTATAAAACTTTGATCGCGCTACGGAAGAATAATGACGTACTGATTTATGGAAAATTCCAGTTGCTGGATAAGGAACATCCGGAAATTTTTGCTTACGAGAGGACGCTGGATGGGAAGAAAATTGTTGTGATATGCAATTTTACAGATCACGAGACGCAAATGGAGGCGACAGAAGATCTGACTGACGGGAAAATACTGATACATAATCAGGGACAGAATCGGCTTGGAAAAGAGAAGTGGATCTTGGGAGCCTATGAGGCGTGGATGATTGAAATAGGATAAGGATAAAGCGTGAAAGGCTGCAGAAAAATATGAGAACAAAAAAATATAGATAACCGTTGACTCTACAACAGTTATAAGGTTTAATATAAACCAGAAAAGAACTTTACCGAGGGAAAGTATCAGAGAAACAAAGGAGTAGAAACATGGAAAGAGATCTTACATCGGGAAGTGTGTGGAAAAATATTGTGTATTTTTCACTTCCATATCTGTTATCGTATTTTTTGCAGACGTTATATGGTCTGGCGGATCTGTTTATTGTCGGGCAGTTTGATGGCGTTGCGAGCACGACGGCGGTATCCATCGGCAGTCAGGTGATGCATATGCTGACGGTGATGATCGTCGGTCTGGCGATGGGAACCACGGTAAATATTGGTCGGGCAGTGGGAGCGCGGGACAGCCAAAAGGCATCGAAAGTAGTGGGAAATACCACCGTGCTTTTTGTTGGCGTCTCAGTGGTTCTAGCAGTCGTTTTACTGGTTCTGGTGCAGCCAATCGTGCGTGTGATGTCCACACCGGCGGAAGCGGTAGAAGGAACGGTGCGGTATCTTACGATCTGTTTTATAGGAATCCCGTTTATCACCGCGTATAACGTGATCGCATCGATTTTCCGGGGACTTGGGGATTCGAAGAGTCCGATGTATTTTATTGCGGTTGCCTGCGTAGCAAATATTGCGCTGGATTACCTGTTTATCGGAGCACTTCATATGGGACCAGCGGGAGCGGCACTGGGAACAACGCTCTCACAGACGATCAGTGTGGCCGTATCGCTTTTGGTGATTTTGAAAAAAAAGACGGGAATCTCGGTAAAAAGAGCGGATTTTCGACCAGAACGGGTAACGATGGGGCAGGTGCTCAAAATCGGTGTTCCGATCGCGGCACAGGATGGATTTATCCAGGTGGCATTTATCATCATCACGATCATTGCCAACCGCAGGGGACTGAGTGTAGCCGCTGCAGTAGGAATCGTGGAAAAAATCATCAGTTTTCTGTTCCTGGTGCCATCTTCAATGCTTTCCACGGTGTCTGCGTTGGGAGCACAGAACATGGGAGCAGGCAAATACGAACGTGCAGATCAGATTCTCCGATATGCGATGGGAATCGCGGTTGGTTTCGGACTCATTGTGTCATTGCTGATCCAGATCATCGCAGGACCGGTGGTAGGATTGTTTACCACGGATGCGACGGTCATTTTGCTGGGGGCGCAGTATATCCGTGGATATATCTGGGATTGTATTTTTGCAGGGGTACACTTCAGTTTCAGCGGTTATTTCTGTGCTTATGGAAAATCAGAGATTTCGTTTGTCCACAACCTGATTGCGATTCTCTGTGTCCGTATTCCGGGCGTTTACCTGACTTCAAAGATCTTCCCGGATACGCTGTTTCCGATGGGACTGGCTACGGCGACCGGTTCGCTGCTGTCGGTGATCATCTGTATGATTGCGTTCGGATGGCTGAAAAGGAAGGAAAAACAAAAAAGAAAAAGTGCCTGATCCTGTTTGACATTTTTACAGGTTGGTGCTATGATAACTGAGAATAAAGAACGGGAGCTTGTGTGACAGGCTGAGAGGAAGATAGATCTTCGACCGCACCTGATTTGGGTAATGCCAACGGAGGGAATACATATCGAAAGAATGTACATCTGTCCGTGTGAGTGCGGGCAGATGTTTTTACATTACGCGAACAACGAGCCAAGGTCTCATGCAAGCATGGACTTTGGCGACTGCCGCGATAACGAGTAAAATTCGCGAAGCGTATTTTATCTCGTTTCATTTGCAGGAAATCCAGTTGTCATCAGTTTTTCCGGCCTTTAGAAAATAAGAGACTGTACTTGCAGGCATTTTGCGGCAAATGTTCAGATAACACAGACTGTGTACGGACAGGGCAGATGCAGGTGGATCTGAGGGGGAGCGCCCTGAGACCCGGCATACAGAAAAAAGCGATGGGAATCCGTGTTTCGGAGTGAGAGGAAGTAATGGAACTTCGACCGAAAAACAGGGAAACTGCGCTTTTTTCTGCCCACAAAAGAAAAAGACAGGTTTTCCCGGAAAACAAGAGAGGAAAACAAAAATGGAAAAACAAAGACTGAACACATTTCGCATGGTAATGCTGGCTATGATGGTAGCAATCGGAGTGGTTATCTCCCCGATCCTTCGTATCGAGGGAATGTGCCCGACAGCGCATCTGATTAATATTGTATGCTCGGTACTGATGGGACCGTGGTACTCCCTGCTTTGTGCAACGATGATCGGTGTGATCCGCATGTTATTTATGGGAATTCCGCCACTTGCACTGACCGGGGCTGTATTTGGTGCATTTTTATCAGGTGTTTTTTACCGTTTATCCGGTGGAAAAATCATCTGTGCGGTACTGGGAGAAATCTTTGGAACCGGTATCATCGGATCACTGGTTTCTTACCCGGTGATGGCATTTATCATGGGAAGAGACGGGTTAAATGCATTTTTCTACACCCCGATGTTTATTTCAGCAACGATCATGGGCGGTGCGGTAGCGTATGTGTTCCTGAAAGCACTGAGCAAGGCAGGATTGCTGGCAAAATTTCAGAGAAGTCTTGGAGCAAAAGTTTATGATAAAACAGTTAGAAAATCAGCTGAAGAGCGTGCGTGATGCAACAAAACGAAACCAGCCACTGATTCACTGTATCACAAATCCGATTTCCATCCACGGATGTGCAAACATGATCCTTGCGGTCGGTGCAAGACCGATGATGGCAGAACATCCGCTGGAGGTGGAAGAAATCACAAAGACCGCAGGAGCACTAATGCTGAATCTTGGAAATATCACAGATGTGCGGATAGAGTCTATGAAGCGTTCTGCACAGACAGCGGCAAAAGAAGGGATTCCGGTATTGCTGGATCTTGTGGGAGTATCCTGCAGTAAGATTCGGATGAAACTTGCCATGGAACTGATTGAAAAAGGAAAGATACAGATTCTGAAGGGAAACATTTCCGAACTGCTTGCAATCGCCGGACAGCCGTTTCACGGAACAGGTATTGATGCCGGAGTGGAAGATGCCATGGCCGGAGACAATGAGGAAGAGCGAAAGGAAATTTTCCGCAAAGTTTCAAAAAGAACAGGAAGTGTACTTCTTGCCACTGGCGCAAGAGATCTGCTGGTGGATCAGGAAAGATGTCTGATCCTGGAAAATGGTGTGCCGGAGCTTTCCGGAATCACAGGAACCGGATGTATGGTGGGTGCGCTTTCAGCGGCTTTTCTAGCACAGAGGGATCCGTTTTCGGCAGCATTACTTGGAACTTCGGTGATGGGAATCGCCGGGGAGATCGCCGCGAAGAGGTCAAAAGGACCTGGAAGCTTTCAGATGGAACTTCTGGATGCAGTGGCAGGAATGACACAGGAAGAACTGGAAGCCGGAATCCGGATACGGGAAATCGGAAGATAGCGTGAGAGCAGAAATATTTGCAACATTCATGAAAAAATGCGGGAAGGAAAGAAGAAACCGATATGAAAAAAGATTTGGATATGACGTTATATCTGGTGACGGACAGCACCTATCATACAGAGGAAACTTTTTACAAAACGATCGAAGAGGCATGCCAGGGTGGTGTAACACTGGTGCAGCTGCGGGAGAAAAACTGCGGCGGACGGGAATATCTGGAGAAAGCAATGAAGGTAAAGACAATCACCGACCGCTATCAGATTCCACTGATCATCGATGATCGTGTGGATGTGGCAATCGCCTGTGACGCCGCCGGTGTCCATGTGGGTTCCTCAGATCTTCCGGTAGCCGTGGCAAGAAAACTACTTGGGCCGGACAAGATCGTGGGCGCTACGGCAAAGACCGTGGAAGCGGCGAAAAAGGCGTATGAGGACGGTGCGGATTACCTGGGTGTTGGAGCGATTTTTCCGACAACGACAAAGGTAGTAACGATCCGTACTTCCGTGGAAACACTGAATGAGATCTGCCAGAGTGTACCGATTCCTGCAGTGGCGATCGGCGGCTTGAATGATGGAAATATGGACATCCTGAAAGGCGGTAAGATGGCAGGTGTGGCTGTCGTTTCCGCCATTATGAAAGCGGAAGACCCGAAGGCAGCAGCGGCACGTCTGAAAGAGCATGTGGGTGAGCTGCGGGGATAAGATGTAAGGTCCTGAATATATGGATAAAAAAGAGAAGTTGTTGCAAAGCAGGGAAGTTATATAGAAGTGTTTTGCAGCGACTTTTTCTGATTTTTGGAAACAGATAAGGAAAAAACGAAATTCCCTCTTGAAAATCATAATAACCTTGTGGTAAACTAGGTATATAGGAAATATGGAGGTTATAGCATGAAAATATCGACAAGAGGGCGTTATGCGATTCGTGTAATGTTGGATCTGGCAGAACATAATACGGGAGAGTATATTCCGTTGATGGATATAGCAAAAAGGCAGGAGATTTCAGAGAAATATCTGGAGGCTATTGTGGCTTCCCTGAGTAAGAACGGGTTTGTGCGTTCACTGAGAGGAAAGGGAGGCGGTTATCAGCTGTTGAAGGATCCGTCAGAATATACGATCGGAAGTATCCTTCGGTTGACAGAGGGGTCTCTGGCACCGGTAGCCTGTCTGGAACATGATCCGAATCAGTGCGAGAGAATCGCTGTCTGCAAGACCCTGAAAATGTGGGAGGGAGCATACAAGGTGATCACGGAGTATTTCGACGGGATTACGATTGCGGATTTGCTGGTTGATACTACGGATGTGGGGAACTACATTATTTAAAATATGAGAGTGTTGGCTAATGGGGACGCAGCCGTCCCTTGCTTCGCTCCTGCTGGCAACGTGGGCAGGGGAACTTTGAACTAGCCGCTAACTTCGACTAAATTCACGAGGGTCGGCTGACCCTCGCGAAAGTCTACGTAAGCGTCGGATTTCAAAGCTTCCCCTAAGCGCCCACACAGTGTTGCCTGCAGGAGCGAAGCAAGGGGCGGCTGCTGTGCGTTAGCCAAAGGGGGAGGAGGTGTAGAGTGGTGTTGTACGGTATGAATAATAAGAAAAAAGATACTGGATGAAAAAAGAGAATTAGGAATTTGTTTGAATGTGAAAATTTCGCAAAATGTGATAAAAATCGGGGTTGATTTTTTGGGGAAAGGGACTATAATGATTGGTATGGAAGCATAGCTCAGCCGGGATGAGCGTTCGCCTCACACGCGAGAGGTCAGGGGTTCGAGCCCCCTTGCTTCCATTTTTTGTTGCAAGAATATAAGTAATCAAGTGCTTTTTGGGATGACAGATAGAATAGAAATGCCTCACAGGATTATGTATTGATATGTAATATAACAAAAAGGTTGGTATACTATGTAGTTTTACGGTAGTATATCAACCTTTTTTAGTTTAATATAGATTTATTTGTTCAAAACTTCTTTCAACGCATCCAGTACTTCCTGAACTTTTTCCATATATGCGTTTTCGCCCATATGACCGATGCGGATCAGTTTTCCTGCGAAGCAGCCGAAGGAGCCGGCTAAGAGGATGTTGTGATCGTAGCGCATCTTGTGAAGGATTTCTTCCGCGGTGTGGCCTTCCGGTACTTCGAAAGTGGTTACGGTGTTGGAGTAACCACATGCCGGGTAGAGCTGTAAGCCCATGGAAGTGATGGCTTCGCGAGTGTAGGCTGCTACTTTGGCGTGGCGTTCCAGAATCTGTGGATCGGCTTTAATGTTTTCCAGAGCAGTGCGAAGTCCGTAAATATCGCTGGCCGGCATGGTGTATGGGAACCATTTGGCTTCATAGTAGCCTTTGAAGGTCAGTAGATTCGCATAAAAAGATGCAATCGGTGCTTTACGCTTTTCCATGGCTGCTTTCGCGTCTGCACTCAACGTTACCATTGTCAGTCCCGGAGGTGCGGACACAGCTTTCTGGGAACCACCGCATAATAGGTCGATCTTCCAGTCATCCACACGGACATCTTCGCCGAACATTCCTGCTACGGAATCAACAACTGTGAGGATTCCGTAGGACTTTAATAACGGACAGATGGAAGCGATATCATTTAACATACCACTTGGCGTGTCACAGTGAACAACAGTTGCATATTTAAAATCATGGTCTTTTTCCAGATATGCTTTCAAGTCGTCCACATCGAACGGATGGGAGTAATCTCTGGTATAAAGAATCGGTGTGCCGCCATAGATGGAGACAAAATCCTTGAATCCTTCTCCGAATACTCCATTATCCAGAACCAGAACCCGGTCGTCCGGTTCAGTCAGGGAGGCACAGGCAGCTTCCAGACCGAGGATACCTTCCCCGCCAAGAATCAGAGATTCGTTTTCGGTATGCAGCAGACTGCTGTAGAGTTTACAGGTGTCATGGTAATATTCCACAAAGTCACAGTCCAGATCCGGATTCTGAAACTGTCTGCTCCTTGCCAGCAGAACATTTTCGCGGACCTGAGAAGGACCTGGAGTCATCATTTTGTACATAAGCCCATCCTTTCTGCCAGTTTCTGTAACTGACCGGAGATAATCAGAACAACTACAGCGGCAACTCCTACCTGCAGCAGGTTGCCCGGGATAGAAGAGGCCGGAGTGATCCAGTTACCGTAAATGATACCTTCTGCGATGTAGTATCCGGCAATTTTGATCACGCATGCAACCAGGATTGCAATCACTTTCCAGCCAAAGCCTTTTTTCTTCTCTGTGATTGCACCAACGGAGAAGCCCATCAGACCAACGATAATGAAAGTGAATGGAGCCCATGCAGTCCAGCCGGAGAACAGGTCAAAGAGTCCCATACCGAAGGCACCGCTGAGTGCACCGGTTTTCTTGCCGAAGATGATAGCAGCAAGGAATAATGGAACATTGCCAAGGTGGATCAGTCCACCGTTCGGTGCAAACGGTAAACGGATATTAACAACTGCTGTAAAAATATAAGTCAGTGCGATGCACATGGCGGTTACTACAATCGCCTGAGTATTGTTTCTTGCCTGCGTTCTGGTGCCGGCTGTCTGATTGAAAGATGCCATTTTAATTCCCTCTTTCTTCTTATTAATATAATTTGTAACTGTTCAGTACCTTCACAGTTACGAGCTAAAATGCATTTAAACGATAAAAACACGCTTTGCGAGTTTTTATCGTTATCGCGGCACTCCTCAAGGTTCCGTGCAAGCACGGACTTTGACTCGTTGCTCGCGTAAATCACCTTCGGTGATGGCATTTTGGCTTGTATGTCTCGGGATTTTGACATATTCATGTCAAAACACCTCGCGGGACAGTAGCTACTGAATAGTTACTATAATTTTAATATCACACTGAATCATAAAGGATAACTGGTCAGATAGAAATAACCAGTTTTGAAAAAAATAACCAGTCCAGTTTGAAAGAAAAAGAAATATTATAAAGGAAACATACTGCGCGAATCTATGTGATCAGGATAAATTTTGTGTACCGAGAAGCGTGTTACAGGGAACGGAGTAAACAGTAAAGAAATCAGGATCGAATGTAAACTACAATAAACACAAGGTTGACAATACGAAAAACAGGTGATATAGTAGTATTAGCATAGCGGTGGATATTTTCTCGGCGCAGATGCAGCAAAATTATGGAGGATATGAAAAAATGACAACGACAACAATGAGCAGAGGCAAGACTTATGACATGGTGTACATTGCGGTATTTGCTGTGGTAATGGCGATTTGTTCCTGGATTTCCATACCGGCAACCGTTCCGTTTACATTACAGACCTTCGGTGTGTTCCTGGCAGTTGGAGTACTCGGTGGTAAGAGAGGTACCCTTTCAATTCTGGTGTACATTCTTCTTGGAGCAGTTGGCGTCCCGGTATTTGCCGGATTTAGTGGTGGAATCGGCAGTCTGTTTGGCAACGCCGGTGGCTACATAATAGGTTTCCTGGTGGGTGCTCTGGTTATGTGGGGCATGGAAAAAGTAATGGGAAGAAAAACATGGGCACTGGCAGTCCAGATGGTAGTTGGTCTGATTGTGTGTTATGCATTTGGAACTGCCTGGTTTATGATTATGTACACCAGAAGTGCAGGACCGGTTGGTCTCGTGACTGTACTTGGCTGGTGTGTATTCCCATTCATTATTCCGGATCTGATCAAGATCGTGGTAGCACTGGGACTGACAAAGAGTCTGAAAAAAGTACTTCCTATTATGCAGTAGCCATAGGATATCCAGAAGAAGAGATCTGTAAGACGCCTGGCCCTCCCGGACTTACAGGTCTCTTTTTGCGTTGCTCCACGTATGGAAGTTGTCTGGCTTAGATGATAATAATTATCATAATATGATAAAAAATAGGGTAAAAAATGTGAAAAATTGCCAATAGAACCTTGCGAAGAAAAAAAGAGAGTTATATAATAAAAATAATCATATTTATATATGTGTAATTATAAAATGTAATGAATGAGCAAGGAGGTAACACATGCATAAATGGAAAAAACTGGTTGCAGGAGTTTTATCAGCCAGTATGATTATACCGGCAGCACCATTGACTGCGGGAGCAACAGAACAGATAGAACTGGTGCAGCAGGCAGAAGCAACTCCGGAAGCGCAAGCAGCACCGGTAGCAGAAGTTCCGGCTTCGGAACAGACGGCAGCCCCGACGGAGACCCCGGCGCCGACAGAGCCCCCAGCAGTATCGGAGAATCCGACACCAACGGAGACCCCGGCACCGACAGAGACCCCGGCAGCCCCGGAGACACCGACCCCGACACCGACGGAGACCCCGGCACCAACGGAAACTCCGGCGCCGACAGCAACACCAACACCGGCACCGATACAGCCAACAACCCCGACGCCGACAGAGACTCCGGCAGCTGAACAGCCGACACAGGAAACACCGGCAGCAACACCGGCGGAAACACCGCAGCCTACGCCGGAAGCTACTCCGACACCGGAAGCAGAAGCACAGGGAAGCAACGAATCACTGATTGCAGGACAGCAGATAGTGATTCCACCACAGATCGAAGAGGATTTTCGTCTGACAACTGTTGATAAAGTATACGCATTTGCAAGAAAAGATTGCAGGATTCTTGAAGAAAAAAGCGATGAGGAAGATGCTGCAGCTACCGGATCTTTACCGGGCGGTGGTGTCTGCTATATCTTACAGGAAGACGAAGACGGATGGGTGTTTGTTGAATCTGGAAGAGTCAGAGGATTTATCAGAAAAGACGAATTAAACACAGGAGAAAAAGCGGATCTGATCATAGAAGAGGCAAAGGAATTGTCCGGGGAGGAGAATCCGGTATTCGAAAAAGCTACAAAACTGATGAATCCGCTGAAAAATAAAAATCTTCTGTATACAAAAACAACAGCAGGAAAAACAGTAGTAGATAAAGAATATGCATTCTGTAACACGGATAAAATAAATATTCGTGAAGGGAAAAGTACGGATGCACGGGTAATCGGCACGTTATCCCAGAATCAGGTTTGTTATGTACTGGCAAGTAAGAATCAAGAATGGGTATATGTGGAATCCGGTGATGTGCGTGGATTTGCAAAGAGTGAATACCTGTTGATGGGTGAAGAAGCGGAAGAAAAAGCAAAGGCATATACCGATGCGGGACAGGATCCGGAAACTGTATGCGGACTTGCTGATCAGATGATCGCACCGGAAGACAATGCCGTTTGCTATTATACGTTCAAATCAGTGAAAGAAGCCTCTGTTGAGAATCCAACCCGCCAGGCTCTGATCAATTATGCATTGCAGTTTATCGGTAACCCATATGTATGGGGAGGAACAGATCCGGTTCACGGAGCAGACTGTTCCGGTTTCGCACAGCATGTATATGCACAGTTCGGTATCGGTCTTCCAAGAACATCCGCAGCACAGTCGCAGTATGGAATGAAGATTCCGGTCAGTGAAGCAGCACCGGGTGATCTGATCTTTTATGCGAAAAACGGTCAGGTTTACCATGTAGTTATCTATATCGGTAATGGAAGAACTGTAGAAGCGGCCAGCACAAGATCAGGTATCTGCAGCCATGGCGTAAATTATGCCAATGCGGTATGGGCAACAAGACTTCTGTCCTGAATTATAAATGATAATAGTTTGACAATTTCATGAAATACGGTTGACAATCCGTCAATGTGGTGATAAATTAATGATAAAGAGTATAAGTTTTATAAAACTTATACAATGAATGCATAGAATCTGATTACTGACGGAGAAATGTGGGATACCACAGGGGAATCAGATTTGCAGGATGCCGACCGTCTGGGCAACATTTGTAGAGTTACAAGTGTTGCCCTTTTTTACTTTACAGGAAATTGACTTCCTGCAAAGTAAAAAATGCTCCGCGAGGATGTGCCAAGACACATTCTTTGTTCCTTTATAAAAGACAGGAAAAAGATATCTGGACGGCTGGTGTAAAAAGGAGGTGCGTCTGCAAAAAAGAAATTATGGGGAAATGCCAAAGAGATTATGAAAAGACGGTAATGGTTTGTGGCTGAACGATTACAGATAATGAAATGTGATGACAAGGAGGAAAAAGTTATGTTTCATGAAGAGTATACGGCATTATGTAATGCAGGGGTGGCAAAAAATAATCTGTTGAAGAAAAATCCACTGGGATATTTTATTTCATCCATGGTAGCAGGAATGTTTATTTCATTTGGCAGTATGGTAGCGTTTGTGCTGGGACAGTCGATGGATGGAAATGGTGCAGCGGCTGCGGTAAAACTGATTCAGAGTATTGCTTTTGCATCAGCTCTCAGTCTGGTTGTTATGGCAGGTGCTGAATTATTCACCGGTAACAATCTGGTGATGGCGGCAGCATCCCTGAGAAAGAAAGTATCCTGGGCGGATACTGTGAAACTGTGGTGTGTCTGCTGGATCGGCAATCTGATTGCTTCTTTGCTCTGTGTAGCGGCTTTCCAGCTGACCGGACTTCCGACAGCAGGAGATGGAGCAATCGCAGATTATTTTATCAAAATTTCTTCAGCAAAAGTTAGTCTTGGTGTCGGAGAGATCCTGGTGCGTGCGATCCTGTGTAATATTCTGGTCTGTCTTGCAGTATGGTGCGGAACCAAGATGAAAACGGAATCCGGAAAACTGATCATGATTTTCTGGTGTATTCTGATTTTTATGACCTGCGGATTTGAGCATAGCATCGCAGATATGAGCATCATCGGAATCGGTGTGGCAAACGGAGGAATCACTGTCGGTCAGTATCTGTATACCGTACTGCTGGCAACAGTCGGAAATATAATCGGCGGGGCAGTGTTTGTGGCAGTACCGTATCATGTGATTTCAAAAGAAAAATAAAAAACGAAAAACGCAAAGACAGCCGTTCGGCAGATGGATATGACCGGACGGCTGTCTTTTGAGTTACGCGAATAACAAGACAAATAAAAAAATTTGTGCTTTTCATGCAAAAAATTTATAGAAATCGCTAATAAAACTGGATAATATTGTGAATTTATGGTACTCTTAATAGGACGAACTTATTTATCGGGTTTTTGCGGTCTTTTCCAAGGATGTGCGGAGGCGGAAGAGAGAGTAAAGACAGGTAATTATAAGGATAAAAAATATCAAGGAAGGTGAGCAATTGGAAAATTATACGAAGTATAAGCTGAAAAGCAAGGAAGAACTTGCATCCGTGCTGGAAGGCAAAGACAATTTGTTCGTGATTGCCTGCAACAAATGTTTCAAAGAGTTTGAAACAGTGGATGAACCGGACTGCGACGAGTTTTTAGCATTTGCAGCAGAACAGGGAAAAACGGTTACAGGCAGTGCAAAGTTTGATTTCTTATGTAATAAGATGCACACAGAGAAAAAATTACAGGATCTGCTTCCGGAAGGAACAGAGAACGTAGTTGTAATCTCCTGTGGTCTTGGTATCCAGACGATTGCAGATCTGTCAGGAAAACCGGTGGTTGCAGCAAGTAATACGCTCAACTACAGAGGTCATCACGGTATGGCACTTACCAAAAAGAGCTGTGACGCATGTGCACAGTGTTATCTGAACATCACGGGTGGTGTCTGTCCGATCGTTGACTGCTCGAAGAGTCTTGTCAACGGACAGTGTGGCGGTGCCAAGAACGGAAAATGTGAAGTAGACCCGAATAAAGACTGTGCATGGGAAAAAATCTATCAGAGACTGGCAAAACAGGGACGTCTGGAAGAATTTCTGCATCAGCCGGTACAGGTACGTGACTTCTCAAAAGTGAACTTCAAAGTTATCAATGATTATGTAAAAGCTGCCAGAGAAGACAGACTGAACGGATATTACGGTGGAGTACATCCGTCAGAACGCAAAGAATTCAGTGAGCATATTGCCCTGAAGAAGTTCCCGGATCCGAAGACCGTTGTTATTTCCATGTCCCAGCATCTGGGTGCACCGGCGAATCCGATCGTTGAGGTTGGCGATACCGTAAAGGTTGGACAGAAGATCGGTGAAGCAGCAGGATTTATCAGTGCTCCGGTACATTCAAGCGTAAGCGGAACCGTAGTTGCCGTAGAACCCCGTATGCATGGAACCAGAGGCAGCGAAGTGATGGCTGTTGTTATCGAATCGGATGGTAAAAATACTCTGCACGAATCCGTACAGCCACACAAAGATCTTGACAGCCTGACTCCGGACGAGATCATCGATATCATCCGTGAAGCAGGTATTGTTGGTATGGGTGGAGCAGGTTTCCCGACCTGTGTCAAACTGAAACCGGCAAAACCGGTAGATACCATTCTCCTGAACGGTTGTGAGTGTGAACCACTGCTGACCGCAGATCACAGAGTTCTTCTGGAATATGCAGACGATATCATCTATGGTTTAAAAGCAATCCTGAAGACAACAGGTGCTGAAAAAGGTATTATCGTCATTGAAGATAACAAACCGGATGCCATTGAACTGATGCAGGAAAAAGTTGCAAATATCGGTAACATGGAAGTATTCGTAGCAAGAACCAAATACCCGCAGGGTGCTGAGAAAACTCTGATCAAACGTGTCATGGGCAGACAGGTTCCAAGCGGCGGACTCCCGGCAGATGTTGGCGTTGTGGTAGATAATATCAGTACTGTGAAAGCAATTTCCGATGCGATCCGGAAAGGTATGCCTCTGATCGAGCGTGTTGCAACCGTAACAGGCGAGAAGATCAAACATCCGGGCAACTTTGTCATCAAGATCGGTACCAGCGTAAAAGAACTGATCGATTACTGTGGCGGATTTACCGATGAAGATGTTCTGGTTAAGATGGGCGGACCGATGATGGGATTCCCGCTAAAAGATCTGGAAGTACCGATGATGAAGGGCTCCAACGGTATCATCGCGATCGATACCGATGAGACAAAAGAGCAGGCCTGCATCAAGTGTGGTCGCTGCGTAGATGTTTGTCCGATGGAACTTTCACCGCTGTATTTTGTAAAATATGCAGATCAGGAGAACTGGGAAGGCATGAGAGACATGCATGTAATGGATTGCGTGGAATGTCGCTGCTGCCAGTATATCTGTTCTTCCAAAATCTCTATTATTGACAGAATCAAAGCCGGAAAAAATGCAGTAAGGGGGATGAAATAATATGTTAATTACCCAGTTAAAAGACAAAGAGATGATCAACTCTCTGGTGGCAGGGAAAAAAGTTTTCATCATCAACTGCCATGGATGTAAAGAAGTGCATTTTCCGGAAAAAGAAGCTGTAAAACTTCAGAAGGAACTTTCCGCTGAAGGCAATGTAACAGGAATCATGACTACCGATTATATCTGTAATCCGGAAAATATGGAATTACGCCTGAAAAAACATATGGAGAAGATCCAGGACTCTGATCTGGTTTTAGTATTCTCCTGTGGTGTTGGTGTACAGACAATCGCAGAATATCTGGATGACAAGAAGGTATGCGCAGCCTGCGATACCTATCCGCTTCCTGGTTTTCAGGGTGTGACACCGTTAGAGTACAAATGTGACCAGTGCGGTGAATGTTATCTGAATCTGACCGGTGGAATCTGCCCGATCACAGCATGTTCCAAGAGCCTTGTCAACGGACAGTGCGGCGGTTCCAAAAACGGCATGTGCGAGGTTGATAATACCATGGAATGTGGATGGGAACGTATCTACAGACGACTGGAAGCTATCGGACGTCTGGACGTACTGAAATGTCCGACACAGATTCACAATTTTGCAACAGATGATGAAGTAGCAAAATAATATAAGATACATAATACGATGCATCTATAAAATTTAATATGATTGGAGCAATGTATAATGAAAATGAAAGAATTATTCGACCGTGGTGAATTTGTAGTTTCTGCAGAAGTAGGACCGCCAAAAGGGATCCACGTGGACGAACTGGTAGAAGAAGCGAAAACTTATCTGAAAGATGTTCATGCAGTTAATGTAACCGATAATCAGTCTTCTGTTATGCGTCTGGGCTCTCTGGCTATGTGTAAAGTCCTGAAAGATGCAGGGATGAACCCGATCTTCCAGCTTGCCTGTCGTGACAGAAACCGTATCGCTCTGGAATCTGATCTTCTGAGCGCAGCAATGTTCGGTATCGACAACATCCTGTGTCTGACCGGTGACCATACCAAGATGGGTGACCATCCACAGGCAAAACCGGTATTTGACCTGGATTCCGTATCTCTGCTGCATACCGTAAAACTGCTGGAAGAAGGCGTAGATCTGGGTGGCAATCAGCTGGTTGGTGAACCGCCGAAGTTCTCCAAAGGTGCTGTTGTATCTCCATGCAGCGATTCCGTTGATGCACAGCTGGCAAAGATGGAAAGAAAAGTAGCTGCAGGTGCAGAATATTTCCAGACTCAGGCTGTTTTTGAGCCGGAAAAATTCATCAAATTCATGGAAAAAGCAAAACAGTTCGGAAAACCGGTACAGGTTGGTATCATCATCCCGAAATCGGCCGGTATGGTAAAATTCATGAACAATAACGTTGCCGGTATCCATGTTCCGGATGAGATGATCGAAGAACTGAAAGCAGACAAAGAAAGAACAAAAGCAGGTATTACCGGCGTAGAGATTGCTGCACGTATTATCAAAGAGTGTAAGCCATACTGCCAGGGTGTTCATATCATGGCTCTCGGATGGGAATCCAAGATCCCGGATCTGCTGAAACTGGCTGAGATCTAAAATCAGATAAAAGAAAATGCATTCAGATGGTGTGAACCGGAAGATGCAGAAAGATAAGAAGGGGCGCAGGTCGTAGAAATATGATCTGCGTCTTTTTACATTGCCAACCATACGACAAAAAGGTCCGGTGGACCTTTTTTAGTTGTGCTGTGTTCACAAAATAATTATAAAGTTTTTTTTATATGCAATTATTGACAAAAGAAAATATTTGTCATAAAATAGTTCGTAAACGAACGAACGCTACCGAACTGTTCGCATCCGAATGAACAGGAAGGAGGATAGAGGATGCTGAAAATCGAATATAAGGATCACATTGGTTATGAAAACAAACGTCTGGAAAATGAGCTTCACAGCCGGATGGCAGCTTACCGGGCTTCGGTTGGTGGAGAAGATCTGACTATGATGCAGTGCTGGATCATCCGTTTTCTTTATGAACATGAAGAGGAAGAAGTTTATCAGCGGGATATCGAAGCGGAATTTTCCATTGCCAGATCGACAGCCACGGGAATTCTCAAGCTGATGGAGAAAAAAGGGTATATCCGCAGAGTCAGTGTGGAGCGGGATGCCAGACTGAAAAAGCTGGAACTGACTGCACTTGGCGTGAATATGGAAGAAGGAACCATTCGAAATATCAATCAGATGGAAACACTGCTTCGTCAGGGAATCTCAGATGAAGAGCTGGAAGTATTTTTCCGTGTGATCCGCAAGATGCGTTCCAATATTGAGATTCAACAGGGAGAAACAAACAGGAGGAGAGAGTAATGCTTAAAACGCTGGGAGTTCAGATCAAAGAGTTCAAGAAAGACTCCATCAAGACCCCGTTATTTATGATTCTGGAGGTCCTGATGGAGATGCTGATTCCTTTTCTCATGGCATCTATCATCGATGACGGTGTGGAGAAAGGAGATATCCGCCATATCTGTATCATAGGCGGATGGATGATCGTGGCAGCACTGATCGGTCTGTATGCAGGTATCATGGGTGGTGTCTGTGGAGCTAATGCTTCTGCAGGATTTGCAAGAAACCTGCGAAAAGCCATGTATGAAAACATTCAGCAGTTTTCATTTTCCAATATCGACCGGTTCAGTACCGCCGGACTGATCACACGACTGACCACGGATGTAACCAATGTACAGAATGCATACCAGATGCTGCTTCGTATGTTTGTGCGTGCGCCGATCAGCATGGTCTGTGCGATGATCATGTCCTTTTATATCAATGCAAAACTGGCAAGTATTTATCTGGTGGCAGTTATTATCCTTGGCGCATGCCTGTTCTTTATCATCAGCCGGGTGTCCGGATATTTTCAGGAAGTATTTAAAAAATATGATGATCTGAATGCGAGTGTGCAGGAAAATATTGCCGGTATCCGTGTGGTAAAAGCGTATGTGAGAGAAGATTATGAAGACAAAAAGTTTTCCAAAGCAAGTTACAATGTATATAAAATGTTTGTAAAAGCAGAAAAGATCCTGTCTTATAATGCACCTCTGATGCAGTTTGCGGTATACAGCTGCATCCTTGGAATCAGCTGGCTGGGTGCGAAGATGATCGTAACCGATCAGCTGACTACCGGAGAACTGATGAGTCTTCTTACATATTGTATGAATATTCTGATGAGCCTGATGATGGTGTCCATGGTATTTGTTATGGTATCCATGAGTGTGGCGAGTGCAGAACGAATCACAGAGGTTTTGGAAGAAAAACCGGAACTGACCAATCAGGAAAGACCGGTGACAGAAGTAAAAGATGGAAGTATCGTCTTTGATCATGTAAACTTCAGCTACAAAAAAGGAAGCGGCGAATATGTCTTAAAAGATATCAATCTGAATATTCATGCAGGAGAGACGATTGGTATCATCGGTGGAACCGGAAGTGCGAAGTCCAGTCTGGTTAATCTGATCAGTCGTCTGTACGATGTGACCACCGGAAGTATCAAAGTCGGCGGTATGGATGTGCGGTCTTATGATATGGAGACTCTGCGAAATCAGGTAGCCGTGGTACTGCAGAAAAATGTGCTGTTTTCCGGAACGATTCTGGAAAATCTGCGTTGGGGTAACAAAGAAGCCAGCAAAGAAGAATGCATCCGCGCCTGCCAGCTGGCCTGTGCCGATGAATTTATCGAGAAGATGCCTGAAGGGTATGAAACCTATATCGAACAGGGTGGTTCCAATGTATCCGGCGGACAGAAGCAGCGTCTGTGTATCGCCAGAGCATTGTTAAAGAAACCGAAAGTACTGATTCTGGATGATTCTACCAGTGCCGTTGATACCGCTACCGATGCACGGATCAGGGAAGCTTTTGCAAAAGAGATTCCCGGTACGACGAAACTGATCATCGCACAGAGAATCTCCAGTGTACAGGGGGCAGACCGGATCATCGTCATGAATGACGGTCAGGTAGATGGCTTTGGTACTCACGGAGAACTGCTTGCAAATAATCAAATTTACAGAGAAGTATATGAATCTCAGACCCAGGGCGGCGGAGATTTTGACGAGAAAGGAGGTGTCTGATCATGCCAGGACCAGGACCAAGAGGACCGAGAGGTCCGAAACCCCGGGTTGAAAATCCGGGAAAACTGATGGGACGTCTTTTAAAATATGTCGGAAAAAATTATGGAATTCATCTGGTAATTGTGGCAGTGTGTATTTTCGTCAGTGTCATTGCCAATGTCCAGGGAACCATGTTTATGAAAAATCTGATCGATCTGTATATCATGCCACTGATCGGGCAGAGCAGTCCGGATTTCGGTCCGCTGCTTGGAGCGATCCTGAAGGTTGCGGTATTCTATATGATCGGTGTTCTGGCTACCTTTTCCTATAACCGGATCATGGTATATGTGACACAGGGAACACTGAAGAATCTGAGAAATGATATGTTCCATCACATGGAGAGTCTTCCAATCAAATATTTTGATACCCATGCGCATGGAGATATCATGTCAATCTACACAAATGATATTGACACACTGCGTCAGATGATCAGCCAGAGTATGCCACAGCTGTTATCCAGTGTGATCACGATTGTCAGTGTCTTTGTCAGCATGATCATCCTGAGTATACCGCTGACACTCGTATCTCTGGTGATGATCGCCATCATGCTGTTTACTACGAAGAAAGTAGCCGGACTGAGCGGAAGATATTTCCTTGCACAGCAGAAATCGCTGGGTGCGGTAAACGGTTATATTGAAGAGATGATGGAAGGACAGAAAGTAGTAAAAGTGTTCTGTCACGAAGAAGAGAGCCTGGAAAAGTTCAATCAGTTAAACGATGAACTCTATGACAGTGCCAACAATGCGAATAAATACGGTAATATCCTGGGACCGGTCAATGCACAGCTGGGAAATGTCAGCTATGTGGTATGTGCGATCGCAGGTGGTATCTTTGCTACTTATGGAGTCGGCGGTCTGACCCTTGGTGCACTGGCCAGCTTCCTGACCTTTAACAAGAGTATCAACATGCCGATCAACCAGGTCAGCCAGCAGTTAAACAGTGTGGTTATGGCACTGGCAGGTGCAGACCGTATCTTCCGTATCCTGGATGAAAAACCGGAACTGGACGAAGGGTATGTTACACTGGTTAATGCGGAAATTGAGAATGGTGAGGTACGGGAAGCACAGAAACATACAGGTCACTGGGCATGGAAACATTACCACAAAGCGGATAATACAACGACCTATCAGCCGTTGGAAGGTGATGTGGTATTTAATGGTGTGGATTTTGGATATGATGAGAAAAAGATGGTTCTGCATGATATTAAGCTCTTTGCAAAACCGGGTCAGAAGATTGCATTTGTTGGTTCTACCGGAGCAGGAAAGACCACGATCACCAATCTGATCAACCGTTTTTATGATATCCAGGATGGAAAGATCCGTTATGATGGTATCAATATCAACAAGATCAAAAAAGCAGATCTGCGTCGGTCTCTGGGGATTGTTCTTCAGGATACGCAGCTGTTTACGAATTCGGTTATGGAAAATATCCGTTACGGAAAGCTGGATGCTACGGATGAAGAGGTGATTGCGGCGGCTAAACTGGCGAATGCGGATGGATTTATCCGGAGACTGCCGGATGGTTATCAGACGAAACTGACGAATAACGGTGCCAATCTGAGCCAGGGGCAGAGACAGCTTCTGTCTATCGCCCGTGCAGCGGTAGCGGATCCGCCGGTGCTGATCCTGGATGAAGCGACTTCTTCGATTGATACCAGAACGGAGAAGCTGGTACAGGATGGTATGGATAAGCTGATGCATGGACGGACCACTTTCGTCATCGCACACCGCCTGTCCACCGTAAGAAACAGTGACTGTATTATGGTCCTTGAAAACGGACATATCATCGAGCGTGGAACACACGACCAGTTAATTGAAGAAAAAGGAAAATATTATCAGTTGTATACGGGGAATACGGGGGAATTGGCGTAATCGTAATATAGGTTGTTTTCCTGTAACGAACGAAACCGGGTTCCTCACATAGAAAAACAGACACCCGCTGGTAACGCGCAGCTGAGCTAAGCATTAACTACGGCTATATTCACGAGGGTCAGCGGACCCTCGCGAAAGCCTGCGTAAATGCTGGATCTCATCTGTGCTAAGGGCACCAGCAAAAGGGTGTCTGTTTTTCTATGTGAGGAACCCGGTTTCTGGGTGTTGGAAAGGGAAGAATTGTAAAAAAATTGTAAGAGTGCCTGACACCGGTTAAATGTCTTTGGTAAAAGGCGGTTCCAATGCCAAAGGATACACACTGAAAGAGTATATCAACGATATCAATCGTGAGAATACAGAAGTCCTCGCAGAGTATGGGGCAGACGAGAAAGTCCGTCAGGCTTATACTTATGGAGAAAGTGGAATCGGAGAACGTATAAGCGTTGATAAATCCACAGAAAGCAGTTATTATTTATATGACGGAAGAAACAGCGTGACCGGAATCCTGACC